>ERZ1066136.1323-NODE-1323-length-12991-cov-7.797078_pt1 | contig 12991 bp, 10 predicted proteins | sample MGYA00382783_ERZ1066136 | MGnify/ENA primary metagenome ERZ1066136 (study PRJEB33369, sample SAMEA5778366) | biofilm metagenome | biome: Industrial cooling water; feature: Water cooling tower basin; material: Biofilm | place: United Arab Emirates | collected... | reverse complement strand
CTCTTCAGCAGGTCCAGGTCGAAGGGGGTGCCGAAGCCGCCGCGGTACTTGCCCGCCAGACCGTCCAGGTTGGTGGGGTCGAGCGTGCCGAAGGCACCGATCGGGTTGGCGGTGAGGGAGAACGCGGGGAAGCGGAAGAAGTCGGTGCCGTTGGAGGACACCTCGACGAAGGCGAGTTCGAGGAAGGTGTCGCTGAAGCTGTTCTCGAACACCGCGAAGTCGGCGCCGGCGCCGTTCACGATCGTGCCCGAGAAGGTGAGGGTGATGCGTCCGGCGTCGCCGAGCGAAACCACCTCGACCGGGTTGCCGGAAGCGACGCCGAGGGCGTTGGCTGCGGACTTGAAGGTGTCCGACACGTTCGTGCCGGGGAGGTAGTCCGCGAAGCCCGTGGCCCAGGCGGTGATGGCCGGACTCGTGGCCGCGACTGCCGTGGATCCGGTCTGGCCGGCCGCGGGTGCGAAGGGGCCGGCCACCGCGAATGCGGAGGGCAGCAGCCCGAGGAACAGCACTGTCTTGTGGAACGTCATGGCGAAGGTCTCCCGTGGCGCAAGGCAGTTCGCGCCGTACAGGTGAAGACAACACCAGCCGCTGATGGTGAAGAGGTGATGGCACGTGGCGACCCCGCGAAGCTGCGTCCGGGCCGGCCAGGATGCCGCCACCGCAACGCCGCCCTCCGCAGCCGCCGGTGCACTGTGTCAGGCCGGTCTCCGGGCTCGCGAGGTTTCCCCGGCGACCCGCCTTCCCATGCCGTGAGGCACAGTGGCTCCGAGGGTCGCACCGACTCGCTTACCGTTGCGGGGGCAGCGCCGGAATCGCGACGGTGTGGAGACACCGTACCGCTCACCGGACTTCCCGTTTCACCCGCGCGTTCGAATGCCCGCGCAAGCACCTGACATGTGGCCGAGGGTAATGCGGGCGGCCGGGCAGCGTCAAGGCGGGCCATGGCAGTCGCGGCGGACGCAGCGCTCGGCAGGACGTGGGTTCGCGAAGGGGCTTCAGGCATCATACGGCCCGCCTGGAATCGGCTCCGGGCCGGCGCGCCGCCGCATGCATTCCACGACGAAGACAACACCATCCCTTCCGGAGGATTCCCTTGGATACCGCCCGCCACACCGACGTGCTGTTCGTGCTGCTCGGCGCCATCATGGTGCTCGCGATGCACTCGGGCTTCGCCTTCCTCGAACTCGGCACGGTCCGGGGCAAGAACCAGGTCAACGCGCTCGTGAAGATCCTCGCGGACTTCAGCGCCTCGACCATCGCGTACTTCTTCGTGGGCTACGGCGTCGCCTACGGCACCGGGTTCCTCACCGGCGCCGACCAGCTCGTGGCCGGCAACGGGTACGAACTCACCAAGTTCTTCTTCCTGCTCACCTTCGCGGCTGCCATTCCCGCGATCATCTCGGGTGGCATCGCCGAGCGCGCGCGGTTCTATCCGCAGCTGGCGGCCACCGCGATCATCGTGGGCGGGGTGTATCCCCTGTTCGAGGGCATGGCCTGGAACAACCGGTTCGGATTCCAGGACTGGGTCACCGGCGCCTTCGGCGTGGCTTTCCACGATTTCGCGGGCTCCATCGTGGTCCACGCGGTGGGTGGCTGGATCGGCCTCGTGGCCGTGGTGCTGCTGGGCGCGCGGCGCGGCCGGTATCACAAGGATGGGGCCATCGCGTCGCATCCGCCCTCCAGCATTCCCTTCCTCGCGCTGGGCGCCTGGATCCTCACGGTGGGCTGGTTCGGCTTCAACGTGATGTCCGCGCAGACCCTGGACAAGATCAGCGGGCTCGTGGCGGTGAACTCGCTCATGGCGATGGTGGGCGGGACGCTCGTCGCTCTGGTGGTGGGGCGCAACGACCCGGGGTTCGTGCACAACGGCCCGCTTGCCGGGCTCGTCGCCGTCTGCGCGGGCTCGGATGTGATGCACCCGGTCGGGGCGCTCGTGACCGGCGGCGTGGCGGGCGCGCTGTTCGTGGTGCTGTTCCCGATCGTGCAGAACCGCTGGAAGATCGACGACGTGCTGGGCGTCTGGCCCCTGCACGGGCTGTGCGGCGCCTGGGGCGGGATCGCGGCGGGCCTGTTCGGCGCGAAGGCGCTGGGTGGCCTCGGCGGGGTGAGCTTCGGCGCACAACTGGCCGGCACCGCGCTCGGCATCGTCGTGGCACTTGTGGGCGGTGCCGTGGTCTACGGGGGGCTCAAGGCCTTCGTCGGACTGCGTCTCGATCCGGAGGCCGAGTTCAATGGCGCCGACTTGAGCATCCACAAGATCTCGGCCACGCCGGAGCGCGATCCCGTGCTGTAGCCGTTTCTTCCCCGGAGCGAGGACTTGTCCCAACCCGACCTGTCGAAACTGAAACTCGCCCGCGAGCCGGGCGGGGCCCCGCTCTCTTCGCGGCGCACCGGCTGGCGCCGAGCCATGAAGCCCGTCCTGATCGTGGCGGCGCTGCTCGCCGCGGGCGGCTTCGGCGTGCAGCGCTGGCGCACCGCACCGGTGGAGGTCGACATTGCCACCGTGACCACTGCGTTCCCCTTCCAGAACCACGCCGTGCTCACCTCCACGGGCTACGTCGTCGCCCAGCGCAAGGCGGCGGTGGCCTCCAAGGCCACGGGCCGGCTCGAATGGCTCGGGGTGGCGGAGGGCGCCCGGGTACGGCAGGGCGAGGTCATCGCGCGTCTGGAGAGCACCGACGTGGCCGCGGCGCGGGACCAGGCGCGGGCGAATCTCCGCGTCGCGAAAGCCAATCTGGAGCAGACACGGGTCGAGCTCGCCGAGGCCCGGCGCGAGGCGGCCCGCTCGGCCGAACTGCTGGCGCAGCAGTTCGTGTCTGCCTCGGTGCACGACCGGGCGCTCGCCCGCGTGGACAAGGCCTCGGCGGCCGTCCGCTCCCTCGAAGCCTCGGTCTCGGTCGCGGAAGCGAACGTGCGTGCGGCCGAGGTGGCCGTCGAGCAGACGCTCATCCGCGCGCCGTTCGACGGCGTGGTGCTCACCAAGAGTGCGAACGTGGGCGATGTGGTCACGCCGTTCTCGTCAGCCATCGACGCGAAGGGCGCCGTGGTCACCATGGCCGACATGGCCACCCTGGAGGTGGAGGCCGACGTGTCGGAATCGAACCTGTCGAAGGTGAAGGTGGACCAGCCGGTGGAGATCAGCCTCGACGCACTGCCCGACCGGCACTTCGGCGGCCGCGTCTCGCGCATGGTGCCCACGGTCGATCGCGCGAAGGCCACCGTCATGACCAAGATCCGCTTCGACGCGCTGGACCCCGCCGTGCTGCCCGAGATGAGCGCGAAGGTGGTCTTCCTGTCGCAGCCCGTGACCGACGCGGACCGGCGGGCACGGACTGCCGTCAACCCGGCAGCGATCGTGAAGGATGCCGCAGGCGAGGCGGCCTTCGTGGTGAAGGATGGCGTCGCGATTCGTGCCCCGGTGCGTACGGGCGGCCGGCTCGGCGACCTGCTGGAGGTGCTGTCCGGCCTCGGGCCCGGTGACAAGGTGGTGGTGCGGCCGGGCCCGAAGATCGCGGACGGCGCGCGTGTCGCGCCAGCGGCGAAGTGAACGTCGCGCTGCCGCCGCCGGAAGTCATCGTCCGCATCCGCGGGCTCGCCAAGGCCTACCGGCGCGGCGGACAGTCGGTTCCCGTGCTGGAAGCACTGGACCTCGACATCCGTGCCGGGGATTTCCTTGCGCTCATGGGGCCGTCGGGCTCCGGCAAGAGCACGCTGCTGAATCTGGTCGCCGGCATCGACAAGCCCGACCGCGGCACCATCGAGGTGGAGGGCGTGGACATCACGCGCCTGCCCGAAGCCGACCTCGCGCGTTGGCGGGCGAGCCACGTGGGTTTCATCTTCCAGTTCTACAACCTGCTGCCCGTGCTGACCGCACTGGAGAACGTGGAGTTGCCGCTGGTGCTCACGGGGCTGTCCCGCCGCGAACGGCGCGAGCGCGCTGAACTCGCGCTGTCGATGGTAGGGCTGGAGGACCGGATGGACCACAACCCCTCGGAACTCTCGGGCGGTCAGCAGCAGCGCGTGGCGATCGCGCGGGCCATCATCACCGACCCCACCTTGCTGGTCGCCGACGAACCCACCGGCGATCTCGACCGCGTGTCGGCCGGCGAGATCCTCGACCTCATGGACCGGCTGAACGCCGAGCTGGGCAAGACGATCATCATGGTCACGCACGATCAGCGCGCGGCCGAGCGGGCCCACTCCACGGTGCACCTGGAGAAGGGCGCGCTGGTGAAGGCCTGACGCCATGTTCCTGCGTCTCATGTTCCGCAACGCGCTGCGCCACAAGCTGCGCACGGCGCTCACCGTGCTGGGGCTCGTGGTCGCGATCCTCGCGTTCGGCCTGCTTGCGACCGTGGTGGACGCCTGGTATGCGGGCGCCGAGGGTGCGTCGTCCAGTCGGCTCATCACGCGAAACGCGGTGTCGCTCGTGTTCCCGCTACCCACCACCTATCGCGAGAAGCTGCGCGGCGTGGAAGGCGTGACGGACGTCACGACCTCCAACTGGTTCGGCGGCGTGTACATCAGCGAGCGCAACTTCTTCCCGCAGTTCGCGGTGGACGGCGAGACGTACTTCCGGCTCTACCCCGAGTACGTGATCGCGGACAACGAATACAAGGCGTTCATGCGCAACCGCAAGGGCGCCATCGTCGGACGCAAGCTCGCCACCACCTACGGCTGGAAGGTGGGCGACGTGGTGCCGCTGCGCGGGACCATCTACGCGGGCAACTGGGCCTTCGAGGTGGAGGCCATCTACGACGGGCGCGACGCGAAGACCGACACCTCGCAGTTCTTCTTCCACTGGGACTACCTGAACGAGACGGTGAAGCGGCAGATGCCCAGGCGCGCGGACTCCGTCGGCGTCTACATCGTGAACATCGCCGACCCCGGCCGCGCCGCGGAGCTGTCGCTGCGCATCGACGAGCAGTTCCGCAATTCGCTCGCGGAGACGCTCACGGAGACCGAGAAGGCATTCCAGCTGGGGTTCGTGTCCATGACCGAGGCCATCGTGGTCGCGATCCGCGTGGTGTCCTACCTGGTCATCTTCATCATCATGGCCGTGATGGCGAACACCATGGCCATGAGTTCGCGCGAACGCCTGTCCGAGTACGCGACGATGAAGGCGCTGGGCTTCCTGCCGGGCCGCATCGGCCTGCTGGTGCTGGGCGAGTCGCTGCTCATCGCCGCGATCGGCGGCGGGCTGGGCGTGCTCTTCACCTTCCCCGTTGCCGCGCGCTTCGGCGCCGCGATGGGCTCGCTGTTTCCCGTGTTCAACGTCTCGCCGCAGACGGTGCTTCTGCAGGCGGCGTGCGCGGCGGCGGTGGGCGTCGTCGCCGCCGCGGTGCCGGCGGTGAAGGCGAGCCGGGTGCGCATCGCCGAAGGTCTGCGCGCGGTGGCCTGAGGCACGCCCGATGGCGATTCCCTTGTCCTACAGCCTGCGCAATCTGTGGGCGCGCAAGCTCACCACGGCGCTGACGGCGGGCGGCATGGCGCTCGTGGTGTTCGTGTTCGCGACCGTGCTGATGCTGGAGCAGGGCCTGCGGCAGACACTGGTGTCGACCGGGGCGTACGACAACGCGCTGCTCATCCGCCGGGCGGCCGGCACCGAAGTGCAGAGCGCCATCGACCGCGAGCAGGCCTCGGTCATCGAGAGCCGCCCGGAGGTCGCGCGCGGGCCGGACGGCGTGCCGCTGGTGTCGAAGGAGACGGTCGTGCTCATCTCGCTCGGCAAGAAGGGCTCGGGCAACCCGTCGAACGTGGTGATCCGCGGCGTGGGCGAGGCCGGCCTCACGCTGCGCCCGCAGGTGCGCATCATGGAGGGCCGCGCGTTCCGGCCTGGCAGCTCGGAGATCGTCGTGGGCGCGAGCATCGCCGAGCGGTTCAACGGGGTCGCGATCGGCCAGCGGCTGCGCTTCGGCATGCGCGAATGGACCATCGTCGGCCTGCTCGACGGCGGCCGCAGCGGGTTCGATTCGGAGATCTGGGGCGACGCCGACCAGATGCTGCAGGCCTTCCGCCGCAACGTGTTCTCGTCGGTGCTCGCACGGCTCAACGATCCGTCGGCGTTCGACGCCTTCGCGAAGGGCCTGACGGACGATCCGCGGCTCACCGTCGAGGCCAAGCGCGAGACCGTGTTCTATGCCGAGCAGTCCGAGACCCTCGCGCGGTTCATCCGCATCCTGGGGCTCACGCTGTCGATCATCTTCTCCATCGGTGCCGTGATCGGCGCGATGATCACCATGTACGCCTCGGTCGCCAACCGCACGGCCGAGATCGGCACGCTGCGCGCTCTGGGCTTTCAGCGCGGCAGCATCCTCACGGCGTTTCTCCTGGAGGCGCTGCTGCTTGGTCTCGTGGGCGGCGCGGTGGGCGTGGCGGGCGCGTCCGCCATGCAGCTGATCACCATCTCCACCGTCAACTGGCAGTCCTTCGCCGAGCTCGCCTTCCGGTTCGATCTGACGCCCGGCATCGCGACTGCCGCCATGCTGTTCGCTGCGGGCATGGGCCTGCTGGGCGGAGTGCTGCCCGCGGCCCAGGCCTCCCGCATGGCGATCGTGGACGCACTGCGCGCGGCATGAGCGTCGAGCCGTCCCGGTCCGTGCCCGGAAGGCTGCGTTCGCGTGTCGCGAGCGCAGCGGCATGAACAGGGGGTCCTCCAGCCGCTTCCCGCCGCGCGCTGCCGCAGAAGCAAACGGCAGGTTCGCGGGCGCATAATGCCCGCCACGGATCTGCGCACCGCTCCGCGACAGGGCGGAACGGTGGAAATCCACGAACGTCTGGAGGAGTGATGGAACGCAGGAAGTTTCTCAAGACGGCGGCCGTCGGTGCAGGGACCGGAGCGATTGCCGCCCCGGCGATTGCAGCGGCGCAGCCCAAGATCCAATGGCGGCTGGCTGCGAGCTGGCCCAAGAGCCTCGACACCATCTACGGCGGTGCCGAACTCGTCTGCCGGCGGGTGGCGGAACTGACCGACGGCAACTTCCAGATCCGGCCCTTCGCGGGCGGCGAGATCGTTCCCGCCCTCCAGGTGCTGGACGCGGTGCAGGCGGGCACAGTGGAGATGGGGCACACCTCGTCCTACTACTACTTCGGCAAGGATCCGACGTTCGCCCTGGGGACCTCCATCGGCTTCGGCGGCAATGCGCGTCAGAACTTCGCGTGGTGGTTCTCGGGCGGGGGCCGCGAAGCCATGGCGCCCCTGTTCAAGGAATACGGTTGCATCGCCCTGATGGCCGGGAACACCGGCTGCCAGATGGGCGGGTGGTTCCGCAAGGAGATCAAGACCGTCGCGGACCTTCAGGGTCTCAAGATGCGCATCGGCGGCATGCCCGGTCTGGTCGTGGCAAAGCTCGGCGTGGTGCCGCAGCAGATCGCCGGTGCGGACATCTATCCGGCGCTGGAGAAGGGGACGATCGACGCGGCGGAGTGGGTCGGCCCCTACGACGACGAGAAGCTGGGGTTCAACAAGGTCGCGCCCTTCTACTACTACCCCGGCTGGTGGGAAGCGGGTCCGATGCTTTCGATGCTCATCAACGAGAAGAAGTGGAACGAGCTGCCCAAGTCCTACCAGGCTGCCATCGAGGTGGCCTGCGGTGAGGCATGCGTGTGGATGCCCGCGAAGTACGACGCCGCGAATCCGGTCGCACTTCGCCGCCTCGTCGGCAGCGGCACCAAGCTGCGGCCGTTCCCCAAGGCCGTACTGGAGGCCTGCGAGAAAGCGGCTTACGAACTGTACGAGGAACTCAAGCCGAAGAGCGCGCACTGGGCCCGGGTCTACCCGCAGTGGAAGAAGTTCCGCGACGAGCAGTTCCTGTGGTTCCGCGTCGCCGAGGGAACCTACGACTCGTACGCGTTCTCGTCGAAGGTCGGACAGGGCAAGTAGCCCGGCCGCCCGCGGCACCGGAAGAGCCCCGCCTCGGCGGGGCTCTTCCGTTTTGGGGGGTATGCCGGGCATTCCGAGCAGCGCGTCCGGCGCGACGACCCCGCCGCTACTGCTTGAAGAGGTGTTCCAGTTCCTCGCCGGCCTTCTGGTCCGGTGTCTTGCCGGACGCCCCAGCCTTGTCGGACTCCGACGAGGGGGCGCCGAAGGCGTTCTCCAGATCGGTGGCGTCCTCGCCATCGTCCGGCGCCTCGTCGCTCGCCGCCGCCTCGCCCTGGTCGTCGCCATCCATGTCCGACGGAGGAAGCTCGATCGTCACCTTGCTCGGATCGATCGTCGTGTGGTCGAGGTTGCTGGTCACCAGACCCGGGAAGGCGATCAGGATCGAGACCATGATGATCTGGATGACGACGAACGGCACGGCCCCCCAGTAGATCTGTCCCGTGGTGATCGGTTGGATCATCTTGCCGGTGAGCTTGTCGACGTACTCCTTGGCCGGCGCGACGCTGCGCAGGTAGAACAGGGCGAAGCCGAAGGGCGGATGCATGAAGGAGGTCTGCATGTTGACGCCCAGCAGCACGCCGAACCAGACGAGGTCGATGCCGAGCTTCTCCGCGACCGGGGCGAGCAGCGGCACGATGATGAACGCCAGTTCGAAGAAGTCGAGGAAGAACGCGAGCAGGAAGACCAGGATGTTGACGACGATCAGGAAGCCGGTGGGGCCTCCCGGCAGGCCGGTCATCAGATGCTCGACCCACAGGTCGCCGTTCACCGCACGGAACGTGAGACCGAAGACCGTCGAACCGACGAGGATGAACAGCACGAACGACGACAGCTTCGCCGTCGTGTTCATCGCCTGCTCGAGCATCGTCAGGTTCAAGCGGCGATTGGCGCCCGCGAGGATGAGGGCGCCGACCGCCCCCATCGCACCGCCTTCCGTCGGCGTCGCCACGCCCAGGAAGATGGTGCCCAGCACGAGAAAGATCAGCGCGAGCGGCGGAACGAGTACCAGCAGCACCCGCCGCAGGAGCCTGAAGCCGCGCAGCGTGCGCGCCTCCGGCGGAAGAGGGGGCGCGGCATCCTTGAACAGCATCGTGCGGCCGAGCACGTACAGGAAGTACATGCTCGTGAGCACCACCGAAGGCAGGATGGCACCCGCGTACATGTCGCCCACGGACCGGCCGATCTGATCGGCGAGCACGATCAGCACCAGGGAGGGCGGGATGATCTGCGCCAGGGTGCCCGACGCCGCGATGACGCCCGTGGCGAGGCGCCGGTCGTAGCCGTAGCGCAGCATGATCGGCAGCGAGATCAGGCCCATCGAGATGACCGACGCGGCTACGACGCCGGTGGTTGCCGCCAGCAGCGCACCGACGAAGATGACCGCATAGGCCAGCCCACCCCGTACCGGACCGAACAGCTGGCCGATCGTGTCGAGCAGATCCTCGGCCATGCCGCTGCGCTCCAGGATCAGCCCCATGAACGTGAAGAAGGGGACGGCCAGGAGCGTCTCGTTCGATGCGATCCCGAACAGCCGTTCCGGCAGCGCCTGGAACAGCTCCGCTTGCAGCAGGTCGAGTTCGACACCGAGGATGCCGAAGCCCAGGCCGATCGCGCCCAGCGCGAAGGCGACCGGATAGCCGAGCAGAAGGAAGAGCACGAGCGCCACGAACATCAGCGGCGCCATGTATTCGATGATGAACGCAGTCATTGCTTCCTGCCATCCGGGATTCAGGCGGTCTCGGGCGCGGCCTGTTCGTGGTGTCCGCCCTGCTTTTCGCCGGGGTCGGGAATGTGTCCGCCGAGGAAGGCGACACGCTTGATGAGTTCCGAGATGGCCTGCAGCGAGAGGAGGAAGAAGCCGACCGGCACGAGCAGCCGGATCGGCCACCGGACGAGCCCGCCCGCGTTGCTCGACGACTCCCCGGTGGTCCACGCGTTCATGAAGATGGGCCACGACAGCCACATGATGTAGGTGGACACCGGCAGCAGGAAGAGGAGGGTGCCGAGGATCTCGATCATTGCCCGCGCGCGGGGCGAGAAGCGCGAGGACACGACGTCGATCCGGATGTGCTCGTTGTGCAGGAGCGTATAGCCGGCGCAGAGCAGGAACACGGCGGCGAACAGATACCACTGGAGTTCCAGCCACGCGTTCGAACTCATGTTGAGCACGTAGCGTGTGAGCGCGTTGCCGGCGCTGATCAACGCCATGATGAGGACGAGCCACATGATGATGCGCCCGACGCGTTCATTCAGCGCGTCGATGGCGCGTGAGAGGCTCAGGACAGAATTCACGACTGCAAGTCTCCTCCGGGGCGTGCCGGTCGCCCGGGTCGTCCCGATGTCCGCGGGGACGCCGTCTCTCTTCGCCGTCGACCTGGGGGCCGCGGCGTGGCGTACTCGCGGACCGGGCTGCCGGCGGATGAGGGTACGAGTCTAACCCGGAACCCTCGTCCGGAACGAGGCGAGGCTGTCGCGGCCGGGGCCCGTTGCCCGGGTCCCGCGAACCCGGCGACGAGCCGTTTCGAAGGGCGGCGATGGGTACATGAGACCGCGCGCGACGGGGACGAACGCCGGCGGCGCGCCCTGCGGCAGACCGGTCGCGCGCCGCCGGCAGGCCGCGACGCCGCATGCGCGGCGCCGTCACGCGTCTTGCCCGGTCTTTCGCGGGGCGGTACCCTGCGCGCGCACGTGCGGGGGCCGCGCCAACGATCCATGGAGTCTCACCGATGATCTTCCGATGCATCACTGCCGGACTGCTCGCGGCGGCCTTTGCCTGTCCTGCGGCAGCCGAGGACGACGGGTCCGAGTTCCTGTCGCTCATGAACGTCAACCGGCCGAAGGCCCGGGAACTGGCGCAGCGCTACATCGACAACGCCGCAGACAAGTGGGACGGCAGCGTGTTCTGCACGCCGGAGCAGGATCGCGCGCAGGCGCGGTTCAACGCCGTGAAGGCCTATCTGGAAAGCCATCCCGACCAGCTCTGGCGTCCGCAGCGCTATCTCATCATCCAGGGGCTGCGTTCCGCATTCCCCTGCGGCAAGTCCGAGTCCTGACGGCCGGGCCGGGCGCGACACCCTGGGGAGGGGGCAGACATGAAGATCGTCGAGGTGAAGATCCATCCGCTGCGCACGCCGCTGGAGACGCCGTTCGCGTTTTCGCAGGGATGGGTGAGGGCGCGGTCCGCGACCCTGGTGGAAGTGATCACCGATGAGGGCATCACCGGCTGGGGGGAGGCCTTCGCGCAGGGGCTGGAGCCGCCGCAGATCGCCGCGGCGGTCATCGGCTCCGCGCTGACGCCGGTCGTGATGGGGCAGGACCCGCTGGATACCGAAGTCCTGTGGCACCGCATGTACCACGCGAGCCGCGACTACGGCCGCAAGGGCAGTGTCATCGCGGGGATCAGCGCCATCGACATGGCCCTGTGGGACATCGCGGGCAAGGCGCATGGCGTGCCCGTGCACAAGTTGCTGGGCGGCGCTTTCCGCACGAGGGTGCAGGCCTACGCGACCGGCTTCTACCGCATCAGCGGCCAGGGCGAGGCGAAGCGCCTGGGCGAGGAGGCCATCGCCCACCACGAGGCGGGCTTCCGCGCCATGAAGGTGAAGCTGGGCTACGGCATCCAGGACGATCTGGCCGTCATGCGCGAGATCGGCCGCAACATCGCGGGGCGGGGTGTCACGCTCATGGTGGACACGAATCACGCGTACGGCGTGGGAGACGCCATCCGGCTCGGCTACGGCCTCGCCGAGTACGACCTGCGCTGGTACGAGGAGCCCGTCGCACCGGAGCACATCCAGGGCTACCGCCAGGTGCGGGACAAGCTGCCGATGCCCATCGCGGGCGGAGAGAACGAGCACACGCTCTACGGCTTCCGGGACTTCCTCGCCGCGGGGGCCGTGGACATCGCCCAGCCGGATCTCGGCTCGGTGGGCGGCTTCACGGCCTGCAGGCACGTGGTGGCACTCGCACAGGCGCACGGGGTGCAGGTCAATCCGCACGTGTGGGGCTCCGCGATCGCGCAGGCAGCGTCTCTGCAGATGATCGCGGCAGTGCCTGTCGCGCATCACAGCGTGTTCGCCGAGGAACCCATCTTCGAATACGACCGCTCGTCGCATCCGTTCCGGCAGTTCCTCGTGAAGGAACCCGTGCAGCAGGTGGACGGCTGGGTGGAGATCCCGATGCGGCCGGGCCTTGGTGTGGAGGTCGACCGCGCCGTGCTCGACAGGTACCGCATCGCCTGAGCCGGTGCGGTCCGCTTTTGGTGCGGGTGCACGGGCCTGTGCACCCGGGCCGGGCGGACGCATTCGCCGCGGATTGCTCAACTCGTTGATATGCCGTGGAAATGCGGGTGGCACATCGATTGCTGAATAAGGATCGGTGTCAAGTGATTCGCTTCCCTGTGGGTCGCTTGCCCACCGAGATCCTCCGTGACTTGAAGCCTGCCCCTCACCGGGCAGGCTTTTTTTTCTTGCGGACCCCCGAAACGACGACGGCCGCAGGCGCGGCCGTCGATCCGTGACGCGACGCCGAGGCGTCAGGCAGGCCTGCGGCGCAGGCGCGCCCCGGCGCCGACCAATGCAAGCCCTCCGGCCATGAGCGCGTAGGTGGACGGCTCCGGCACTGGCGTGATCGTGACGAGGCGGTCGGCTTCGAACGTCAGGCCCGTACCGCAGCAGGGGCCGTTGTAGTACGCGATGCGGAACGTGGAATAGCCCTCGGGAAGCGTCACGTCGACGGTGGTCTTGGCATAGCTCCGATCACCCGGGCGGGCGATGACGAGCTGGTCGTTCACGAAGAGGTACGCGCCGTCATCGGAACCCAGGGAGAGCGGGAATTCGCCGGGGGAGGCCACGTGGAGGAAGCCGGTGATCTCGGCGCCGAACATCTGCGTGGCGACCGGCCACCCGTCCACGTCGCTGGTCTCCGCACCGCTGAAGAACGAGATGTGGTCGCTGTCGAACTCGTCCAGCAGGGCGCCAAAGGTGACGTCGGTGCTAGTGTCGTTCGGCTCGGCGAAGATCTTGACGGTGAAGCCTGCGTGAGCGGCCAACGGCGTGAGCAGAGCGGTGGCGAAGAGTGCTGCAGCGGCCATGAGGGATCGCACGGGAG
>ERZ1066136.1320-NODE-1320-length-13007-cov-6.520229_pt1 | contig 13007 bp, 15 predicted proteins | sample MGYA00382783_ERZ1066136 | MGnify/ENA primary metagenome ERZ1066136 (study PRJEB33369, sample SAMEA5778366) | biofilm metagenome | biome: Industrial cooling water; feature: Water cooling tower basin; material: Biofilm | place: United Arab Emirates | collected... | reverse complement strand
GCCCAGGAACGCGTCGTCACTGCCTGCCACGTCACCCGCCGCGCATCGCGCATCCACGTTCTCCATGGCGGGCTCCGGCTGCCGGTCACCCTTCAGCGGGCGGACATGGATCACGACCTGTGTCTGCTCGTGGTTCCTGACCTCGAAGCGCTGCCGGCCGCCCTGGGCCATGGTGACCCGCTCCGAATCGGCGACCCGGTCGTCGCCCTGGGCTTCACGGGCGGCGCCGGGCTCAGCCCCGCGTTCGGGACGATCGCGGGCCTGCACCACATCGACGGTGCGCGGGTGGTGCAGTCGGATGCCGCCTTCACTTCCGGCGCGAGCGGTGGCGGCATGTTCGACGAGCGCGGATCACTCGTCGCGATCCTCCTGTTCAGGATGCGTGGCCCCGGCCCTCAGTTCTTCGCGGTACCGGTCGAGTGGTTCGACGAACGGATCGCGAGCCCTGAGCCCTATCGGGCCATCGAGCCGCTGGCGGGCGCGCCGTTCTGGGCCCGACCGCTCGACGATCTGCCCGGATTCATGCACGCAATCACGCTCGAAGCCGAGGCGCGCTGGACCGATCTCCAGGCGTACGCGGACCGCTGGGCCGCAAGTGATCCGGCCAGTGCCGACGCCGCCTACTGGCAGGGATTCGCGGCGTTCCGGTCGGGTCGCGACGACACGGCGATCGAGGCGTTTGAACGCGCGGCGCGGCTCGATCGGCGCCACGCGCTCGCGTGGTATGACCTCGGCCGAACCTATCTTCATGCCGGTCGTCCGGCGGACGCGCGGGCCGTCGTTCCTGCCCTGCTTTCGGCCAGCGAACCCCTGGCGCGCAGACTGATCGATGCCCTGCCCGAGCTGCCGGACTGACGACCATGCGCAAAGCAGCCTTGTCCCTGACGTTCATCGCCCTCGGCGCCGCCGCCTCGACTGGAGCCGGTGCGCACGACTACCCCACTTCGGAGCGCGTGCAGTTCGTGCTGGAGTGCATGCGCGACCACCCCGGGCCCGAGTTCGAGATGGTTCACAAGTGTTCCTGCGCCCTGGACCGCATCGCCGAAGAGCTCACGCACGACGCGTTCGTCGAGGGCTCGACCCTCGCCAAGGCGGTGTCCATTGCCGGAGAGCGCGGCAGCGTCCTGCGGGACAACGAGGCGGCGCAGGCGGATGCACGAAAGTTTCGTTCGATCTACAGGGATGCACGGCGCAAGTGCATGTTCCGGCCTTGAAGCACTGGGCCCGGCTTGCCTTTGCGGCGACCTGTTTCGGCGTGCTGTCCCCGACGACGTCGGTCGCCGCGGAGAGCGCGGATGTCTGGTCCGCGGTGCGCGCCAGCCTGTTCGGAGAACGTCCCATCGCCGACGCGGGCAGCGAACTGTCCCTCGCCGTGCCGAAGCGGGCGGAAGACGCCGCGGTCGTTCCCGTCGCGATTCGCGCAGCACCCGTCACAGGGCGCGGCGCGCCGCGCAAGCTCTACCTGGTCATCGACGCGAATCCGTCGCCCGTGTCGGCGGCGTTCGAGTTCGGCACGGATCTCGGCATCCCGGAAATCGAGACGCGCGTGCGCGTCGAGGACAACAGCACCGTGCGCGTCATCGCGGAGCACGCGGACGGGTCGCTTTCCATGACCACGCGCATGATCAAGGCCTCCGGCGGGTGTTCCGCGCCCGCCAATCGGCGGGACCGCGACAGGAACACCCTGGGACACATGCAGTGGTTGCTGCCCGAAACCTCGGTAGCGGGCGAGCCAGTGGCGGTCACGCTGCTGATCCGGCACCCCAATACCTCCGGCCTCGCGATGGATCAGATGACCCGGCTCTACGAGCCACCGCACTTCGTGCGGCAAGTCCGCGTGACGTACGCCGGGCGGCTGGTCTGGTCCGCGGACGTCGACTTCTCCGTGAGCGAGAATCCCGCGTTCCGCTTCGCCTTCGTTCCGCCCGGCCCGGGACGGCTCACGGCCGACGTCATAGACTCAAACGGCCTCGCATTCCAGGGCTCGGTGGATGTGGGGGCATCGACACCCTGAGCGTCGGGTCGGGCGCCGACCGGCCGTTGGCACGGGGCCGATCCGCGGTCCCGCGGGTCTAGCGGTTCCGGTCGCAGATGCGTCGTGCCAGGGCATCGGCTGCACGCAACCACGAGGTGTCGGTGTTGCCGCGCATGTCCACCGAACGCACGTCGAGCGTGCGGCCTCCACCGTCCTGCAGCTCGGCAGTGAGGTTGATGATGAGGTTGCTCACCTTCTGCACCCACGTGAAGACCACGAGGTCCGCGCCGGCGGCCTTCGCGATGTCCTCCGCACAGCCGTTGCATTGGTGCACGTAGGCAATCTGGCTGGCGAGACGGTCGATCACCGCCGCAGGGGGCGGCAACACGGTGAACGTGCTGCACTGGCGCAGCGATTCCGGGAAACGCGCGCTGACCTTCTCCATGCGGCTTAGGTCGGCCGCCTGCGTCGCTGGGTCGCGCATTTCGTCGATCAACTCGAAGTCCAGCACGACGGCGCGCGTCTGGGCCGTCGCTCCAGCTGCCGCCAAGGCAATCCACAGGCCTGCCGCAATCACGGGGGTGAACCGCATGGGACGCTTCCAGGTATTTGGCAAGAAGCTCCAATTCTCGCAGGCTCCTGGCCTGTGCGGGAGTCTCACGGCATGCGCGGGCGGCATCGACCATGCCGACGCCGCGCTCGCGAACGGTTCAGCGCCACCAACGGGGTCACATGCAGACCTTCGTCGCGCCGTCCCCCTTGACTGGTCCTTTTGGCCTGTCCCGCGCGATTCGCCCGGTAACGATGCATTGGCACATTCCTCCGGGCAGGGCCCGTTCAGGACCCGGCCGACACGAATACGGAGACCGCCAAGATGCTGCATTTGCCCCTCGCCTTCCGACGCCATGCCCTCGGCGCTGCCATCGCCGCCGCCCTCGCGTCGGCAGCCCCTTCTCAAGCTGCGAACATCACGATCCTCCACGTCGGCGACCAGGAGTCCTGGCTCGTCAGTGCGGCGGGCAACACCCGCGACATCGGGAGCGCCACGGACCTGTCGCGCTATGGTGGCGTGGACCGCCTCGCCGCGGTGATCGAGCGCGAGCGCGCCGCGGCCTCGGGCCGTACGGTGCTCACCCTGAACGCGGGCGACGCCTTCCTCCCGGGCGCCCGCCTCGGCGCGAGCTTCGCGAACTTCGGCGGCAACGCGGTCACGGGCGTCGCGCCCGCCGACTTCTACGACGCGATCGCGATGAGGCAGATCGGCTTCACCGCCGCCGTCTTCGGCAACCACGAGTTCGATCTCGGTCCGGACGTCGCGGCGCGCTTCGCCGAGAAGTCGGGCACGACCTACCTGTCGTCGAATCTGGACTTCTCGGGAACGAGCGCCTTTTCCGCCCTGGCGACGGCCGGCATCGTCGCGCCGACGAAGCTCGTCACGGTGGACGGCGGACTGAAGGTGGGTCTCGTGGGCGCCACCACGCCGCTGCTGCCGGGCATTTCGTCGCCGGCGCCTCTGTCGCTGATCGGGTTCGATCCGGGCGCGAGCGAAGCCGCCAACCTCCAGGCGCTCGTGCCGGTGATCCAGACCCAGATCGATGCGCTGCGCGCCCAGGGCGCGGAGGCCATCGTGCTCATGAGCCATCTGCAGAACGCCAGCAACGAGATCGGAACCGTGGTCCCGCAACTGAGCGGCGTCGACATCGTCCTGTCCGGCGGCGGACACGAACTGATGTCCGGCGGCACCGTGATCCCCGGCAACATTCCCTCCGCCCTGGCCTATCCGACCGTCGTTGCCACGGCAGAGGCCGGCAAGCAGGCGCTCGTCATCACGTCGAACTTCGGCAACCGCTATGTCGGCGAACTCAACTTCAGCCTCGACACGACCACGGGCGAGGTGCTTCGCGACACCGCCGGCGTCCCGATCATCGAAAGTGGCTCGACACTGCACCGCGTCTCGGGTGCAACTGGCGACGCAGATCGCGTCACGCCGGTGGCCGCGATCACCGACGAGGTCGTCACGCCGGTGCGTGCCTATGTGGACACGTTGAACGCCACGGTCATCGGCACCTCCGAGGTCCAGCTCGGACCGGCCTCGGGCAGCGTGAACGGATCGCCCGGCACGCCCGGTTCCTTCATCGCAGGCGTGCGCAACAGCGAGTCGAACCTGGGTAACCTCGTCGCGGACTCGATCCGGTGGGCCACGGGCACCACGGTCGCGTTCCAGAACGGCGGCGGCATCCGGGCTTCGATCAACGAGGGCGACGTCACCCTCGGCGAGGTCAACACCACGCTGAGCTTCGCGAATCTCGTCGTTGCAGTTCCCGGCGTGAACGGCGCGCAGCTCAAGCAGCTCCTCGAGTGGGGCGTAGGCGCGGCATCGCCTTCCGGCGCGGCGAACGGGCGCTACCCGCAGATTTCCGGCATGAAGGTCGTGTACGACACCGATCGCATCGCCGCCAATCTCTTCTACAACGCCGATGGGTCGTTCAACGAGTCGGCGGCCGGCTTCGCATTCGGAGACCGGGTGCGCGAGATCGTGCTGGACGACGGCACGGTTCTCGTCGCCGACGGTATCGTCGTGGATTCCACCACGCTGTTCTCTCTGGGCACCATCGACTTCCTGGCTCGAGAGAATCCGGCAACGCCAGGGCGCGGTGGCGACAACTATCCGTTCGCGGCCGTCGGCCTGGACCGATTCGACAACCCCGTTCAAGCGCGCCTGTACGCCGAGGCGCTCTCGGACTTCGTGCAGGCGCCCGAGAGCGAAGGCGGTCTGGGCGGCGTGATCTCCGCCGGGCGCTACGGCATCGATGACTACACGCAGTTCCAGGGGCGGTCGTACGACCTGGCGGTTGCCGTGCCGGAACCGACCACCTGGGCGCTGATGATCGGGGGTCTGGCGTTCGTGGGCTTCGCGGCGCGTCGCCGCCCAGGCGCATCACCGGGCGCGTGACGGCTCGGCGCGCCTCACCCCCGGAGGCCGTCACGCGATCCGCGTCTCCGGCCCGGGCCGCCGTGGCGCTGTACCCGGAGTGCCGGGACCGGCTGCCGGTTCACGACGTCCCGGTGCTGATCCTGATCGGAGACCGGGACGACTGGACGCTGGCGGGGAGCTGCCGCGCACTCCCGCGGGCGGCGACGGGCGCGCCGGATGATGGGGACTTCCGTCTCTCCCGACGGCCATGGGTGCCCGTCGTCACCGTCCGGCCCGCAGCCGGGCCATGCGATAGGCATCGAGCACGGAAATCGCGTAGACGAACACGCCGCCGGCGTGCCTGCCGACGAAGGAGTGCTGGGGCGTCGTGAGATGGTAGGAGACGGCGCCCAGGATGAGCATGAAGAACAGGAACGAGAGCGCGCGGTTGGTCAGGCCGCACAGCACGTGGCCGGCACCGGGCAGCACCGCGGCTGCCGCCAGGACGAACCACGGAGCCGGCGGGCGCATCGGCAACTAGCCCTCGTTCCGTCCCGGAACCCGCAACGCGCCCGCCGCGGCGCAAAGTGCGAGCCCCAGCTCGAGCAGCCCGCACACCTGCGCGGGCGCGACGCGATCGACGTCGAACCGGGACTTGCGCAGGACCAGATACTCGCCGCGACGGGCCTCGGCAACGCGGCTGACGCACCTCACGCCCCGCGACGACAGTGCCAGCTCCTTGGACCGCTCGTCCGCGAAGAAACGCGTGCCGGTCTCGACGACGCCCGCAGACGGGACGAAGCCCCGGCCGGCGCGGACGACCACGTCGGCGGGCCAGGCCCCGGGCGTCGCGAGCCTGTGGGGCAACCGGTCGGCGGCCGACCAGAACTCGGTGCCCTGCGGGCGTCGCATGGCGGACCAGGCGACCGGTCCGCCATGCTCGACGGACAGCGTGAGCGCCAGCCAGAGCACCGGGAGCTTGCGGAAGCCCGCGTCGTCGTGAATGAGCTCGACCGTCACAGCGACCCCCGAGGCGACGCCGTCGAAGCGAACGAAACCGGCCGGATCGACCGAGCGCATTCCCGGCAGCTCCGGCACCGCGTCGCATCCGTCGAGCAGGCCCTCGCGCCACGACCGCGCGCGCCTCGCATCACGGCGGTACTGCCACGCCAGGGCGGCGGCCGCCGCGCACACGGCACCGAGTGTGGTCATGCCCATCGGCTGCCTATCGGGCGACCACGACCGGACAGTGCGCCTTCGCGACCACGTCCTGCGCGACCGAGCCCACGAGGACCCGGGCGATGCCGGTCAGCCCCACGGACCCGAGAACGATCAACTGAGCCCCGCGATCCTCGGCGAAGCCGACGATCGCCTCGCCGATGTCTTCCGCCTGGACGGTGGCGCACGTCACCGCAGACAACGCCTGGCGCTTCGCGCTCTCGAGCGCGGTGCCGAGCACGCGATGGGTCTGCGCGTCGGCCGCCTCGACCAGCCGGGAGTCCCAGAATGGCGAGCGCGCCATTCCTGCCCGATTCGCCCGCTCGACGTGCAGGAAGGTCAACGCGGCGCCGAGCTGCACGGCAAGCTGGACGGCCACGTCGATCGCCCGCATGGACATGACCGAACCGTCGACCGCGCAAACAACGTTGCGAATCATGCGGGCCTCCCCAGGCTCACTCGTCCCTGGGACGAGGCCAGTTCATCGTGAACTGGTCGCCGCGCCTGACGTATTTGTAGCGATGGGCCACGAACCACAGGGAGGCGACGATGTAGAACGCCATCACCGACAGCAGCGTGGACCCGTAGCCGAGGTAGGTGGCGAAGTAGGTGGCGCCGCACAGCACGAGGAGAACGATTGCCGGTACGGGATGCAGGGGATGCACATAGCCTCGATGGATGCTTCCGAGCGGCCAGCGTCTCCGGAACTTGACGATGTTGATCGCCATGAAGGTGTATCCCAGAAGCCCGGAGAGAATCGAGAAGGTGATGACCTGATCGAGCGGCGCCTTGAAGGCAAACACCACGGCGATCGGAATGAGGAACAGGATTGCGCGATAGGGCGTGCGGTACCGGGGGTGCACCGCCCCGAACCAGGTCGGGACGTAGTGATCCCGTCCCATGGAGAACCACGCCCGCGAGGCATCGTTGATGCACCCGTTCGCCGACGCGATCGCCGAGAAGATCGTGCCCACGAAGAGCAGCACCTGCAGCACGCCGCTGCCCGTGAGCCTTGCTGCATCGTACATCGGCGTCATCGCCTGGCCGAGGTACTCCCAGGGCATGAGACCGGCCGCCACGTACCAGGTGATCGACGCCGCGATGAGCAGCGTGATCATGCCGCTCATGGTGCCGAGCGGGATCGACCGGCCCGCCGAGCGCACTTCCTCCGCCGCCTGGCAGGTGCCCTCGATCCCGAGGTAGTACCACATGCCGAACTGGAGCGCCGCGATGACGCCGATCCACCCGTAGGGCAGATCCGTGAGGAGTTCGCCGTGCAGCAGGACCTCGCCGGGAGACCACGGGGACACACCGAAGAACAGGACGACCAGCGCGACGAACGCGACCGCCGTGATCACGAAATTCACCGTGAGCGTCATGAACACGCCGCGGTAGTTGAGCCACGCGAGCACCGCGATCGTCAGCACGACGAACGGCTGCGTGTCCAGGTTCTGGTGGCCGTGCTCGGCGGCCACCGCCTTGAGGAGGTCGCCGACCACCAGTGCATCGCCGGCCTCGAGCATGGTGTACGCCATCACGAGGTACAAGCCCACGTTGAACGCCATCAGCGGCCCGATGATGTGCTTGGCCTGCGTGTACTGGCCGCCGGCCGCGGCCACGGTGGAGGTGACCTCCGAGTCGATCATCGCCACGCAGGTGTATAGCAGACCGATGACCCAGCAGGCGATCAGTGACCCGTAGGCGCCGCCCTTGCCCACGGAGAAGTTCCAGCCCATGAACTCGCCCACCAGCACGATGCCGACCCCGAGGGCCCACACGTGCACCGGCCCCAGGACCTTGAGCAGCCCGATCTTCCCGGACGCGGCTCCGGCGCCCGTCTCGGTGGCCGCCTCGCTCATGCGGCCTCAGTCCTCGCCTTCGCGCGACGACAGGAGGAAGTCCTCGTCGAAGCGCTTTCCCACCTGCCACGCATCCAGCAGCATCCAGCCGAACAGCAGGATGGCGACGGCCCATGCCGCGGTGGTCAGCGTCTCCCAGACATCCATGCGCGCCTCCAGGGACGGCGGCCGTTCCGAGCGACCCGCCGCCATTCGATGGTGGGTCCTACGATCGTTCGCCGAAGCGCTCCCGGATGACGTCCCGGTACTGCCGCTGCGACACGGTGAGCACGAACACGAAATAGCCGACGATCACGACGGCGGTGACGCTCAGCCAGAGCGGGTCGACGGTGTAATCGAACCGGTGCTCGATCATGGCTTTCGCGTCGGCGGGCGTCAGCCCGAGCTTCTCCCATTGCCCGGCCTGTGCCGCCGTCTGTTGCAGGGACGCCCAGGTTGCGGGGGTGTCCGACGACGCGACCTGCGCCGCCGCCCGCGCCGGCGCCGGCTCCTTCGACGTCAGCAGCACCGGGGCCAGCAGACTCAGGAAAACCAGAGCGACCAGGAAGACGCTGTCGAAGAACTGGCCGGGTCCGGACTGCCGCGGGGGGCGATAGGGTTCGGGGATCATGGATGCACGCTCGGGGAAACGTCGTCCACGGATCAGTCCCCGGCCGCGCGCCGCGCACGCGCCTCGTCGAGATGGCGGAGATCGAGCCCGTAGATGTGATCGCGATCGGCGCGGTAGTGCGCAATCATCGCGACGATGGACGCGGTGTTGAAGACGAGAATCGCAAGCGCCGCGATCAGCAGCACGAGGCGGATGCCGCCGTCGGTGACGAAGCGGTTCACGGCGAGAAAGACGAACGAGACCGTGACCCAGAGCAGAACGACGAAGACCCACGCCATGCGTCGGTCGCGCGCAAACAGGCGCTCGATGCGATCTGCCATCGCTTCGCTCATCGATGCTTCCTCCGCCGTGGCCCCGCGGCTCGATGCCGGCAGGGGCTCGTGTTGTCGAGGGGCGCGTGCGCCCCCGGCCATGTGTCCGGCCTGGCTGCCTTGTACCCTTCCCCCTTCCGGAGTGTCAAGGCGCGGCGCACACAAGCGCCGGACGATCCGCGCCAGCCTGTTCAGGACGCCGAGGGGCTCTCGCATGGACGCCCGATGCGGGCACGATCCCGCCGGGCGCGCGGTGCGAGGCGCCGTGCCGCGAACGGACGGAGCCCCTCACGCCTTCCCGTAGCTCACCGCCATTCCCGCCCGCACGTCCTGCTCGATGCCGTACTGTGGCACGGGGTAGCGCAGTCCGTTCCCGGACAACGCGCGCATGCCGTCGAGGGCCTTTGCCAGGTACTCCGGCGGAAAGGCCATCAGCATTTCGTCGTCGAGCACGCCGCCGTATCGCCGTTCGGCGAAGCACGGAATCGACAGACTCGGCTCACGACGGGACAGTGCGCGTCCCCACGAGTCCGCACAGGACGATTCCCCCACGACGCTCCAGTCGAAACGGCGATAGCCCGACCACTGGAGCCCGTTGATGAAGTACATCATCGCGCCCGGCGTCCCGTAGAAGAGCACGACGTCAGGCGGATCGAGCCGGCCGCTGGCCAGGGGGGAAACGGCGAGCGCCGTGAACCGGTCCCTCGGCACGATGGACATCGCGGCCTGGTGCGCGGCGGCATCTTCGGCGGTGGCGTACCACACCCCGGCCATCTTCTCGCCGGAGAACCACGCCGCGTCCTGTCCGCCGAGCCCCACCACGGACCGGCACTGGTCGCCGACGAGGTCCCCCGCGGTGACCCCCACGGTCCGCCCCAGCCGGGCCGCCTGCGCGACGATCTGGTCCAGGGTGTGCACGGCCTTCGGGCGCCGGATCTTCGGCACGGCCGCCATGTCCTCCACGCGCTCGAACAGCTTCATGCCGAACGGCGGCGTGCGAAGACGCAGCGCGCGCTCCAGTTGCTGCGCCAGGTCGGGCCACGACGGATCGACGGATGCGTTCACGGGATCTCCTCCAAGGGAAGCGCCGGCTGCCGCGCGAACCAGTGCGCCACGGCATCCCGCCGTGCGGGGGTGAAGTGCAGGCCGAGCTTCGACCGGCGCCACAGCACGTCGTCCGCACTGCGCGCCCACTCGGCGGTTCTCAGGTACGCCAGTTCGGCCTCGTACAGACCGGGTGCGACCTCCTCTCCGAGGTCGCCCGGTGTCCGCGCGTGCGCAAGCCACGCGAGGCATCGCGTGCCGTAGGCGCGACACCACCGGCGCACGAGGGCGGACGGAAACGCCGCGTAGCGGCCGGCCATGACCCCGACAAAGCGCTCGAAGTCCTCCTGCGTCTGCCGGCCCGGGCCGATCACGGACTCCAGATCGCCACCCGGCAGGACGCTCTGGCGCGTCCACGCGGGCCGGGCGTCGCCGAGGGCTTCACCCACCTGCGTCGAGGCCTCCTCCGACAGCCTGCGGTACGTGGTGAGCTTGCCGCCCCACACCGTGAGGAGCGGTGCGCCCGCGCTCATGTCCAGGGCGAGCCGATAGTCGCGCGTCACCACGCTTGCGTCACCCGCCCCGTCGTCGAGGAGCGGGCGCACGCCGGCGTACCGCCACACCACGTCCCCGGGCGAGACGGGGACGCGCAGGTAGCGATTCACCTGGGCGCAGAGGTAGTCCACTTCCGCCGCCTCGGTGCTCACGGGACCCGGGTCACCCGTGACCTCCACGTCGGTGGTGCCGATCAGCGTGAAGCGCCCCTCGTAGGGCATCATGAACAGGACGCGGCCGTCCGGGTTCTGCAGGAGGTACGCGTGGCGGTGATCGAACAGCGCGGGCACGACGATGTGGCTGCCCTTCACCAGCCGCAGCCGCCCGGTCGGAGACGACGGCCGGGCGACCGCGGTTTCGAGAAACCGTGCGGCCCATGGTCCCGTCGCGTTGACGAGCATGCGGGCTCGCACCGCGCGATTCATGCCGTCGGGCGTGCGCAGGCGGATGTTCCAGCCACCCGCGTCCACCCGGGCGGACTCGCACTGCCAGCCCACGCGCACCGCCGCCCCGCGCTCGGCGGCATCGCGCACATTGAGCACCACGAGTCGCGCGTCGTCGACCCACCCATCCGAGTACACGAACCCGAGCTCATGGGCACCCGACAGAACGGCCCCCGCCGGATGCGAGCGCAGATCGATCGCGCCGGAACCCGCCAGCAGTTCGCGGCGCGCGAGGTGGTCGTAAAGGAACAGCGCGGCCCGGATCATCCACGCGGGCCGCATTTCGCCGTCGTGCGGCATCACGAACCGCAGCGGCCAGGCGATGTGCGGCGCGCTGCGCAGGAGCACCTCGCGCTCGCGCAGCGCCTTTCGCACGAGACCGAACTCGCGCTGCTCCAGATAGCGCAGCCCGCCGTGGATGAGCTTGGTGGATGCGGACGACGTGTGTGCGGCGAGATCATCCTGTTCGACGAGCAGCACACGCCAGCCGCGACCCGCGAGGTCGCGTGCGATGCCTGCGCCGTTGATGCCGCCGCCCACCACCACCACATCGAGGTCGACGCCGGAAGTCACGGCAGGCCGTCCCACGTGGCCTTGAGATTGCCGAGGATCTCGTACAGCGCGAGGTAGCTCGCGCGCAGGCCCAGCATGGACGGCACGAAGTCCCACACGGAGCTCACCGAGAACGGGGGCGCCCCGGCGCGCCACGGAACCACCGTGAACCCCGCGGCCTCCAGTTCCCGCCCGCCGCCGCGCGGGCCGACGCCGTCCGTGCCGACCGCGATCCGCTTCGCGCCTTCGGGCAGGAGGATCTTTGCAAGGTATCGGGCGTTCTGGTGCGTGTTGCGCGACGCCCCTTCGCGCCAGCGGACCGTCACGCCGAACTCGGTCGCAAGCGCATCCGACATCACCTCCGCCTCCGGACGTCCGTCGTATACGGCCCCGCCGGCGACGGCCACGGGCAACCCGGTGCGCTTCGCGAGCACCGCACCGTAGCGCACCCGCTCCAGCGTCATTGAAGTGAGGGTCTCGCCGCCGTACTCCGGCGCATTCGGCCGGGTGCCCGCGCCGAGGACGACGATCGCCTGCGCATCGATGCGCGCGGAGGGCGGCAGCGGCCGCGCGTCGGTCACCGCGAACATGAGCAGCGACGCGACGACCGGTACCGACAGCACGGCGAGACTGCCGACACCCGTCAGGGCCAGCGCCCGGCCGGTACGTGGGAAGCGGCGGATCAGCATCAGACCCAGGAGCGCCGCGGCGAGCGGCCCGATCGGCGGAAGGACGAGCTGGCCGGCGAGCTTGGCCGCCCAGAAGGCGAGAGTCTGAGAATCCATGGATGGCGGCGATTGTACCGAGCCGATGCCGGGAGCCCGTCCGGCTCCTCTATCATCTCGGCATTGCGAACCCCACCGGAGTTCTTCACGATGCCCTCCCGTCCTCTTGCAGCACTGGCCGCAGGCGCAGCCCTGAGCCTCACCGCCGCCCCCATCGCCCACAGCGACTACAAGCCCATGACCGACGTGTTCCCGGTCCAGCTGAAGTGGGCCAACGTGCCGAGCGTGCCCAAGGCGATCGAACTGGCGACGGTCTACGGGGACCCAACCCAGCCCGGTCCCTACGTGTTCCGCGCCCGCATGCCGGCCGGCACCAAGCTCTGGCCGCATCGCCATCCGGACGAGCGGTGGGTCACGGTGCTGCAGGGCACGTACCGGTCGGCCGTCGGCGAGGATTTCGACGCGGGCGCCGCGACCGAGTATCCGGAAGGCAGCTTCTACGTGACGGACGGCAACGCGCCCCACTACAGCTATGCCGTGACGGACGTCATCGTCCAGGAACAAGGCGTCGGCCCGACCGGCATCAGTTACGTGCACACGGCGGACGATCCCCGCACCGGACGGTGAGGCTGCCGCAAGTTTCCCGGGTTCGGCCGTGAACTTTACCGGGGTGGTATCGTCTGGGTACGATGTGGGGGACGAATCACGGACGAGCCCGGACCGGGAGCGCCCCCGCAGCCCAAACACACGACGTCGACCCCGCAGCCTGTTGCCGCAGGACAGGGCGGAGCGTCCCAGGAG
>ERZ1066136.1319-NODE-1319-length-13018-cov-13.909666_pt1 | contig 13018 bp, 10 predicted proteins | sample MGYA00382783_ERZ1066136 | MGnify/ENA primary metagenome ERZ1066136 (study PRJEB33369, sample SAMEA5778366) | biofilm metagenome | biome: Industrial cooling water; feature: Water cooling tower basin; material: Biofilm | place: United Arab Emirates | collected... | reverse complement strand
GGGCTGCGGTCCCGCCGGGCGGCTGGATCGCGGCGCGCCGGCGGGCGCCCTGGGGCCCGAGCGGGCCGCCGGGGCGGATCAGGCGTCTTCGCGGTCTTCCGTTCCGGCCACGGGGGTGCGGGCCAGGGACGGGGGCTGGTTGTTGCGGGTCGGGCGCACGTCGTCGCTGGTGCCCTCGAGCTCCTCCGCCCGTTCCGCGGCGCCCATGGAGGCCATGCGCTCGCGGGCGTTGGCGGCGCCCTCTTCCACGGCCGTCACCAGGTTCTCGACCAGCAGACGCACGGACTTCAGGGCGTCGTCGTTGCCCGGGATCACGATGTCGATGCCCTGCGGGTCGCAGTCGGTGTCCAGGACGCCGATCACGGCCATGCCCATCTTCTTGGCCTCGCGCACCGCGTTGTACTCGCGGCTGGGGTCCACGATCACCATCGCACCCGGGATCGAGGTCATCTCGCGGATGCCGCCCAGGTTGCGGTCGATCTTGCGCTGCTCGCGGCGCAGCGAGGAGATCACCTTCTTGCTGTAGTTGGTGATCGAACCGTCCTCGCCCATCTTCTCCAACTCTTCGAGGCGCCGCAGGCGACTGCGGATCACGCTGAAGTTGGTCAGGGTGCCGCCGATCCAGCGCTCGGTCACCACCGGCATGCCGGTGCGCTCGCCCGCTTCCCGGATCACGCCCTTGACCTGGCGCTTGCTGCCCACCCACAGGATCTGGGAGCCCTCCGCCGCCATGTGGTAGAGGAAATTGCGCGCCCGCAGCAGTCCCTTCAGGGTGGCGCGCAGGTCGATGATGTGGATCGTGTTGCGGCGCGCCTGGATGTAGGGCGCCATGCGCGGGTTCCAGCGCGAGACGTGGCAGCCGAAGTGGACGCCGGCGTCGATGAATTCCTTGACGGTCGCGTTCATGCGTTTTCGATCCGAGCGCCGCGGGGGCGCCTGTTGTGCGAGGTGGGTTGGGGAGCCTGCGACGCCGGGATCCCCTGGGCCGCTCCGACCTCGGCGGAGAGCGTGGGACCGACGGCGCGCCAGCGGCCGGAGCACCCGTCCACGCTCTCGCTGCGCGCCTGCCCTTGCGGCCGCACCGGGATCACGGGTGCGGTCCGGGAGCGCGCCGACGGCGGCGTCTCCCACGAGGGTTGCAGCGCAGCGGGAGGCGCGGCCGGGCGGCCACCGCTGGTTCCCGAGGGAGGCGCGAAGCCCCCTTCGAGGGCCGAGCAGTCTACCGGCGGCGCGCTGGAGTTCAACCTCGCACGGACCGTCCGGGGCCCCGAACGGGAGGCCGCGCGGACGCGGGCACCCATCCGAGGCCCCTTTTCGGGCATCCTGGGGGGGGCCTGGACGTGGGGCCAGCCGCCCGACCGACCGGCCCGCCGGCTTCGCCGGCAGGCCCCCCGTCCCCCTGCCCCATGGATTCCCTTTCCCCGATCCCCGAACGCCGCCAGAACGGTGGGCGCCCGCCCCGGCTGTTGCTTTGCGACCACCGCGGGTCCCGCCTGGCGGAAAAGCTGCGCCTGGGCAGCCGCCACCCCAGCGAGGTGAGCCATAGCAACCGCCTGCGGGACAGCCTGCTGGCCCTGGCCAGCCAGGACCCGGACGTGCTGATCCTCGACCCCCTGAGCGCCACCGGCCGGGCCGAGCTCGAGGTCATCGAGCAGGAGCGTTCGCGCCTGGGCGTGCCCCTGCTGCTGGTGCACTCCGGCCTGGCGGGCCGGGAGCTGCTGGCGAACCTGAATGCGCTGGGGGCGACGCACTTCGACCTGATCGATCGCAGCGCTCCCCTGGACGAATATTGGATGCGCATCCAGCGCCTGCTGGAGGAGCGCCGCGCCCGCAACGAGATCCGCGAGCTGCGCCACCGCGCGGCCCACGACGACCGCACCGACCTGCTGCGGCCGGCGGCCTTCCAAACGCGCTTGGGAGAGCACTTCTCAGCGGCCCAGCGCCATGGGCTGCACCTGGCCCTGGTGCTGATCGACCTGGACGGCTTCGGCAAGGTCAACAAGGTCCACGACCACACCATCGGCGACGAGGTCATCCAGCGCGTGGCGGAGGCGGTGCGCCGCACGCTGCGCGTCGAGGACATCGCCGGACGGCTGGGGGGCGACGAGTTCGCGGTCGTGCTGCCCTACACCAAGAACACCGATGCGGCGCGCGTGGTCGAGCGCCTGCGCGAGGAGATCAACCGCCTGACCGGCAGCTTCGGCGAAGGTCGGGCGCTGGTGCGCGTGGCCGCCAGCCTGGGCTACGAGACCTTCGACGGCCGGGACCTGCAGTCGGCCTCCGAGCTGCGCGCCCACGCCGAGCGCGCGCTGCGCGAGGCCAAGACCCGGGGCGGCAACCTGGCGGTCTACTACCGGGCCCTGCTCGCCGGGAGCGAATCGCCGGCGACCCGCTGAGCCCCTGGGCGCGGCCCCGCTCGCACCGTCCGGCGCGGCTGCAGCGGGGGCCCACCGGGCAACCCGAGGGTCGGCGAAGCCCCTCGCGGGGGCCCCTCAGGCTCCCATCCGGCGCCCCCCGGAATCCTCGCAGCGCCCCCGGCCTGCCGCTCCCGAAAGCACGCGGGCCCCGGGTTCGGCCCGGGGCCGCTGCGAGCTCGGATCAGCCCGAGCACCGCAGCCTGGGCCCCCTGCCGGCCGGCGGGCGCGGGGATCTGCGGCGCGGCTCAGCGCACCAGGCGCAATTCGAGCCAGTCGGCCCGGTCGCCCTCGAACAGATCGCTGCCCATCTCGGTCGCGAACTCGATCCGCTGGGCGCCACTGAGGTCCAGCGCCGGGAGCTCGAGGATGCCATCGGCACGGGACAGCTCCGGGCTCTCGAAGCGCACCTGGCCGTCGACCAGGACCCGGAAGCGGACCGAGCCAGCCAGCCCCAGGGAAGCCACGGAGTCGTCGATCGCCACGGCCCCGCGCAGTTCGCGCCAGGGTTGCTCCAGGGCGAAGACCAGCCGCGCGGGCGCCGCCACACCGAATCCGCGCTGGTGACGTTTTCCGCCGGCCAGCAGCGGCCCCGCGCTCACACACAGATCCGCCCGCGGCCACCAGACCATGCCGAGCTCGTCGCCGAAGGGCCGCGCGGGCTCGACCTCGAGCGGCCTCAGATCGCTCAGGAACACCAAGCGGCCGTCCGCGGATTCCAGCTGCGCCAGGGCCGGCGTCGGCAGGGCCAAGGAATCCCCGGAGGGCAGGCGCAACGCCAGGCGATCGGGGCTCCACGAGGTGAGCTCGCCCCGCAGGCGGGATCCATCGGCCAGTCCGACCACCACGGCCCGCGGTCCCTTGGGGGCCGGCGGTTCGGCGCCGAGGCCCTCGATGAACAGGGCCGCGAGTTCGTCCCAGGGCACGGTCTGGAGCCCGACCAGGCTCTCGAAAGCGACGCCCTCGGCCGAGAATCCGTCCAGGGTCCCGTCGACGCGATCGAGGCGCGCCGCCACGCGCCGGTAGAGCCGATCGCCGCTCGGCGGCGGCTCGAGCACCAGCCCGGGATCGCTGGGCAAGCGGGCCGGGAAGCGCAGGCTGCGCACCTGCTCGACGTCCAGCGCCATCAGGGCGCCGGCCACCTCCAGCAGCAGGTCGTCGCCGCGGCCACCGGAGCTGCGGCCGGAGAGCCGATCACCCCCGGCCAGGGAGAGCGTCACCAAGTCCTGCTCCGGGACCGGCTCCAGCGGCATCGAACCGGCGCTGAGCCGCGCCACCAGGGCCCCCTCCGGCAGGGCGAACTCCCCTGCGGGCACCCAGGCCCCCCCCGGGGGCGGCGACCAGGTCCGCCGGGGGCCGCTGGCCAGCTCGAGTTCGAACAGCGGTCCGGTCGGGGCGGCTTCCTGGGCGTGCAGGGAGGCCAGGAAAGCCCAGTTGAGCCACAGGGCGGCGCGGGTGGATCCGGTCATGGGGGGATCCTACGCGGCCCGCAGGCCGCGGCGGAACGCCCCCGGGCGCGATCCGCCGGCGCGACCTGCCAGGTTGACAGCCCCGCGGGCCAGGCCGATCTGCCGCTCTGGCAGCCAGCGTGGAAAGCCAGGCCCCAAATGGGCCGGCATCGGAATTGCTGGGGTTGGGGATCCGCGCTCCCCGGCGGCTCCCCCCGTCGTTGCCTGCGCGTTCCGCTGACCACGGTTCGGGCGCCCGCGCGCCCGTCCAAAGGCCCCGTTCCCCAAGCTCTCGCCACGCCATGGCCAAACAGATGCTGTTCGAGTCCGATGCCCGCGATGCGATCCGCCGCGGCGTCGAGAAGCTCGCCAAGGCCGTCACCAGCACCCTCGGACCCCGCGGCCGCAACGCCATCCTGGACAAGGGATGGGGTGCGCCGACGATCACCAAGGACGGGGTCACCGTCGCCGAAGAGGTCCAGCTGAGCAACCCCTACGAGCAGATGGGCGCCCAGCTGGTGCGCGAGGTCGCCAGCAAGACCAGCGACATCGCCGGGGACGGCACCACCACCGCGACCCTGCTGACCGAGGCGATCTACGTGCGCGGCCTGCGGGCGATCACCGCCGGCGCCGCGCCGGCACGCCTGCACGCCGCCCTGCGCGACGGCGTCCAGGCCGTGACCCAGGCCATCGACAAGGCCGCCCGCCCGGTCAAGACCTCCGCCGAGATCGCCCAGGTGGCGACCATCTCCGCCAACAACGACCCCCGCATCGGCAAGCTGATCGCCGGTGCGATGGACAAGGTCGGCAAGGACGGCGTGATCACGATCGAAGAGGGCAAGAGCCTCGAGACCGAGATCACCATCGTCGAAGGCATGCAATTCGACCGCGGTTTCCTCTCGGCCCACTTCGTCACCAACCCGGATTCGATGGAGGTCGTCTTCAAGAATCCGCTGATCCTGGTGCACGAGAACAAGATCTCGAGCGTGCAGTCGCTGCTGCCGCTGCTCGAGAAGGCCAAGGGTGCCAAGCGCCCCCTGCTGATCATCGCCGAAGACGTCGACTCCGAAGCCTTGGCGACGCTGGTGGTCAACAAGCTGCGCGGAATCATCGAGGTCTGCGCGGTGAAGGCCCCGGGCTACGGCGATCGCCGCAAAGCCATGCTGGTCGACATCGCGACCCTGACCGGGGCGACCGCGCTGATGAAGGACCTGGGCATGGAGCTCGAGGAGGTCTCGCTCCAGGACCTGGGCACCGCCAAGCGCGTGACCATCGGCGCTGACGACACGACCATCGTCGACGGCGCCGGCGATCGCAAGGCGGTCGACGCCCGCATCGTCCAGATCCGCGCGGAAATCGAAAAGACCACCTCCGACTACGATCGCGAGAAACTCCAGGAGCGCCTGGCCAAGCTGACCGGCGGGATCGCCCAGATCAACGTCGGCGGAGCGACCGAGACCGAGGTCAAGGAGCGCAAGGCCCTGATCGAGGATGCGCTGCACGCCACCCGCGCGGCGGTCGAGCAGGGCATCCTTCCGGGCGGCGGCGTGGCTCTGCTGAGGGCCCGCGCGGTGCTGGCGAAGCTCAAGAAGGGCGACGAGGACTACGACATGGGCATCGAGCTGCTCGAAGATGCGCTGCTCGGCCCGATCGCCACGATCGCGGCCAACGCTGGCCACGATGGGCATGTCGTGGCCCACCGCGTCCTGCGCGAGAAGAGCGCCAGCTACGGCTTCGACGCGCTGAACGGCAACTATGTCGACATGTTCGAGGCCGGGATCGTGGATCCCGCCAAGGTCACCAAGGCCGCCCTGCAGAACGCCGCCTCCGTGGCCGGACTGCTGCTGACCACCGACGCCATGATCGCCACCAAGCCCGAGCCCAAGTCCAAGGTCCCCCCGGGCGGCGAGGGCGGCGACATGGATGGCATGGACGGCATGGACTTTTGAGCCGCGCGCCCGCTGGCACCTCGCCGGCGGGCCGGTCGCAGCGAATCCTCCGAGCGTCCGCGGCCCGGCAGCCCCGCGCCGGCCGCGGCCCTCCGAACGCAGCAGGGGCCCGCTCCCCTCCACCCCCACCGACTCACGCCCCTCCCGGGCGCAGCAACGTACACCCCATGGCCAAGCAGATCCTGTTCGACGACAACGCGCGCCAGAAGATGCGCGCAGGCATCGAAAAACTCGCCAAGACCGTGCGCGTCACGATGGGCCCCGCGGGCCGCAACGTGATCCTGCAGAAGTCGATCGGCTCGCCCTCCGTCACCAAGGACGGCGTGTCGGTGGCCAAGGAGATCGACCTCTCCGACCCGTTCGAGAACATGGGCGCCAAGCTGGTGCTCGAGGTCGCCAAGAAGACCAACGACGTGGCTGGGGACGGCACCACCACCGCCACGGTGCTGGCTTCGGCGATCTTCAACGAAGGCCTGAAGTACCTGGCATCCGGGGTCAACCCGATGCAGCTGCGCACGGGCATCGAGAAGGCCGTGGAGGTCGCCGTGGCCTCGATCGCCGAGCAGTCGCGCAAGATCAAGTCCAAAGACGAGAAGGCCGCCATCGGCACGATCTCGGCCAACAACGACGCCAAGATCGGCAAGCTGCTGGCCGACGCCTTCGAGAAGGTCGGCGACCAGGGTGTGATCACCGTCGAGGAGAACACCGGCATCGAAACCCAGCTGCAGGTTGTCGAAGGCATGGAGTTCGACAAGGGCTACGTGTCGCCCTACTTCGCCACGAACGCGTCCAAGCTGGTGGCTGAGATCGAGGACCCCTACATCCTGATCCACGAGAAGAAGCTCTCCAACGTGCGCGAGTTGATCCCGCTGCTGGAGAAGACCGCCCAGACCGGACGGGCGCTGCTGATCATCGCCGAGGACATCGAGGGCGATGCCCTCGCGGCCCTGGTGATCAACAAGCTGCGCGGCATCCTCAACGTCTGCGCTGTCAAGGCGCCGGGCTTTGGTGAGCGCCGCAAGGCTTACCTGGGCGACATCGCGGCACTGACGGGCGGCCAGGCGATCACCGAGGAGCTGGGCCTCTCCCTCGAGAAGGTCACCCTCGATCAACTGGGCAGCGCCAAGCGCGTGCGCATCACCAAGGACTCGACCACCCTGATCCAGGGCGCTGGCTCCAAGAAGGACATCGAGGAGCGCTGCAAGCAGATCAAGGTCCAGATCGAGAAGACCAACTCGGACTACGATCGCGAGAAGCTCGAAGAGCGCCTGGCCAAGCTCTCCGGCGGCGTGGCCGTGCTCAAGGTGGGCGGCGACACCGAGGCGGAGATGAAGTCCAAGAAGGACCTGGTCGAGGACGCGCTGAATGCGACCCGGGCAGCGATCCAGGAGGGCATCGTGCCCGGCGGCGGGGTGGCCCTGCTGCGGGCGGCCGACGCGGTGTTGGCGGCGCGCTTCAAGGGCGACGAGCGCTTCGGCGCCGAGATCATCGCCAAGGCGATGACCATGCCCCTGTACCAGATCGCCGAGAACGCCGGCGAGAACGGCGCGGTCGTGGTCGACCAGGTGCGCGAGAAGGGCAAGACGATCGGTTTCGATACCCTCAAGCGCGAGTACGTCGACATGCTCAAGGCCGGCATCATCGACCCGGCCAAGGTCGTCCGCACCGCGCTCCAAAACGCCTCCTCGATCGCCGGCCTGCTGCTGACGACCGACTCCATGATCACCGAGATCAAGGACGACAAGGCCGCGGTGGAAGGCTCCTTGAGCTGATCTCCGCATCCGCGTCCGGGGGCAGACGGAGCCGCGATCCTCGCGCGCATCGTCTGCCCCCGCTGCCAAGCCACGCCCAACGGCGCGCAGGCCGCGGCCCACGCCTCGCGGTCCACAGCGCACGGCTCGCGGCTCACGGCTCGCAGCTCGCGCTCCACGGTTCCGGGAGCGCGCCGGGGTCCCAACCCCCGCCGGGTTCCGAGGGCAGCGCAGGGCCGTCCGGGGCCCCCGGACCCTGGCAGCACCCGGGGCGCGCGGGCTTGCTGCGCGGGGCCGGCAGCCGCCGACCTGCGCCGGCGTCCCTGCGGACGGTCGGCAGACGCCCTATCCTTCTCCGCCTATGGCTTCCAAACGCGACTACTACGAGGTCCTGGGCGTCGAGCGCAACGCCAGCGAAGAGGACATCAAGAAGGCCTATCGCAAGCTGGCCCTCAAGTACCACCCGGACCGCAATCCCGGGGACTCGAGCGCCGAGGGCAAGTTCAAGGAAGCGGCCGAGGCCTATGACGTCCTCGGGGACGAAAAGAAGCGCGCGCAATACGACCAGTTCGGTCATGCCGCCTTCGCCGGCGGCGGCGGCGGGCCCGGAGGCCCGGCCGGGGGCTTCCGCGACCTGAACGACATCTTCGAGCGCTTCGGGGACCTGTTCGGCGGCGGCGGCGGCGTGTTCGGCGACCTGTTCGGCGGCGGCGGCCGGCGTGGGGGCCGCAGCGGGCCGCGCCCGGGACGCGACCTCAAGATCGTGCTGGAGCTGACCCTCGAGGAGATCGACCAGGGCGTCGAGCGCAGCGTTTCGCTCAAGCGCCAGGAGGCCTGCGGCAGCTGCTCGGGCAGCGGCTCGAAGGGCGGAAAGCCGCCGGCGCCGTGCCGGACCTGCGATGGGCGCGGGCAGGTCAGCCGCTCCCAGGGTTTCTTTGCCATGACCACCCCCTGCCCCACCTGCGGCGGCCGCGGGGCGGTGATCGAGGATCCCTGCAGCACCTGTCGGGGCAGCGGGCAGCAGTCCGCCAAGGCCGAGATCGAGATCACCATCCCGGCCGGGGTCGAGGACGGGATGCGCATCCGCATCGAGGGCGAGGGAGACGCCGGCGAGCCCGGCGCCCCCCGGGGAGACCTGTACGTCGTCGTACGGGAGAAGGAGCACCGCATGTTCCAGCGCAGCGGAGCCGACCTCTTGACCGAGGTGCCCTTCAGCCTGGCGCAGCTCGCCCTGGGCGACAAGGTCGAGATCCCCACCCTGCGCGGACGGGTGCAGATGGCCGTGCCGGCGGGAACCCAGCTGGGGCGGGTCTTCCGCCTGCGCGGACAGGGATTGCCGGTGTTGGATGTCACCGGCCGGACCCCGGCCTCCCAGGCCCAGCGCGGGGACCAGCTCGTGCGGGTGTTCCTGGAGGTGCCCACCAAGCTCAGCGAAAAGCAGAAGGAGCTCCTGCGGGAGTTCGACCGCCTCGATCAGGAGCGCACCGGCTCCCGGTCTTTCTTCGAAAAGGTCAGCGACTACTTCAGCGGCTGAAGACCCCTCTTCCCATGACTCAGGACAGCGAAGGCTCTTTCGGCGAGCGCGAGCGCCCCGAGACCGAGAGTCCCACCGGGGGCACCGAGAGCGGAGCGGCCAGCGAGGATGCGGCCCAGACCCTGGCCCGCCTGACCCGCGAGCGGGATGAGTACCTGGCGCTCTGGCAGCGGGCCCAGGCCGACTACCAGAACCAGCGCCGCCGTGCGGCGGCCGAGAACGAGGCCCAGGTGCGCGCAGCCCTCGAGCCGTTGCTCGAGGACTTGCTGCTGGTCGCCGATCACCTGGACATGGCCTTGGCCAGTCCGGCCCACTCCGAGGAAGCCAAGAACCTGGCCCTGGGGGTGGACCTGGTGCGCCAGCAGCTGCGCGGGCTGCTCGATCGGGCCGGCGTCAGCGCGGTGCCCGCCGAGGGCGCCTTCGACGCCTCGCGCCATCAGGCGGTGCAGAGCGAAGCACGGGCCGACCTGGAACCGGGGCAGTGCCTGGCCACGATTCGCAAGGGCTACCTGTGGCGCGGGCGCGTGCTGCGCTTCGCCCAGGTGAAGGTTTCCACGGCTCCCCCCCAGGGGGGCCCGGGGGAGGGAGCTGCCGCTCCCGAGCCCCACGCGGCGGCGCGCGGGGACGGGTCCCAGGATTCGTAGCGCCCGGGCTGGCAGCCCCCGTCCCGTTCAAGACCGCCGGGGCCCGCCCGGCGGCGGGGGCCCATCGGGGCGGAGCTTGGGACCACAGCCCGGCCCGCACGCCCAGCACCCGGCAAGTCCCCCCTCGCCAACGCCGGCGATCGTTCCTCGACGCCAGCGACTGCGACCCCACCGCCGAGCTCCGACTCGCCGCCCGCCGCAGCGAATCCAGCGCAGCGGCCGCCTGGCTCGACCTCCCGACCGAGACCCCCCATGCCGACCTACGACTACATCTGCGCCGCCTGCGGACACCGCCTGGAGCTGTTCCAGTCGATGAGCGAGGCGCCCAAGAAAAAGTGCCCCGCTTGCGGCAAGAGTCGCCTCGAGCGCCAGATCGGGACCGGGGCTGGATTTATCTTCCGCGGCGCGGGGTTCTACCTGACGGACTACCGCAGCGAGTCCTACAAGCAGGGGCAGGAAAGCTCCGAGGGCGGGGCATCGAAGGGCGAACCGGGATCCTCCGGCGCGGCTGCGACGGCGGGCTCCGGAGAATCCAAGGCGGACGCCGCGGCTCCGCCGAGCTCCGGGAAAGCCGGCGGCACGGCGGGCGCCCCACCGGCCAGTCCCTCGGGCACTTCGGGCCAGGGCTCGGGCAGCAAACCGGGGCCTGCGGCCCCCAAGGGCCCCGCCTCCAAGCCCAAAGGGGGCGGCAAGGCCGGGCGCTGAAGCGGCGCCGGGGTAGGATGGTTCAGAGGCCTTGCCACAGCCCCCCCCCGAGGCCAACGTGCCCGATCGCCCCAAACACGTCGCCGAGATCGAAAACTTCGTGGCGCTGACCATGGACCTGGCCGCCGGTCGGCTGGAGTGGAAGTCGCGCCCCTACTACCTCGAGTACTCGACCAACTCGGCCTGCAACCTGCGCTGCATCATGTGCAGCCAGGTCGACAATCCGCCGGTCGTCTCGACGCCCCTGGCCAAGCAGGGCCCGCTGCTCGAGGAACTGTTCCAGCTGGCCACCCTGTGGACGCCGTCCGCCACCAGCGAGCCGCTGCTCAACAACCTGGAGCGGCTCTGGCCGCTGATCGAGAAGCACGGGATCTTCCTGGACATCATCACCAACGCGATGCTGCTGACGCCGGAGGTGCTCGACCGCATCCTTCCGCGCCTGCACCGCCTGACCCTTTCGATCGACAGCCACAAGAAGGAAGTCTTCGAGAAACTCAGGGCTCCTGCGGACTTCGAGCGCGTCGTCGCCCACGCCCGCCATGCGGCGTCCGCCTGCCATCGCGCCGGCGTCCCGGTCGTGTTCCACATGGTGCTGGCGATCGATTGCATCCCGGACCTCGAGGACTACGTCGACTTCGTGGCCGACCTGGGCGGCCGGCACATCACCGTGCTGGAGCTGCTCAACAGCAGCTCGAACTTCGCCGCCCTGGATCCGTTCTCGCGCCTGAGCGAAGCGGCCATCCGCGAGCGCCTCGAGGCCATGCGTCGGCGCGCCGAGGAACGCCGCATCACGGTGCTGTTCGAGATCCATGAGCCCCTGGGCGGTGAATACCGCTATGGCGCCGCCGATACCCGCGTCCAATCCGGGTCGGTGCTCGAGATGATGCACTCGGAATTGGCCATCAGCCACGCCGGCTTCTGCCCGATGGTGATGGGCTACTTCAAGGTCGAACCGGACGGCAAGGCCTACCCCTGCTGCCGGGCGCCGCGCGAGCTCGAGCTCGGCAACGTGCTCACCGACGGTTTCGAAGCGGTCTGGAACGGAGCGCCGATGCAGCGCCTGCGCGAACGCATGTTCCGGGGCGATTACCCGGATTCCTGCAAGGGCTGCGTGGTCCTCGACGGCCCCCGCTGGCGGGCCCAGGCGCGCCAGCGCAGCTCGGGCTGACAGGCTCAGAAACAATCGACTCGGGCTGCGCCCGGGCCGCCATGCCAACCTGTCCGCTGGCTTTGGGCCGGCGTCCGCTGGCCGCACCGCCTGGGATCGTCGCCGCGCGCCGATTTTTTTCAGGCTGTGCGAGGTCGGGCAAGCTCGGGCGGGCAGCGCGCAGGCCTGTTCGGCTGGCGATCGGCCGCATCTCGGCCCCGCTGGTGAGACTCGGCCAGCGCGGCCCTCGGGGGTGCGGCTCGGAGCCCGCACAGGCTCCCGGCGCCGCTGGGCGGGGAGCTCGATCCCTGGGGCGGGCTTCCGCGGCCGCTCAGCAGAACAGCTCGTCGATCAGGTCGGCGATGGCGTCGCTGTTGCAGCTGCCGATCTGCCGGCGAGCCGCGGCGACGACCGCGGCGCTGGCCTCCCCCATGGCGACGCCCAGGCCCGCCGCGGACAGCATCGGGATGTCGTTGCTGGCGTCGCCCACGGCGACCACCGCCTGGGCCGGGATCCCATGCTCCTCCTCCAGGAAACGCAAGGCTTCGCCCTTCCCGCGGCAAGGCGGCTGCACGTCGACCACGGACAGGGGGCTGTCGCGATGCGTTGCCAACAGATTCAGCGGGAACTCGGTCAGGTAGATCGGCAGGGCCAGGGCCCGTTCCAGCTGACCGGAAAAGTCGCGCGCATCCCCATGCCGCGACGAGAACAGCGTGATGCGGATCACGTACTCCCTGGGCAGGCGCTCGAAGGGCGTCAGATGCAGCTCCTCCAGCCGGCTCAGGGCGCTGGCCTCGATCCCATCCCGGGGCGGGGTGGCGTACTTCCCTCCGCGCTGCATCACCACGCACTGCAGCTCGTGGTCCCGGGCGAACGCCAGGGTGCGCTCGACCGCCCGATTGCTGAGCACGCGCTCTTCGATCAGCTCGTCCCGGCGCGGGCACCACAGGGCCGCGCCGTTGTAGACCACGCAGGGCATGCGGATGCCCAGCGCCCGGGCGACCGCGCGCGTCCCCGCCTCGGAGCGACCGGTCGCGATCTGCACCGCGACGCCGGCTTCGATCAGGCGCGCGAGCCCGGCCGCGACCCGCGGCCGCACCGCGCCGTCGTCGGCGACCAGGGTTCCATCGAGATCGAGGACCAGGGCGCGGTAGGGACCGGCGCCGGGGCGGAGGGCGACCGACATGCGGCGCAGAGGATACGGTCCCTGCAGCTCGCATTCGCCGCGCCTGCCGAGCGCAGGCCTCGGCCGGCGCAGGCCGCCGAGCGCCGGTGTCTGTGGGCTGCCCTGCCCCAAGCCTTGCGCTGCGGACGGCCCGGCGCGTCGCGGATGGGGGCCGGCTCCGGCTGGACACCCCACCCGGCGGCGGGCGCAGCGAAGGAGCCCCGAGGGCCCGGCGATCCGCGGCCTGGAGCGGCCCCCGGG
>ERZ1066136.1317-NODE-1317-length-13052-cov-7.870739_pt1 | contig 13052 bp, 15 predicted proteins | sample MGYA00382783_ERZ1066136 | MGnify/ENA primary metagenome ERZ1066136 (study PRJEB33369, sample SAMEA5778366) | biofilm metagenome | biome: Industrial cooling water; feature: Water cooling tower basin; material: Biofilm | place: United Arab Emirates | collected... | reverse complement strand
GGCGACACGCCGGTCGCGGAAGCCTCCGCTGTCCCGATACAGGTTCGCCGGCAGGCCGCTGATCCGGCCGTCCGTCGTCGGCACGACCTTGCCGGTGTAGCCGGCCAGGCCGAATTCGTAGATCTGCCCGCTGGCGGTCTTGAACGGGTAGGTGAAGCGCGCGACCGTGTGCAGGTTGTCGTTCAGTTCGGCGCGCCCCATGCCCTGGCCGTTATAGAAGCCGAACGCGAACATGCCGTAGTCGCCGCTGCCCTTCAGGCCATTGCGCACGAGGTCGCGGAAGAGCGCACGTTTCTCGGCGGGCGCGTAGTAGAAGAAGGCGCCGAGATCCCGCTCGGAGAGCGTGCTGCTGTTGAGCGCGTCATTCCGGTCGAGCGCGAGGCGGTTCTGGCTCGACTGCATGTCCTCGAAGCTGTAGGGAATCTTCGACTGCCCCACCCGCAGACGGTATTCCTTCGCCTTGTCGAAGTGCAGGTCGCCGTAGGCATCGCGCAGCGTCACCACGCCTCCGGTGTCGCCCACGTTGTTCGCGAAGTCCGGCTGCAGGTAAATGAACACGCGCTCGCTCACGTCCCCCGAGACGATGAGACGCGCCCGCCGGATCAGGAAGCCCCGGTCCTCGCCGACCGACGAGTCGCTCCACAGCCGGACGTCCTCGTCGCCGCGGATCACGTCGTTGTAGCGCACCTGCAGATAGCCGCGCAGGCTCAAGCTGTCGTACCACTTCTTCGGGGTAAGCGCGGCGGGCGGCGGTGCGCTGGAGGCGAGCTTGTCGATGCGTTCTTCCAGCTTGCGCTGGCGGGCTTCGATCCGTTCTTCGAATCCGTCGGCGCGCGGGGCGGCGGCCGGCGCCGCGACGACGGGTGGGGGTTCGTCGGGAGCGGGGGCCGCCGCCGAGGGGGTTGCAGCCGTCGAAGGTGCGGCAGGCGCTTCGGGTGTCGCAACGACCGGCGCGGCAGCTGGGGCAGGTGCGGCGGCTGGAGCGGTCGCGGAGGGCGGGCTCTCGGGAGCGGGCGCGGCCGCCGGCTCGACGCGCCGGAAGGCACCGAGACGGCGCCGGTTGGGGCCGGGTTCGGTGAAGACCTGCTTGGTCTCCGAGTCCACGTACAGCTCCAGGTCCGGAGTGGCATCCTCGGCACCGGCGGTGCCGGCCATGAGTGCGGCGACCGCAAGCGCAACGAGGTTGATACGGGGGGCGATCACGGCGCTCCGCTCCTTGTCGTCTTGAATGATGTCAGTCTGGCGAACAGGTCGAGCGTCGCGGGATCGGCAGGGAACCGCCCGGCACGCCAGGCGCTCGTCGCTGCCCGAGCTTCAGGACTGCGCGAACTCCGCCATCATGCTTACCGAAGATGACAGAAAAGTGACATTGCCGTGTCCGAACGGCTCACGCGTGAAGTTGCCTGGCGGCGTGGCGTCGCGTTTTCAGGTCGCGCCGAAGATCGGGCAATTGATCAAGGTCCGGCCGAAAGTCGGCGCGCGCCCGTCAAGGCCAAGGCCGTTCGGCCACCGGCGTCGGGTGGCGGCGATCAGTCGTCGTAGTGGACGTAGCGGTACCGGGGGTCGTCCGGCGTGCCTTCGAGGGCACCCGTGCTCCGTCCCGGCTGCCACTGGACGACGGCCTCGATCTGCGCCGCGAGTTCGAAGTCCCGTTCGGTGATGCCCTGGGCGTCATGGCTCTGAAGCTTCACGGTGACCGCTGCGTACGACACGGCGAGGTCGGGGTGATGCCACGCAACCTCGGCGAGGTGTCCCACGGTGTTCACCACCATCAGCGTGGCCTTCCAGTTCTCGGTCCGGTAGGTGCGGACGAGATGTCCTTCCTCGAACCGCCAGCGCGGCAGCGTCCGCACCAGACGGTCGTCGATCTCGGCGAGGGTGAACGTGCGCTGGGCGGCGGGCTTCATGCGGACTTCCTCGTGTGCGCGGTGTGGATGTACTGTACCGGAAGCCCTGCCTTGCGGCATCGTGCCGGTCGTCTGCGCGTTCCGCCGGGCGGGTGTTGGTGTAGCATCCCCGCTCCCCCGAAACACGCGGATTCCGCCCGCCCCCGCCCGGTCATGGACATCAAGGAACCCCTGCTGCACCTGCATCCGGCAACGGGTCGGCGCGACGAAGGCGACGACATGCGCGCGCTCTTCCTGCGCAACTTCGTGACGCCGGCGCGCATTGGCGTCTACGCACGGGAACAGGGCCGCGAACAAAAAATCCGGGTCGACCTCTCGGTGCATCTGCAGCCCCCGTTCGACTGGCATGATCGCCTGGAGGACGTCCTCGACTACGACAGGCTGCGCCAGGGGGTCCTCGACATCCTCGCGGCAGGGCACATCAACCTGCTGGAGACCCTGGGCGAGCGCATCCTGACCATGTGCTTCAGCTACCCGGAGGTGGGGGCAGTGCACCTGCAGATCGCCAAGCTCGAGGCGCACGCGGACTGCGAAGTGGGCTACGAGATCCGCCGGCGCCGCTGACCTCAGCATGCTGTCCGCCATTCGCGATTTCTTCGAGAAGCACCTTTCGCCCGAAGCGCCCGAGCGCGACGCATCCCACGCCACGGCCGTGGCGACCGCCGCCCTGCTCATCGAGATGGTCCGCATGGACGGTGCCATGGACCCCGCCGAGCGCGAGGCCGTGCTGCATGCCGTGCGGACGAAATTCGGCATCGCGGACGGCGAGGCGGCGACACTCATCCGCCTCGCCGAGGAAGAGGCGCGGCAGGCCGTCGACTACTTCCAGTTCACCGCGCTGCTCAACCGGCATTTCTCCGCCGAGCAGAAGGAGCGCATGATCGAGCACATGTGGCGCGTGGCCTATGCCGATGCGCAACTGAGCGCGTGGGAGCAGCACCTCGTGCGCAAGGTGGCCGACCTGCTCTACGTGCCGCATACGGCCTACATCGCCGCGAAGCTGCGGGCGCAGCAGGCGGCGGGTGTCGCGGGCGAGCGCTGATCCCGCCACGGGCTGGCGTGGTTACGCGAGCCCCATCCGGAACGGAGCATCCATGAAGATCATCCTGAGGTGGAAGGCAGCGATTGCAGTCATGACGATCGGTGCCGGAACCGCGTTCGCCGCAGACGCGCCGTACACCGTGGTGGATGGCTACAAGGTGGATGCCGCCACGCTGAGGGGCTATCAGGCGTGGAAGGCGGCCGCGTGCGACCGGTGCCACGGCCCCGGCCAGGAGGGCATGGTGGGCCCCAGCCTCCTCGAAAGTCTCAAGGTGCTCACGCGGGCGGAATTCATGAAGACTGTCACGGAAGGTCGCCTGGACCGCGGCATGCCCAGCTTCAAGGGCCATTGGCAGGTCGCGAAGCACATCGACGGCCTGTATGCCTATCTGAAGGGCCGTTCCGACGGTGCGATCGCGCAGCCCGGCGTGCAGCCCATCGAGCCCTGACCGGAAGCGGTACCCCGCCGGAAGTCGGGGTCGGCCTATGCACTGCCGCATACAGCGGGGGACGCCCGGTGTCTCTACAGTGGAATCGTCCGACGGCACGATCGGACGGCAATGACCCACAACGGAGACCGCCAACATGAACCTGCTGCGCCGTAGTCTGGCCGGCTGCCTCGCGGCGCTGGCCCTGGGGAGCGCCCACGCGGGCGTCCTGCAAACCGACGACACCACGTTCGGCGTCGATGCCGTCATTCGCGACACGTCCAATGCGCGCGATTTCCTGCGGCTGGATTTCACGACCGCCTACACCTACGCCCAGGTGCAGTCCGAACTGGGCGGCGGCGGCCTGTTCGGCGGCTGGAGCATCGCGTCGCGTGCGCAGATGGAAGCGCTCGGCGTCTCGGCCGGGCTCACTCACGGGGCCACCGACGCGGCCAGCCTCGGTCTCGCGGAGCAGTTGCGAGACTGGTTCTGCTTCACCTGCGTCGAGACGAGCACGACGCACATCTACGCGCGCGGCCTCATCAGCGACGTCATCACGGTGGACATCGGCGCCGGGCCGGTGGACGTGCAGGAGGCATTCAGCATCGGACGCCGTCTCAACGTGGACCCGAACGAGGTGGACTTCCGGGTGAGCGGCTGGTACTACCCGGACGTCAAGGGCTCGCCGAACGAGGGCATCTATCTCACCCGCGCTGCCGTCCCGGAGCCTGGGGTCCTCGCGCTCCTGCTGATCGCGGCGCTGGCGATGACCGCGAGGGCGCGCCGTCCGCAGACCGTGCGGATTCCCTTGCCGCGAGATTGACGGGTCGGCGTCCGATGCCGGCTCGCCGCGGACTCACGCGTCGAGCAGGCGCTTCAGTTCGCCCGAAGCGATGAGCTTCTTCAGGTCCGCGGCGCCGCCCACCAGCGAGCCGCGAACGAACACCATGGGGAAGGTCGGCCAGCCGGTCCACATCTTGAGCGCGTTGCGCCGGCGCCACTGGCTGAAGTAGCTGCCGTACTGCAGATAGCGGTACGGCACGCCGGCGGCGTCGAGTGCGCGGCGAGCAAGCTTCGGGAAGGGGTTCTGCGCCATGCCGACCACGACGACGGCATGCGCCGCGACGGCTTCCTCCACCTCGCGGACGATGTCGGCATGGAGATGAGCGACGGCGTCGCGGATCGCGGGGTGCAGACGGGTTTCTGGCAGGACGGCGCGAGGCATGGTCAGTCGTCGAGTTCGGTGTACTTGGTCGAGCGGCCGCGGGATTTCTCGACCGGATACTTGGCCGCATTGAGTTCGAGCTTGCGCGAGGCGGCCGCCAGCAGGTCCACGTCGAGCTTGTCCGCCAGCCGCACGAGATACAGCAGCACGTCGGCCATCTCGTGCGCGACGGCCTCGCGGCGGCGTTCGTCGAGCGGCGTGGCGCCATCGGGCTCCGCCCACTGGAAGTGCTCGCCGAGTTCTGCCGCCTCGATCATCACGCTCATGGCGAGATTGCGCGGCGCGTGGAACTGGTCCCAGTCGCGCTCGGCCACGAAGGTTCGGAGGCGGTCGCGAAGTTCGTCGAGGGAGGACGCGGTGGTCATGGGCGCTGAGGTATTCTCCGGCGCATGCCGGAACATGTGACGAGTATCCCCGATTCGGGTGCGCGGGTGTGGGTCTTCGACCTCGACAACACGCTGCACGACGCGTCACCGCACATCTTCCCGCACATGAATACCGCGATGACGGCCTACGTGTCCCGCCATCTCGGCGTGGACGAGACCCAGGCCAATGCCCTGAGGGTCCATTACTGGAAGCGCTACGGGGCCACGCTTCTCGGGCTCATGCGCCATCACGGCACGGACCCGCATCACTTCCTCTGGCATACCCATCAGTTCACGGACCTGCCTTCGATGGTGCTGTCGCATCCGGCGCTGCGGCACATCCTGCTGCGGCTGCCGGGCCGGAAGGTGGTGTTCTCCAACGCACCGAACCACTACTGCGTGGCCGTGTTGCGCGTGCTGGGGGTCCTCGACTTGTTCGACGGCGTGTTCACCATCGAGCACACCCGCTTTCGCCCCAAGCCAGACCCGGCCGGGTTCCGCCGTCTGTTCCGCCGCCACGGCATCCCGCCGCGGCGCTGCGTGATGGTGGAGGACAGCCCGGAGAATCTCGTCACGGCCAAGCGGCTCGGCATGCGAACGGTGCTGGTGGGTCCCGCCACTCGGCGTCCTCTCGGTGTCGACCACGTCATCGCCGACCTCGCAAGACTCCCGCGGCTGCTGCGAAGGCTATGAAAGCACTGGCGCTGCGACGGAGCGGGTGCTAACTTAAATGAATGCCGTGCGTTGGGCGCGGCCCATGCACATGTCATCCACACCAACCGGGGTGCGGCTCCCTGCCGCCCTGCACCCGGAACCGCGCAGGAGACTCCGATGGCGACCAAACGCGGTGAACGCAAGCTCCAGATTCTCCAGACCCTGGCATCCATGCTCCAGGACCCGGCCGGGGAGAAGATCACCACCGCGGCTCTGGCGGAGAAGCTCCAGGTTTCGGAGGCCGCGCTGTACCGGCACTTCGCAAGCAAGGCGCAGATGTACGAGGGTCTGATCGAGTTCATCGAGCAGACCGTCTTCGGTCTCGTCAACAAGATCACCACCGAGGAGACGAGCGGCCGCCGGCAGGTGGAGGCCATGCTGCCCGTGCTGCTGGGCTTCGCCGCCAAGAATCCGGGCATGACGCGCGTCCTCATCGGCGATGCCCTGGTGCACGAACACGAGCGGCTGCAGGTCCGGATCAACCAGCTGCACGACCGTCTGGAGGCGCAGATCAAGCAGTCGCTTCGCTTCGCGGTGACCCAGGGGGAACTGCCCGAAGGCCGGGACGTCGCCGCCCAGGCCAACCTCATCCTCGCCTTCGTCGTCGGGCGCTGGCACCAGTTCGCGAAGAGCCGCTTCAAGCGGGTCCCGACCGAGGGACTGGACGTCCAGACTGCCATGCTGCTGTGCTGAGACCGTTGCTCGGCCCCCGCATCGGCCACGGCTCCCTGTGGACGGCCGTCGCCGTTGCAGCGGCGCTGGGTACGCTCGTGTTTCCGGCGGGTCGGGGCGGCCCGGCCGCCGTCGAACGACCCTGCGCCGCCGATCCCTACCAGACGTGGCTCGGGCGCGCGACCGCCGCCGTCCCGCACGGCGAGGCCGTCGAGGAGCGCGCGATGCTCGTCGTGCTCGACGGACTCGGCCGCAAGCGCCTCGACCGCTACGTGGTGGCGCGGGCGCTCGCGGCGGAGGACGGGCGCCGCTACGACGACGAAGACGGCCTCATGGCCGAACTGGACGACGCGGTGCTGAGCCAGGTGCTGGCGGTTTCCCAGGCCTTCCGCAAGCTGGTGACGCGCCCGATCCGGCCGAAGGACCCGCCACCCCCGCCCCCGGTGCCGCAGGTCATCGCGCCCGAGGCACCGCTGGAGAGCGCCAACGAACTTCTGGAAGCCCTGCGCGAGACGCCTCGGCCTGCGCCGCGCCCCCCTAAGCCGAAACCTCGCGAGCCGGACGTGCTTTACGAGGCAGCCCGCTTCGCGGTCGTGCTGCGCGACGGCGCAGCCAAGGCCAGGGCCTTCCTGGAGGTCTACGGGCAGCAGCCCGATGTGCTCAAGGCCGTCGTGGACAGCCGGCGCATCGAGCCGGCGTTTCCCGCGCAGTTCGCCGCCGCGGTCGAGCGCAATCTGCTAGACGACCTCTCGCCGCGGCTGCTGGAACTGGTGCGCCGGATCGCCGCTCAGCTCGACGCGCAGGGCGTGCCCGTCGAGATGATCGAAGCGCTGGCGGCGCAGCAGCCCGACACCCTCGCCGATCTGGTGACGTCGCGCTGGCCTTTCGCGGTCCGCGACGTGGACTCCGGCGGCTGGGTGTTCGAGGCGCGCGCGCGAACCATCCTCGCACGGCGAGAGGCCGGGCACTTCGCGTTGTCGGTGAAGGTTCCGCTGACCGATCTGCTGCTCGCCGCCGTCGCGGGTGAGGGTGCGACGGCACGCCGGGTGCCCGACGCGCTGCTGGACGACCGCAGCCTGCAGAGGCTGCGCGACTGCCATCGCGCGCTCTGTCTGCCGAAGCGCTGAGATCGTCGCGCTATCATCGGGTGTCGTCCGCACGGCGGACAACGATTTCGTAGGGGGAACGAGATGGCGGGGGAATCGGCAGTGGTGAGGCCCATGGTGCGCGACGCCGCGCGCCGCGGCATCAGCGACGAGGAATGGGAAGTGCGCTGCGATCTCGCAGCGGCTTACCAGATCGCGGCGCAACTTCGGTGGACCGACCTCATCTTCACGCACTTCACGGCGCGCGTGCCGGGCAGCGAATACATGCTCATCAACCCGTACGGGCTGATGTTCGACGAGATCACTGCTTCGTCCATCGTGAAGATCGACAAGGACGGACAGGTGGTGGACGACGGCACGGGGCTCGGCGTCAACCACGCAGGTTTCGTGATCCACGGCTGCGTGCACGAGGCACGCCCCGAGGTGAACTGCGTGATCCACACGCATACTCGCGCGGGTGTCGCGGTGTCGGCGCAGAAGGAAGGCCTGCTGCCGCTCAGTCAACATGCGCTGCGCACCTACGGCATGCTCACCTATCACGACTACGAAGGCATCGCGCTGGATCTCGACGAGCGCGAGCGGCTCGCCGCCGATCTCGGGCCCGCGTCGAAGGCGATGATCCTCCGCAACCACGGGCTGCTCACGCTGGGTGCCAGCGTCGCCGAAGCCTTCGAACTGATGTACTACCTCGACACCGCGTGCCAGATCCAGGTCGACGCGCAGGCGGGCGGGCAGGCCGAAGTGCTGCGCATCTCCGACGAAGTGGCGCGCAAGGGCTACCAGCAGTTCCAGGGGCCCGGCGGCGCGGAGATCAACCGCGCCTGGGTGGCGCTCAAGCGGATGCTCGACCGCAAGGGTGTGGTGTACGCGGTGTGACGTCCGACGTAGCGTGTATGCGGGTCAGTGGCCCGCGCACACGCTGCAGTGCGGATCGCGCGGGACCTTCACCTGACGCCACTGCATGCGCAGGGCGTCGAGGATCAGCAGGCGGCCATCCAGCGACTGGCCCACGTGCCCCAGCACCTTGAGGGCCTCGGCCGCCTGGACCGAGCCGATGATGCCCACCACGGGCGCGAACACCCCCATCACCGCGCAGCGCATCTCCTCCAGCTCGGCGGTTTCCGGGAACAGGCACTGGTAGCAGGGCCCCCCGTCCGCACGACGGTCGAACACGGCCACCTGTCCGTCGAAGCGGATGCCGGCGCCGGACACGAGCGGTTTGCGATGAGTGACACATGCGCGGTTGATCGCATGGCGGGTCGGGAAGTTGTCACTGCAATCGAGCACCACGTCGGCACTCGCCACGAGCGCTTCGAGGCGATCGCCCGCGATGCGCTCGGCGACGATCTCCACGCGGCATTCGGGATTCACCTGCGCGAGCGTCTCGCGCGCGGATTCCACCTTGGGACGGCCGATCGCGTCATTGCGGTGGACGATCTGGCGCTGCAGATTCGTGAGATCGACGGTGTCCGGATCGCACAGCGTGAGACGTCCCACGCCGGCGGCCGCGAGGTACATCGCGACCGGGGAACCGAGACCGCCCGCGCCCACGATGAGCGCGTGCGAGGCGAGCCACGCCGACTGCGCGTCGATGCCGATCTCGTCCAGGAGGATGTGGCGGCTGTAGCGGAGGAGCTGGTCGTCGTTCACGGGCGGGGCTCAAAGAAAAAAGCCGCGCACGGCGTGCGCGGCTTTGCGGTGGGCAGGGCCCGGTTACTTGTTGCTGACGATTGCGAGTGCCTTCAGCAGGTTCACGGCCTCGTTCAGCTGGTAGTCGGACTTGGACACGACGTCCGGACCCTCGGCCTTGTCCTCGGGGGCCTTCGCGCCGGGTTTGGAGGCGTCCTCGGCTGGGGGCGTTGCCCCCTTGTTGTCCTGCGGGTTCGACAGCCGGCGCCCGAGATCGGCCTCGCGAACGCGCACCGAACCGTCGTCTTCCTTCGCGTTGATGGTGGCTTCCTCGACCACGATGTCCGGCGTGATGCCCTTCGCCTGGATCGAGCGGCCCGCCGGCGTGAAGTAGCGCGCGGTCGTGAGCTTGATCGCGGTGCCGTTGCCGAGCGGCAGGATGGTCTGCACCGAGCCCTTGCCGAAGCTCTGCGTGCCCATCACGACGGCACGCTTGTGGTCCTGGAGCGCGCCGGCCACGATTTCCGAGGCGGACGCCGAGCCGCCGTTGATCAGCACGACCATCGGCACCTTCTTGATCTCGGCGGGCAGCTTCCTGAGGTAGTCGTCGCGGGCGCCGCGCAGGTAGTACTCCGGCGTGGCCGTCAGCTTCATCTTCGCGTCTTCGGTCCGGCCCTCGGTGTACGTGACGAGGGTGTTGACCGGCAGGAACGCGGCGGACACGGCCACGGCGGCGTTGAGCAGGCCGCCCGGGTCGTTGCGCAGGTCGAGCACCACGCCCTTCAGAGCCGCCCCGTTCTGCTTGTAGACCTGTTCGATGTTCTTGGCGAGCAGTTCGCCCGTGTGCTCCTGGAACTGGGTGACGCGGAAGTAACCGTAACCGGGTTCGACGAGTTTCGCCTTGACCGACTGGATCTGGATGACGGCGCGGTTCAGGGTGATGACGCGCGGCTTGGCGTCGCCCTTGCGGACGATCGTGAGCGTGATCGGCGTGTTGGGCTTGCCGCGCATGCGCTTGACGGCATCATTGAGGGTCATGCCCTTCACGTTGGTGTCGTCGAGCTTGATGATGAGGTCACCGGCCTTGATGCCGGCCCGGAAGGCGGGCGTGTCCTCGATGGGGGAGACCACCTTCACGAAGCCGTCTTCCATGCCGACTTCGATGCCGAGGCCGCCGAACTCGCCCTGGGTGCCGACCTGCAATTCCTTGAAGGCGTCGGCATCCAGGTACGCGGAGTGGGGGTCGAGCCCCGACAGCATGCCGTTGATGGCTTCGCTGATGAGCTTCTTGTCCTCGACCGGTTCGACGTAATCGGCCTTGATGCGACCGAACACTTCGGTGAACGCGCGGAGGTCCTCGACGGGCAGGGGCCCGGGATCCTTCTGGGCGACCGCCGAGAAGTGCAGGCTGACGAGCACCCCGAGCACGGCGCCTGCTGCGACCAGTCCTGCCTGTTTGAAACGTGTGACCATGCGCTTCTCCGTTCTCCTAGTGCGTACGGCGGGTGGAATGCAAGAACAATGCGATGCAGGCCGCGGGTGACGGCACGGGCCGGGTGGCGCGCCTTCAGGGTCGGGGCGGCGCCCAGGGCAGCGGGTCGATCGGCTTGCCCTCATGACGCATCTCGAAGTATAGCCCCGACGCCTCCTGTCCACCGCTCGCGCCGACGGACGCGATGACGTCTCCGGCACGCACGGGGTCGCCGGGCTGCTTGAACAGCGCCTCGTTGTTGCCGTAGAGAGTCATGTATCCGCCGCCGTGATCGACGATGACCAGGTTGCCGAACCCGCGCAGCCACTCGGAGAACACCACACGCCCCGGGGCCACGGCCTTGACGTCCTGTCCGCTGCGGGCGCGGATGAAGATGCCCTTGCGCGAGAAGCCGTCGTCTCCGCGTGGACTGCCGAAGCGTGTGGCGAGTTCCCCGGCCACCGGAAGCCGCAGCCGCCCCTTGAGCGCGCGGAAGGCAACGGACTCCGCATTGTCCTCCGGCGTGCTCGCGTTCTCGACAGGAGCATCACCTGCCTTCGGTTTCGCCTTCGGGGGTTTGGGTTTCGCGAGCGCCCGGGCCAGGCGGGCTACCAGTTCGCTCAGCCGTTCTTCGTCGCGCTTCAGGGTGGCGTACTCGCTGCGCTGCTTCGCGAGTTCCGCCGACACGGAGGCGAGCGCGATCTGGCGGGCCGCCCTCTCCTCCTGCAGCGTGCGCCTCTGTTCGTCCTGGGACTTCTGCACCTCGGACAGTTCGCGCTCGCGGGCCTGGGCCTTCTCCGCGAGCCCGGTCACTTCGGCGAGATTCGTCCTCAGGCCCCTCACGACGTCGGCGCGGGCCCGTGCCACGTAGGTGAGGTAGCGCATCTGCCGGGCGACATCGTTGGGGTCCTGCCGGCTGAACAGAAGCCGCACGGGTTCCGTCCGGCCGTTGCGATACTGCTCGCGCAGCATCTGCGCATAGGCTTCCTGCTGGCGGACGATGCTCGCGTGCAGCAGCGCCGAGCGATCCTTCAGGGACTGGACTTCGCGGCGCAGGCCGTCCCGTTCCCGGGTGAGGTCCCGGAGCTTGCGATTGGCCTGGCTGATGGCGCGTTCGGAGTCCCGCAACTGGTCGGCCGCCTCCGCCCGGGATTGCTCCGAAGCCTGAAGTTCGTTCTGCAGGGCCTGCAGGCGTTCGCGCACCTCCTCCAGCTCCTGCTTGGGGGCGCTCCAGGCCGTGCCGGAGAGCAGGGCGGCGAGCGCCGCCCCGCACACAAGGCGCCTCAAGGGGTCGAGACCCTCACTTCGCCTTGCCCTGGGCCGCAACGGCCTTCACCTTGGCCTCGATGGCTGCGGCATCGCCCAGGTAGTAATGGCGCAGGGGCTTCAGACCCTCGTCCAGTTCGTATACCAGGGGCGTGGCGGTGGGGATGTTGAGGCCGACGATGTCCGCCTCGGACACGCCGTCGAGATACTTGATGAGTGCGCGGATCGAGTTGCCGTGCGCCGCCACCAGGACACGCTTCCCGGCGCGTACCTGCGGTGCGATGACCTGCTCCCAGTAGGGCACGACACGGGCAACCGTGTCCTTGAGGCATTCGGTGAGCGGCACCTGCCCGGGCTCGAGATCGCGGTAGCGGGGATCGCGGGAGTCGTGGCGGGGGTCGCCCGGCTCCAGGGGCGGCGGCGGGGTGTCGTAGCTGCGGCGCCAGACGAGCACCTGCGCCTCGCCGTACCGGCTGGCCATCTCGCCCTTGTCCAGGCCCTGCAGGCTGCCGTAGTGGCGCTCGTTCAGCCGCCACGAGTGCTGCACTGGCAGCCACATGGCGTCCATCTCGTCGAGCGCGATCCACAGGGTGCGGATGGCGCGCTTCAGGACGGACACGTGCGCCAGATCGAATTCGTAGCCCTCGGCCTTCATCAGCCGGCCGGCTTCGCGCGCTTCCTCGCGGCCGCGGTCCGACAGGTCCACGTCGGTCCAGCCGGTGAAGCGGTTCTCCCTGTTCCAGGTGCTTTCGCCGTGCCGAAGCAGCACGATCTTGTGGGTCATGCGTGATTCCCTTCTGAAAAATCCGGTCAAGTAGCCCTGATGCCAAGCCGTTGATTCTAGCCCGTGCACCCGGCGCCGACGCGCCGCGCCCCGCGAATCCGGAGACCCGATGGACACCGTCCACCCGCGCGCCGACGCGCAGACAAGCACGAGACTTGCCGCTGCCGCATTCGGCGCCATGCTCTCGATCCCGTTCGTGCTGCCGGCAGGCATCGATCCGATCCCGTCCTTCGAGGCCGAATGGCTGGCCGTCGTGCTGGGCGTCGTCGGTCTGCTGGCCGCGGGGGCCGGCCGCCACTGGGCGGTCCCCGGCGTCGCGCTGCTCCCGCTCGCATTTGCGGGACTGATCCTGATCCAGATGGCTGCCGGGCGTCTCGCGCTCGTGTCGCACGGCTGGCTCGGCATCCTCTACCTCTTCTGGGCCGCCGCCCTTGCCTGTGCGGG
>ERZ1066136.1316-NODE-1316-length-13060-cov-14.160092_pt1 | contig 13060 bp, 10 predicted proteins | sample MGYA00382783_ERZ1066136 | MGnify/ENA primary metagenome ERZ1066136 (study PRJEB33369, sample SAMEA5778366) | biofilm metagenome | biome: Industrial cooling water; feature: Water cooling tower basin; material: Biofilm | place: United Arab Emirates | collected... | reverse complement strand
CCGCTGCCCGGGCCGCGGGTCTGGGCGCAGGGACACCGGAATCGCCGGCCAAGGCCCTGCGCCGCCTGGAGGGTTGGGCGGAGGGCGCCCCGGCCCTGCTCCAGCAGGTCGACGGGGTGCGGGCCGAGCAGGCCGTCCAGGACGCCCTGCGCGGGGGACCCGCATCCGGCGAGCGCCTGGACCTGACCCTGCTGGCCCTGTGCGGGCGGGAGCTGGCCCTGCCGCCCGAGGGCAACCTGCGCCGCTCCCCGGAGCGCCTGGCCAGCTGGCGCGGCGGCTTGTCCGCGCGGCTCTCCGGGCGCTTCGGTGCGGGCACCTTGGAGCTGCTGGCGGACCGCGTGCTGCTGATGCCCGGGAGCTTCAGCGAAGAGCAGCGGCTGGCGGCCCTCGATCTGCTCCTGCGCCAGCCGCAGGAGCGCGCAGGCCTGGCCCTGGCCTTTCTCGCCAGCGACCCGCGGGCCACCAGCGCCGAGCGCCGGGCCGCCATCGAGGCCCTGGTGGCCTGCCCGGGCCCGGCCGCCCTGGAAGGCCTGCTGCGGGCGATCGAGAGCGGGCCGGCCGAGGGACAAGCCACGGCGCGCGCCGGGCTCGTGCGCCGGCTCGAAGGGCCGGCCGCCGCAGAGCTGCACGATGCGGGCCCGGGGCTGGCCGAACGCCTGGCCCACGGGTCCCTGGCCGCCCTGCTCGACCCGGACTGGCGCGTGGCCGCCGGGGCCGCGGAGCTCTGCGGCCACCTGCTGCCGGCGCAGGCGGTGCCGGCCCTGATCGAAGCCCTGCGCCATTGGCACGCGCGCTGGACCGGTCCCGAGGGCGAGCGCCAGGTCGGCGCCGGGCGCGTCGCCTGGGCCCTGTGCCGCTCCCTGCGCCGCCTGACCGGCCGCTGGATCGGCCCCGATCCGGAGGGCTGGAGCCGCATGCTCGAGGCCGTGGAGCAGGGAGCGCCCTTGACCGCCCCCGCCGGCGACACCAGCGCCTCCAGCTTCTTCGGCTTGGCCTTGGAGACCGGCCATGTGGCCTTCCTGGTCGACCGCTCCGGTTCGATGTCGGCGCCCGCGCCGGCCACGGCTCGCCCCGAACATCGGACCGATCCGGCCGCGAATCGCCTGAGCGCCGCCTCCGCGGAGCTCTTGCGCGCCCTCGAGCACAGCGGGGAACGGCTCTGGTTCCAGCTCGCGCTGTTTTCGGATGAGGGACGCCTGTGGCGCGCGGGGCCCACCCGCGCGGACGCCGAGGGGATCGAAGCGGCGCGCCGTTTCCTGCGCGAACAGCGGCCCGACGGCGGCACGCAGCTGTCGAGCGGCATCGAAGCCTGGCTGCGCGGCGACGGCGCCCAGAGCCCGGGCCCTGCCGCGGACACCCTGGTGATCCTGTGCGACGGTGAGACGCTCGAGGACGCCGCCTGGGCCGAGGCCTGCCTGCGCGATCCCCGCATGGCCGGAGTGCGTGTGCATGCGGTGCAGATCGGCGGGGCCTCCGCCGAGGCGCTGGCCACCCTGTGCGCGCGCACGGGCGGCCGGCTGGTGCGCCTGTGAGGCGCGCGCCGCCGGTCGACCACGGGCCAGCCGGCGCAGGTGGGCGCGCTGCGCACGGGGCGGCACCCCAGCCGAAAGGCAAGCGGGCTTCGCGGCGGGCCTGGGGCCCGATGGAAGCGGGAGCTGCGCAGCCGCTGGAACCGGCGCCGCGCCACTGCGGCAGCCCGCAGCGGACCCAGGGCGCGGCCCCCACGCTTGGGCGCCGGCCGCTCCCGGTCAGTGCGCTTCCCCGACCCCCAGATCCCGACGCCAGCGGACGTCGAGGGTCGCGAGTCGCGCCAGGGCCTCGCCGCGCTGGCGCGCCGAGGCCTCGACCGGCTCGGTCAGCTCGCGCACCGTCTGCTCGAGGCGCTCGCGGGCGTGTTGGGCGACACCGACCAGCAGTCCCCGGGCGCGGCGGGCGACCAGCGCGCGCACCACGAACCGCACCACGAACACCACGGCCAGGGTCAGCAGCAGGCCGTTCAGCAGAAAATCGAGGCCCACATAGTGCTCGCGCAGGAATCCCGCGCCGGCGCGATAGAGCAGCCAGCCGACGAACACGTAGACCGGCAGGTCGAGGAAAAAGCGCAGCGCCGCGGGCACCGCACGCTCGGCGGCGGCCGGGAGTTCGCGCCGCAGCAAACGGCTCCAGGCCTCCGCCAGGGAGGCCTCCAACTCGGCGGCGATGCGCTCGGGGCTGGGCAACCCGAAGCGCTCCCCATCGCCCGCAAGGCGTCCGGCCCGCAGCCGCGACGGCGCCAGGCAGGCCCCGGTCCAAAGCCGCAGGTCGCCGGCCTCCGGCAGCAAACCGGTGCTGTCTTCGAAACCGAGTCGGCCCTGCTGGTCGCGCAGCTTGCCGAGCAAGGCGCCGCCCGCCGCGACCCCGGCCGCAGCCAGGGGGTTGTGGCGCGCCAGGGCCAGGCCGGCGCCGGTCGAGACCGTCGCCAGGGCCCCCGCCCGCAGGGCCCAGCCGCCCGGCCCGTCCCAGCGCTGGCCCGCCTCCCCCACCAGCAGGTGCACGAGTTCGGCGCGGCGCAGCCCGAGGCGCTGGTCCACCTCGGCCAGCGCACGCGCCGCCAGCTCGGCCAGGCCGCGCTGGGTGTCCACGGGCAGCGCCCCGAGATCCTCGGCGACCTCGCGCGAGAGGGTGCGAAACAAGTCCCCCAACTCCGCCGCCGCGCCCAGGGCGTTGTGCCGGCGCACCCCGGAGAGCAGCCCGTCGCGCACCAAGCGTTCGAGCTCGAGCTCCAGGGCGCGGAAGCGCTCGCCGCCGCGCCCGGCGCGGGCTTCGCGGGCGCTGACCGCGAACACCTGCGGCTGCTCCAGCCCGAGGCGCTCGACCGCCAAGCGGCGGACCTGCGCCAGCAGCTCGCGCTCGGCGGCCGGCGTCAACTCGTCGGCCCGGTTCAGCGCGAACAGCAGGCGCCGCCGTCCCGCGAAGTCGTCCAGGAAGCTGACCGCGGCTTCTTCGACCACGGACTGGCGGTGCAGGGTCACCAGCAGGACGTCGGCGCGCTCGGACAGGGCGCGCACGGTGGCGCGGTGTTCGGTGGCGATCGAATTGACATCCGGGGCATCGATCAAGACCTGTTCGGTCCAGACCGAGCCGGCGTCGCCGGGTCCGTAGCGCACCACCCGGGGCTCGGGCCCCTCCAAGCCGGTCAGCAGCGAGCGCAGGTCCGCATCCCGGGGCGCGTAGATGGTCGGCACCGAGGTGGTCGGCCGGTTCTCGCTGGCCTGGGCGATCTCGGTCCCCGCCAGGGCGTTGAGCAGGCTGGACTTGCCCGCGCCGGTCGAGCCCACCAGCAGGATCACCGCGGCGGATTCGATGCGCTCGAGCTGGCGATCGAGATCGGCCAGCAGGCGTTCGAGCTGGGCGCGGCGGCGCTCGAGCGCCGCGAAATCGGCCAGCCGCTCGAGGTCGCGTCCGAGCTCCGCGCGCAGGTGGGTCAGCTGGCGGGCCCAATCGAAGGCTTTGGCGCTCATGCGGTTTTGGGTGCGCCGCCGGGCTGCTCGCGGCGGGCGTGGGCCAGCAGGCTCTCGCGGTGGGCGCGCAGGGTCGCGGCAGCCGCCGCTCCCTGCTCGGCCTGGCGGCGGGCCAGGTCCGCCGCCTGGGGCAAGGCCGAGCGCAGCAGGACCTCGGCCAGCAGCAGACCGCGGCTCGTTTCCCAGCGCGCGCGCGCCGCGCGCACGATGCCGGACCCGAGCAGATGGGTGTAGCGTTCCATCAGCGCGGACCCGATCAGCCCGCCGCCGGCGGCGGCCAGGTCGCCGCCCAGCCCCCCGGTGGTCAGGATCACCGCCGCGGCGCCTGCGGCGGGCAGCAGGGTGGCGAGGTCGATGCCCGCCTGCACGTCGAGTTCGAATCCGCGCTGCTCGATCGCTTCGCGCACCAGGTGTTCGCAGGCCTCCTGGAAGCTTGCGAAATCGACCGGCAGTCGCTCGAGCTCGCGCTGGGCGCGCTGGCGGGAGGGATTCGGATCCGGCGGCAGATCCTGGTCCAGGGCCAGGGCCAGGGCCCGGTCGACGCCGGCCCGCGACGCATGGCGCGCCTCGGGGCCGAGGTCGCGCGCCAAAGCCTCGTAGAAGGCCGGCCAGGCCAGCTCCAGTTCGCGCGCTTCCGCGGCCAGCAGACCGCCGCGCAGGCGCTCCTCGGGATCCGGTCCGCGCGGCTTGAACAGCGCCCTGGGGACCGCTTCGACCAGCCCGCGCACACCGCGCACCCCGGCGCGCCAGGTGCGGCTGACCACGTTCGCGCGCCGATCCATGACCGCGCGAAAGGCGTTCAAGAACGGTGCCGCGGGCATGGCCTGCGCGGCCAGATCCCGGCCGCTCTTCTCGGCCAGCCGCCGGGCGTGCTCGAGGAGCTGCTCGGCGCCCCGCCCCTGGGCAGCGAGCCCCTCGGCCAGCGGCACGAGGTCTTCGGCGAGCTGGGCCAGGGAGGCCGACAGGGCGGCGCGCTTGAGCGCTTCGACCTGGCGCAAATCCGCCAGCCCGGCCGACAGGCTCTGCCGCTCTGGATCCTGGAGGCGGCGGGGATCGAGGGGCACCCGGCCCTCCATGATCCCCAGGTCGTGGGGCGCCGAGTAACAGGCGACCGGAGGCGAGCCCACGTCCGCAGCCAGCTTTCGAGCGTGGGACTCGACCAGTTCCTCGCTCGGGGCCTCGTTGTAGACCAGGATCCAAGGCCGCCCCTGGGCCAGCCAGCGGCGCAGGTACTCGACCACCTCCGCATTCTGGTAGGAGTGCTTGGTCACCACCACCACGACCAGGTCCGCCACCGCCAGCAGCGCCTCGCTGGCGGCACGATTTTCGCGCGCGATGCTGTCGAAATCGGGCGTGTCGATCAGCAGCACACCCGGCGGTACGCGCTCGCTCTCGACCACCAAGAGCTGGGTCGGATCGCTGGCGTTCGAGAGCGGGGCCGCGCGCCGCTCCGGCTGGTTGGGGTCGTGGGGCTCGAGGGAAAAGCGCGTCCAGTCGCTGGAGGCCGAGAGGCGCGCCAGCAATTCGCGGCGCGCCGCACCGACCAGGCGCCGGGTCGCCCCTCCGGTGGGCAGGGACGGGCTCGCGTCCCGGCCGACCAGGGCGTTGAACAGCGCCGACTTGCCGGAGTTGTTGGGGCCCACGATGCCGATCACCAGGCTCTGGTCCCCGCCCACGGTGCGGGGCAGCAGGTCGCGCCGCAGCCGATCGCGCGCCCGCGCCAGCCCGGGCGCCAGGGCGGGCGCCTCCAGGCTCGACAGCCAGCCTTCGAGCTGGCGCAGTTCCAGGGACAGGGCGGTGCTCACGGCGCCTGACCATGGTCCCAGGGCCAGCCGCGGGGGGCAAGCTCGAGGGGCCGCGGGCGCTCGGGTTCGGGCCGCAGCAGGCCACCGATGACAACCGGCCGGCACCGAGGGGTGCCGGCCGGTTTCGCAGACCGCGGACTGCCGCTCGGCGGTCCCACGGGTCGTGGCGGAGGCGATCAGCGCGCCGCCATGGGAGCGCCCGCCGAAGCGGCGCGCAGGCGGGCCACCTGGGCCGCCGCGGCGCTGATGCGGGCGCGGACCTGGCCCAGTTCAGCGCGCAGCCCGTTGAGCTGGGCGGTCACGCTTTCGCAGTCGCCGAGCTGCAGGGCCACGGCTTGGGCGGCGGGCTTGTACTCGCAGGCCGACTGAGCCATGGCCTCGCAGCACTCTTGGGCCCCGGCCGCCACGGTCTGGGCCGCCTGGCTGTCGCAGGCCTTCTGGCCTTCGCACTGCTTGGCGCTGTCGCAGGCCTTGGTTTCGCTGCAGGCCGGGCTGGCCACGGTCTGGGCCTCGGCCGGCTGATCACAGCAGGCCTCGGCCGGCTCGCAGCAGGCGCTTTGCTCTTCACAGCACTCCTGCTGAGAAACCGGCTGGGCGGCGGGCAGGCGCAGGCCGGCCAGTTCGCTTTCCAGGCGGCTCAGCTCCGCGCGGGCCAGCACCACCTCGCTGTGCAGCGCCTGGACCTCGTCGATCATCGAGGGCCGCGCACCGTTGGCGACGGTCTGCGCCTTGGACTCGCCCGAGCAGGCGCTGGCCTGGCCGTGGCAGTCTTGGGCCGGCGCCGCCACGGTGCTGGCCTTCTGGGCCGGCTGGGCGGCGGCCTTGTCCGAGCACTTGGACGGACACTGGGCGGCGGCCGGGAGCACCAGCGCAAAGGCTAGGCCAGCGGCGGACAGCAGGATTGCGGAGGTCTTCATCGGGATCTGGAAGGGAGGTGTCTTGGACGGAACGGGATGGCGCGGGGGGCCGGAAGCCCCCGCGCCGATACGGCTCGGCTACGCTGCAGGCTAGCCGCTGTGACGGGTGTCTTTAGATCCTATCTAAACGATCCCCGGCCCGTGTCCCGGCCCCGCCGGGCGCCGCCCCCCTTTTTCGATCGCGCCCGCCATGGATCCCAAGCGTTCACCCTGGCCCCTGGCCCTGGCCCTGGCCGCTTTGCCCTGGATCTGGCGCCCTGGTCCTGAGACCGGGACAGCCGCGGGCCCCCTGGAGGCCGCCCAGGCCTGGTCCTCGGCCTTCGAAGAACTTTCCGCCCGCTCCAGCCCGGCGGTCCTGGCCCTGGAGGCCCTGGAGGCCGGCCGCCTGCCGGGGAGGTCGCGGTTGCTGCGGCGCGGCAGCGGGGTCCTGCTGCGATCCGACGGCCTGGCGGTGACCTGCGCCCACGTGGTCGCCGGGGCCACCAGCGCGCGGGCCAGCCTGCCGGACGGGCGCCGCTTCGAGGCGGAAATCCTGATCGCCGATCCCGAGACCGACCTGGCCCTGATCCGCCTGGCGGGCCAGGACCTGCCCCATCTGGACCTGAGCGCGCGGGGCCGACCGCGGGTGGGACAGTGGGTCCTGGCGCTCGGCAACCCGGGCGGGCTGGGGCTGTCGGTCACGGCCGGCATCGTTTCGGGCCTGGGCCGCAACAACCTCGGGGTGGCGCGGTACGAGGACTTCATCCAGACCGACGCGGAGATCAACCCGGGCAATTCGGGGGGGGCGCTGATCGACCTCTACGGCGAGCTGGTCGGCATCAACACCGCGATCGGCACCGAGGAGGAAGGCACCATCGGCATCAGCTTCGCCGTGCCCGCGCGCTGGGTGCAGGCCCTGATCGAGGATATGGAGAGCGGCCGAGCTCCCCAGCGCGGCTACCTCGGAGTGACCAGCGAATACCTCGGCGAGTGGCAACTGCTGCAGCTCGAATACGACGGCGCCAGCCGCATCCGCGTCGTCGGCGTCGACGGGCCGGCGCGGGCCGCCGGAATCGAGATCGGCGACGTGATCGAGCGCGTGGGCGAGCACGCCATCGTGAGCCGCGCGGACCTCAGCGCCGCCGCCGCCGCCATGCGGCCCGGGAGCGTGGCTCCGGTGTCCCTATGGCGCGCGGGCCAGCGCCTGCAGGTCGAGGTCACCTTCGGCGTCCGCGAGCGCTGAAGCCCACGGGACACCGCCCCCACGCAACCATGGCGCGCACCCCCCTCGACCCGGCGGCGATCGCTGCGGAGCTGAGTTCCCTGCCGGCCTGGCGCCGCGAGGGCGCACGGCTGATCCGGGACTACCGCTTCCCGGATTTCCGCCGCGCGACCCTGTTCCTGACCGGCGCGGCCTTCGCCGCGGAAGCGCTCGACCACCACCCGGATTGGAGCGGCGCCTACGACCGTGTGCGCATCGAGCTCACCACCCACTCCGCCCGGGCTCTGACGCAGCTCGACTTCGCCCTGGCGCGGCAGCTCGAAGCCTTGGCCAGGGACCTGGGCGCCGTCTGACCCGCCGCCGCAGCGGGCCGCGCCGAACGGGTCCGAGAGCCCGGCCCGCGGACGGCGCCGCCCCCCGGCGGGCCTCGGGTCGCCCCGCGCGGCCCGGCCCCCTTCGGCCCGCGCTGCGCCGTCAGCCCGGGCGCTGCATCACGGGCGCTGCATCACCGGCGGATCGGAGCTCGATCCCTGCCCCGCCCGATCACAGGCCCGCTTCGAACAGGCGGTAGTGCGTTTCCTGCATGCCCAGGCGGGCGTAGACCCTCTGGGCTTGGCGGTTCTCGCGCTCCACGTAGAGGCGCAGGCCGCGCACGCCCGGCTCGGAGCGAGCCGCCGCGACCACGTGGGCGTAGAGCGCGGAGAAGCAGCCGCGGCCGCGGGCCTCGGGCAGGGTGTACACGCTCTGGATCCACCAGAACCAACCCGCGCGCCAATCGCTCCACTCGTAGGTGATCAACAGGCAGGCCAGCGGTCGTGCCGCGGGCTCGGGCTCGAGCCGGCCCTCGGCGACGAAGTAGCGGCCCTTGTGGGGATCGTCGAAGACCGCCTCGACCCCGCGATAGAGCCGCTGCCCGTCGAGTTCGAGGCCCTCGGTCTCGCGGGCCATGCGAAGGTTCATCTCGGCGATCAGCGCCGCTTCTTCCCGGCGCGCGGGGCGCGCGCGGAGCCCGCCCGGTCCCGCCCCTTGACTCATGACGAATAGCGGTCGTCGAACCAGGGTTCGGCGCTGTTCGAGTACCCGCGCTGTTCCCAAAAGCCGAGGCGATCCTCGGCCAGCAGCTCGATCCGGCACAGCCACTTGGTGCCCTTCCAGGCGTAGAGCCGCGGGGTGATCAGGCGCAGGGGGCCGCCGTGCTCGCGGGCCAAGGGCCGGCCGTCGACCTGGTCGACCAGCATCACGTCGGGGTCGAGGGCGCGCCCGAGCGGGAGCGACGTGGTGTAGGGGATCGCCGTGCCCGGCGCCCGGTCGCTGCCGGTGAAGTGCACGAAGGCGGCTTCGGGGCGCGGCACGGCGCGGGCCAGGAGATCGAACAGCCGGACCCCTGAGAGAGCCAGATCGAAGCGGCTCCAACCGGTGACGCAGTGGAAATCGGCCTGCTGCTCGCTGCGCGGCAGGGCTTCGAAAGCGGCCCAATCCAAGCTCAGCGCCGCCTCGACCAGGCCACAGACCTCGAGCCGAAACGTGTCGCGGCCCACGTCGGGCAGATCGCCGAGGTCCAAAACCGGCCAGTTCTTGACCGCGTGTTGGCCCACGGGCAGGCGCGGCATCCCATGGCGGTTGGGCGCTCCCAGCCCCTGCGGCCGGCGGCCGGCGAAGCGCGCGTCGACACGCTCCGGATGGGCCGCCCGCTGGCGTTCGATGAAGCGCTGGCGCTTCTCGACCAGGGAGTTCCCCTGCGGCTCGGGAGCGCGTGCCTCGCCCATGCCCAGAGCCTGGCCCCGCGGGGCCCGGGCGTCAAGGCCCGCGGCGTTCGCCGGCGGGCTCGAAGGCGATCGCCAGGGCGGTGATCGTGGCGCCGAGCTGCTGGCCGCGCACCAGCCGACCGCGGTGCTCGATCGTGCCGTTTTCCGTCTCGACGCGCACGACCACCTCCACCGGAGCATCGGTCAGGAACAGCAGCCCGGTCTCGGACACATCGGCGCTCGATCCCGAGAGGGCGCCCGCGTCGAAGCGCAGCTCGACCGGCAGGGTCAGGGCATCGCGCTGGGCCCGGCGGCGCTCGGCGCCCCGCGGCAACCCGGCGAGGCCGGTGTGCAGGTCGGCTTCTTCGGACGGATCGGACTGGCGTGCGGGCATGGCGAGCGCGGGAAGGACGTTGGGCCTTCGGCTCTGCGCGCGGGGGACTTGAGCTGTCTCACACAGAGCACAGCGCCCCTTCCCGGGGACGCCACGCCGCCGCGCGCCGCCCGCCGGGGGACGGGGTCCGGCGGCACGCCCTTCGCAAAGGCGCTCCCCGGCGGCCCACCGGCCCCCAACGCCCCCATGAAGATCCAACTCCTCGCCTGCCTGACCGTGCTGGCGGCCGGCGCCAGCCCGGCCCTGGCCCAGAAGTGCCACCCCGGCTACGGCGGCCATCCCGCCCAGCCCCACCCGATCCACAAGCCGCTGCTCCACGGGCATCCCGGCCACCCCTTCCCCAAGCCCGGGCTCGGGCTGACCTTCCAGACGCCCCATGTCAGCGTCTCGATCGGCGCCTACGGCCGGCCCTGCCCGCCCCCCGCTCCGGTCTGGGTCCCCGGCCAGTGGGTCAGCGAGCAGCAGCAGGTCTGGGTTCCGGGCGGCTGGACTGAAGTCTGGTGCGAACCGGTCTACGCCACCCGCTACGACGCCTGCGGCCGGCCTTACCCGGTGCTGGTCCAGCCCGGCCACTACCGCAGGGTCGAACAGCCCGGCCGATTCGAGACCCGCTGCGTGCAGGTCTGGCGCCCCGGCTACTGGCAGCCAGGCTGCTGACCGCTTGAAGGTCCATCGACTCGGGCTGCGCCCGAGCGGCGCAACCAAGCCGTCGGATGCCTTTTCGCCGGCCTCCCGCTGCCCGGCCGAACCCCGTGTTCGGCCGGGCAGCGGCGCTTTCCCGGGCGTGCTCCCAAAGCCCGCGGGTCCGCACGCCGCACGGCCCGGCCGCGCCCCCGGTTAGCATCCCGGCATGTCCCCGACCTTCTACTCTTTCCTGCACGTGCTCGGCGTGCTGCTCCTGACCGCGACGACATTCCAGGCCTTCGCGCGGCCCGACCCGCAGCGGCGGCGCGCGACCCTGATGCGCTCTGGGATCTACGCCCTGGTGGTGCTGGTGGGCGGATTCGGGCTGCTGGCCAAGCTCAAGTACGGCTTCCCGGGCTGGGTGGCGGTCAAGTTGGGAGCCTGGGTGATCCTCTCGGCCCTGGCCGGTATCGCCTTCCGCAAGCCGGCGCAAACCGGGCCCCTGACCGCCGTGGCCATGCTGGTCCTCGCCGCGGCCCTGTACGCCGTCTACTTCAAGCCCTTCTGAACGCCGCGAACCCTGCGGCGCCTGCGCAGGTCAGCGCAGCGGCCGCAGCTCCGCGGGCGGCAGCCCGCCCGGGGTCGAAGCGCGCGGGTCGCGCAGGCGCCACAGCGACATCACCGGGCCGGAGCCGGGGCTGCCGCGGGGCGCCCGGCGCCCATCCGGGGACTCGGCCCGCTCGGTGCGGGCGACCAGTTCGAGCGCGCGGCCATCGGGGAGCTCGAGCAGGCGCGCCCCGGGCTCCAGATCGTGCAGCGCCAGCCGGAATAGGGCGCTGTCCAGGGCGCGGCGCCCGAAGGACTTGCCCCGCGCTCCGCGCTCGAAGAACGACGCGCGTTCGGCGGCATCCAGCCCGGCGATGCGCGCCAGGGAGGCCAGCTCGCCGCACAGGCGCGGCGTCAGGGCCACGAAGAGCACGTCGAGCTCCCTGAGGGCGTCCAAAAACGCCGCCCCGTCGCGCTCGAGCAGGGCCCGCGCATGGGCCTCGAAGTTGGCCTCGCCCATGAAACTGCCGAAGTTGGTGGCGATCGTGGGCCGCTGGCCGTGGTACTCGATCAGGTGACCGAGGCTCCAGCTCGACAGCACCGCTCCGCGATCGCCGGCCAGCGGGTCCAGGGCCACGGCAGCGGCCAAGGGTTCGCGCAGGCCCTGCAGCAGCGCCAGCCGCTCCGAGCGCCAGGCGCGCAGATCGGCCACCTCCTCGGCGCTGGGCCGCGCCGAGATCAGCGCCGAAAGGGTCAGGCCGAGGGCGGAGAGCGGCAAAGCGACCGGCAGCAGCGCCAAGCAACGCCGGCGGCGGCCGGGCTGCCACAGCGCCTGCGCCGCGGCGACCGACACGAGCGCTGTGGCGATCGAGAGCGGCACGGCGAAGGCATCGCCGAAGCGGCGCTGGGCCAGGGTGGAGCTGCCCAGCAAGAGCAGCTGCGGCAGCAGCAGCGCGGCCGCCGGCCGGCCGCGCCAGGCGAGCCACAGCAGCGCGGGCAGGAGCAGCGGCGCCGCCAGGGACCAGGCGCCCAGGTCGCGCAGGGCGCCGATCCAGCCCGGCGCCAGCAGGGGCCGGCTCTCCTCGACCACGTCCATGAACTGGTTCTGGCGGCTGGCCCAGGCGAAGCCCTCGCGGGCGCCCGCGAGGAAACCGGGCAACAGCGCCACCGCCAGCGCTGTGGCCAGCAGGGAGAGCGCGGCGCCGAAGACCCGGCCGCGGCCGAGGCGCGCCGAGAGCTCGAGCGCCAGGAACGGCAGCACCGCCGCCACCAGGGCCCGCGGCACGCCCAGGCTCAGGTTGATCAGGGAGCCGGGCTGGTGCAGGTTCCAGGGGCTGGCCTGGGCCGCCGGTGCGACCACCAGGGCCGCGCAGGCGGCCGCCAGCAACCCCGCCAGGCGCGCGGGGCGGCCCTCGGGGCCCGGGCAGCGCAGCGCGCTCAGATACAGCGCCAGCAGGATGCCGGCCACGCTGACCGCGGAACCCAGGAAACACAGCAGCCCGCAGCCCAGGGCCAAGCCCGTGGCCGATCCCCAGACCAAGGCCGCGGTCAGCTCGCGCGCCACGGCGGCGCGCTGGGCCGCGCCCACGGCCAGGGCCAGCAGCAGCGCGCTGGCCACGTGGTGGTCGACGCGCGCATAACCGGCGTACCAGATCGAGATCGGCGACGCCGCGTACAGCGCGCCCGCCAGCAGGGCCAGGCCGTGGCGCTCGAGCGCGCCGGCCCCGGGGCGGGCGAACTGCAGCGCGGCCCAGGCCACCGCCAGGGCCCCCAGGGCGCCCAACCAGGGCGGGAGCGCCGCCAGCAACCGCTCGAGATCGGCCTCGCTGCGTCCCGCCAGGGCCCCCTCGGCCCGCTGCGGCAAAAGCCGATCGGCCCACCAGGCCAGGGCCGCATCGAAGCTCCTCGGCCAGGGAACCGGGCTGCCCGCGGGGTGGTTGAGGGCGCGGTCGAACTCCGGGACCGCTCCGCGCGCCAGTGCGATCGAAACCCGCCGCAGGTGGTAGGCCGCGTCCGGGTCGTCGATCAGCACCTGGCTGCCGCTGGGCAGGCGCTGGTCGCCCTCCAAGCGATGGCCGGGCCCGAGCCGGTCGCGCAGCTCCCGGGCGCCCAGGACGACCGCCAACAGGGATAGCAGCAGCACCAGGGCGGAGAGCGGCGGTCGCATCCGGCGGCCATCATGCCGGCCGGGAACCGGGGCGCCAGCCCTGGCGCGGAGCGGTTGCGCGCCTGTCCCCGACCCGGACCGCGGTCCGGCCGGCGCGCCGCGGGCGCGCGCCCCGCGCCAACCCCGGTGCGCGCCCGGGCGCTGCCCGCCGCGCGCCGCGC
>ERZ1066136.1315-NODE-1315-length-13076-cov-11.591813_pt1 | contig 13076 bp, 10 predicted proteins | sample MGYA00382783_ERZ1066136 | MGnify/ENA primary metagenome ERZ1066136 (study PRJEB33369, sample SAMEA5778366) | biofilm metagenome | biome: Industrial cooling water; feature: Water cooling tower basin; material: Biofilm | place: United Arab Emirates | collected... | reverse complement strand
CGGTCGAGCCGCAGGTAACGCAGGGCGAGGTTGGCCGCTGCCTCGACGTTCTTGTTATCCGCCTTCATGGCGCCGGACTTCTCCTCCACCTTCTGCGACACCACAGCATAACGCGAGGACTTGGTGGGACTGCGCCGCTCGCAGGTGAGCCTGGCATCGTGATCGAACAGCTTGAGCGCCGCGGCCTCGTCCTCGGCGCGCACCACGGACTGGATCTGGCCGTTGGCCATGGGGATGATGGCGCCGACGGGCTCCGGCGGGGGGCGCGTCGCACAGGCCGACAGCACCCAGGTCGAGGCGACCAAGCTGATCGAAGCGATTGCGCGAAGAGGAGGAGTGCGGTGCATCTTGGGTCCTTTGGGATGAGTGGATTGAAGGGTCCTCGGGCTTGGCAACCATCCGCTATCGCAGATGGAAGCCCCATAGGTTTCTGATGTCACGTCCGTCGCCAGCCGGTGCGGACGGGGTCGGCAAGACGTCACGTCCGTTGATGGACGTCACGAAAGCCACGCCACTTTGGGACAACGCTGTGCTGCCGAACTCGATGGCGGAAGTCGGCTCCACGCCCAGCAGCCACGGCGTGGGAGTCGCCCTCCGCGACTGGATCATTCGATTGGTGCGCGCGTCATAGCTGGACCACCGCCCCGTGAAGCGGTCAACCGAAACGATGTCGCCGCGTCGATTCATCGCCCAGGCTTCGATCGAGTCCCACTCATTGCTGGGCATCGACTCGCGGGCAGACCAGCCCGTGCCCGTTCGCCAAACGCGACGGAATCGATCGAAGAAGCCGGATTCGAAGTACTGCACGTCGCCCTCATCCGTGACGTTCAGGGCGTGGATGTACAGGCTGCTGCGGATCTGGAAGCCAAGGTCGACGACTGCAAAGTCGTCTTGCGGCGTCTCCGCCACCGCTGCGAAGGTCGACGTCGACACGCCGTTGTTCTGAGTCCAGATCAACGCCTGCTGTCCATGGATGCCGACTGCCGACAGGCGCAACGTCGCCGCAGCGCTCCGGTTGTCGACGAAGGCGGCAGAGCCGAGTCCTGTGACGACCGTTCCGCGATAGACCGCGATGTCTGTCGTGCCGGCGCGCGTGTACTGAGCGGCGAGCAGCAGGTTGCCGGCGCCATCCAGGTGCAGGCGGGATGCCGCGATGGGTTCTCCGTCCAGCAACTGGCGCCTGAAGCCGACCTCGCTCACCGGCTTCATGAAGACGGTGCGCACTGTCCGACTTCCGGAGCTGCCGCGCACTCTCAGGTTGCCCAGCAGCGCGATGTCGCCTCTGTCGTTGATCGAGACCTGGAACTCGGGGTCTGGCGCGTCGGTCAGCAGCAAGGGTGCCGCCCAGGACGCGCCGGTTCCGTTGTATTGGGCGGCGTAGTAGTAGCGACAGTTGCCGGAGGTGCTGTATGTCGTCGGCGAGCACGGTGCGAGGTCGTACCAAATGGCAACGGCATTGCCGTTCGGGCTGCCCGCGAGGTACAGCTCGCGGCCGCTCGCGGTGCCCATGCGGCTGACCGCCCTGCCGGCGAGCAGGTCGATCGGCTCAGGCGTCGACCATGACGCAGGATCGCCGGAAGTGGGCGCCGAGCTCCGAGTCGCATAGATCACGTCCCGGCTGCCGTTGAATTTCCCGAAGACGACCAGCGCGCGACCCGAGTCGTCGATGGTGACCGCGCTCTCCCGGACGGGATTGTCGTCCGCCTCGAGCGGCTGGCCGGCGGTCCAGGATCGCCCCGCCAGCACGCTCGCAAGGGGCCTGACGGTCAGCACCGCCTCGTTGCTGACCGCTGTGCCAGCGGCGTTCGAGACACGGACGCTGAATCGAGCGGTGTCGTCGGCCATGGTCGTGGTGGGCAGCGAGAGGCTCTCGCCTGTGGCGCCGGCAAGCTCAATGCCGTTGCGGCGCCACTGGTACGCCAGTGGCCCGGTGCCGCCGGCCACGACGTTGAAGGTCGCGGAGGCTCCTTCGTCGACGGTCAGTGAAGCGGGTGCCGAGGCGATCGTTGGCGCAACGCTTGCAGCGCTGACCGACAAACTCGCGGCACGGCTCGCGCTGCTGCCCGCAGCGTTGCGTGCGACCACGCTGAACAGCGCGCCGTTGTCCGACTCGGCGGTGCTGGCCAGGGTGAAGCTCGGGCTCGTGGCACCGGGAATGTCCACGCCGTTTCGCCTCCATTGCCAGACCAAGGGCGCGCTGCCCACCGCGTTGGCGCGGAAAGTGGCGGGCTGTCCGCTCACGACCGACACGTCGGCTGGCTCGGCGGTGATGCGCGCCGGGACCGGGTCCACCGTGACGACGGCGGCAGCGCTCGCAACGCTGCCGAGCGCATTGCTCACGAGCACGTCGTAGCTCGCGCCGGTGTCGCTCATCGACAAGACCGGCGTCGTGAGGCTGTCCGCCGTGGCATCGGAGATGTTCGCGCCATTGCGCCGCCACTGGTAGCGCAGTGGGGGCGTGCCCTCGGCGCTGACGCTGAGGGTGACCCTTTCGCCGTCCTGCGCGCGGGTCGACTGCGGCGGGACCACCACGCGCGGGGCCGACGGCGCAACGGCCACGGTCAGGGTGGCAGGAGCCGAAGCTGTGCTGCCCAGGGCGTTGGAGACGATCACGCGCAGCGAGGTGCCGTTGTCGGCCAGATCGGTCGTGGCCAGCGACCAAGTGGCGCTGGTTGCGCCGGCGATGTTGTTTCCGTCCCGTTGCCACTGGTAGCTCAGCGGTGCCGTTCCTGTGGCGGTGACGCTGAAGCTCACCGCCGCCCCCGGCTCGACAGCGGCTGACATCGGCTGAACGGTGATGGCCGGGGAAGTGGGTGGCTGTGACGGCTCATCACTTCCGCCACCGCAGGCTGCAAGCGTCCAGGTCAGCAGTCCTGCTCCGATCAACCGCCAACGGGCGATAAACATCGATTGCATCGTTCCCCCTCTCAGGTGTCGTGGTCGACGGTCGTGGTCCTCACGACGCCATCTCACGATGCAATCGGGCTCGTGGTCGCGTCCTCACGGCGGCTTCGCGAAACCCTCACGGGACACCACCAACCCCGTGAATGAGGGGTATCCGGAGGGTCATCGCTGCAACGTCGGTCGACCCGGGCAATCGGTGCTCGGCATCACGTCGAGCCCTTGGATGCCCCGTCCTCGGAGCCCGGCTGAACCGGCCGCAGGGCGACCTCCGTCACCGCGCACGCGTTTGGACTCCCGATCAAGCTCCGGAGGGGATGTCCGCCCCTTGGGGTGTGCCGTCCGTCGGCGTCAAGAAGCCCCGAATCCTGCTGCGTACCCGAGGTCTGTGAACTGCCCCCGCGTCATTGTCTTCACGCCCGGGGTTCTGCGACGAGCGGTTCGGCTTCGGCTCAGCTCGCCACCGTTCGTGGATGGCGAGGCTTCACACGACATGACCCGAACCTGCGTTCGTACGCGCTGACCCGGATCGCTCCGCGTGGAGCGCGCGCCAGGGCAAACGACTCTGCGCCGCCGCTGCCCACCGACGACGCAGGCCCGACGTCGCCGCTGAGGTCGGCGACGTTCTCTCGCCTCAGTCGAGCAACCGCAGGGTCGCCTGGCTCAGAAGTGGATGCCCCGCATCATCTGCTGCATCGCGATGGCCTCGGGGCTGAGCTGGGACTTGCCGCTCTTGTCGCCCTTGGCCGCGTCGCTGTCGGGGAACATGCGGAAGCTCGTGTTCATGACGATCTGCGCGATGCGCGGCGACACCGCGTGCAGCAGCTCGCCCGTGATGCCCAGGCGCGTGGCGATGCGCACGGGCTTGGCGATGCAGGCCTGCGCGATCATGTCGGCGGCCTCCTCGGGGCTCAGCGTCGGCACGTTGTTGTAGATCTTGGTGGGCGCGATCATGGGCGTGCGCACCAGCGGCATGTTGATGGTCGTGAAGGTGATGCCCTGGTCGGCGAACTCGCTGCTGGCGCAGCGCGTCCAGGCGTCGAGCGCGGCCTTGCTGGCCACATAGGCGCTGAAGCGCGGCGCGTTGGTGAGCACGCCAATGGAGCTGATGTTGACGACGTGGCCGCGCTTCTTCTTGACCATGCCCGGCAGCAGGCCCATGGTCACGCGCAGGCAGCCGAAGTAGTTGAGCTGCATCGTGCGCTCGAAGTCGTGGAAGCGGTCGTAGCTGTTCTCGATCGCGCGGCGGATGCTGCGGCCGGCGTTGTTGATCAGGAAGTCGACGCCACCGTGCTGCTCCTCCAGCGCCTTCACGAAGGCCGCGCAGCCTTCCATGTCGGCGATGTCCACGCTGTAGCTGAACACCTTGGGCTCGGCCGTGCCCTTGGCGCGGGCGTAGGCCACGATCTCCTGCACCGCCTCGGCGAGCTTGTCCTCGTCGCGCGCGCAGATGATCGTGATGGCGCCGGCCTCGGCGAACTTGCAGGCAGCGGCCAGGCCGATGCCCGAGCTGCCGCCGGTGACCAGCACCACCTTGCCGCCCACCGTGCCCTTGAGGCTGCGGTCGATGAACAGGTCGGGGTCGAGGTGGCGTTCCCAGTAGTCCCACAGGCGCCAGGCGTAGTCGTGCAGGTTGGGGCACTCGATGCCGCTGCCCTTGAGCGCGGCGTCGAGCTCGCGGCGGTCGAAGCGCGTGGGGTAGTTCACGAGCTGGAAGATGTCCTCCGGCAGGCCCAGGTCCTTCATCACCGCGTTGCGGATGCGGCGCACGGGCGCCAGCGCCATCAGCCCCTTCTTGACGCTCTTGGGGATGAAGCCCAGCAGCGCCGCGTTGACGAAGAGGTTCATCTTCGGCGCGTGCGCGGCCTTGCTGAAGATGTCGAGCACGTCGCCCACGCGGTAGCCCTGCGGGTCCACGAGGTGGTAGCACTTGCCGGTGATGGCGTGCCGGCTGTGGCTGATGTGGTCGAGGCAGGCGACGACGAAGTCCACCGGCACGATGTTGATGCGGCCACCTTCGAGGCCCACGCTCGGGAACCACGGCGGCAGGATCTGCCGCATGCGCTGGATGAGCTTGAAGAAGTAGTACGGGCCGTCGATCTTGTCCATCTCGCCCGTGGTGCTGTCGCCCACCACCACGGCGGGGCGGTACACCGTCCAGGGCACCTTGCACTCCTTGCGCACGATCTTCTCGCTCTCGTGCTTGGTCATGAAGTACGGGTGGTCCAGGCCCTCGGCCTCGTCGAACATGTCCTCGCGGAACACGCCCTCGTACAGGCCCGCCGCGGCGATGCTGCTGACGTGGTGGAAGTGCTTCGCGTCGACGGCCTTGGCGAACTCGCAGACGTTGCGCGTGCCCTCGATGTTGACGGCCACCTGGCTGTCGGCGTCGGCGCCCAGGTCGTAGACGGCGGCCAGGTGGTAGACGGCGTCGACGCTGCCCTTGAGCGCCTTCAGCGCGTCGGCGGCCACGCCGAGCCTGCGCGCCGTGAGGTCGCCGGTCACCGGCTGCGCGCGCTTCTTCGCGGTGCCCGCCAGGCCCCAGTACTCGTACAGCGCGGCGAGCTTGCCCTCGCTGCCTTCGCGCACGAGGAAGCTCACCGTGCTGCCGCGGCGGGCCAGCAGGGCCTTGACGAGACGCTTGCCGATGAAGCCGGTGGCGCCGGTGACGAAGTAATGCATGCCGGGGGTCTCCGTGGTCGGTGTCGGGTGCGGCGCGGGCAGCGGGCCGCGGCGCGGCGACAGGATAGAGCGGTCTCACTAGCGCTCTAGGGTGCCGCCCCCAGGGATGAACCCTATATTCCTTCCACAGCGCCGCCGTGTCGTGTGGCGCACCACCCGCCCACGAGGAAGCCCCATGGTCAAGAAGATGAAGAGCGCCCAAGCCGACACGAGCAGCGCCAAGCGCGGCAGCAAGGCCGCCGCCGCCAACCTGCTGGACAGCCAGCTGGCAGGCGCCGTCAAGGACTCGGCCCAGCAGATCTGGCTGGCCGGCATGGGTGCGTTCAGCAAGGCGCAGGAAGAAGGCACCAAGGTCTTCGAGGCCCTGGTCAAGGAAGGCATGAGCCTGCAGAAGAAGACGCAGGGCATCGCCGAGGAAAAGATCTCCGAGGTCACCGGCAAGATGACGGCCATGGCCGGCACCGTGCAGGCCAAGGCCGGCCAGAACTGGGACAAGCTCGAGGCCATCTTCGAGGCCCGCACCGCCAAGGCCCTGAACAAGCTGGGCGTGCCCACCGCCAAGGACGTGCAGTCGCTGACCGACCGCGTGGACGCGCTGGCCGCCGCCGTGGCCAAGCTGTCCAAGGGCACGGCCGCCGCGCAGCCCAAGGCCGCCGCCAAGGCGCCGCGCAAGGCCCCGGCCAAGGCCGCCAAGCCCGTGGCCGCCCCGGAGCCCGCCGCCGCCCCGGCCAAGCGCGCCCGCCGCAAGGCCGCCGCGGCCTGAGCGCCTCTTGACGGCGCGGCCTGACCGATGAGCCGCATCGGCCTTGCCCTGGCCGGTGGCGGCCCGCTGGGCGCCGTCCACGAGATCGGCGCCCTCTGCGCGCTGGAGGAGTCCGTCGTCGGCCTGGACCTCAACGCCCTGGACGGCTACGTCGGCGTCTCCGCCGGCAGCTTCCTGGCCGCGGGGCTGGCCAACGGCATGACGGCGCGGCAGCTCTGCGCCGCCTTCATCGACGGCGACCCGCGCCACCCCGACCACGTGCCCGCCGCGATGTTCACGCGGCCGGCGGTGGCCGAGATCGCCGGCCGCCTGGCCATGCTGCCGCGCCTGGCCGGCGAGGCCGCCTGGCAGACGCTGCGCGGGCGCCCGCTGCTCACCGCGCTCGAGAGCCTGGGCCGCGCGCTGCCCACCGGCCTGTTCAGCCACGCGCCCATCGAGGCGCGGCTGCGCTCGCTGCTCTCGGCGCCGGGCCGCAGCGACGACTTCCGCACGCTGGCGGCCACGCGGGGCCGCCGCCTCGTCATCGTGGCCACCGACCTCGACAGCGGCGAGGCCGTGCCCTTCGGCCGGCCCGGCCACGAGCACGTGCCCATCTCGCGCGCGGTGGCCGCCAGCGCGGCGCTGCCGGGGCTGTTCCCGCCCGTGGCGGTGGACGGCCGCTGGTGCGTGGACGGCGCGCTCAAGAAGACGCTGCACGCCAGCGTGCTGCTGGATGACGGCGCCGACCTCGTGCTGTGCCTGAACCCGCTCGTGCCCTTCGACGCCACGCACCCGCAGCGCCACCGCGTGCTGGCCGGCGGCGAGGCGCCGATCCCGCGCATCGTCGACGGCGGCCTGCCCGTGGTGCTGAGCCAGACCTTCCGCAGCCTCATCCACTCGCGCCTGGAGCTGGGCCTCAAGGGCTATGGCGCCAGCCACCCGCAGGCCGACCTGCTGCTGTTCGAGCCCGATCACCGCGACCCGACGCTGTTCCTGGCCAACCTGTTCGCCTACGGCCAGCGCCGCGCCTTGGCCGAGCACGCCTACCAGACCACGCGGGCCGACCTGCGCAAGCGCCGCAGCGCCCTGCGCCCGCTGCTGGCGCGCCACGGCCTGGCGCTGGACGAGGCCGCGCTCGACGACCCCTTCCGCCGCCTGCTGCCGCGCCACCGCCGCCGCGCCGAGGTGTCGCGCACCGAAGTGGCGCAGACCCTGCGCCGCCTGGACGAGGTGCTCGACGACCTCGAGCGTGCGTTGCCACCGGTGGCCTGACGTGCCGCCGCCGCGCCGCGCGGCCCGCCCTCAACCCGCGCCCCGGGCCGCCGATAAGCCGGCCATGAGCGCGCCCCCCGCCCCCCGCCCCGCCGTGGCCGACCCGGCCGGCCGCCGCATGGCCGCCGCCCTGGGCCGCCTGCTCGACCAGGCCCGCGGTGCCCGCGAGGTGCTGCCGCACCTGGCGGCGCTGGAGCGCGGGCTCATGCAGGAGGGCCGCGCCGCCATCGAGCGCATCCCCGAGCACTGGGTGGCGCGCATCACCTCGCAGCTCAGCAGCCTGCCGCTGCCGCCCGACGAGGCGCCGCTGCACGAGCTGCTGCAGGCCCTGTCGGACCGCCTGCGCCCGGCGAGCATCGAGTGGGAGGTGCCCAGCATGGCCGGCGGCTTCGACCCCCAGCGCACGGTGGTCATCCGCGAGATCAGCCACAGCGAGTTCCTCGCCGCCAGCGAGGAGGCTGCGACGACGATGCCGCTGCCCATCCTCGACGCCGACGGCCAGGCCGACGGCAGCGCTCAGCCCAGGTAGCGCCGCTCCAGGTGCGCCTTGAAGTGCGCCGGGTTCAGCGGCTCGCCGCTGGCGCGGATGGCCAGTTCGTCGGTCGTCCAGCGGCTGGCCTGGCTCCAGATGTTGTCGCGCAGCCAGTCGAACACGGCGCCGAGCTCGCCGCGCGCGATGCGCTCGTCGAGGTCGGGCATGGCGCGGCGCATGGCCGCGAACCACTGCGCGGCGTACATCGCCCCGAGTGAATAGCACGGGAAGTAGCCGAACAGCGCCTCGGGCCAGTGCACGTCCTGCAGCGGGCCGTCCTTGAAGTTGCCGCGCGTGTCCAGGCCCAGCAGCTCCTGCATCTTGGCGTCCCAGAGCGCGGGCACGTCCTCGATCTCGATCTCGCCCTCGATCAGCGGCTTCTCGATCTCGTAGCGCAGGATGATGTGCGCGGGGTAGGTCACCTCGTCGGCGTCGACGCGGATGTAGCCGCGCTTGACGCGCGTGAGCAGCCTGGCCAGGTTGGCCTCGGCGAAGGCCGGCTGGTCGCCGAAGGCCCGCACCACGTGCGGCGCCAGGTGGCGGATGAAGCCCGGGTGGCTGCCCAGCTGCATCTCGAAGCTCAGGCTCTGGCTCTCGTGCAGCGCCATGCTGCGCGCCTCGGCCACGGGCTGGCCCAGCAGATCGCGCGGCAGGTTCTGCTCGTAGCGGCCGTGGCCCGTCTCGTGCACCGTGCCCATGAGGCTGCCGAGGAACTCGTGCTCGGTGAAGCGCGTGGTCATGCGCACGTCCTCGGGCACGCCGCCGCAGAAGGGGTGGGTGGAGACGTCGAGCCGGCCGCCGTCGAAGTCGAAGCCCAGCAGCTTCATCACGGCCTCGCACAGGTCGCGCTGCTTCGCCACCGGGAACGGGCCCTGCGGCTGCAGCACGGTCTCCTTGGCCTGGCGCTCGATGACCTGGTTGATGAGCCCCGGCAGCCACTGCCGCACCTCGCCGAACACGCGGTCGACCTGCGCGCAGGTCATGCCGGGCTCGAAGCGGTCCATCATGGCCTCGTACTTGCGCACGCCCATGAGCTGGCTCAGCAGCTCGGCCTCCTGGCGGGCGTTCTTCAGCACGGGGCGGAAGTTCTCGACGAAGCCGGCCCAGTCGTTGGCCGGGCGCTGCGTGCGCCAGGCGTGCTCGCAGCGCGAGGTGGCCATCTGCTGCGCCTGCACCAGGCTTTCGGGCAGGGCATTGCTGGCGCGCCACTGGCGGTGCATCTCGCGCAGGTTGGCGCGCTGCAGGTCGCTCAGGGGCTCCTGCTCGGCGCGCTTGAGCTGCTCGGGCAGCCGGGGGTCGGTGCGCATGCGGTGCAGCAGCGCGGCCATCTCGGCCAGCGCGGCGGCGCGCGCCTCGTTGCCCTTGGGGGGCATGTTGGCGGCCTGGTCCCAGCCGGCGATGCTCTGCAGGTGGCCCAGGCGGTGCAGGCGCTGCCAGGTGCCGGCGAGGTCGTCGTAGGTGGGGGTGGCGGTGCTGCTCATGGCGGTGTGCGGCGAAAGCAAAACCGCCATTGTGTGGCGCTCAGAGCTGCAGCGCCCCCGGGAAGAACCAAAGCCCACCCCCCACGTAGAACAGGTAGCGGAGGAACTTGCCCACCGCCATGTAGAAGGTGCAGGGCCAGAACGGCAGCTTCAGCCAGCCGGCCACGGCGCACAGCGGGTCGCCCACCACGGGCAGCCAGCTCAGCAGGCAGGCCGGCGGCCCCCACTTGTGCAGCCAGGCCAGGGCGCGCGCGGTGCTGGGCTTGGGCTTGGCGATCTGCTCGTAGGCCACCTCGGCGCCGTAGCCCATCCAGTAGCTGATGCAGCCGCCCAGCGTGTTGCCGGCCGTGGCCACCACGATGGCCGGCCAGAACAGCTCCGGCGCCACCTTCACGAGGCCGAAGACCACCGGCACGCTGGCCATGGGCAGCAGCGTCGCCGACACGAGCGACACCACGAACACCGTGCTCAGCCCGTATTCGGGCAGGGCCATCGCGGCCAGGATCGAGTGCAGCCAGGCTTCCATGTGATGCGGCCCATTATGGGCAGCGGGGGCATGCCCTCAGCGCGGCACCGGTCGGGGCTGGCCCTGGGCGTCGATGGCCACGTAGGTGAGGTCGGCCTCGGTCACCTTGACCACCTGCACCTGGCTGGGGTTGCGCTCGGCGATCACGGTCACGTGCACAGAGATGCTGGTGGTGCCGATGCGCGTGATGCGGGCGTAGAAGCTCAGCAGGTCGCCCAGGCTCACGGGCTGCTTGAACACGAACTGGTTGACGGCCACGGTGGCGATGCGCCCGCGCGCCACGCGCGCCGGCAGCACCGAGCCGGCGAGGTCCACCTGGGCCATGATCCAGCCGCCGAAGATGTCGCCGTTGGCGTTGACGTCGGCCGGCAGCGGGATCACGCGCAGCACGAGCTGGCTGCCGTCGTCGAGCTGCGGCGGGGCGAGCATGGGGGCGGTGTCGGCGGCGGGGGCTGGGTTCACGGGCGGGCTCCGGGGCTGGCTTCGGGGCGCGGCGACAATGCACGCCCGATGACCGTGCCTTCCACTGTAGCCGCCGCCGTGCCCGGCCCCACGCCGGCGCTGCAACGCGAGCTGGCCCGCCGCCTGCACAAGCTGGGCCGCGTGTTCGACATCCCCGCGCTGCGCCGCGACACGCTGCCGCTGGAGCAGGTGGTGCAGTACTACGAGGACTGCCACGACGCCTACCGCAAGTACCACAGCGCCGAGGGTGCGGTGCACATGGCGCTGAACGACGGCGACCGCTTCGACCCCGACGGCTTCTTCGGCCAGCTGCGCCGCCTGGAGGCCGGCTGGGGCGCCTCGCCGCCGGCCGACGTGCTGGAGCTGGCCTTCGGCCAGGGTTTCAACCTCGAGTACCTGGCGCGCCGTCACCCGGGCACGCGCTTCCACGGCATCGACCTCACGCCCGCGCACCAGCGCATCGCCGCCGAGCGGGTGCGGCGCGCCGGCCTCACGAACGTGGTGCTCACGGGCGGCGACTTCCACCACCTGCCGCATGCCGACGCGAGCATGGACGCCGTGTTCTGCATCGAGGCCTTCTGCTACGCCACCGACCTGCCGCGTGCGCTGGCCGAGGCGCGGCGCGTGCTGCGGCCGGGCGGGCGCTTTACGCTGTTCGACGGCTACTACACCCGCCCGCTGGCCGCGATGGAACCCAACGCCGCCCTGGCCGCCGAGCTGGTGGCCCGCGGCATGGCCATGGACACGCTGCAGGTGCAGGCCGAGCTGCTGGCCGCCGCGCGCGCGGCCGGCTTCGTGCCCGCCGAGCCCGTGGCGCTGGACGCCGCCGTCATGCCCAGCCTGCGCCGCCTGGAGCGCGTGACGGGCGCCGTCATCCGCTGGCCCTGGCTGGGCCGGCGCGCGCTGGCCCGCCGCAGCGCCCTGCGCGGCCGCAACATCCTGGCCGGCTACCTCATGCGCACCACGGTGGCCATGGGCCTGATCGGCTACCGCCAGCTCGTGCTCGACGTGCCGCGCTGAGCTTCTTCACGAACGGACTCCATGCGTTCCCAGGCTTCCTCGTCCACCGCGCCGCCGCCCGCGGCCGCGCCCGGCGCGCGCCGCTCCGACTGGGCCACGCTGGGCCGCCTGCTGCCCTACCTGTGGCGCTACCGCTGGCGCGTGGGCGCGGCGCTGGCCTTCCTGCTGGCGGCCAAGGCCGCCAACGTGGGCGTGCCGGTGCTGCTGAAGCACCTGGTGGACGCGCTGTAGCTCAAGCCCGGCGACGCGGCCGCGGTGCTGGTGGTGCACGTGGGCCTGCTCGTGGCCTACGGCCTGCTGCGCCTGAGCACCAGCCTGTTCACCGAGCTGCGTGAGCTGATCTTCGCCAAGGCCACCGAGGGCACGGCGCGCAGCATCAGTCTGCAGGTGTTCCGCCACCTGCACGCCCTGAGCCTGCGCTTCCACCTCGAGCGCCAGACCGGCGGCATGACGCGCGACATCGAGCGCGGCACGCGCGCCGTGCACTCGCTGATCAGCTACTCGCTCTACAGCATCTTCCCCACGATCGTGGAGGTGGTGATGGTGCTCACGCTGCTGGCGGTGAAGTTCGACGCCGCATTCGCGTGGATCACCGGCGGCGCGCTCGTGGCCTACATCGCCTTCACGGTGACGGTGACGGAATGGCGCACCAAGTTCCGCCGCGAGATGAACGAGCTCGACAGCAGCGCCCACACGCGCGCCATCGACTCGCTCCTCAACTACGAGACCGTGAAGTACTTCGGCAACGAGGACTTCGAGGCGAAGCGCTACGACGAGAACCTGGAACGCCTGCGCCGCGCCGCGCTGAAGAGCCAGACCACGCTGAGCCTGCTCAACACCGGGCAGCAGCTCATCATCGCCGCGGCGCTGATCGCCATGCTGTGGCGCGCCACGCAGGGCGTGGTCGACGGGCGCCTGACGCTGGGCGACCTGGTCATGATCAACGCCTTCATGATCCAGCTCTACATCCCGCTCAACTTCCTGGGCGTGATGTACCGCGAGATCAAGCAGAGCCTGACGGACCTGGACAAGATGTTCGGCCTGATGGAGAAGCACCGCGAGGTCGACGACCGGCCCGGCGCGCCGGCGCTGCAGGTGCGCGAGGGCGTGGTGCGCTTCGAGCACGTGGGCTTTGCGTATGACCCGGCCCGTCCCATCCTGCACGACCTGAGCTTCGAGATCCCGGCCGGCAAGACGGTGGCCGTGGTGGGCCCCAGCGGCGCGGGCAAGAGCACGCTGGCGCGGCTGCTGTTCCGCTTCTACGATGTGAACAGCGGCCGCATCACCATCGACGGCCAGGACATCCGCGAGGTCACGCAGGCCAGCGTGCGCGGTTCAATCGGCATCGTGCCGCAGGACACGGTGCTGTTCAACGACACCGTGGGCTACAACATCGCCTATGGCCGGCCCGGCGCCAGCCAGGGCGAGGTGGAGGCGGCGGCGCGCGCGGCCCACATC
>ERZ1066136.1314-NODE-1314-length-13079-cov-7.555513_pt1 | contig 13079 bp, 8 predicted proteins | sample MGYA00382783_ERZ1066136 | MGnify/ENA primary metagenome ERZ1066136 (study PRJEB33369, sample SAMEA5778366) | biofilm metagenome | biome: Industrial cooling water; feature: Water cooling tower basin; material: Biofilm | place: United Arab Emirates | collected... | reverse complement strand
GACCGCGCTGTGCGGCCTCGTCGACCCGCACACCGGCATGTTCGAGCTGGCGAGCAGCGGCCATGAGCTGCCCTTCATCGTCCGCGCCGACGGCCGCGTCGAACTCTTCGAGATGGAAACCGGCGCGCCGCTCGGCATCGACCCGGACGCCTATGGCGAAGGCTTCGCGGGCATGCTCGCGCCGGGCGACGTGCTGTTCTGCTTCACCGATGGCGTCACGGAGGCGCGCAACCGCGCCGGCGAGCTGTTCGGTGAAGCGCGGCTGCGCGAGGCGCTGCAGCCCGGACGCAGCGCCGAACAGGTGGTGGCCGACGTGGTCGCGGCCGTCGAGGCCTTCTCCGCCGGGGCCGATCCCGCCGACGACATCACCGTGCTGGCCGTGGGTCTCGTGGCGCCGGAGAAGCCCGCCAGCGACCCCCTGCATTTCTCGATCTGGCCGTCGGGCCTTCGCGCGATGAACCGCGCGATCGACGAGTGCCTCGGCAGCCACGGCATCGACGCCGAGGGCCAGTCCGACGTGCGGCTGGTGCTCGAGGAGCTGGTCGCCAACGCCATCGACCACGGCGGCGCGGCCGAGTGCACGGTGGACCTGTCCTTCACCGAGCGCACGATGACGCTGAAGATCATCGACGACGGCAGCGCCTTCAACCCGCTCGATGGCCCGGACCTCGAGCTCGACGCCGACGACCTCGACCGCCCGATCGGCGGGCTCGGCCTGCACCTGATCAAGACCATGAGCCTCGACGCGGTCTACGCGCGCGAGGACGACCGCAACCGCCTCACCCTCGTCCTGCCAAGGAATCCGCCGACATGAGCGACGACCTCCGCATCTCCATCGAAGGCTCCGGCCCCAAGCGAACCTGCACGCTCGCCGGCCACCTCGACACCCACACCTACCAGCGCGCCGACGCCGAGCTGGAGCCGGTGCTGGCCGACCCCGCCGTGACCCTGCTGGTGCTCGACCTCTCCGACCTCGACTACATCAGCTCGGCCGGCCTGCGCACCGTGTTCCGGGCCCGCAAAGCCCTCGGCGCCCGCGGCGGCAAGGTGCTGGTGGCCAACCCGCAGCCGCAGATCCGCAAGGTCTTCGACCTCGTGAAGGCGGTGCCGTTCTCGGAGATCTTCAGCTCCACGGCCGAGGCCGACGCCTACCTCGACGCGATGCAGAAGCGGGTGCTGTCCGGCGAGGACGACTGACCCGCCGCCAGGCCGCGGCGCGCGAGGACAAAGCGCCGGCGATCGGGCGTCAGCGCCGCGTGAGGAAGAGGTCACACTGACTTCCGGCGACTTGTTTGAAACAAATTCATAACGCATCTTCGGTGCGGGAATTCGATTTCCAAACCCGCCTGCCGCCTCGCGTCGGACCCTTCGCCCCAAGGATGTCGCCATGACCAAACCCGCCCTGCTCGCCCTCGCCATCGCCGCGGCCCTGGCCGCCGGCAACGCCCACGCCCAGTCGAACGCCGCGGTCAGCACCGAGGCTGCCGACGACACCCAGACCCTCGACGCCATCGTCGTCACCGGTACGCGCGTTGCCGGCCGCTCGCGCAACGACACCGCGGCGCCGGTCGACGCCATCGGCGTGCAGCAGCTCGAGCGCACCGGCTCGCCGGAGATCAACCAGGCCCTGTCGGTCGCCCTGCCCTCCTTCAATTTCCCGCGCCCGGGGCTCGCCGACGGCACCGACACCGTGCGCCCCGCGGCGCTGCGCGGCCTGGCGCCGGACCAGACCCTCGTGCTGCTCAACGGCAAGCGCCGCCACTCCGCCGCGCTGGTCAACGTCAACGGCACCGTCGGCCGCGGCTCGTCCGCCGTCGACCTCAACACCATCCCGACCGCCGCGGTGCGCACCGTCGAAGTGCTGCGCGACGGCGCCTCGGCGCAGTACGGCTCCGACGCCATTGCCGGCGTCATCAACGTGCTGCTGCGCGAGGACGACACCGGCGGCGGCGTGACCGTCAGCTACGGCCAGCGCGATTCGGACTACGAAGTGATCACCGGCGCAGCGCCGGCGAACGCGACGTGGCCCTCGCCCGGCCGCATCTCGCGCAGCGTCAGCGACGGCGAGACGACGACCGTCTCGGCCTGGAAGGGCCTGTCGCTCGGCGGCGCCGGCTTCCTGACCATCGCGGCCGAGCTGAAGGACCAGGAGCGCACCGAGCGCGGCGGGTTCGACGTTCGCCAGCAGTACCCGCTCGTCGCCGGCGCCTTCGACCCCCGCGAGCGCACGATCAACCGCTTCAACGCCTGGTACGGCGAGCCGGAGCTCGAGCAGAAGACCGTCTTCGCCAACGCCGGCATCGACTTCGAAAGCGGCATGCGCATCTACGGCTGGGCCAGCTGGCAGGACCGCGACGCCCGGTCGGCCGGCTTCTTCCGTCGCGCCATCGACGAGCGCAACGTGATCCAGATCTACCCGGACGGCTTCCTGCCGATCATCGCCCCGAACGTCATCGACGCCAGCGCGGCCGGCGGCGTGAAGTGGGCCTGGGGCGAGTGGTCGATGGACAGCTCCATCGTCTGGGGCCGCAACGAGATGGCGTTCACCATCGAGAACACCCTGAATCGCTCGATCGGCCCCAGCAGCCAGCGCGTCTTCAACGCCGGCGGCTTCGATTACGACCAGACCACGTTCAACTTCGGCGGCACGCGCAGCTTCGCGCTCGACGCCTTCGCCTCCGACCTCTACCTGAGCGCCGGCCTCGAGGCGCGCACGGAGTCCTACGCCATCAACGCCGGCGAGCCGAATTCGTGGCGCAACGGCGGCGTGCTGCTGCCGCTGGGCACGACCGGCTGCACGGCCCCGACCGCGGCCCAGATCGCGGCCGGCGGCTGCGCCACGGCGTCCGGCGCGCAGGTGTTCCCCGGCTTCCGGCCCAGCAACGTGGTCGACGAGGACCGCGACGCGATCGGCATCTACGTGGACCTCGAAGCCAACGTGACGGAGCAGTGGCTGGCCTCGGTCGCGATCCGCGCCGAGGACTACTCCGACTTCGGGAGCAACCTCACCGGCAAGTTCGCGTCGCGCTATGACTTCTCCGAAGCCTTCGCCCTGCGCGGTTCGCTGCAGAACGGCTTCCGCGCGCCGTCGCCGCAGCAGCAGTTCTTCACCGCCACGTCGACCAACTTCATCAATGGCGTGCCGTTCGACATCACCACCTTCCCGGTCGCCGACCCGGTCGCGCAGGCGCTCGGCGCACGGCCGCTGGAGGCCGAGGAGTCGATCAACGCCAGCCTCGGCGCGGTGTTCAGCTTCGGCGAGATGTCCCTGACGATCGATGCCTACCGCATCGACATCGACAACCGCATCGTGCTGTCGGAGAACCTGACCCAGGCCAGCGTCCGCAACTTCCTGACCGCGCAGGGCTTCGTCGGCATCGGCGGCGGCCGCTTCTTCATCAACGGCGTCGACACCGAAACGCAGGGCGTGGACATCGTGTTCACCGCGCCGTTCGAGACGGAGGCCGCGGGCCAGTTCGACCTGACCCTGTCGGCGAACTTCAATTCGACCGACGTGACCCGCACGCCGACCACCGCGCCGATCGCGTCGATCGATCCGAACATCCGGCTCTTCGACCGCATCAACGTGCTGACGTTCGAGGAAGGCGCGCCGAAGGACAAGTACATCGCCAGCCTCGACTGGTCGCTGGACCGCTTCGGCGCCACGCTGCGCGCGACGCGCTACGGCGAGGTGCTGACGCCGGGCACCACGCCGGCGAACGACTTCATCCTGAGCCCGACGGTGCTGGTCGACCTCGAGGGCCGCGTGTCGCTGTGGGACGGCCTGGAGCTGGCCGTGGGCGCCGAGAACCTGACCGACAAGTACCCCGACCCGTTCCCGGCGTCGCTCAACGGCACGGGCAACACGCCGTTCTCGAACTACTCGCCGTTCGGTCGCTCGGGCCGCTTCCTCTATGCGCGCGTGAACTACAGCTTCTGACCGGTCGCCGCGGCTGATTCACTCGAACAGACGGCCCTGCGTCGCCCCGTGCGGCGCGGGGCTTTCTTTTGGCGGCGCGTCCAGGCGCGGACGCGCCTGCCTCATCCGGCTGCCGTGTTTCGCCAGCACCGCCCTCGCGCCGTCGCGCATGCCCTCGGCCTCGCGCCACCACGCGGAAAGCCGGGACTTGGCCTCGCGGGCCGCCTGCTCGTGGTCGCGCACCGGCATCGGGTAGTCGCGGCCGAGCACCACGCCGTGCTTCGCGAGCTGCGCCGGCGGCAGTTTCCACGGGCAGTGGATCCACGGCGCGGGCACGCGGCCGAGCTCCGGCACCCAGCGCCGCACGAACGTGCCTTCGGGATCCTGGTCGAGCCCCTGCTTCACCGGGTTGTAGATGCGCGGGATGTTGATGCCGGTCACGCCGCTCTGCATCTGCACCTGCGGCCAGTGGATGCCCGGCTCGTAGTCGGTGAACTGCCGGGCGAGGTGCAGGCCGGTCTCGCGCCAGTGCAGCCACAGGTGGTAGCTCGCGATCGCGACCAGCATCGCGCGCATGCGGAAATTGATCCAGCCGGTGGCGATCAGCATGCGCATGCAGGCGTCGACGAAGGGCCAGCCGGTCGCGCCAGTGCGCCACGCCTCGAAGGCCGCGCGGTCGAACCCGTCCTCGCGCAGTCCGTCGAAGCCGCGGTGCGTGTTGCGGAACTCGATGTCCGGCTCGCTCTCGAGCTTCTGCATGAAATGCCCCTGCCAATGCAGGCGCGATTCGAAGCTCTGCAGCGCGCGCGCCGGCGTGCCCCGGCCGGCCCACTGCGCGGCGCGCGAGGCGGCCACGGCTTCGCGGATCGACAGCGTGCCGGTGGCGAAATGCACCGACAGCCGCGAGCAGACCTTCGGCGCACTGATCGGGCTGCTCATCCCGCGTGAGTAGGTCGCGCCGCGCCCGCCGACGAAGCTCGCCAGCAGCCGCAGCGCCGAGGCTCGCCCCCCCGGCTGTCGGCCGGGGCAATCGTCATCGGGCAAGCCGAGATCGCGCCCGCTGGGCAGCGTCCCGCACTGTCGGTCGAGCAGCCGAAGCAGCGACCTGTCGCGGTCGGTCGCGGAAGCACCCGACGTCGCGGCCAACGCCGATCCCAACGCCTCGGCGGGACGCAGGGCCGTAGGCGCCGGCAGCGGGTCGTCGCCGTTGTGCTGCTCCCAGCGCTTCGCCCAGCCGTCGCGACGCCGGAGCCGCCGCACCGTGCTGCCGTTCGGATGCTCGATGAAGGCGACCCCGCGCTCGCGCAGCCATGCCGCCACGCGGCGGTCGCGCGAGAACGTCCAGGCGTTGCCGGTCTCCTCGTGGGCATGCACTTCGGCGAAGCCGTAGGCGCCATGCAGCGCATCGAAAGCCTCGACGGCGTCGCCGCGGAGGACGAGCAGCGGCGCACCCAGCGCGGCCAGGGCGACGCGCAGCTCGCCCAAGGCGTCGCCGACGACCGCCCACTGCCGCGCGCTCGCGTCGGTTTGCCGCCACAGCTCCGGTTCGATGACGTACACCGGCAGCACCGGTCGCCCGCTGGCCGCCGCGGCCAGCAGCGGGGCGTGATCGACCGTGCGCAGGTCGCGCTTGAGCCAGACGAGGGCGTGGGGCATGCGTGCAGCGTGCCCGCGCGCGACTGCAGTGCAGGTGAAGCGCGGCGCGTTCGCGGTCGCCGCAGTCCGATACGCTGGCGGCCTCCGCTGCCGAGCGCGGCGCCCTGCCGGCACCCCGACCCCGATGACCGACACCCCCTCCCTCCGGCTCGACGCCGCCGAAGCGCGCGTGCTCGGCTGCCTCGTCGAGAAGGAAGCCACCACGCCCGAGCAGTACCCGCTCACCGAAAACGCCGCGCTGCAGGCGGCCAACCAGAAGACCAGCCGTGAACCGGTGATGGGCCTGGAACCGGGCGACGTGGCGCGCGCCCTGCGCGACCTCGAGGCCAAGGGGCTCGCGCGTCGCGTCGACGGCGCCCGGGCGCTGCGCTTCGAGCACACGGCGTCCCGGGCGCTCGACCTGACCCGCGGCCAGCTCGCCGCGCTCGCGCTGCTGATGCTGCGGGGGCCGCAGACCGCCGGCGAACTGCTCGCCCGCAGCGACCGCCTGCACCGCTACGCCGACGCCGACGACCTCGCGCACGCGCTCGATCGCCTCGCGGCACGCGGCCTGGCGGTCGGCCTGCCGCGGGCCGCAGGCCAGCGCGAGGGCCGCTGGGCGCACCTGCTGTGCGGTGCCGTCGAGTGGCACCCGGCGACCCTTGACGGCGCCGACCGGCCGGATCGGAGCGATGCGAACGCCGCATCCCGCGACGACGCGCTGGCGGCGCGGATCGCCGCGCTGGAATCACGCCTTGCCGCCATCGAAGCCCGACTCGCGGAGCGCGACGCGCCGTGATCCCGCCCCGGCGCGCCGTACCGACCGTGGACGCCCCGTGCGTCCGCGAGTGCTGCCTCGATGAAGCCGACGAGTGCATCGGCTGCGGCCGCACGCTGGAGGAGATCAAGGCCTGGCACGGCGCCGGCGTCGGGGAGCGCGAAACGATCCTGCACGCGGCAGCGCAGCGGCGCGCGGCGCGCGCGGCACGATTCGAACGGCGCTCGCCCGTGCGCTGAGCCCCGCCCTCCGCCACGGGCGGCCGGCGTTCGAAGTCGATACCCTCGGGGCTTCCACCCAAGGGGACCCCGCATGCGCCATACCCGCCTCGCGATCGCTTCGGCGCTCGCCGTCGCCGCCTTCTCCGTCTCGGCCGCGGATGCGCCGGCGTGGGACGTCAACGCCGAGCACGGCCCCACGAAGATGGTGCGCTTCACCACCGATGAAGGCACCTGGCTCGACCTCGACGTCGCGCCGGACGGCCGCACGCTGGTGTTCTCGATGCTGGGCGACCTGTACCGGCTGCCGATCGCCGGCGGCCGCGCCACGCGCCTCACCTCGGGCCCGGCGTGGGACATCCAGCCGCGGTTTTCGCCCGATGGCGCCGAGATCGCCTTCACCTCCGATCGCGACGGCGGCAACAATCTCTGGCGGATGCAGGCCGACGGCAGCGGCGCTGTGCAGGTGACGAAGGAGCGCTTCCGCCTGCTGAACAACCCGGCGTGGACGCCGGACGGCCAGTACCTCGTCGGCCGCAAGCATTTCACCGGCCTGCGCTCGCTTGGCGCGGGCGAGCTGTGGCTGTACCACCGCGATGGCGGCGACGGGCTGCAGCTCACGAAGCAGAAGAACGACCAGCAGGACCTCGGTGAACCCGCCGTGTCGCCGGACGGCCGCTACGTGTACTTCAGCGAGGACGTCAGCGAAGGCCCGAGCTTCCAGTACAACAAGAACCCGCACGGCCTGATCTACGCCATCAAGCGGCTCGACCGCGAGAGCGGCGAGATCGAGACGCTGGTCAGCAGCCCCGGCGGCGCGGTGCGCCCGCAGCCCTCGCCGGACGGCAAGACCCTCGCCTTCGTGAAGCGCATCCGCGAAAAGAGCGTGCTGCACCTGATGGACCTCGACTCCGGCCAGGTACGCCCGCTGTGGGACGGCCTCGCGCGCGACCAGCAGGAGGCGTGGGCCATCTTCGGGCCCTATGCCAACTTCGACTGGACGCCGGACGGCGCGGCGCTCGTGGTCTGGGGCAGGGGCGGCAAGCTCTGGCGCGTCGACGCGGCCAGCGGCGAGGCGGCGGACATCCCGTTCAGCGCCGAGGTCGAGCAGCGCGTCACCGAGGCGCCGCGCCAGCAGAAAACGCTGCCGGTCGGCACGTTCTCGCCGCGGATGATCCGCGACGTGGCGACGTCGACCGACGGCCGCCGCGTGGCCTTCCACGCGGTCGGTCGGCTGTGGCTGCGCGAGGGCAACGGCGCGCCGCGTGCGCTCACCGACCGCGACGACCGCTTCGAGTACCAGCCGGCCTTCTCGCCGGACGGCGGCAAGCTGCTGTTCACCACGTGGAACGACGAGGCGCGTGGCCAGGTCGTCGAGCGCGACCTCGCCAGCGGCACCGAGCGCGTGCTGACGACCGTGCGCGGCGTGTACTACGGCCCGCGCTACTCGCCGGACGGCCGACAGGTCGTGTTCGTGCGCGATCGCGGCAACTCGGTGATCGGCAGCGCGTGGGGCCGCGACGCCGGGGTGTACGTGGTGCCGGCCGCAGGCGGGGAACCCCGAAAACTGGCGGACGACGGCCGCGAACCGCAGTTCAACGACGATGGCACGCGCGTGCTGTTCCTGACCGGCGGCGGGCTGTCGAAGAAGCTGGTTTCCGTGGGCCTGCACGGCGAGGACCGCCGCGATGTGCTCGACCTCAAGTACGTCGACGCGGTCAGCGTGTCACCGGATGGCCGCCGCGTCGCGTTCACCGAGCTGTACAACGCTTTCGTTGCGCCGCTGCCCCAGACCGGCGCGGCCGTGGCGCTGTCGAAAGACACCAAGGCGGTGCCGGTCACCGCGCTGACGACCGACGTCGGCGCCTACCTGCACTGGTCGGACGCCGACACGCTGCACTGGCTGGTCGGCGAGCGCTACGTCAGCCGCGACGTCGGCGCGTCGAAGGACGACGGCGGCCGCGCGCTGGGGCTCCGGGTGCCCGTGGACACGCCCACCGACGTGGTCGCCATCACCGGCGGGCGCGTGGTGACGATGCGCAACGCGCAGAGCGAGCAGGAGGTGATCGACAACGGCGTGGTCGTGCTGCGCGGCGACCGCATCGTGGCCGTCGGCCGTGCCGGCGAAGTGGCCATCCCGCAAGGCGCGCGCGTCGTCGACGCCAGCGGCAAGACGGTGCTGCCGGGCTACATCGACGTCCACGCGCATGCCAGCCATTTCTTCAGCGGCGTGATCCCGCAGGCGAACTGGAGCTACGCGGCCAACCTCGCCTTCGGCGTGACCACGATGTTCGACCCGTCGGCCAACACCGAGACGGTGTTCTCGCAGGCCGAGCTGGTCGAGGCCGGGCGACTGCTCGGCCCGCGCGTGTTCTCGACCGGCACGATCCTCTACGGCGCCGACGGCGACTTCAAAGCGGTGGTGAACTCGATCGACGACGCCCGCGCCCACCTGCGCCGCCTGCGCGCCAACGGCGTGTTCGCGGTGAAGAGCTACAACCAGCCGCGCCGCGACCAGCGCCAGCAGATCAACCAGGCCGCGCGCGAGCTCGGGATGATGACCGTCGAGGAAGGCGGCAGCACGCTGCAGCACAACCTGACGATGATCGTCGACGGCAGCAGCAACATCGAGCACAACCTGCCGGTGGCGCCGCTGCGCCGCGACGTCATCGAGCTGTGGCGGCAGACGGACGTGCGCAACACGCCGACGCTCAACGTCAGCTTCGGCGGCCTCTCCGGCGAGTACTGGTGGTACGCGCGCGACAACGTCTGGCAGAACGAGCGCCTGCTGCGCTTCTTCCCGCGCGAGACGCTGGAGGCCCGCGCCATCCGGCGCGAGACCGGCCCGGACTGGGATTACTGGCACATCACCGTGGCCGAGTCGCTGAAGGCGCTGCGCGACGCCGGCGTGCGCGTGCACGTCGGCGGCCACGGCCAGCTGCAGGGCCTCGGCTCGCACTGGGAGATGTGGTCGCTGGCGCAGGGCGGCTTCACGAACTTCGAGGCGCTGCGGGCCTTCACCATCGACGGCGCCGACCACCTCGGCTTCGCGGCCGACCTCGGCTCGATCGAAGCCGGCAAGAAGGCCGACCTCGTCATCGTCGACGGCAACCCGCTGGACGACCTGAAGGCGAGCGCGAAAGTGACCACCGTGCTCATCAACGGCCGGCAGTTCGACGCCGCCACCCTCGCCGAGATCGGCGGCCGCGAGCGTCCGGCGCCCACGTTCTACTGGCAGCGCCAGGGCAACGGGCTGATGCGCGGCGCGGAGTGGGGCCCCACCGCGCCCTGCCACTGCCCGAAGAGCCACCGCGCGCCGATGCCCTGGGAGTACGGCGGCTCCTGGGCCGGCCGCGTGAACGCGAGCCGGGTGGAGGACGCTGGCACGAATTGACGGTCCGCGCGGCGGAAAAACCCGACGGAGTCCGCTAGGCTCGAAGCCATGCGCGGTGTGCTTCTCCTGCTTGCGGTGGCCTCGGGTGCGGTGATGGCGCGCCCAGCGGCGGACGTATCGCCCGTCGAGGGCGAGCGGGCCGGGCCGGCGGGGCACGCACCGACCGTGCTGGTGCTGTGCTTCGAGGACTCCGACATCCCGCCGTGGCGGCTGCGCAACCACACCGGGCACAACTTCCGCCTGCTCGACGCCGTGGCGGCCCGGGTGGGCGTCCGCTTCGACTATCGCGGACTGCCGTGGCGCCGCTGCCATTCCGCGCTGTCGACCGGTGAAGTCGACGGCGCGTTCGCGAACAGCTACACGCCGGAGCGTCGCGCGATGGGCCTCTATCCCCGCGGGAACGGGCCGGAAGGGTCGCCCGATGCGCGCTACCGGATGTTCGTCGACGGCTATGTGCTGGTGCGTCGCCGCGGCGATCCGGTGCGGCTGGAGGAGGGCCGCATCGTCGGCCTGGACGGGCCGGTCGGCTCGCAGGCCGGCTACTCGATCGTGGACGACCTGCGCCGGAAGGGCGTGGCGGTGGAGGAAGGCTCGCCCGACCCGATGGCCCTGCTGCGCAAACTCGCGGAAGGCCGCGTCGGCGCGGCGGCGCTGGGAACCAGCAAGATGCGCGAGCTGGAGGCCACCGGCGACCCGGTGTTCGAACGCCTGGAGACGCTGCCCGACCCCCTCGTCCGCAAGGACTACTTCCTGATGCTGTCGCGGCAGCGCTACGCGCGCGATCCGGCGCTGGCGGAGGCGCTGTGGGAGGCGATCGCCGAGCTCCGGGACGAGGTGCCGGTCGCCGCACCCCCCGCAGCGACGCCACCCGTGGGCGCGGCCCGGTGATCGCCCGCCGTCTCGCCGTCGCCGCGCTGTTCGGCGCCGTGCTGGCCGGCCTCGGGGCAGACCGCGTCCACGCACGCCCCGGCGCGGCGGCGGCGCCCGACACCCTGCGCTTCTGCTTCGAGGAAACGCCCGCCCTGCCGTGGCGCAGCCGGCAGAAGGCCGGGCTCTACTTCGAGCTGCTCGAGGACGTGGCGCACCGGCTCGGCCTGCGCTTCGAGTACCACCCCCAGCCCTGGCTCTATTGCCTCTCCGAGGTGGCCGCGGGCCGCATGGACGGCGCCTTCGCGGTGGCCTACTCGCCGGAGCGGCTGCCGGTGTTCGCCTTCCCGCCCGGTGCACCGGGCGCCGCCGAGGACGTGCTGCGTCGCGACGACATCGTGCTGGTGCGCCGCCGCGGCAGCGCCATCACCGTGGTCGACGGGCGACTGCAGGGCACCGATCGCCCGGTCGGCGTGCTTCCCGGCTACGCGATCGCCGACGATCTGAAGCGCCTCGGCTGGCCGGTGGAAATGGGCTCGCGCGACCATCTGTCGCAGCTCTCGCGCCTTGCCGGGGGCGAGCTCGACGCGATTGCGCTGAGCGCCTTCCGGTGGGCGCAGCTGCAGGCCGCCGGCGGGACCGCGCTGGGGGAGCTGGAAGCGCTGCCGACGCCCATCGTCGCCAAACCCTATTTTCTCGGGCTGTCCCATCCCTTCGTGGCCCGGCATCCCGAGCTCGCGAAGCGCGTGTGGGCCACCACGCGCGAAGTCCGCAACGGCGCGGCGTTCCGCCAGCGCGAGGCCGAGGCGATCGCGGACGCGCTGAGGCCGCGACCCGCGCGCTGAGGGAGGGCCCGCGGCGGCCCTGACACAGGCGGGCCGTCGGCGCCAGCCTGTGCGCACCGGATCGCGGAAGGGACAATCGGCCCCCTGTTCCGCCGCGTGCTTGTCCGAATGTCCGCTTCGTCCACCCCCACTCCCGCCGCACCCGCCCCTGAAGCCGCCGGCCTTGCCGCGCCGGTCCGCCCTGCCGCCGCCGTCGCGGCCACCATCGCCCAGCGCATCGCCGCCGAGATCGCCGCCCAGCCGGCGCAGGTGAAGGCGGCCGTCGAGCTGCTCGACGAGGGCGCGACCGTGCCCTTCATCGCCCGCTACCGCAAGGAAGTGACCGGCGGCCTCGACGACACCCAGCTGCGCAACCTCGAGCAGCAGCTCGGCTACCTGCGCGAGATGGAAGAGCGCCGCGACGCGATCCTCGCCTCCATCGCCGAGCAGGGAAAGCTGACGAAGCCGCTGCTCGATGACGTCCTCGCCGCCGACAGCAAGTCGCGGCTCGAAGACCTCTACCTGCCCTACAAGCCCAAGCGCCGCACCAAGGCGCAGATCGCCCGCGAGGCCGGGCTGGAACCGCTGGCCGACGCGATCCTCGCCGACCCGACCGTCGCCCCGGAGGAACGCGCCGCTGCCTTCGTCGATGCGGACAAGGGCGTGGCCGATGCCGCCGCCGCGCTGGACGGCGCGCGCGCCATCCTGATCGAGCGCATCGGCGAGAATGCCGCGCTGGTCGGCGAGCTGCGCGAGTGGCTGCAGGCCAAGGGCGTGCTGCGCTCGAAGGTGATGCCGGGCAAGGAGACCGAAGGCGCGAAGTACCGCGACTACTTCGAGCACGTCGAGCCGATCGCGACCATCCCCTCGCACCGCATGCTGGCCCTGCTGCGCGGCCGTCGCGAGGAAATGCTCAGCGTCGACCTCGAACCCACGGCCGACCTCGAGGCCGGCCACGCCTATGCCGAGGGCCGCGTCGCGCTGGCCGTCGGCGTCAGCCCGAAGGGCCGCCCCGCCGATGCCTGGCTGCTGACCACCTGCCGCCTCGCCTGGCGCGCGCGCCTGCTGATGCACCTCTCGGTCGACCTGGTGAGCGCCGCGCGCGAGAAGGCCGAGGCCGAGGCCATCGCGGTGTTCGGCGACAACCTCAAGGACCTGCTGCTGGCGGCCCCCGCCGGCATGCGTCCGGTGCTCGGCCTCGACCCGGGCCTGCGCACCGGCGTGAAAGTGGCCGTCGTCGACGCCACCGGCAAGCTGGTCGCCACCGACACGATCTACCCGCACGAGCCGAAGCGGCAGTGGGATTCCTCCATCGCCCGCCTGAAGCAGCTCTGCGCCGCGCACGCCGTCGAACTGATCGCGATCGGCAATGGCACCGCCAGCCGCGAGACCGACAAGCTGGCCGGCGAGCTGATGGCCAAGCACCCCGAGCTGAAGCTGACCA
>ERZ1066136.1313-NODE-1313-length-13080-cov-23.964223_pt1 | contig 13080 bp, 9 predicted proteins | sample MGYA00382783_ERZ1066136 | MGnify/ENA primary metagenome ERZ1066136 (study PRJEB33369, sample SAMEA5778366) | biofilm metagenome | biome: Industrial cooling water; feature: Water cooling tower basin; material: Biofilm | place: United Arab Emirates | collected... | reverse complement strand
CCTCGTTGCCGCCGCCCTCTTCGCCGCCGTCGCCCCACTCGGCGCCGCCTTCTTCACCGGCGTCGCCGCCCTCGTTGCCGCCGCCCTCTTCGCCGCCGTCGCCCCACTCGGCGCCGCCTTCTTCCTCGGCGCCGCCCTCTTCCTTGCCGCCTTCTTCCTCGGCGTTGCCTTCGTCGCCCTGCTCGCCGCCGCCTTCCTCATAGCCGCCGGACTCGCCGACCTCGGCGCCGCCCTCTTCCTTGCCGCCTTCGTCGCCGTCGCCCTTCTCGCCGCCGTCATCGAAGCCGGCGTCGTCGACGGGGTCGAACTTCTCGAGCGAACAGCCCGCGGTCACGAGCGGGGTCGAGAGGAGCGACAGGAGAGGGAGACCACGGAGCCAGCGGAGCGCGTTGCGTTGCATGGGAGTACCGAACCAGTTGTCAGGGGAACTACGGAGCCGATAAGACCGGGAGGAGCGTCACCCATGCTGCCGGACGGGGAGGTGTCAGGCAAGGGTCGACGGGGGGACCGGCAGCGGACGGGCCGCGGACCGGCTGGCGAGCCGGGGCGCCTGGAGTGCAAAGGGGGCGCGAGGCCGCGGCGCGGGGGCGCGCGCGTTGACTCGCGCCTTGGGCCCGGTTCGTGGACGAGATACAGTCGTCGCGGAGGAACGCATGGCGGACGCTCAGGGGCACACGAACGACCATCGATCGCAAAAGGGTCGCATGTGGACATACCTGATCCTGGCCACCGGGCTGGTGGTGGTCGCGGTGATCGCCAACCTGGTGATCAGCAACCCCGAGCTGGCGACCAAGGGCGTCGACGCGATCGCCGGGCTGCCCGCGTGGGCCTTCGCGGCGATCACGGGGCTCATCGGGCTGCTGCTGTTCTTCGTCGGCCTCAAGATCGAGGCCGACTGGCCCGAGCGGACCGGGGCGGTGCTGGTCGGCGGGTCGATCGCGGGCGGCGAGTTCCTGCTCGGCTGGCAGAACTTCGAGTTCGGCGGCCTGAAGGTGATCCCCTACCTGATCCCGGTGGTCGTCTGCCTCGGGCTGATGATGTACGCCAACGCCCGCAGCAAGTGATCGGGATCGGGGTGCGCAGGGGGCGCGCCGCGCGGACGCGCGCGCCCGGGGGTGCCGGCGCGCGCGAGGGCTGGCCGAGGGGCCAGGGACTTCAGGACATGCTCAGGCGGACAGCACGCCGAGCTGCCGGCCGACGCTGGTGAACGCCGCGATCGCGCGGTCGACGTGCTCGGGCTGGTGCGCGGCCGACAGCTGGACGCGGATCCGGGCCTGGTCCTTGGGCACGACCGGGTAGGAGAAGCCGATCACGTAGATGCCCTCGTCGAGCATCCGGGCGGCGAACTCGGCGGCGAGCCGGGCGTCGCCCAGCATCACCGGGACGATCGGGTGGACGCCGGGCTTGATCTGGAAGCCGGCGGCGGTCATGCCCTGACGGAAGCGGGCGGTGTTGGCGTTGAGTCGGTCGCGCAGCTCGCTGGTCCGGGTCAGGAGGTCCATCACCGCGAGCGAGGCGGCGACGATCGACGGGGCGAGCGAGTTCGAGAACAGGTACGGGCGCGAGCGGTTGCGCAGCAGCTCGACGACCTCGCGGCGGGCCGCGACGAACCCGCCGGAGGCGCCGCCGAGCGCCTTGCCGAGGGTGCTGGTGAGGATGTCGACGCGGCCGAGCGCGTCGGCGTGTTCGTGGGTGCCGCGGCCGGTCGGGCCGACGAAGCCGGTCGCGTGGCTGTCGTCGACCATCACCATCGCGCCGTACCGGTCGGCGAGGTCGCAGATCGCCTTCACGCGGGCGATCGTGCCGTCCATGCTGAACACGCCGTCGGTGGCGATCATCCGCAGGCGCGCCGACTGGGTCCGCTTGAGGATGTCTTCCAGCCCGTCCAGGTCGTCGTTGGCGTAGCGGTGGCGCTCGGCCTTGCACAGGCGGATGCCGTCGATGATCGAGGCGTGGTTGAGGGCGTCGGAGATGATCGCGTCCTCGGGGCCGAGCAGGGTCTCGAACAGGCCGCCGTTGGCGTCGAAGCAGGAGCTGTAGAGGATCGTGTCCTCCATGCCGACGAACTCGGACAGGCGGCGCTCGAGCTCCTTGTGGCGGTCCTGGGTGCCGCAGATGAAGCGGACCGACGACATGCCGTAGCCGCGCTCGTCCAGCGCGTCGCGGGCGGCGGCGATCACCGCGGGGTGGCTCGACAGGCCGAGGTAATTGTTGGCGCAGAAGTTGAGGACCGTGCGGCCGTTCACCGTGATCTCGGCGCCCTGCGGCGAGGCGATCACGCGCTCGTGCTTGGAGAGGCCGGCGCCGTGGATCTCGGCCAGGATGGCGGCGTAGTGGTCGCGGGCTTGCGAGAACATCGGGACCTCCGTCGAAGGTGGTGCGGGGGAGTGTGGCGCGGGTCGTGTGGCGAGGGTCAGGTCGCGCGGGCGCGGGCGGCGAGGACGCCGAGGCGCGGGGTCAGGTCGTCGCTCATCCTGGCGAGGTCCCAGGCGGGCCGCCAGCCCCAGTCGCGGCGGGCGTGGCTGTCGTCGAGGATCCTGGGCCAGGAGTCGAGGATCGCCTGGCGGGCGGGGTCGGGCTCGAAGGTGATGCGGGCGCCGGGGACGACGCGAGCGACCTCGTCGGCGATCTCCTGCGCGGTCGGCGAGAAGGCGGCGATGTTGTAGACGCAGCGGGTCAGGCGCTCGCGCGGGGCGGCCGACAGCTCGACGAGCGCGCGCAGGGCGTCGGGCATGTACATCAGCGGGATCTGGCTGTCCGGCCGGCAGAACGCGGCGTAGTGGCCGACGCGCAGCGCCTCGTAGTACATCAGCGGGGCGTAGTCGCTGGTGCCGCCGCCGGGCAGCACGGCGGACAGGAGGCCGGGGAAGCGGACGGCGCGGAAGTCGAGGCCGTGGCGGCGGGCGTAGTACTCGCCGAGCAGCTCGCCGGCGACCTTGGTGACGCCGTACATGGTGGTCGGGCGCAGCGGGACGTCGTCGCCGACGACCGCCGGCAGGCCGGGGCCGAACACGGCGATCGTGCTGGTGAAGATCACCTGGCGGACGCCGTGGCGGCGGGCGGCCTCGAGCACGTGGAGGGTGCCGTCCTGGTTGACGGCGTAGGTCCTCAGCGGGTCCTTTTCGCCGGTGGCGCTGAGGATCGCGGCGAGGTGGAAGACGACCTCGGGGCGCAGCTCGGCGATCAGGCCCTCGACGTCGCCGCGGGACGTCACGTCGAGGCGGGACCACGGCAGGCCGAGGCGCTCGGCCTCGGCGGGCGGGGCGACGTCGCTCGCGTAGACCTCGTCGCCGCGTTCGTGAAGGGTTCGCAGGAGATCCAGGCCGACCTGTCCGCCGGCGCCCGTGACGAGAATTTTCATGCGAGGACCGCCAAACTCCGCCGGCATGGTGGCCGACCTTCGCGCGCGGCCGCAAGCGGCGCCGGGAGGCGGGCCCGGCGGCAGATCTCACACGCGGGGCTCGCGCTGGCGCGCGGGCGACCTGCGGGCGGCGGTCAGGGCCTTCGGGCCGGGCTGCGCCGGCGGCTGCACACCTGCGCGTTCAGACAGGTCCGAACAGGCAGGCGGCTCAGCCCTCGGCCAGGGTGACGACGGCGATCGGCTGCTCGCGGCCGCGGACGACGAGCTCGCCGCGGGGGGCGAGCGCGGGCAGCCTGGCGCCGGCGGCCTCGGCGGCGGCGACGGCGTCGCCCGAGATCAGGATGTCGACGCCGGCGTCCTTGGTGGCGGACTCGAGGCGGCTGGCGAGGTTCACGACGTCGCCGATCACGGTGTACTGCATGCGGTCGGCGGTGCCGATGTTGCCGGCGACCATCTGGCCGTAGTGGACGCCGACGCCGTGGGCGAGCGGGGCGAGGCCGTCGGCGGCGCGGGCCTGGTTGTGGCGGGCGAGGGCGGCGCGCATCCGCGCGGCGGCGCGGATCGCCCGGACGGCGTCGTCGGGGCGGGCGTGCGGGATCCCGAAGACGGCCATGATCGCGTCGCCGATGTACTTGTCGACGACGCCGCCCTCGGCGCGGATCTCGGCGACCATGTCGTGGAGGTAGGCGTTGAGCTCGTGGACGAGGCGCTCGGGCGGGAGGCTCTGGGCGTAGCGGGTGAAGCCGCGGAGGTCGGAGAACAGGACGGCGGCGCGCTTGCTGGCGCCGCCGAGGTGGAGGCTGCCGCCGTGCATGACGTCGCTGGCGACCTCCTCGGAGACGTAGACGCCGAGGCGCTGGCGGGCGCGCTCGGCGAGCACGGCCGCGTTGGCGCCGCGGAGCACGAGGTCGCGGGTGCGGTGGGCGATCGAGTAGGCGATGATCGCGGCGACGGCGAAGAAGGCGCCGGCGAACACGACCTCCATCGGGGAGTAGGTGATCCTGGCGGCGTTGTGGCGGTCGAACGCGAGCAGCAGCGCGAGGCCGACGCCGTGCAGCGCGGCGCCGACGAGCGCGCCGCGCTCGGACAGGCGGATCCCGGCGCCGATGATCGCGAGGTAGACGATCACGAGCTCGTGCTCGCGGACGATCCCGGCGTACTGCGGGTGCGGCCAGGCGACGGCGGCGCCGAGCGAGACGTAGACGACGAGCGCGTCGACGAGGAGCGACAGCTGGAGGCGCGCGGGCGTGACGGCCCCGTCCGCGGTCCACTTGAGGGTGACGAGCGAGAAGGCGAGGCCCGCGAGCAGGCTCGGGACGATCAGCCACGACTTGAGGTCGAAGCTCAGGAGCAGCTCCGCGCGCATCGGCAGGTGCATCGCCAGGAAGGCGAGGCAGGCGACGAGTCGGGCGATCGCCACCGAACGCTCGCCGCGCTGCTGGGCGCTGCGCAGGAACTCCTCGAGCAGGTGCGGGCCCGCGGGGGGCGAATCGGCCACGGCGGCAGCCTACCAGACCGCGCCGCGGGCCGGGGCGCACGGGCGCGCGCGCGGGCGTGTAAGCGGGCGGCGGCGCGGGCGTTCTCAAGGGCGCCGGGCGGGCGTATCGTCCGATCGCCCGCGCCTGCACCTGCAATCGCCCGTCCGAGGTCTCATGCTGCTCCGCCGACTCGCCGTCCTCCCCGCGCTCGCCTCCGTGCTCACCCTCGCCGCGCCGCAGACCGCGGCCGCGTTCTGCGGCTTCTACGTCAGCGGGGCCGACGCGAAGCTGTACAACAACGCGACGCAGGTGGTGCTGATGCGCGAGGGGCAGCGGACCGTGCTGTCGATGCAGAACAACTACCAGGGGCCGCCGCAGGACTTCGCGATGGTGGTGCCGGTGCCGGTGGTGCTGCAGGAGGCGGACGTCAAGACGCTGCCGAAGTCGGTGTTCGAGCGGGTCGACCAATTGGCGGCGCCGCGGCTGGTCGAGTACTGGGAGCAGGACCCGTGCCCGAAGTACGACGACATGGAGTACGCGCGCGGCGGGGCCGTGCCGTCGACGGCGCCGTCGGCGAAGATGGCGGAGGAGTCGGCGGCGCCGCGCGACTACGGGGTCAAGATCGAGGCGAAGTTCGCGGTCGGGGAGTACCAGATCCTGATCCTGAGCGCGCAGGACTCGACCGGGCTCGACGCGTGGCTGCGGATCAACAAGTACAAGATCCCGGCCGGCGCGGGCGAGGTGCTGCGGCCGTACGTGCAGGCGGGGATGAAGTTCTTCGTCGCCAAGGTCGACGTGAAGAAGGTGAAGTTCGACCAGGGCGGGCAGGCGATGCTGTCGCCGCTGCGGTTCCACTACGACACCGACACGTTCGCGCTGCCGGTCCGGCTCGGGCTGCTCAACGCGCAGGGCAAGCAGGACCTGATCGTCCACGTCGTCGCGCAGGGCCAGCGCTACGAGGTCGCCAACTACCGCAACGTCGCGATCCCGAGCAACCTCGAGGTCGCCGACGCGACGCGGCGCAACTTCCCGGGGTTCTACGCGGCGCTGTTCGATCAGACGCTGGCGCGCCAGCCGGGCGCGATCGTCACCGAGTACGCGTGGGCGACCGGCAGCTGCGACCCGTGCCCGACGCCGCCGCTCGACGCGAGCGAGCTGATGCTGCTCGGCGCGGACGTGATGCCGCGATTCGGCGGGTACCCCGATCCGGGGAGCTTCGTGCTGACGCGGCTGCACGCGCGCTACGGGGCGGAGAGCCTCGGCGAGGACCTGGTGTTCCGCGCGGCGCAGCCGATCGTCGGCGGGCGCGAGGGCGGCGGGCCGGGCAGGAACGAGGTCGGCGCGACGCTGTCGAGCACCAACAACTTCCAGGCGCGCTACATCATCCGCCACCCGTGGGAGGGGCCGATCACCTGCAAGAACCCGCAGCGCGGGATCTGGGGCGGTCCGCCGAACGGGGGCGAGCCGCCGGCGATCGCCGCGCGCGACCTCGCGTTCGTGCCGCGCAACGCCCCGCTGCGCACCTACCTCAAGGTCAAGATGTTCGACGTGCCGGCGCTGCCGGGCGAGCCGGCGAAGGTCGATCCGTACCCGAAGCCGATCGCGGGCGGCGGGAATGGGGGCAGTACGGGCGCGCCGGACAGCGGGGGCGCGCCGGGCGACGTCGAGAATGCGCCGGACAGCGGGGGGGCGCCGGACGACGTCGGCGGGGCCGACAATGCATTGCCGACCCTGGTGCCGCCGACGTCGAGCGGCGGGTGCGGGCGCTGCGACGTCGGGGCGGGCGAGGGGCTCGCGGGCGCGGGCCTGCTGGCGCTGGCGCTGGTCGGGCTCGGGCGGGTCAGGCCTCGGCGCAGGGTCCGAGGATAGCCCGAAGGACAGGTTCGACGACGATCGTCAGCGCCTCGCGGCGGCGGGCGACCAGCTCGCCGCGCGGGAGGAGGCCCCAGGTGGGGGCGCGCGGGGCGTCGGGGTCGTCGTCGGGGAGCGGGGCGAGCAGGGCGGCGCGGGCCTCGGCGACGGCGGCGAGGGCGGCGACGCGGACGGGCTCGCCGTGGACGGACAAAAGCCAGCGCAGGGTCCGCCAGGCGAGGGCGGCGTGGCGGGCCTCGTCGAGGGCGATCGTGCGCAGGAGCGGGTCCATCGTCGGGTGGCCGGACAGCTCGGCGAGGGTCTCGGCCTCGGCGGCGCCGAGGGTCTCGCCGATGCAGCCCTCGGTGACGAGCGCGTGGACCATGTCCAAAAGGTCCTGTCCCGCGGGCAAGCCGGCGAGCGAGAGCGGGCCGGGGCCGAGCTCGCGGCCGGCCCACAGGCTCGCCAGCGACCAGGCGACGCGGGCGTGGTCGATCTCGTCGAGGGCGGCGCGCTGGGCCTCGGCGAGCAGGTCGGGCGGGGCGCCGAGCGCCATCAGGTCGAGGGTGAAGCGGGCGAAGCTGGCGACCGACGCGTGCTCGAGCGCGGCGACGCGGGCCCAGTGGTCGGCGAGGGCGTCGGCGAGGTCGCGCGGGAGGTCGCGCGGGAGGTCGAGCTCGGCGAGCCAGTCGCCGCGCGCGACGGCGTTGGCCGTCCGGGCGGCGCCGTCGATCGTCAGCGGGCGGCCGATCGCGCAGGTGATGCCGAGGCAGCGCCAGCGGCTGATCTGGTCGTCGAACACGCAGCTCTTGTTCGGCTCGCAGTCGGCGTCGCGCGTGCACGTGTCGTTCGTGGTGCGGCAGGCGAGCGTTTGGCGGGCGCCGCAGCCGTTCTGGTAGACCGACAGGCCGCAGGTGCCGGACTCGCAGGCGGCGTCGCTGCTGCAGGCCGCGCGGACGCACATCGAGTGGTTGCCAGGGCCGAGGACGTCGCCGCAGACGCACACCTCGCCGGGGTTGCAGTCGGCGTCGGTCGTGCAGCTGTAGTCGCACCGGCAGAACGGGCCGATCTGGCCGACGCTCTGGACGCACCGGGGGTTCGCGCCGCCCTTGCAGTCGGCGTCGGCCCGGCACTCGCCGCCGCGCTCGTTCGGCTGGGTGCAGGCGGGGCGCGTGTTCGCGGGGTCGCAGGTCGCCGGGCCGGCGCGGTGGACGGTGCCGTCGGCCTCCCGGACGTAGCCGGCGGCGGCCTGGGTCTCGGCGCGCGGAGGCTGGGCGGTCGGCTCGGCGGTCGGCTGTGCGCGCGGCTGTGCGGGCTGCGGCTCGGCGCGCGGAGGTTGGGCGGGCGGCTGCGGATCGCAGGCGGCGTGGGCGCTGGCCCCGATCGCGAGGAGGAGCGCGCGGCGGAGGGCGAGCAGCGGGGCGTTGCGCATGCCGGGAAACGTAGCACGCTCCGCGGCGGGCGCGGCCGCGCGGGGGCGCTCGCGGGCGTCGGCTCGCGCGGGACGCTGCGCCCGACGCCGGGCGTGACGGCGAGGTCGAGGTCGCAGGAGCCTTCGAGCAAGATCTGCGCTGGTCGTGCTCGTGTCACGCCCCTGTCATGGCGCGGTGTGGGCGAGCAGGAACGCGAGCATGTCGGCCTCGCGTTCGATCGTCTGGTGCAGCAGGTCGGCGCCGCCGTGGCCGGCGTTGGTCTCGATCCGGAGGAGGGCCGGGCGCGGGCTCGCGTGCTGGATCGCGGCGGTGAACTTGCGCGCGTGCATCGGGTCGACGCGGTCGTCGCTGTCGGCGGAGAGCATCAGCAGCGCGGGGTAGCGGGTGTCGTCGGCGACGTGGTGGTACGGCGAATAGGCGTGGAGGACGGCGAAGTCGGCGGGGTCGTCGGGGTCGCCGTATTCGGGGATCCACGTCTTGCCGGCGCCGAACTTGGTGTAGCGGACCATGTCGAGCAGGGGGACCGCGCAGGCGACGGCGCGGGCGAGGCCGGGGTTTTGGACCATCGTCGCGCCGACGAGCAGGCCGCCGTTGCTGCCGCCGTAGATCGCCAGGCGATCGTGGCTGGTGTAGCCGCGCTCGACGAGCGACCGCGCGGCGGCGGCGAAGTCGTCGAACACGTTCTGCTTCTTGTCGCGCATGCCGTCGCGGTGCCAGTCCTCGCCGTATTCGCCGCCGCCGCGGAGGTTGGGCACGGCGTAGACGCCGCCGTGCTCGAGCCAGACGACGGCGCGGGCGGAGAAGGCGGGGGTCATGCTGACGGAGAAGCCGCCGTAGCCGGTCAGCAGGGCCGGGGCGTCGCCGCGCAGCGGGAGGTCGCGGCGGCGGACGACGAACATCGAGACGCGGGTGCCGTCGTTCGAGGGGTACCACAATTGCTCGACGACGAACCGGCTGGTGTCGACGGGCAGGTCGATCTTCTGCCACAGGCGGGTCTCGCCGCTGGCGATCGAGGTCTCGAAGATCTGGTGCGGCTCGGTGAACGAGGAGAAGCCGTAGTAGGCGCGGTCCTCGTCGGGGTTGCCGACGAGGCCGCCGGTGGTGCCGAGGCCGGGCAGCGGGAGGGTGCGGACGAGGGCGCCGTCCAGGGTGCGGAGCTCGAGGGCGCTGTGGGCGTCGCGCAGGTAGCCGAGGGCGAGGTGGTCGCCGACGATCTGGATGTGCTCGAGGGTCGACGGCTGCTCGGGGACCAGCTCGCGCCAGTGCTCGCGTGCGGGGCGGCGCGGGTCGACCGCGAACACGCGGAACCGCGGGGCGCCCTCGTTGGTGTGGACGTAGAAGCGGTCCTTCCAGGCGGTGACGTCGTAGATCGCGGGGCGGCCGACGACGAGCGGGGTGAACTCCGCGTCGCCGGCGGCGAGGTCGCGGAGGTAGAGGTCGGTGCTGTTCCAGCCGTGCTGGTGGCTGAGGAACAGCCAGCGGCCGTCGCGGGACAGGCTGACGCCGACGAACCGCGAGGGGTCGCCGGTCGCGGGGGCGACGATGCTGTCCTTGGAGGCAGGTTCGCCGATCGCGTGGAACCGGACCTCGGCGTACCCGGGCAGCTCGGACGGCGGGATCGCGGGGTCGGTCGGCAGCCAGACGTAGTAGAAGCCGCGGCCGTCGGGGGTCCACGCGGGCGCGGCGTAGCGGGCGCCGTCGATCACGTCGGGGCGGTCCTCGCCGGTGGCGAGGTCGCGGACGTACAGGGTCGACGCGTCGGCGTTGTTGCGGCTCAGCTTGTAGGCGACGAGCCGGCCGTCGAAGCTGGGGAAGATGCCGTGGACCGAGACGCTGCCGTCGGGGCTGAGCTTGTTCGGGTCGATCAGGACCTCCTCGGGCCCGTCGTCGCCGCGGCGGATGTAGTAGATCGGCTTTTGTACGCCGCGGTGGCGGCGGGTGTAGAAGTAGTTGCCGCCGCGGTGGTACGGCGCGGACACGGCGTCGATGTCGAGCAGCTCGGCGAGGCGGGCGAGGATGCCGTCGCGGCGCGGGAGGCCGGTCAGGCGCGCGCGCGCGTGGGTGTCCTGCGCGCGCATCCACGCGTCGACCTCGGGGGCGCGCGCGTCCTCGAGCCAGCGGTACGGGTCGGCGACGGGGACGCCGTGGATGGTCTCGACGAGGTCGTCGCGGCGGGTCGCGGGCGGGGGGTCGTCGCAGACCTCGCGCGCGGGACCGGCGGCGGCGCGCGGGGCGGGCCCCGACTCGCCGCAGGCGCTGAGCAGGGCGACGGTGACGGCGAACAGGGAGGTCCTGGCCATGGCCGGCGAGGATACCACGTCGCCGGCCGGCGGCTTTGCGGTCAGGCGCTCGGGCGCAGCTCGACCTTGATCCACCCGGGGCGGTGGAGGTCGAAGGCCTTGTAGGCGGCGATGACGTCGGTGAGGCCCTCGACGCGGGTGATGAACGGGGTCGGGTCGACGGCGCCGCTGCGGACGAGGCCCAGGAGCTTCGGGATGTAGCGGCGATGGTTGCAGTTGCCCATCTTGATCGTCAGGTTCTTGTTCATCGCCTGGCCGATCGGGAAGGAGCGAGCGGTGGGCGGGTAGACGCCGACGATCGCCAGGGTGCCGGCCTTGGCGAGTGCGGACACGGCCCACTCGAGCGCCTGCACGGGGGCGTCGCCGGGGCGCCACTGCTCGCCCTGCGGGTTGGTCTTCGGGGCGACGTCGGCGAGGTCGCGCGCGTGCAGCTCGGCGCGCTGCTTGGCCTCGGTGTGGGCGTCGCCGTGGTGGGCGTGGCTGGCGTCGACGCCGACGGCGTCGATCGCCCGGTCGACGCCGATCCCGCCGGTCAGGGCGCGGATCGCCTCGACCGGGTGCTCCTCCTCGAAGTTGATCACCTCGGCCCCCTGGGCGCGCGCCATCTCGAGGCGCGAGGGCTCGCGGTCGACGGCGAAGATCCGGCCGGCGCCGAGCAGGCGGGCGCCGATGATCGAGAACTGGCCGACCGGGCCGCAGCCGAACACCGCGACGGTGTCGCACGGCTTGATCTCGGCGAGCTCGGCGCCCATGTAGCCGGTCGGGAAGATGTCGGAGAGCAGCAGCGCCTGCTCGTCGGTGACGTCGTCGGGCAGCTTGACGAGGTTGACGGCGGCGAACGGGATCCGCGCGTACTCGGCCTGGAGGCCGTTGAACGGGCCGCTCTCGACCGGGCCGCCGAAGAAGGCGGTGCCGGCGGCCGGGCCGTTGGGGTTCATCGTGTCGCACTGGGCGAAGTAGCCAGCGCGACAGTAGGAGCAATAGCCGCAGCCGAGGGTCGAGGGGATGACGACGCGGTCGCCGACGCGGAGGTTCCGGACGGCCTTGCCGATCTGCTCGACGACGCCGACGCCCTCGTGGCCGAGGATCGTGCCGGACTTCATGCCGGGCATGCTGCCGCGGATCATGTGCAGGTCGGTGCCGCAGATCGCGGTCGCGGTCAGGCGGACGATCGCGTCGGTCGGCTCGCGCAGCTTGGGCTCGGCGACGTCCTCCAAGCGGATGTCGCCGATGTCATGGAAGACGACGGCTCGCATGGGCTGGCTCCTTTCACTCGGCGGCGTCCTCGGCGACGAGGCCGGACATGTCGCGCATGATCCGCTCGCGCTCCGCGAGGAAGCGGCGGCCGAACTCGACGGACTCCTTCTCGCCGAGGATCTGGCGGGCGAGCGGGAACAGCTCGCCCTCCTCCTCGTCGACGTGGTGGCCGACGTTGTCGGCGACGACGTCGAGCTTGGCGACGAACCGCTCGTCGCGCGGCGGGAGGCGGGCGAGGTCGGCGAGCAGGACGTCGACCTGCTTGTGCTCCTCGAGCGCCTCGAGGATCTTCGCCCGGGTGCGCTCGTTGTGGAGGAGGTGGGCGTAGAGGACGGCCTCCTCGGCGCGCGCGTGGGCGTTCAGCTCGCGGGTGATCTCGACGAGCAGCTCGCGGGCCTCGTCGCCCTTGGCCTCCCTGGCCTTGTGGAGGAGCTCGCTGACGGTCTCGTGGTCGCGCTTCAGGAGGTCGTAGATCGGTCTGTCCTGCATGATCGGGTCTCCGGAGTGAAGAGGCCCGCTTCTCATGGGCGAGGCCGCGGGCGCGGACCAGCGCGCGAGCGTGCGTGCAGAGGGAGGCGTGCGCCCCCAGCGGGGGCGTACGGCCATGGATCGCGGCGATCGTCGGTTTTTTGCGGCGGGCCGGACGGCGGTGCAGGGTGGCGACGGTGCGCGGCCGCCCGCCGGCGCCGCGCCCGCCGTATCGTCGAATTCGGCGCCCCCTCCGCACATGCGCGGTGTGTGGTCGGCGCGCCGGTCGATTCGTCGTTCCGCGTCGCGTACGACGATCCTGGATGGTTGCTCGTCGGCTTGTGTCTACGTTGTCGGCACTCGATGCGCTGACGCGAACCCGCGCGCCGGGACCAGCGAGACCGATCACCCACTCTCACGAGTCACACGAGACAATCGGAGGACACCATGCGACCGAATGAAAACCGTCGTTCCCACGAAGATGAGCGCACCGGACGCCGCAACGGCCAGTCGGGCTACAGCGGGCAGGATCGCGACCGCGACCGCGACCGCGACCGCGACCGCGACGAGGACCGCGGCTTCATGGAGCGCGCCGGCGACGAGGTCCGTTCGTGGTTCGGCGACGAGGAGGCGGCGCGCCGGCGGCAGATTGACGACCAGCGACAGTTCGAGGAGCGCGGCATGGGCGGCTACGGCGAGGGCTCGTGGCAGCAGGGCCAGTACCGCGGACAGGGACAGCCGTATTATGGCCAGGGCGGTATGAGCGGCCAGTATGGCCAGTTCGGCGGCCACGGGCAGGGTATGGGCGTCCAGTACGGGCAGGGCTACGGCCAGCAGCAGCCCTACGGGCAGGGAATGGGGAGCCAGTACGGGCAGGGCCAGTACGGGCAGGGCCAGTACGGGCAGGGCCAGTACGGGCAGGGCCAGTACGG
>ERZ1066136.1311-NODE-1311-length-13086-cov-13.666488_pt1 | contig 13086 bp, 22 predicted proteins | sample MGYA00382783_ERZ1066136 | MGnify/ENA primary metagenome ERZ1066136 (study PRJEB33369, sample SAMEA5778366) | biofilm metagenome | biome: Industrial cooling water; feature: Water cooling tower basin; material: Biofilm | place: United Arab Emirates | collected... | reverse complement strand
CGTGGCCGAGATCCAGCCGGGCAAGGTCCTGTACGAGATCAACGGCGTCCCTGAGCAGCTTGCCCGCGAGGCCTTCCAGCTCGCCAGCGCCAAGCTGCCCCTGCGCACCACGTTCGTGGCGCGCCAGGTCGGCACCTGAAGGAGCCACCATGAAGGCATCTGAACTGCGCGCCAAGGACATCGCGGCGCTCGAGAAGGAAGTCACCGAGCTGCTCAAGGCCCACTTCGGCCTGCGCATGCAGAAGGCGACGCAACAGCTCACCAACCACGCCCAGCTCGGCAACGTGAAGCGCGACGTCGCGCGGGTGAAGACCATCATCGCCGAGAAGAAGCGCGCTGCCGCCAAGGAGGCCGCCAAGTGAGCGAGATCCAAGCCCCCGTGAAGAACCGCCGCACCCTGATCGGCCGCGTCGTCAGCGACAAGCGCGCCAAGACGGTGACCGTGCTGGTCGAGCGCCGCACGGCGCACGAGCTGTACGGCAAGATCGTCGGCCACAGCAGCAAGTACCACGCCCACGACGAGAAGGGCGAGTACAAGATGGGCGACGTCGTCGAGATCAGCGAAGGTCGCCCGATCAGCAAGACGAAGTCCTGGACGGTGACGCGCCTGGTCGAGAAGGCCAAGCTCGTCTGAAGCCCCGGCCGGGCCGCGATAACCCCGCGGCCCGCCCTCGAGAACCGGAACGCGGACACTCGCGGCTCCGGTTTTTTCATGCCCGCAGTTTCATGTCCATGACACGGGCGCACCCACGGAGGAGAACCCATGCTGAAGGTCGGAGACAAGCTGCCCGCGGGCAGCCTGCAGGAATTCATCGAGGTCGAGGGCAACGGCTGCTCGCTGGGCCCAAACAGCTTCGACATCGCGCAGGCCACGGCCGGCAAGACCATCGCGATCTTCGCGCTGCCGGGTGCGTACACGCCCACCTGCTCGGCCAAGCACGTGCCGGGCTTCGTCGAGCACGCCGACGCCTTCAAGGCCGCGGGTGTGGACGAGATCTGGTGCGTCTCGGTGAACGACGCCTTCGTCATGGGCGCCTGGGGCCGCGAGCAGAAGACCGCCGGCAAGGTGCGCATGATGGCCGACGGCTCGGCCGCCTTCGCCGCCGCCACCGGCCTGACGCTGGACCTGACGGCGCGCGGCATGGGCGTGCGCATCCAGCGCTGCTCGATGCTGGTGGTGGACGGCGTCGTCAAGACGCTCAACATCGAGGCGCCGGGCAAGTTCGAGGTCAGCGACGCGGCCACGCTGCTGGAGCAGGCCCGGGCGCTCAAGGCCTGATCGGGCGCGATTCTGGCGGGCCGCTTGACGCGGCCCCCGCCGTTGTGTGATACTGCAAGGCTTCGCCGGTTGAGGCGCGCCCGAACGGGCGCGTGGCAGCCGGCCTCAAACCCCAACACGGGCCCGAGACTGGGCATGTCGCAGCCGCCACCGGCGAGTCGCGACGCGCACAAGTCGGGATACGAACATGATCCAAATGCAATCGCGGCTCGACGTGGCCGACAACACGGGCGCGAAGTCCGTCATGTGCATCAAGGTGCTCGGCGGCTCGAAGCGGCGCTACGCCGGCATCGGCGACGTCATCAAGGTCAGCATCAAGGAAGCCGCGCCGCGGGGCCGCGTCAAGAAGGGCGAGGTCTACAGCGCCGTGGTCGTGCGCACCGCCAAGGGCGTGCGCCGCCAGGACGGCTCGCTGATCAAGTTCGACGGCAACGCCGCCGTGCTGCTCAACGCCAAGCTCGAACCCATCGGCACCCGCATCTTCGGCCCCGTGACGCGCGAGCTGCGTTCGGAGCGCTTCATGAAGATTGTGTCGCTGGCCCCGGAGGTGCTCTGACATGAACAAGCTCAAGAAGGGCGACCAGGTCATCGTGATCACCGGTCGCGACAAGGGCAAGCGTGGCACGGTGTCGCGCCGCGTCGACGACGACCACATCGTGGTCGACGGCGTCAACGTCGTGAAGAAGCACACCAAGCCGAACCCGCTCAAGGGCACGACCGGTGGCGTGATCGACAAGACCATGCCCATCCACCAGAGCAACGTCGCCATCTTCAATGCCGCCAGCGGCAAGGCTGATCGCGTCGGCATCAAGCTGCTGGCCGATGGCAAGAAGGTCCGCGTCTACAAGTCCAGCGGCGAAGAGATCAAGGCGTAATCATGGCGAAGACCCAAGCTGTCCCTGCCGGGAAGGCCGACGCGGTGAAGAGCGCGCGCCTGCAGACGATCTACCGCGAGAAGATCGTCCCCGAGCTCATGAAGAAGTTCGGCTACACCTCGGTGATGCAGGTGCCGCGCCTCGAGAAGATCACGCTGAACATGGGCGTGTCCGAGGCCGTGAGCGACAAGAAGGTGATGGACAACGCCGTCGGCGACCTCACCAAGATCGCCGGCCAGAAGCCCGTGGTCACCAAGAGCAAGAAGGCCATCGCCGGCTTCAAGATCCGTGACGGCGTGCCCATCGGCTGCATGGTCACGCTGCGTGGCATCCGCATGTACGAGTTCCTGGACCGCTTCGTCACCGTGGCCCTGCCGCGCGTGCGCGACTTCCGCGGCATCAGCGGCCGCAGCTTCGACGGCCGTGGCAACTACAACATCGGCGTCAAGGAACAGATCATCTTCCCGGAAATCGAGTACGAGAAGATCGACGCGATCCGCGGCATGAACATCAGCATCACGACCAGCGCCAAGACCGACGACGAGTGCAAGGCGCTGCTCGCGGCGTTCAAGTTCCCGTTCAAGAACTGAAGGCGACCGAGGAAGACACCATGGCCAAACTGTCCGTCAAGCAGCGCGAAGAGAAGCGCGAGAAGCTGGTCGCCAAATACGCGAAGAAGTACGCCGAGCTCAAGGGCATCGCGAACGACGCCACGAAGAGCGACGAGGAGCGCTACGCCGCCCGCCTCGAGCTGCAGAAGCTGCCGCGCAACGCCAACCCGACGCGCCTGCGCAACCGCTGCGAACTCACGGGCCGCGCCCGCGGCACGTTCCGCATGTTCGGCCTGGCGCGCAACAAGATCCGCGAACTCGCGTTCAAGGGCGACATCCCCGGCGTGGTCAAGGCCAGCTGGTAAGCGCGGCGAAGAGCAGGAGCAATATTCATGAGCATGAGTGATCCCATCGCCGACATGCTGACCCGCATCCGCAACGCGCAGAGCGTGGCGAAGGCGGCCGTCACGATGCCGTCGTCGAAGCTGAAGGTCGCGATCGCGCAGGTTCTCAAGGATGAGGGCTACATCGACGGCTTCGCGGTCAAGAGCGAAGGCGGCAAGTCCGAGCTGGAAGTGGCGCTGAAGTACTACGCCGGCCGCCCGGTCATCGAGCGCATCGAGCGCGTGAGCCGTCCCGGCCTGCGCATCTACAAGGGCCGCGACGCCATCCCGCAGGTCATGAACGGCCTGGGTGTCGCCATCGTCACCACGCCGCGTGGCGTGATGACCGACCGCAAGGCACGCGCCACCGGTGTCGGCGGCGAAGTCCTGTGCTACGTCGCGTAAAGGGAGCCGAAGAATGTCCCGCGTAGGAAAGATGCCGATCGCCGTGCCGCAAGGCGTGGACGTGGCGATCTCGGCCGAAACCATCACCGTCAAGGGCAAGGAAGGCACGCTCGTGCGTCCGATGAACCCGCTCGTGACGATCAAGAACGAGGGCGGCAAGCTGATGTTCGCCCCCGCCAACGACAGCGCCGCGGCCGACGCGATGAGCGGCACCATGCGTGCGCTCGTCAACAACATGGTCAACGGCGTGGGCGCCGGCTTCTCGAAGAAGCTCACGCTCGTGGGCGTGGGCTTCCGCGCCCAGGCCGCCGGCAGCAAGCTGAACCTGCAGATCGGCTTCTCGCACCCGGTCGTCAAGGACATGCCCGCCGGCGTGAAGGTGGCCTGCCCGACGCAGACCGAGATCGTGATCAGCGGTGCCGACCGCCAGGCCGTGGGCCAGGTGGCGGCTGAAGTTCGCGCCTTCCGTCCGCCCGAGCCGTACAAGGGCAAGGGCATCCGCTACGCCGACGAGCGCGTGGTGCTGAAAGAGACGAAGAAGAAGTAAGGAGCACCGCCATGAGCCTGACCAAGAAAGAACAACGCCTGCGCCGCGCGCGCCAGACGCGCCTGCGCATCCTGGGCCAGGGTGTGGCGCGCCTCGCGGTGCACCGCTCCAACCTGCACATCTACGCCAGCGTGTTCTCGGGCGACGGCACCCAGGTGCTGGCCAGCGCGAGCACGGCCGAGAAGGAAGTGCGCGACCAGCTCACCACCGCCGGTGGCAACGTGGCCGCGGCCACGCTGGTGGGCAAGCGCATCGCCGAGAAGGCCAAGGCCGCCGGCATCGAGAAGGTCGCGTTCGACCGCTCGGGTTTCCAGTACCACGGCCGCGTGAAGGCGCTGGCCGAGGCCGCTCGCGAAGCCGGCCTGCAGTTCTGACGCCCGAGCAGAGGAAGATTCAAGATGGCTAAGTTCACTCCCCGCGCCCAGGCCGAAGGCAACGACGACGGGCTCAAGGAAAAGATGATCGCGGTCAACCGCGTGACCAAGGTCGTGAAGGGCGGTCGCACGCTCAGCTTCGCGGCCCTCACGGTGGTGGGCGACGGCGACGGCCGCATCGGCATGGGCAAGGGCAAGGCCAAGGAAGTGCCGGTGTCGGTGCAGAAGGCCATGGAGTCGGCCCGCCGCAACATGATCAAGGTCGCGCTGAAGAACGGCACGATCCACCACAAGGTCGAAGGCGAGCATGGCGCGGCCCGCGTGCTGATGGCGCCGGCCAAGCCCGGTGACGGCATCATCGCCGGCGGCCCGATGCGCGCCGTGTTCGAGGTGATGGGCGTCACGGACATCGTCGCCAAGAGCCACGGCTCGACCAACCCGTACAACATGGTCCGCGCCACGCTCGACGCGCTCAAGCGCCTGTCGACGCCTGGCGAGATCGCCGCCAAGCGCGGCAAGACGGTCGAAGAGCTCTTCAACTGAGCCGGCCGCGGAGAAACCACATGACGACTTCCACCGAGAAGAAGACGCTCACCGTCAAGCTGGTGCGCAGCGTCGCCGGCACGCGTGAGAGCCATCGCGCCACCGTGCGCGGGCTGGGCCTGCGCAAGCTCAACAGCACCAAGGTGCTGGAGGACACGCCGGCCGTGCGCGGCATGATCAACAAGGTCGACTACCTGGTGCAGGTGCTCTGATGGAACTCAACGGCATCAAGCCCGCAGAGGGCAGCAAGAAGGCGCGCCGCCGCGTCGGCCGCGGCATCGGTTCGGGCCTGGGCAAGACCGCCGGCCGTGGCCACAAGGGCCAGAAGAGCCGCGCCGGTGGCTACCACAAGGTGGGCTTCGAAGGCGGCCAGATGCCGCTGCAGCGCCGCCTGCCCAAGCGCGGCTTCAAGAGCGCGCAGCTCAAGTACAACGGCGAGGTCACCCTGGGCGACCTGCAGCTGCTCGAGGGCGAGGAGATCGACCTGCTGACGCTCAAGACCGCCGGCCTGGTGGGCCAGCTGATCAAGAACGTCAAGGTGATCAAGTCCGGCGAGCTGTCGCGCAAGGTGGTGCTCAAGGGCATCGGCGCGACCGCGGGTGCCAAGGCGGCCATCGAGGCCGCCGGCGGCTCCGTCGCGGCCTGAACCTGCCCCTCCTGATCTAGCCAAGGAACAGCAGACCCGTGGTCACCTCAGCCAACCAGCTGGCCAAGAGCGGAAAGTTCGGCGACCTGCGTCGCCGGATCGTCTTCCTGCTGCTTGCGCTGGTGGTCTACCGCATCGGCGGCCACATCCCCGTGCCGGGCATCGACCCGCAGGCGATGCAGCAGCTGTTTGCCGGCCAGAGCGGCGGCATCCTGAACATGTTCAACATGTTCAGCGGCGGCTCGCTGGCCCGCTTCTCGGTGTTCGCCCTGGGCATCATGCCGTACATCAGCGCCAGCATCATCATGCAGCTGATGACCTACGTCGTGCCCACGCTGGAGGCCATCAAGAAGGAAGGCGAGGCGGGCCGGCGCAAGATCACGCAGTACACGCGCTACGGCACGCTGGTGCTGGCCATCTTCCAGGCGCTGGGCATCGCCCTGGCGCTCGAGGGCGCCGCCGGCACGGTGATCAACCCTGGCCTGGGCTTCCGCATGACTACCGTGGTCAGCCTGGTGGCCGGCACGATGTTCCTGATGTGGCTGGGCGAGCAGATCACCGAACGTGGCCTGGGCAACGGCATCTCCATCCTGATCTTCGCCGGCATCATCGCCGGGCTGCCGTCGGCGATGGCGGGCCTGTTCGAGCTGGTGCGCACGGGCGCCATGAGCATCATCGCCTGCCTGTTCATCATCGCCCTGGTGATCTTCGTCACCTACGCCGTGGTGTTCGTGGAGCGGGGCCAGCGCAAGATCCTGGTGAACTACGCCAAGCGCCAGGTCGGCAACAAGGTCTACGGCGGCCAGAGCTCGCACCTGCCGCTCAAGCTCAACATGAGCGGCGTGATCCCGCCGATCTTCGCGAGCAGCATCATCCTGCTGCCGGCCACGGTGGTGGGCTGGTTCGCCACGGGCGACGGCATGCGCTGGCTCAAGGACCTGGCGGCCATGCTGTCGCCGGGCCAGCCGATCTACGTGATGCTGTACGCCGCGATGATCGTGTTCTTCTGCTTCTTCTACACGGCGCTCGTGTTCAACAGCCGCGAGACCGCCGACAACCTGAAGAAGAGCGGCGCGTTCATCCCCGGCATCCGCCCGGGTGACCAGACCGCGAAGTACATCGACAAGATCCTGGGCCGTCTCACGCTGGCCGGCGCCATCTACATCACCGCCGTCTGCCTGCTGCCCGAGTTCCTGGTGCTGAAGTACAACGTGCCGTTCTACTTCGGCGGCACCAGCCTGCTGATCATCGTCGTCGTGACGATGGACTTCTGGGCCCAGGTGCAGAGCTACGTCATGAGCCAGCAGTACGACTCGCTGCTCAAGAAGGCCAACTTCAAGCCCAGCTGAACATGGCCAAGGACGACGTCATCCAGATGCAGGGGGAGATTCTCGAGAACCTCCCGAACGCCACCTTCCGCGTGAAGCTCGAGAACGGGCACGTGGTTCTGGGGCATATCAGCGGCAAGATGCGCATGCACTACATCCGCATCCTGCCCGGTGACAAGGTCACCGTCGAGCTGACACCGTACGACCTGACCCGGGCACGCATCGTGTTCCGGGCCAAGTAAACCGAATCGCAAGATCGGGCTTAGGAGAAGAGCATGAAAGTCGCCGCTTCCGTCAAGAAGATGTGCCGCAACTGCAAGATCATCCGCCGCAAGGGTGTGGTGCGCGTGATCTGTACCGACCCGCGCCACAAGCAGCGCCAGGGTTGATCGAGAGGAACCGACATGGCACGCATCGCCGGCATCAACATCCCCCCGCACAAGCACACGGAGATCGGCCTGACGTCGATCTACGGCATCGGTCGCACGACGGCGCAGAAGATCTGCGACACCGTCGGCATCCCATACAGCAAGAAGATCAAGGACCTGACCGACGCCGATCTGGAGAAGATCCGCGACGAGATCGGCAAGATCACGATCGAAGGCGACCTGCGCCGCGAGCTGTCGATCAGCATCAAGCGCCTGATGGACCTGGGCTGCTACCGCGGCTTCCGTCACCGCCGCGGCCTGCCCGTGCGCGGCCAGCGCACGCGCACCAACGCCCGCACCCGCAAGGGCCCGAAGAAGAGTGCGGCCGCGCTGAAGAAGTGATCGTCACGATCCGCTTCGCTGCAGCAGCAACCGCACACTGAAAGAGTCAAGACATGGCCAAGGCACCCGTCAACACCGCCGCGCGCCGCGTGAGCAAGAAGGTCCGCAAGAACGTCGCGGACGGCATCGCGCACGTGCACGCGTCGTTCAACAACACGATCATCACGATCACCGACCGCCAGGGCGGCGCGCTCGCCTGGGCCTCCAGCGGTGGCCAGGGCTTCAAGGGCTCGCGCAAGAGCACGCCCTTCGCCGCGCAGGTGGCCGCCGAGGTCGCTGGCCGTGCCGCCCAGGAACAGGGCATCAAGAACCTGGACGTGCGCATCAAGGGCCCCGGCCCTGGCCGCGAGAGCAGCGTGCGCGCCCTGGCTTCGCTGGGCATCCGCATCAACAGCATCAGCGACGTGACGCCGATCCCGCACAACGGCTGCCGCCCCCAGAAGCGCCGTCGGATCTGATGTCCCGGCGCCGGGATTCCCGGCGTCGTACAATAGAGAGTTTCCCGCGCCGGTGAGCACCTTGTGTGCGAGCCGGCGGTTTCACTGAGGGGTCCGCCCCTCGCATTCCAAGCCCACCGTCGGCGCGCCTCGCCCCAGAGCAGGCCACCGACTCGCGCGGGCCGTCCCGTCCCCGGGGCGCGCCGCCGCGTCAGACACGACAACGCAAAGGACACGCAAGTGGCACGTCTGCTCGGCCCCAAGGCCAAACTCTCCCGCCGCGAAGGCACCGACCTGTTCCTGAAGAGCGCCCGCCGCTCGATCACGGACAAGGCCAAGTTCGACAGCAAGCCCGGCCAGCACGGTCGCACCAGCGGCCAGCGCACGTCGGACTTCGGCATGCAGCTGCGCGAGAAGCAGAAGGTCAAGCGCATGTACGGCGTCCTCGAGCGCCAGTTCCGCCGCTACTTCGCCGAGGCCGAGCGCCGCAAGGGCAACACCGGCGCCAACCTGCTGGCCCTGCTCGAGAGCCGCCTGGACAACGTCGTCTACCGCATGGGCTTTGGCAGCACGCGCGCCGAGGCACGCCAGCTGGTCAGCCACAAGGCACTCACCGTCAACGGCCAGGTCGTGAACATCCCGTCGTACTCGGTGAAGCCGGGCGACGTGATCGCGCTGCGCGAGAAGTCCAAGAACCAGCTGCGCGTGCAGGACGCGCTCAAGCTCGCCCAGGGCATCGGCCTGGCGGACTGGGTCTCGGTCGACGCCACCAAGATGGAAGGCACCTTCAAGAAGGTCCCCGACCGTGACCAGTACGGCCAGGAGATCAAGGAAGCGCTGATCGTCGAGTTGTACTCGCGCTGATCCCGACACCGGGGCCGTGTGCCGCGCCATCAATGGCGCTGCGCGACGGCCCCGCCGTGCTTCGTGCGCCGGGCACGAAGCGGCGAACACCCCGCCCGGCGCGGTCCTACAGCCTTATCGGTGTAACGAGCCGAGGGTATTGACAGGAACACAGAGAGCTCATGCAAACCACCCTTCTGAAGCCCAAGGCCATCCAGGTCGAGCCGCTCGGCGGCCATCGCGCCAAGGCGACGCTCGAGCCCTTCGAGCGCGGCTACGGCCACACCCTCGGCAACGCACTGCGCCGCGTGCTGCTGTCGTCGATGGTGGGTTACGCGCCGACCGAGGTGACCATCGCCGGCGTGCTGCACGAGTACTCGGCGATCGACGGCGTGCAGGAAGACGTCGTCCACATCATGCTCAACCTCAAGGGCGTGGTCTTCCGCCTGCACAACCGCGACGAAGTGACGCTGGTGCTGCGCAAGGAAGGCGAGGGCCCGGTCACGGCCGGCGACATCCAGACGCCGCACGACGTCGAGATCATCAACCCCGAGCACGTGATCGCCCACCTGAGCCAGGGCGGCAAGCTCGACATGCAGATCAAGGTCGAGAAGGGCCGCGGCTACGTGCCGGGCAACCTGCGCCGCTACGGTGACGAGCCCACCAAGAGCATCGGCCGCATCGTGCTGGACGCCAGCTTCTCGCCCGTCAAGCGCGTGAGCTACGCGGTCGAGAACGCCCGCGTCGAGCAGCGCACCGACCTCGACAAGCTCGTGATGGAGATCGAGACCAACGGCGCCATCGCGCCCGAGGAGGCCATCCGCCAGAGCGCGCGCATCCTGGTCGAGCAGCTGGCCTTCTTCGCCCAGATCGACCCCAAGCTCGACGTGCTGGACGCCGGCGTCGGCCTGGGTGCCGGCAAGGCCGCCACCGGTGGCAACGTCGACCCGATCCTGCTGCGCCCCGTCGACGAGCTCGAGCTCACGGTGCGTTCGGCCAACTGCCTGAAGGCCGAGAACATCTACTACATCGGCGACCTCATCCAGCGCACCGAGACCGAGCTGCTGAAGACGCCGAACCTGGGCCGCAAGAGCCTGAACGAGATCAAGGAAGTGCTGGCTTCGCGCGGGCTCACGCTCGGCGCGCGGCTGGAGAACTGGCCTCCCCAAGGCCTCGACAAGCGCTGATCCGGCTTCGGACAGCAGCACCGTGCAACCCCCGGTACCTGATCCGGCCGGGGTTCAATAAGGACAGGAACGCACCATGCGCCATCGCAACGGCCCCCGCAAACTCAACCGCACCACCTCGCACCGCCTGGCGATGCTTCGCAACATGGCGAACTCGCTGATCACGCACGAGGCCATCAAGACCACGCTGCCCAAGGCCAAGGAGCTGCGCGCCGTGGTGGAGCCCCTCATCACCCTGGGCAAGGACGCCACGCTGGCCAACCGCCGCCTGGCCTTCAACCGCACGCGCGACCGCGACGTCGTTGCCAAGCTGTTCAACGAGCTGGGCCCGCGCTACAAGGCCCGCCCGGGCGGCTACACGCGCATCCTGAAGATGGGCTTCCGCGTCGGCGACAACGCGCCCATGGCCTACGTCGAGCTGGTGGACCGCCCCGAGCCGGTGGCCGCCGAAGGCACGGCCGCGGCTGACGAGTAAGCGCCGAGTGAATGCAGGCGCCCACGGGGCGCCACACGCTCAGCACCCGCACGCCGGAGCCTCACCGCTCCGGCGTTTTCACGTCTGCGGCCCGTAAACTGCCGGGCCGCACCCGACACCGGCGTTCTCCTCGATGCTCACCTTCCAGCAGATCATCCTCAAGCTCCAGAGCTACTGGGACTCGCAAGGCTGCGCGCTGCTGCAGCCCTACGACATGGAAGTCGGCGCAGGCACCAGCCACACCGCCACCTTCCTGCGCGCCCTGGGCCCCGAGCCCTGGAAGGCCGCCTACGTGCAGCCCAGCCGCCGCCCGAAGGACGGCCGCTACGGCGAGAACCCCAACCGCCTGCAGCACTACTACCAGTACCAGGTGGTGCTCAAGCCGGCGCCGGCCAACATCCTCGAGCTCTACCTCGGCAGCCTCAAGGCGCTGGGCTTCGACCTCAACGCCAACGATGTTCGCTTCGTCGAGGACGACTGGGAGAACCCCACGCTGGGCGCCTGGGGCCTGGGCTGGGAGGTCTGGCTCAACGGCATGGAGGTGACGCAGTTCACCTACTTCCAGCAGGTGGGCGGCATCGACTGCAAGCCCATCACGGGCGAGATCACCTACGGCCTCGAGCGCCTGGCCATGTACCTGCAGGGCGTGGAGAACGTCTACGACCTGGTCTGGACCGAGTCGCCCGACGGCACCAAGCTGCTCTACCGCGACGTCTACCACCAGAACGAGGTCGAGCAGAGCACCTACAACTTCGAGCACTCCGACGTGGACTTCCTGCTCGGCGCCTTCGGGGCGCACGAGAGGCAGGCGAAGCACCTGATGCAGCAGCAGCTGGCCCTGCCGGCCTACGAGCAGGTGCTCAAGGCCGCGCACACCTTCAACCTGCTCGATGCCCGCGGCGCCATCAGCGTGACCGAGCGCGCCGCCTACATCGGCCGCATCCGCAACCTGGCGCGCAGCGTGGCGCAGAGCTACCTCGACAGCCGCGCACGGCTGGGCTTCCCGATGGCGCCCAGGGCCTGGGCCGACGACGTGCTGGCGCAACTCGCGAAGAAGGCGGCCTGAGCATGTCGACGACCCAGAACCTGCTCGTCGAACTCTTCGTCGAGGAACTGCCGCCCAAGGCGCTCAAGAAGCTGGGCGAGGCCTTCGGTGCCGCGCTGCTGGCGGGCCTCAAGACCGCGGGCCTGGCCGGCGAGCACTCGGCGCTCAACGTCTTCGCCAGCCCGCGCCGGCTGGCCGCGCACATCAGCGCCGTGCTCGCCGTGGCCCCCGCGCGCGCGCAGTCGCTCAAGCTCATGCCCGTGGCCGTGGCGCTGGCCGCCGACGGTTCGCCCACGCCGGCGCTGCTGAAGAAGCTGGCCGCGCTGGGCGCCGACGCCAGCGCCGTGCCCGGCCTGCGCCGCGCACCCGACGGCAAGGCCGAGGCGCTGTTCCTCGACAGCACCGTGCCCGGCGCCACGCTGGCCGCCGGCCTGCAGGCCGCGCTCGACGAGGCGCTGGCCCGGCTGCCCATCCCCAAGGTCATGCAGTACCAGCTGGCCGACGGCTGGAGCAGCGTGCACTTCGTGCGGCCCGCGCACGGCCTGGTGGCGCTGCACGGTGCCGACGTGGTGCCCGTGCAGGTCCTGGGCCTGACCGCCGGACGCCAGACGCACGGCCATCGCTTCGAGGCCTCGGTCGACCCCGTCGTGCTGCAGCACGCCGACCACTACGAGCGCCAGCTCGCCGAGCAGGGCGCCGTGATCGCCGGCTTCGCGCAGCGCCGCGCCGAGCTCGTGCGCCAGCTGCAGCACGCCGCGGCGCTGCAGAACGCCAAACCGGTGGACGACGAGGCGCTGCTCGACGAGGTCACGGCGCTGGTGGAGCGCCCCAACGTGCTGGTGTGCGAGTTCCCGGCCGACTTCCTGGCCGTGCCGCCCGAGTGCCTCATCCTCACGATGAAGGCCAACCAGAAGTACTTCCCGCTGCTCGACGACCAGGGGCGCCTCACCAACCGCTTCCTGGTGGTGAGCAACATCCGCCCCGCCGACGCCAGCCGGGTGATCGAGGGCAACGAGCGCGTGGTCAAGCCGCGCCTGGCCGACGCCAAGTTCTTCTTCGACCAGGACCGCAAGCGCACGCTCGAGAGCCGCGTGCCGCAGCTGGCCAAGGTGGTGTACCACGGCAAGCTGGGCAGCCAGGGCGAGCGCGTGGAGCGCGTCCGCGCCATCGCACGCAGCCTGGGCCTGCAGCTGGGCGGCGAGGCCCTGGCCGCGCTGGCCGACCGCGCCGCGCAGCTGGCCAAGGCCGACCTGCTGACCGACATGGTGGGCGAGTTCCCCGAGCTGCAGGGCATCATGGGCGGCTACTACGCGCGCCACGACGGCGAGCCCGAGGCCGTGGCCTTGGCGGTGGAAGACCACTACAAGCCGCGCTTCGCGGGCGACGCGCTGCCGCGCG
>ERZ1066136.1309-NODE-1309-length-13090-cov-8.131109_pt1 | contig 13090 bp, 10 predicted proteins | sample MGYA00382783_ERZ1066136 | MGnify/ENA primary metagenome ERZ1066136 (study PRJEB33369, sample SAMEA5778366) | biofilm metagenome | biome: Industrial cooling water; feature: Water cooling tower basin; material: Biofilm | place: United Arab Emirates | collected... | reverse complement strand
TCTCTCGCCCCTCGGGGCGACTCCCCAGCGCCTTCTCGGCGCCACCCTGGAACCGAGGTCAGCGGTTCAACTCGGCCGGCAACGCGTTCGCGTTCCGTGCTCGAGGCCAACAGCGGGTGCAGCCGCGGCAAGCAGTGGAAGTCTCTGCACGAAACAGGAGTGGTGTCCTGTCGTCCCTTGTGGTGCTCGTTCGCCTCCGCGCACGGGCCGGACAGAAACACTCACCGAAAGTGATCACACCAAGGACTTCGCCGGCATCGCCGCTGGCAGTAAGGACATGCTCGCGCGGGGCACCGGGCGTGACGGCCACTGCGCACGATCGCTGGCGGGTGCGCAACTTCGCCCGCCGAGTTGATCGTGGCGTTCCGTCCGACACTTCTCGGGAATTTCTCGTATTTGGATATTGGGGAGCGCTTCGCATCGCAGCTCCCCGGAGATCTGACCGCAGGCTCCCACCAGGGCCTGCGTGGCGGTCTTCATCGCCAACTGCATTCAGAGAGACTTCGAGATGACTCACAACATCAATCAACCGAGACCTTCCATCCTCCGGCTCCGGACCGTGCTGGAACGCACCGGACTGTCCCGGAGCACGATCTACGCGCTGATACGCACCGGAGAGTTTCCACGGCAGATCGCGCTGGGCCCGAGAAGCGTCGGCTGGCTGGAGTCGGACGTGGAGGCCTGGATCTCGGCGCGGGTCGAGCTCACCAGGCACTGACCCCCAGGGCCAGGGCGGGGAGCAGCCGGTCGCTCTCCGTCCGAATCCGGGCTTTGCAGCCGAAAAGTTACCTACCGAGGCACCTTCAAAACCTTCAAAAGGGGGTTTTGAAGGTTTTGAAGGTGCCGTACCTGGGCGTTTACTCTCCACGAAGACCTTTCTCGACCACGCCATGACCGAGCGATCCATGGAGCGGTGACGGCATGGAGGTGGCCAAAGTCCCTTCGACGGTTTCGACGAGCAGTCACCCTGCGGCGGACGTGCTCTGGAGAAAGACGATATCGCCCTCGAGCGCGGGCGACTCGCCGCGCATGAGCCACCGAAGCTTTCTCTCCCAGCTCTGTAAAGCTTCCAGCTTCTCCTGCCGGTAGTCGTGGCGGTCGTAGTGACGAGTCTGGATACCACCTAGACCGTGACTTTGAATCTGCGCGCGCACGTCCGATGGAACGCGGAGCGCAGCTAGCATCGTTTCGCAGGTTCGCCGAACGTCGCGTAGTTGGAATGGGGTCGCCGCGACACCGCCACGAACCAGACCGGCGGAGACCTCCCTTACGGCGCTGGACAGTGTTTCGAGACCCAGGGGCCGGTAACCATCGTTCGTGAAGAGCATCAGGGTACTGCTGCCGCGGGCTCGCTCGACCAAGTACTTGGCGATGGTGAGGGCATCCGCACATAGCGGCAGTACGTGCAAGCGCGGTTGTTTGCGGGCGCCTTTCCCATCTCGGAGCGTGATGGTTCGCGCATCGACATCGACATCGGTGAGAGACACTCTGAGCAACTGCGACAGACGCTGACCACCGAGCAGCAGTGCAAGGCGAAGTACGTCGCGAGTCATCGGACTGAGGTGGTCGAGCGCCTTCCAGTATCCGGTCAATTCGCTTTCCGTGAGGATGCGATCGCGAGCCTGGTTGAACTGACTCAGCGCGCCAACGGGTGCGACCGGATTCGCTGTCAGTCCGAAGCGGACCAGTTCGGCGGGCGCGCCGGGATCGAACTCCGCTCGGACGGCCAGCGCGAAAGCGGCATGCAGATAGGACCTCAGCTTGGCTGCAGTCCGGCCTTTCCCATTCTCGGTGAGCGCGCGAAGTAGGGCGACGACGTCTCGGGCGGTGACTTCAGCCGCCGGACGGGAGGCGAGATCCGGATTGGGCCGGAACACGTGTCGTTCGAACACGCCTCGGACGTCCGCGGCGGACTGCTTCCGGGCGTCGGCGAGCCGGCTGGCGTAGATTTCGAGCAAACGGCGGAGGGTGTAGCGTTCCAGCGCTTCCCGCCCTCTCCGCGCTTGTGCTTCCGCCTCTTCCCGGATTCGCTTCTCTTCTTCGGCAGCTCGCCTGCGCGCTTCGGCCTGATCAATATAGTAGGCGCGTACGTCTCTCGACTCTTCGTTTCTATGCAATCCGCGAAGCTCGGCAACCTTGAGGCGGGCGTCCTTCAGAGTGAGTCCAGCCCGCCCATACGTCCCGATCGGTAGGCGAACCCTTTTGCCGCTCCCGGCGGTGTATCGGTAGTAGAAACGCTTGGCCCCATTGGCTGAAACACGGAGCACAAGCTGGCCGTCTCCACGGACACCGGCACCGTCGGTGAGGTAGTAGTCCGAAGTTCGGGGTTTCGCGGATTCGATCTCTCGATCGGTCAGTTTGTTGCCTGCCATGGAGCCCTCTCGCCTCTCGTGTCGTGACCGCTCCGTGACCGTTCGACCACGGGATCGAGTCGGGTGACTATAGACGTGAGAAGACGTGAGTGACAAGCAAAGTACTGATTATTTGTGGAACATCATTCGTTCTCGTACGTCCTGGGTCGCCTGCGGACACACGGAACAATTCCTCATAATCCTTTGGTCCTGGGTTCGAGTCCCAGCGGGCCCACCACAAATCGACGAGTTCCTTGCTTCGTTCGGTGCCTCGGGCGGTCAAGGCCCCATGAGGTAGCCACACGGTAGTCACAGTTCATGCCCCTTGCTTGTCGACGGGCGTGCACGATTCAAGACCTGACCCTCATGCCCCTGCTCATGCCCCATCGGTGCGGAAGCCATCAGGGTCACGAAGCCAACAAGGCCAGGTCTTGATCGGTGCATTCTCCCTTCAGCGCCAGTCAGCCAACTCGCAGTCACCTCATCGACGAGCTCCATTGTCGCGGCCGCAACGACCAGCGCGACCGGATGGTCCCCTCACGGGCGAGCGGGACCAGCGGGCTGCACCTGACGCGATTCAAGACCCCATCAGCGTTCGCGAGTGGCCTTCCTCGAGAGTAGTGTCCCGAAGGCATTCGCGGCGCGTCCGACTTCCACGGTCATGCGATTCAACGCGCCGGCTTCGTGCATTGCCTTAATCTTCGAGCTTGATCACTCACCGCAAAGGCCTCCGCCATGGCGCTCACGCTCTACCACTGTCCCGACTGGTGCTCCTCGGTCATCCGTCTCGCGCTCGAGGAACTCGGGGTGGCCTACACCGTGAAGAAGATGCACTTCGAAGCGGGGGACTTCGATGCGCCGGCCTTTCGCGCGCTGAATCCGTTCGGCCTGATCCCGACCGTGGAGACGGACGAAGGCCCGATGTTCGAGGCGGCCGCGATTCTGCTCTGGCTGGTCGACCGGCATGGGCGGATCGGTCCGCGAACGGACGAGCCTGGCCGTGCGGCTTTCCTGTCGTGGATCTTCTTCGTGTCGAACACACTCCATCCGACGGTGATGGCGCTCATCCATCCGGAGCGGGTCGCGGGCGATGCCGCCGCCAGCGATGTCCAGCGCGCCGCCCTGGAGAAACTGCAGTCGCAGGCGAATCGGCTCGATGCCCTGGTGAATGGGCAAGCACCGGGCTGGTTGTCGACGAAGAGCCCTGGCGCGCTCGGCTACTACCTCGGGATTCTGCTGCGCTGGGCGATGTATCTGCCCGAAGACGAGGGCATGCGCTTCGACCTGCGCCCGTACCCGGCGCTGCGGGCGGTCCTGGCCTCGCACGAAGGGTCTGCGGCGGCGCTGCGTGTCGCGGCCGCGGACAGCCTCGGTCCGACGCCGTTCACCGATCCGAAGGTCTGAGCGACGAGGCTGCACGCGTCGCTCGAAGTCCTGGCTTGCAAAGCCACGGGGAACCGCGCAGGCAGACGGGGCCGAGTCTCTCGAGGTGAGTCATCGACGTCCAGGGGACGTTTCGGTGCGAGCCGTCCGTCACTGCCCGGGGGCGTCCTCAGACGACCGTCGGCAATTCCTCCGGAATTGCACGCGGGCCCGGTCTCCGGGCGCGTAGCGAGGCCCCGTGCATCCGAATCCGGCTGGCACCCGTATCTCCGCAACCACGCGACTACGCGAACGAGGTGTTTTCCGGCCCCGCGGTTCGTCGCGTGACGCGTTGATCTCCATCGGCCCGGTCAAGGGAGCATTGGTCTTGCGCAGCACCCTCATGGAGCAAGGCCGGTCGTCTTCGCGCGATCGGCGGACGTGCTTCCCCGTTCGCGGCGCGAGTCCTCGACCTGCCGCCATGAGCGTCGAGGCGATGGCACGGGAGTCCGTGGCCGACGCGGTCCGTCTACCCGGCCATCTGGCCCGGCCCCTCGCGATCCTCCTGGAGTTCCTCGTCTGTGGGGAGGAGTCTGCCACGCACGCATTCGGCGATTCGCTGATTCGGTCGTCGCCCGAGGACGAGCACGCCTGCCTTGCCGCGATGGCCCGGGACGAGGAGGTGCACGCATGGCTCATTCACCAATGGCTGGACAGATTGGGACACGCGCCGGCCGAGGTCGACCGGATGGCAAGCCGCCGCTTCTTCATGCGCTTGCAGACGCGTGACCGCGCGCTTCACTTCGCAAGAATCGCGGGGCTGGACACTTCGGTGTGTCGACTGCTGAGTCAGCTGGTGCAATCCGCCGCCCTCGCGCCCTACGAGGGTCTGGTCTCCGGACTCGCGCGGATTCGATCCGATGAGGTCCGACACGTGAGCGTTTCGCGCGCGTTCGCCCTGCGACTTGGCATGAGCCGGGCAGACCTGTCGGCCGTGGCCACCGACATCGAAGCGCAGCTTCTCACCCTCATGAGGCCGGCCGAACCCGCGATGCGTCTGCTGACGGGTTCCGGTCTGCGGATCGGTCGAATTCTCCATGGCGAGATGGCCACGACGTGAGCGGCGCGGATCCGATCGCGCGTGTCGCGCAGAACGACCTCTCGATACTGGGCACCGGCATCGCTCTTCCGGGCCCGGCGGTCACCACCGACGAGCTGATCGATCGCCTGGAACGCGGCTTCGGTTTGCAGCACGGGCGGCTCGTTCGCGGGCTCGCCCGGCACCTCGGCGTTGCGAGTCGGCATCTCGTTCGGGATTTCACCGCCCGGCGCGAACGCCCTCGGGCCGGACACCGGAATCCGGAACTCGCCAGCATGGCGCTGCGCGGCGCGCTCGATCGGGCCGGCCTTCGCGTGAGCGACCTCGGCTACCTGCTCGCCCATACAGCGACGCCGGCGCGACCTCTCCCCGCCAACGTGTCGGAGGTCGCGGCGTTTCTTGGGTATCGCGGTCCTTACGCGGAGTTCCGTCAGGCCTGCACCGGATTCGCGAGCGCACTGCAGTTCGCGTCGGCGTTGCTTGCACATCGTGACGCCGCACCGATCGCCATCGTCGGGTCGGAGACTGGGTCCGTGTACTTCGATCCCGTGAACGCGCTCGGCGACCGCAGTCAGTGGGTCAACCTTCTGCAGATGGGCGATGGCGCTGCTGCGGTCATCCTGGGGCCTGCGCAGTCCGGCGCGGTCAGTTTGCACTCGGCGTTCGTCGGCCAGATCGGCGCCGATTCGGCGGGGCTGAGTCAAGCGGGCGGTGGTTCGGATCAGCCGTGGATCGACGATCACGTACTGGAGTTCGAGCACGACTTCCGGGGTGTCGCCCTGCGGGGTCCGGAACTGCTCGATGCCGGTTACGCTGTGCTTGCGCGCCGGGGTGACGACGCGATTGCCAGTGTCGGCAAGGTCGTGCCGCATCAGGCCAACGGTCGAATGGGCGCCTGGCTGAGCCGGCGATGGCAGATGCCGCTGTCGAAGTTCTTCGGAAACGGGCAGCACGTGGGCAATCTCGGCAGCGCATCGATCTGGGCTGCGCTCGATGTCTTCCTGCAGTCACGGGAACTCGACCCGGGCGAGGAAGCGTGGTTCCTGGGGGCGGAGGCGACGCAATACACGTTCGGGGGGTTCGTGGTGCGAACGCCGCTCCCGGAGTGAGTCGGGCTGTCCTTCAGCCGCGCCCCGGCGCAGCGTTCAGGACTTCGGCACGCTGGCGCGCTGCCCGCGACGCCACAGGGGTGCCAGCGCGACCAGGCCCAGCAGCGGGCCTGGCAGCAGCCACCATCCGATCGCTGCGCCGCTCGACGCGATGTTCGCCGTGCCGAGCTGGATCGACACCATGGTGATCGCAAAGCCCACGGCGTTCTGCAGGGCGAGCGCGCTGCCGACGATCTGCGGTCCGCAGGCCTGCGCCGACAGCGCCGAGAAGTGCGGCGAGTCGGCCACCACGGCGGCGCCCCAGACGAGAAGCAGGGCCGCTGCTCCCCACGCGTTCCAGCCTGCGAGCAGAGGAAACAGGGCACAGATCAGCGCAGACAACCCTAGCGCAACGGCTGCGACGCGCGCGCTGCCGATGCGCCGGCTCGCCTGGCCTCCGGCGATGCAGGCGGGCAGCCCGATGGCCACGATCAGGAAGCTCCAGGCGGCCTGCGCGAGCGTCCCCTGCGCCGCGAGTCCACCCACCACCACGAACGCGGGTACGAGGGTCCAGAACGCGTAGAGCTCCCACATGTGGCCGAAGTATCCGAGTGCTGCCGACCGGTAGGCCGGGATGCGGAGCGCCTGCAGCACGGCGACGACGCGCACGGGCGTCGCGGGACCCCGGCGCAGGTGCGGCCCGTCACCGAGCCTCGCGACCAGCCCGGCACCGACGAGCGCCAGCACGGACGAGACGCCCACCACGGCTTGCCAGGGCCATCCCGCACCGAGCGCACGGATGCCGTGCGGCAGCGCCGTGCCGAGGGTGAGCATGCCCACGAGGAGCGAGAGTGCCGCGCCGGCACGCTCGGGCGCCCAGCTGACCACCAGCTTCATGCCCAGCGGGTAGATGCCGGCCAGGCACATGCCGACGCCGAAACGCAGAGGCAGGGCCGACGCGAGCCCGTCCGACCAGAAGGCGAACGCCCCGTTGAGCGCGGCACCGGCACAGGCGGAGACGGCGAAGATCCGGCTCGCGGCGAACCGGTCGGCCAGACCCGACAGCGCCAGGAAGAGCGTGCCGGTGATGAAGCCAGCCTGAACCGCGTTGGTCAGCCAGCCCAGGTCAGCCGGGCCAAGGCCCCACGCGGCAGACAGACTCCCCGCCGCGCCATTGGCGGAGAACCACAGCGACACCGCGAGGAACTGTGCGACGACGATGAGGCGGACGGCGCGACGCGCGGTCCCGTGCGCCGCACGGTCGGCGTGCGGTATCGACGGCGGTGCGCTCAACTCATGAGTCTCCAGGTGCGGCGTGTCGTGGTTCATGGTGACCGGTCGTCACCGATTTGCGGGCGTGGACCGGACACGGGCTGCCCGGGCTCCGAAGCCCGGTGCCTGCCGCCCGATTCTGCGCCGGTGATGCCGCGCCACGCGACGTCGTGCGTGACCGGCTCGGGGAGATCTCGGGGAGTGCGGGTACTGGAACGCCGTTGCATCGCGATGCGGTGAGCGTTCCTCGGCGAACCGGGCCCGGCCCGTTCCGGCACCGAGCGCCCGAAGCCCGAATCTCCAGTGGAATGACGATGCGGCCCTTCTCCGTCAGTGTGGCCATGGCGAGCCTTCCCTTCGACCTGTCGTTGAGGCCGAATCCTAGCCCGGATGTTTCACCAGATCGGGCCCGAGAACTCGCTGCGCCTCGATGTTCATCGAATCTGCGACGAATCGGCGGGCGGTGCGATTCGGTCTGCCGGCCTCCGCGGGCGCCGGCGCGGTGTCCGATCGCTGGTCGGTATCGACGTCCTCGATGTCGGGCGGCGTCCGATGCGACTTCCGCGCTACTTCCTTCGTCGAATCGTTTTTCTTTCTCCTCGTCGGCATCGTGCACACCGCTTCGCGTGTTCGCCGTCGCCGTCGCGCACGTGTCGATGCGCGAAGCGCCCACGACACCCGATGCGTGATGCACACCAACATCAAGGAGAACGAATGAAGCTCGCCCACCGCAAACCCGGCGCATCGCAGTTGCGTCCGGTCGTCTGTTCCACCGCTCTGGCCTTGACGCTCATGGCGCCGTGCGGTGCCGCGTTCGCCCAGGAGGACGCCGGCACCAGGAACTTCGAGATCTACTTCGGCGCGGGCGGCGGCGCTTCGCCCATGCAACTGGACAGCCGGGACTTCAATGCCAATGCGGGCGGATTCTTCACCAGCATTCCCGGCAACGTGCAGCAGGTCTCGCAGGACAGCTCGCTCTCCGGCGGCTACAAGGGGTTTCTCGGGGTGCGCCTGTTTCGCTACGTCGGGTTGGAGGCCGGATTCGGATCGCTGGGGTCCGTGAGCTTCACGGCGGAGGGGACCAACTGGGGCGGAGGACTCAACACCTTCACGAACAAGGGAGACTACGCCGCCTCGATGGCCTACCGTGCCGTCCTGCTCACGCTGCCGACGGACGATCAAGGCAGCTACATCCACGTGAAGGGCGGCACGGCAGACGTGGACGTGACCCTGACGGAGTCCATCTCGATCACGAGCGGCTTCTCGACCTTCGAAGACAAGCGGACCACCACCAAGTCCTCGACCCATCCCCTGTTCGGCATCGGCTACACGATGGCGGTGGGGGAGAAGAACGGCCGCCTGCGATTCGAGCTGGAGCACCTGGGCGAGATCGGCGACGTGTACAAGTTCGGCGAGTCGCCCGGTCGCGCGAGCGTCACCTTCATCTCGACGTCGTACATCATCAGCTTCTGAAGCATGACGGCCGGCGCGGAGGGGAACGGCGACGCTTCTCCGCGCCTCGCCGGAGTGCGTGCGATCCTGAACTCTGAATTCAGAATTCCGTATGCTATGATTTGCGCCGTCGATGTTCAGGACGCCGTACGCCCGCCACCGTGGCCCTTCGCTCCCTTGCGCCCCAGCAGTCTCTGGTCGATCAGGTCTACGAGGCCATCCTCGGCGAGATCACCGAGGGCAAGTTCGGCCCGGAAGACCGGCTGATCCAGGAGGAGATCGCCGAGTCGCTGGGCGTGTCGCGCCAGCCGGTGCAGCAGGCGCTCCTCCTTCTGCGCAGCCACGGCCTGCTGTGCGAGGCGCCTGGGCGGGGGCTCATGGTCACCCCGCTCGAGGCGGACCGCGTGCGCAACCTCTACGAACTGCGGGCCGTGCTGGACGGTCTCGCCACGGCCAATGCCGCGCAGCGCAGCGCCGAAGCCGCCCGGGACGAAGGGCCCGCGGTCATCGCCCGCGGTCGCGCCGCGGTGCGCAGTCGATCCATCGCGCGGATGATCGCGGCCGACATGGAGTTCCACTTCCTGCTGTATCGCCTGTCGGGCAACCCGCTCATCGCCGAGGTGAGCGGCCCGCACTGGAGCTACCTGCGCCGCGTGATGGGCGAGGTGCTCATGCGCGGTTCCACGCCCGACGACATCTGGAACGAGCACGAGGCCATCCTCGAAGCCGTGGCAGCAGGCCGCGCCGCCACCGCGGAAAAACTCGCGCGTGCCCACATCGCCGGCGCGTCGGACGTGCTGACGAGCCGCATGCCCCAGATTCCCGCTGCAGCGGCGGAGGCTCCGTCTCCCCGCAAGCGTGCCGTCCGCCGCACCCGCTGATCCTTTCACACGACTCTCACCGGAACACCGCCATGTTCGACGCCCTGTCCCACGGGACTCTGTACGACACCTTCCAGCGCACGGTCGCCCGCTGGGCCGATCGTCCCGCCTACGCCGTGCCGCCGATGCCGGGTCGGTCCTACCACCCGGAAGGCATGGAGATGACGTGGCGCGAGACGGCCGAGGGCGTCGCGCGGATGAAGGCCCGATACGCGGCGGCCGGCTATGGTCTGGGGCATCGCGTGTCGATCCTCTTCGAGCAGCGCCCGGAGTTCTTCTTCCACTACTACGCGCTCAACGCGCTGGGCGTGAGCGTGGTGCCCATCAACCCGGACTACCGCCGCGAGGAGATCGCCTACGTGGTGGAGCACTCCGAGTCCTGCCTCGCCGTGGCCGTGGACAACCGGCTGGAGGACATGCAGGCGGTGTCTGCAACCCTGGGCGGCACGCTTCCCGTTCTGTCGTTCGATGACTTTCCCGAAGTGCTGCCGAAGGCCCCCACGCCGGCGCAGGCGGGCAAGCCCGACGGCACCACCGAGGCCGCGCTGCTCTACACGTCGGGCACCACGGGCCGTCCCAAGGGCTGCATCCTCACCAACGAGTACTTCCACCACTTCGGGCTGTGCTACATCCATCTCGGCGGCCGCCTGAAGATGGAGGCCGGCGTGGAGCGCATGTACAACCCGCTGCCGCTGCATCACGCCAACTGCCTGTCGATCTCGGCGCCGGCCATGCTGCTGCTGGGCGGCTGCCTGATCTTCCCCGACCGATTCCACGCGAGCACGTGGTGGAAGGACCTCGTCGCGAGCCGGGCCACTGCCGTCCACTTCCAGGGCATCATCCCCAACGTGCTGCTCAAGCTCGCGGTCGATCCGCTGGAGCAGCAGCACCAGGTGCGCTTCGCGCTGTGCGCGGGCGTCGAGCCCAGTCTGCACGAGACCTTCGAGAAGCGCTTCGGCATCACGCTGGTCGAAATGTGGGCCATGTCCGAGACCGGCCGTCTCATCAGCGACAACCACGAGCCGCGCAAGATCCACACGCGCGCCTTCGGCCAGCCCGCCTTCGGCACCGAGGCCCGGATCGTCGACGAGAACATGAACGAGCAGCCGGCGGGCACGCCCGGTGAACTCGTGGTGCGCCACAGCGCGGCCACGCCCCGCAAGGGTTTCTTCTCCGGCTATCTCAAGAATGAGGACGCCACGGAGGAAGCCTGGAAAGGCGGCTGGTTCCACACCGGCGACGTCGCGGTGCGAGACGCGGAAGGCGTCTTCTACTTCATGGACCGCAAGAAGAACATCATCCGCCGCTCCGGCGAGAACATCGCTGCAGCCGAGGTGGAGGCCTGCCTCACGTTCCACCCGGAGGTGAAGCAGGTGGCCGTGCTCGCGGTGCCCGACGAACTGCGCGAGGAAGAGGTGATGGCCTGTGTCATCGCCAAGCCGCCCGGCGTGCCGGGGCCCGAGCTGGCCGGCAGGCTGTTCGACTACGCCTACGAGCGCCTCGCGTACTTCAAGGTGCCGGCGTACTACCTGTTCATGGATTCCCTGCCCACGGGCACCTCCGCCAAGGTGCAGAAGATCCACATCTTTCCCCAGGGTACGGACCCGCGCACGCTGCCCGGCGTGATCGATCTGCGTCCGCGCAAGAAGAAGTCCTGACCGCACAAGGATCCTCGACCATGAACCCTCCGCCGCTCACCGAGCACTGCGCCGCCGGCGTCATCGCCCGCTTCCTCAAGGCTCGCGGCGTCGACCGCGTCTTCGCCCTGTGCGGCGGCCACATCATGCCCATGTGGATGCGCGCCGACGCCGAAGGCATCCAGATCGTCGACGTGCGTGACGAACGTGCGGCCGTGTACATGGCCCACGCGCACGCCGAGCTCACCGGCGGTCTCGGCGTGGCCCTCGTCACGGCCGGCCCGGGCGTCACGAACGCCATGACCGGCATCGCTAATGCGCACGTCTCGCGCGCACCAGTGCTCGTGCTGTCCGGGACGCCGCCGCAACCGCAGGAGAACCGCGGCGCGCTGCAGGACATGGTGCACACCGATCTCGTGCGCTCCATCACCCGCTACGCGCGCACCGTGCGTGAACCGGCGATGGTCCTGCAGGAACTCGACGAGGCGGTCACGCGCGCGTTCGGTCAAGGCGGCGATCCGGGACCCGTGTATCTCGACTTTCCCGTGGATACGCTGCGCGCCGATGTGCCGAAGGCCGTGCAGCTGCCGGAGCACTTCCGTCCCAAGCCCCGCGATGTGCTGCGACCCGATCCTTCACGTGTCGCTCAGGCCGTCGACCTCCTGTGGAACGCGAAGCGCCCGCTCGTCATCAGCGGCCGCGGTGCGAAGGGCGCGGGTGAGGTGCTCTGCCGATTCCTCGACAAGCTCGGTGCCTTGTATCTCGACACCGGCGAGAGCAAGGGTCTCGTGCCGGAGGACCATCCGTCCGTGGTCGCCGCCATGCGCGGCGCGGTGCTGAGCGATGCGGACGTGGTCATCACGCTCGGCCGGCGGCTGGACTTCCAGCTGGCGTTCGGGTCTCCGGCGGTGTTCGGTGACGCGAAGCTCGTCCGCGTCGGTGATGCCCCGGGCGATCTGCGCGACAACCGGCGCGGGGAGATCGAACTGTTCGCAGACGTCGGCGCCACGCTCGAAGCGCTGGTCGCGAAGGCCGGTGACCGTCCGTCTCAGGTGGATCGCGCATGGGCCGGGGCGCTGCGCCGCAAGCACGAGGAGCGCGCGGCCAAGCTGCGGCAGTCGATGCTCGCGGCCACCACCGGCACCGACGGGCGGCTGCAGCCCAACCGCGTGCTCGCGGAACTCCAGGCGCGCCTGCGTCCCGACGCCGTGGTCATCGCCGACGGCGGCGACTTCCTCAGCTTCGCGCGCGTGGGCCTCACCTCGCAGACGTATCTCGATCCCGGTTCCCTGGGCTGCATCGGCATCGGCACGCCATTCGGCATCGCCGCGAGTCTCGCGTGTCCCGGCAGGCAGGTCGTCGTGGCCACCGGGGACGGTGCCTTCGGCTTCAACGCGATGGAGATCGACACCGCCGTGCGGCACAAGGCACCCGTGCTCATCGTCGTCGCCAACAACGGGGCGTGGCAGATCGAAGTGCACGATCAGACGGACACCCACGGCAAGGTGGTCGGCACGCGTCTGCAGTTCTCCGATCACGCCGCGATGGCCCGGGCGTTCGGCATGCATGGCGAACGCGTGGAGCGCGTCGAGGATCTCGGTCCGGCCATCGACCGCGCTCTCGCGAACCTTCCCGCGCTGCTCGACATGGTCGTCACGCCCGAAGCGCGGTCCTCCGACGGCAAGAGCGGCCTCGCGTGGGTGCCGGATCTCCAGGCGCTCGGCGCCTGGGACGACGCCGAACGCGCGTGGCGCGCCGGAGAGAAAGCGCACCGCTGATTTCGAAGGCCCTCGGGGAGGAGGCCGGGCGGCGTGGCAGCGCCGCCCGGTTGCCGGGGAACGCGAAGCCCGGGTTCCCGCGGACAATGCGTGCGGTGGTGATCGGCGAGACACCGCCCCCGGGCGGGGCCCGGGCTACGCGGTGTCGCAACGCGAGGATAGGTCGGTGT
>ERZ1066136.1307-NODE-1307-length-13096-cov-53.480638_pt1 | contig 13096 bp, 9 predicted proteins | sample MGYA00382783_ERZ1066136 | MGnify/ENA primary metagenome ERZ1066136 (study PRJEB33369, sample SAMEA5778366) | biofilm metagenome | biome: Industrial cooling water; feature: Water cooling tower basin; material: Biofilm | place: United Arab Emirates | collected... | reverse complement strand
CATCGCGCTTACCTACACGCTCCCGTTCATGGCGCATCACGATCGTACGCGGTTTACCAACTTCTAGAACTTCAGCACAATTTTACCCGCAGCCCTTTTTGTTTCGCTGTAGCGATGGGCCTCGGCCACTTGTTCAATCGGGTACGACCGGTCGATGACCACGCGCAGTTGGCGTTGACTGACAAGCGAAGCCAGTGTAGCAACTTTTTTTACCGTTGGCGCAGCCAAAACAACACGGCACTTTCGCCCCGGCAGCAGGGTTAATCCCCACCACAAAAATGCGGCGGGTGTAGGTAATGTGGCAATATAGACGCCCCCGTCCGACAATTTCTTTTTGGTCTGCAAATAGCCAAGTACGCTGGGCGTATCGAAGATGAGATCGAATACTCCGGGCGTTTGTGCAAGCGATTGCCTGGTGTAATCAAACACATGGTCAGCACCGAGACTTCTCAAGAGTTCATGCTTATCACTCCGGGCCGCAGCGGTGACTTCACAACCTGCCTGTTTTGCCAGTTGCACTGCGCATGTCCCCACCCCGCCCGCGGCGCCGTAGATCAGTACCCGTTGGCCGCGCTCAATTTTTGCGATTTGATGCAGGGCATCCCACGCGGTAGAGCCAGCCACGGGCAAGCACGCCCCTTCATCAAAATCCACATTGTCGGGCAAAGCAACAACCTGGCTGGCCGCGATAGCAATTTGTTGCGCATAACCACCCGCGCGCCCACAAATGGCAATGACCCGCGCACCTTGGTGAAGCCCCTGCACTGCCGAGCCCACTTCTTTAACTACTCCGGCCGCCTCCGCACCCAGTACCATCGGAAATTTCCGTCCTGTCAAAAATTTCATCTCGCCCTTGCGTGCCATCCAATCATACGGGTTCACCGCTGCCACCTCGTTCTGAATCAGCACTTCCCCCGGTTGAACCTTGGGCGACGGCGTTTCGGTAAGCATCAATTCATCTGCACCTCCAAACGCGTGGATAACCACTTGTTTCATCATACTCAACATTTCGCACAAAGGTACGCGCCTGACGAAAACCGGGAATTTGGCGCAAACACCACAGCGCACGGGCAAGTGAAAAGAACTGTGTTTTCCGTACCCCTCATAAATTACGTTTCCCGGCCAAATCCGGAAAATGCGGAGAAAAAAGCCCTACCTTGTGTAAACGTCTATGGTGCTACTATCCAGAGTAGTCGAGGAAATTCAAGAGCAGTTTCGATTGCGGTCCGTGGCGGATGGCATTGAACTCACGTGCCACACCCCGGCGCAGCCCATTTCATTGGCGCTTTCCCGATCCATTATTCATGACGTTACGCTGCTATTTGAGCACCTTTTTTCGTTTTTGCCCGCTGGCAGTATCCTAACGCTCGGGTATGAAGAGCGAGTGCACGATGGGTATATTCACATCACGGGTACCGGTATCAACCTAAGCGCCTACACCGGGGTTTTAGCTGGTTGCGAGTTGGCCGTAATAATCGCCAGTACGGCTGCGGAGGAACTGACGCGGTATGAAATCAAGCTTGCGGAGCAAGTGAAGGGAAAAACGGAAAAATCATCCGAAAATAATTTTTACCTCGAAATCCAGGATCGGTTGCGATCGCATTTCAACAAAGAAGCACGTGTAATGGAGCGCCTGCGGGAAAGCCCACGCGAAGCAGCCTTTATGGCCCGCGTAAACGCCGTGATTAATAACCACGTGTCGGATACAAAATTTGACGTAAACAAGTTGGCCGATACGATGAATTTGAGCCGGACTCAATTGTTCCGAAAACTCAAGCCCATCATCGGTCAATCGGCTGCAGGTTATATTCGTTCCTTGCGATTGCAAAAGGCAAAGGAATTATTGGAAACCACCGAGCTCCGCGTAAGCGAGGTGGCTTTTCTCACCGGCTTCGAAACACCATCGCACTTTACCAAAGTTTTTGCCAAAGCCTTTGGCATACGACCTTCTGTGATCGCACGAAATCAACATGCTGAAACAAATGAATCATAAAACGCAACATCTATGGTAGCTGCGCTACCGGGGATTATTCATTTTTGAGCCATGGCTTCTGCACAAAAGAACAAGGAAGTGGTCATTCGCATGGTGAATCAACTGAACGGCGTGCACAAAGACCGGCTACTACTCAGCCAATTTATTGCAGATGAATCCTTGATTGAGCATTTCTTGTTTTTCGACAGCCTGCTGCCGGCCAATCAGCTGCTTATAGATGAGCTGACGGCCGAAGGTACCCGCATTGTGTTGCGCGTGCGGGTGCGCGGGCGCCAGGAAGGACAAGCCGAATCACCGCGCGAGGTTGAATTTCCCCTGGTCTTTGGATTTGAAATTGAGCAACACCGCATTGTGCACCACTGGCTGGTAGCCGATCAAGCGAAGCTCCTCGATCAACTAAAAATTCAAAAATAAAAAGCGATGGATCAAGCCAAGAAGAACAAACAGTTTATGATGCGGTACGCCAACGCCATGAACAACGAAAAGAACCGCAACCGCGAGTTTATTGAGCAGTGGACTACCGACCAAAAGCTGGTGGAACATATTCTTTTCTTCGACCAGGCGTTTCCCGGCTACACCGGGGAGATTGAGGAAATGACAGCCGAAGGAAACAAAGTCATCATGAAAATGCGCATGAAGTGCAAGCACGAAGGCTACCTCGGAAACATCGCCCCCACTCACCGCGAATTTGAAGTGAGCGCTGTGGCTGGCTATGAAATCGATAATGAGAAGATTGTGCGCACGTGGCTGATTTCCGATCAACTCGATTTGATGAAGTTGTTGGGCCTCGAAAAAGACAGTCTGACAAAACCATAGAATTGATTGGGCTCGCATGAACTCCATCAAGCGCAACAAGCAACTGATCCTGGACTACATCAACGCGTTGAGCGGTCATGAAAAAACCACCGAACGTTTATTGAAGTACAATGCCGATCGGGGGCTGATCGGCTACATTCAATTTATTGATTCCGTTTTTCCGGCGTACGAGGTGTTTGTTGAAGAAATGATGGCCGAAGGCGACAAGGTGATCGTGCGCGCGCGGTTCCGCGGCCGCCACGAGGGCACCATTATGGGATTTGAGGCCACACACAGAGTTATTGAGTACCCCTTTGTGGTGCGCTACCAAATTAAAGACGATAAGATCATCAACAGTTGGGTGGTGGCGGATAACCTGGTGTTGGCAGAAGCGGTGGGGATGAAAAGTATTCGGCCCAACACCGCGCAAAGAGCGAACAATACCGAGCAGCAATAAGCGCGGGATGCCCAACATGTTGATAGAGTGCATCTCAAAAAACACTTGATTTCATTTCCTCACCCTTCAAAAAAGAGAAGGGCACACTGAGTTTTTCAGAGATGCCCCAAAGGTACTTTTATCAAAAGGCTAACTCCACGACCCGGTTGACTATGTACAGAAAATTGTCCACCTAAGCCTTCAATCCGCGATTTCATATTCCGCAAGCCAATGCCCGCGTGTGCGCGCGAAAGGTCAAAACCACGACCATTATCTTCGATAGTCACCACTACTTCATGATCATATCCAATGAGTTGAATTTCACACTCGCTTGCTCCGGAATGTTTCACCACATTCTGTACGGCCTCTTGCACGATTCGGTAGATTTGATAAGCACGTTGCGAATCCATGGCTTCGGGTAATTCGTGAAAGTGTAAATCAAATCGCACGTCTGTATGCACCTGTGTTTCGGCAATATGGCGAACCAGGGTTTCCTGAAGGCCCATTAGTTTTAACAATGGTGGCGACAATTCGTGCGACATTTTTCGCACGTCTTCGTATAGTGCGTTAATCTGGTTCTTCAAAATTTGGTTGGGATCATCATCGCGCGTGAGAAAGCGCTGGAGCGACCCCAAGCGACTGCCGATATCATCATGTAAGTCGCGCGCAAATCGCATCCGCTCTTTTTCTACACCGTCCACATACGCTGTTAATAGTTGCTTTCCTTGTTCGATTACTTGATCCGCCAGTTGTTTGCGTTCCCGGTACACCCGCCGGACTTGCAGTCCTAACGCCACCGCCACGGTAACAATCTCCATCATTGAACCCACCACCAACGGGTTTACCGAGAGCGGGAAAACGTTGATACCGAAGGAACGTAGGATCATCACAATCCCGGTAGAAAAAATTGACAGGTACGCAATCAGAAAAAAAACGATGTCAAGCCGGGACTTGCTTACCAACGATAGTGCACACACTAACAATAACATGCCGCCAATAAGGATCATCGCAAACGAGAGGCGAATAAAATTTCGAGCGGAATCTAAAATCGGTTCGTGGAAAATAATGCCAACAAGTAAGAAAAATATAATAATGTAGTTGGCAGTCAACAGAATGTTGCGGACTCGTGGCCAACTCTGGCGGAGCTGGAGGAATTCAATTGAGAAGAAAGACCACGTTGTGAACAAAAGCAGCGAGGAAGTAAAATGCACCATGCCATTAACATCCCGGGATGCATGTGGGTAAATCCACTCAAACGACAAGCCCAGATTTGTGGTAATGTACAAAACGAAATTAAGCGTGTTGATCAAATACAACAGGTAAACCCGCTGGCGCAACAAAAAATAAATCGCTGCCGCAAATACAACAAAAATGGCCGCCACCCCGTAGTAGAAACCAATCCCCCAGTTACGCAGTCTATCCATTTCGTAGTAGCGGGCCTCGCTGTACAAACGAAGGGGTAAATAGGTAGACGAACCTTTCTTATTTGTTTTGATCACCACCTGAAGGGTTTGGTGTGACTCGAGAAGCACCGGAAATACAAAATTGCGGTGGTGAATGGGGCGGGCAAGAAACGGTAGCCAATCGCCAGTAGTAAACCGGGGTGCCGTCTGCCGATCGAAGAAAACCAACACCGAGTCGATGTGGGGGTTTTCGATTTCGAGGCGAAAAGCGAGGGGTGCCCCATTTTCATTCTTCAACGTGAAACTGCTCCAAAGATCGCCTGGTACATAGCCAAAGTAGGGGCCCGCGGTGGAAGGTATGGAACTGTTCTCCAGCTGCGCGAGGGCGCTTGCCCAGGGTTGATGGTGAGGCACCACAACCGTGCGCACAAACGGCTGGAGATCAATTTCTCGCGTGGCGGAGTTGACATGCACGGGGTTGTGTTGTGCCCACGCACCTGTGCCGAGCAGCCACCAGATGCTAAAGCAGAAAATTTTCATTTGCAAATTTTACCCACCCGGCCACGGAGGCGATACCCGTTTTGCGGATGATGTTTTTGCGGTGCGTATCGATGGTGAGCGTACTTAGAAACAACTCGGCCGCAATCTGTTGTGTGGTATAGCCGCGACACACCCATTGTAAAATTTCGATCTCTCGCTTAGTGAGGGTGAGCTTCTGGCCAAGGTTGGATTTGTCTGCCGCACGCGCGGACACGTTAAACGGCATGTTGGGCGACAAATAAAATGCACCGGGAGCGAGTGCATCCAGCGCGCTGATTAATTCTTCGTTATCACAGTTTTTTAACAGGTAGCCGTGCGCCCCCAGAGAGCGGGCTTTTTCGATTAGCGCCGGCTCGGAGTGCATGGTAAGAATGGCGATCAACAACTCCGGAAACGCGGCCCGGACCGGGGCGAGAACGGAGAAGCCATCGGCATCAGGTAAATTAAGATCAAGAAGTAGAATATGAGCCGGATGCGTTTTCAATAGTGGGAATAACTCGCGGGCGCGAGCGGCATGGCCTACGATTTGGTAACGGTTCGTAGACTCAAGTAACACCCGTAACCCATCGAATACAATACGGTGGTCCTCACAAATAACTACATCGCGTGCCATTGAGTTCATGATCAATCAAGGTACCCAGTTGTGGCCAGAAGCGCAACGTCCATAATAAATTATACCTATAAGTAGGTATTTGCAACGGTTTTTGTCCCAACTACATTCGACCTCGAAAACGAAAGGGTACTCCTGCTAACCCTGAATGAGGAAACCGGTGGTAAGACTACCCCTGTGCGAGCTTTCGTGCGCTTGGCAACCAAACGCTTGTGATAGAATAACAGCCGAGTGGCTAGGCACTACCTCTATGTTATTCTGGAAGACAAAAGTTTTGGTGGTTGCAACAAATGAACCAGCAAACGCAACAGGTGCGGTAGTGTGAAAAAATAAAGGGGGGTAGGTTTGGTGAGGGATTGGCAACCGAAATCCATGTAAGATGTACACTAAGAAAAAAACTAAAACCATGATGTTCGTCCGATTTCTCATGATCGCCCTTTTCTTAACTCGGGCCGCTTTTGCACAAATGCCAAGCGGTAACGAAAAGAAAGAAAGCTATTCCTATGTCATTACGGTTGGAAAAAATTCAACCTGGGGGTACGATATCTACCGCGAAAAGAAGCTAATCATTCGGCAGCCAACGATTCCCGGTAAACCCGGAGATCATGGTTTTGCGACCAAAGAAGCAGCAAGCAGAGTAGCCGAACTCGTCATTGAAAAAATAGAAAGAGGTGAAGCCAGGCCCACGGTAACAAAAGAAGAATTACAAAAGCTCAACGTTTTATGAAAAAGAATTTTCTCACATCAAGATTTTGCTTTGCGATTCTTAGCTGTCTAGTTTCAATCTTGGTTGCTGCCCAACCCGATACATGGCAATCAAAAGCGGGGGGATATGGAAATATCTCTCAGTTTGCTTTTTCAATAAATGGTAAAGGCTATTTCGGTTTAGGTCCAGCTTCGCCGGAAGTCTGGGAATATGACGCAGCCTTAGATGTGTGGACTCAAAAAGCTGATTTTCCCGGTGCGCTTCGTAATGGAACCGCGTCTTTCGCAACAACATCTAAAGGATACGTTGGTACCGGAACCACCAGCGACTTCTTCGGAACTTGGCTTAATGATTTTTGGGAGTTTGACCCAGTTGCAAATAGTTGGACAGCCCGCGCAACCTTTCCTGGTGGGGTAAGATACAATGGGACAGGTTTTAGCATTGGAGCGAAAGGTTATATTGGCATGGGCTATAACGGATCATACCTAAATGATCTTTGGGAATATGATCCTGCAAGTGACACATGGACAGCCAAAGCAAATCTACCTAGTGCAGGACGTGAGGGGCCTTTTTCCTTTTCCGCTGCAGGAATGGGTTACGTTGGCACAGGAAAGACCGATTTTTTTGGACCCTGGACGAATGACTTTTGGCAGTATAACCCTGGCACAGATTCATGGGTGCGCAAGGCGGATTTCACAACTCTTCCGCGTTGGGGCGCTACGGGCGGTGCAATCGGCAACCGGGGTTTTGCAGGTGGCGGGTACGATAATGTGGGCTTTGTTTTTTTGAATGACTTCTGGGAGTACGATCCCGCGAGTGATACCTGGATTCAACGGGCAAACTTGGGGGGTGGCGTACGCAGCGGTGGCCAGACATTTTCAATTGGAGGTAAGTTGTTTTTGGGCATGGGCGGCAATCCCAGCCAGTTATTTGATTTGTGGGAGTACACGCCAACAGGAGGCATGGCAACGCCGCCTGCAATTTCTTCATTTGCTCCAATCTCAGGCCCTGTTGGTACCACGGTAACCATCACCGGAACGAACTTCAGCGCCACGCCTGCCAACAACATTGTTTACTTCGGGGCAACCCGTGCAACGGTTACCGCAGCCAGTACAACGCAGCTTACCGTTACCGTACCCGTTGGCGCAACTTACGAGCCCATCACCGTGCAGGTAGCTGGTTTGACAGGCTTTTCGAGCAAGCCCTTTGTAGTAACGTTTCCGGGTGGGGGAAGTATAGATGCGTGTTCGTTTGCGCCAAAAGTTGACTTCGCTGCCGACTCAAATCCTTTTGGTGTAATGGCGAGTGATTTTGACGGGGATGGGAAGCCGGATATTGCTGTTGTAAACCGTACCAGCAGGACGCTCTTGGTTTATCGAAATACAAGTAGCCTCGGGCTTATTAACGCGGCTTCTTTAGCGGCTCCGATAAGTCGGGCAACCGCGCCAGTCGATCCAATAGGGGCCGCCACTGCTGATTTGGATGGCGATGGCAAATTGGATATCGTGCTGGCTAATGCAGGGTCAGTTTCATCTGTATCTGTGTACCGAAACACTTCTACTACGGGTAATGTGTCATTTGACGACCGAGTAGATTATGGTACGGGTGTTCACCCAATCAACATCGCAATCAATGATCTGGATAATGACGGTAAGCCCGAAATTGTGGTTTGTAATCGATTTTCAAACTCTGTTTCAGTTTTAAAGAACATTAGTTCAGCCGGAGGATTTATTGCTAACTCGTTTGCACCCAAGGTGGATTTCACAGTTGGATTTGAACCATTTGGAATTTCCATCGCTGACTTGGACGCAGATGGGAGACCAGATATAACAGCCGTAAATAACTCGAGCGGATCTGTTTCGGTGTTGAGAAATACTACTGTCGGAGGCGTTATTAATTCCAGCTCTTTCGCACCGCGGGTGGATTTTCCAGTTTTGGTTGGCGCGGGCTCAGCATTTGTTGCAGACATTGACGGGGATGGAAAAGGAGACATCATCGCTGCCAATCTGACGAATTTTTCAATCTTGCGAAATACAGTTACAACTGGAATTACTGCTAGTTCTTTTTCACCCAAAGTTGATTTCAGTTCCGGTTATGGGCCTGTTGCGTCGGATGTTGATGGCGACGGAAAAGTTGATATCGTGGTGAATGCTAGCGCCAGCAACAGGTTATCGATTTTTCGGAATACTGCTACCGCGGGTACGATTTCGTCAACCTCATTCGCAGCGCCCATCGACTTTGTTGGTGGTCAAGGTCTTGTTGCCATGGTAGACATTGATGGGGACGGGAAAAACGATATCGTCACGACAAGCTATTCAGCAAATACATTGTCTATTCTTAGAAACCTGATTGGCGAGCCTTCACCGCCCGAGCCTACAATTGCGTCTGTTGCGCCCGCTTTTGGTGCTGCGGGCACTTCGGTCACTATTACGGGTACGAATTTCGATTCAACCCCGGCAAACAATATTGTTAGAATCAATGGTACAGCTGCCACAGTTACAGCGAGTACCGCAACTACAATCACTGCAACAATTCCTACTGGTGCCACTACTGGTCCGGTAACGGTGCAAGTGGGTTGCAAGACGGGCACAAGTGGATCTAATTTCTCGGTAACGGTTTGTTTCCCTGCCAACGGCCAAAATGCAGACGTGGTACTGGGGCAAACTAACTTTACAACAGCAACGTCTGGGTCGGGTAACAACAAATTTGCAGGGGTTGGCAGCGTAGCTGTCCATCACGCGTCAGGTAAAATATTCGTAGCGGACATCGGCAATAACCGCATTCTCCGGTTCAGTGCTGCGCAAGCAAATACAATTGGAGGTGTTGCGGAAGCAGTTATCGGCCAGCCTGACTTCACCACCACATCAGCGGGACTGTCGGCCAGCAAATTAAATTTCCCGATTGCCATTACCATCGATCAGAATTCCGGAGCACTCTGGGTAGCTGATGCCAATAACCATCGTATCCTGCGGTTCGACAATGCAACCACAATTTCCAGCGGAGCGAATGCAAACGGGGTTTTGGGACAATCCGATTTTACAACAGGCACAGCCCCCGTGGTCACAGCTGCTGCGGTTGGTTTTCCGTGGGGAGTGGCCCTTGATTCAAATGGTGATCTATGGGTGGGAGAACGTGCATGGAATCGTGTTACAAAATTTCCGAATGCCGCAGCGTTGCCAAACGGAAGCGCTGCAACGGTGGTTATTGGCCAAACTAATTTCTCCTCTGCGGGAATAGGTACTTCAGCAACAACATTGTGGCGTCCGAATAATGTGGCGATTGATGTTCTGGGAAATCTTTGGGTAGCCGATGAATTAAATGACCGAGTACTTAAATTTTCGAATGCCAAGAATTTAGTGACAGGAGCAGCAGCAACTGTAGTGTTGGGTCAGGTTGATTTTTTTGGTAACTCATTCGCAACCGCCCAAAACAGGATGTACGGACCCATTGGACTTCACGCAGACATTTTTGGAAACATCTGGGTTGGCGATTGGGCCAATCAACGGGTTTTACAATTTGTAAACGCCGCTTCGCTAGTGAATGGGGCGAATGCATCGAAAGTCCTGGGGGCGCCAAATTTTACGGCAATTTTTGGAGGTACCGCACAAAACAGAACGCAGCCTGTTCCGGGGCTAGCCGTTGACCACCTTGGCAATGTATACGTTGCGGATGATTTTAACAGGCGAGTGCTCCGCTTCAACGCGCCATCGGCAACGCCTATACCGAGCGTGGTTGCTGTTTGTTCGGGTACTGCGGCCACACTTATGGCAACAGGCGCCAACCCTGCCCAAGAATACCGCTGGTATGATGTTGCCAACGGAGGCAGTTCTTTGGGATCAAGCGACTCATTTACTACCCCGAATTTAACAGTAAGTTCGACCTATTACGTTAGTTTGGTCGATGCCGTGTGCAATTACGAAAGTGGCCGCCTGCCGCTGACAGTGAACATAATCTCAGCCCCCATCGCCCCGGCTACAACATCGGCTGGCCGCTGCTCGAGCGGCAGTTTAGCATTATCCGCCGCCGGCGCCAGCCCCGGCCAATACCGCTGGTACACCCAAGCCACGGGCGGAACAGCTATTGCCGGTGAAGTCAACGACACGTATACTACACCTTCCCTCACGAGCACCACTACCTACTACGTATCTATTAACAACGGTACCTGCGAGAGCAATCGCACGGCCGTAACGGCCACGATTAATCCGCTCCCCGCTGATCCAACAACAACGAACGCAAGCCGGTGCGATTCTGGTTCGACTATTCTTATGGCATCGGGCGGCAGCCCCGGCCAATACCGCTGGTACACCCAAGCCACGGGCGGAACACCCATTACAGGTGAGGTGAACGACACGTATACTACACCTTCGCTCACGAGTACCACTACCTACTACGTATCAATTAACACCGGTACCTGCGAGAGTAATCGCGCCCCGGTAACGGCCACGGTTAACGCAAACCCTGGGGCCCCGACTACCACCGCTGCTGCACGCTGCGATCCAGGAACAGTGACACTCACCGCCTCCGGCGCCAGCCCGGGTGAATACCGCTGGTACACCCAAGCCACGGGCGGAACACCCATTACAGGTGAGGTGAACGACACGTATACTACACCTTCGCTCACGAGTACCACTACCTACTACGTATCAATTAACACCGGTACCTGCGAGAGTAATCGCGCCCCGGTAACGGCCACGGTTAACGCAAACCCTGGGGCCCCGACTACCACCGCTGCTGCACGCTGCGATCCAGGAACAGTGACACTCACCGCCTCCGGCGCCAGCCCGGGTGAATACCGCTGGTACACCCAAGCCACGGGCGGAACACCCATTACAGGTGAGGTGAATGACACGTACACTACACCATCGCTCGCGAGCACCACCACGTATTTTGTATCAATTGGTATTGGCCCCTGCGAAAGCAATCGCGTAGCAGTAACCGCCACAATCAACCCAATCCCCTCAACACCCACCACAACCGGGGCTAGCCGGTGCGATGCCGGTACGGTTGCGCTAACGGCTTCAGGTGGCAGCGCGGGCGAATACCGGTGGTACGCAACTGCTACGGGCGGTACCCCGATTGCGGGCGAAGTGAATGACTCGTTTACCACACCCACACTCACCGGCACCACTGCGTATTATGTATCAATCAACAACGGTGCCTGCGAGAGCAATCGCGCCCCGGTAACGGCCACGATTAACACCATTCCGGCAAATCCCACACCTACAGGCGCCAGCCGTTGCGGCGCGGGTACCGTTACACTTACTGCAGCCGGTGCTGCCCCCGGCCAATACCGTTGGTACACGACGCTTACAGGCGGGCTGCCCCTCTCCGGCGAGGTAAACAGTACGTTTGTAACACCGGCTCTGCCGACTTCTACCGACTTCTATGTCTCGATTAACGATGGATTCTGCGAAAGCGGTCGTGCTGCCGTTACCGCTTCCATCAACCCCGTGCCGGCAGCGCCTACAACAACAAGTCCAAACCGGTGTGGCCCCGGATCAGTTTCTTTCACGGCAGCAGGGGGTGCGGCTGGTCAGTATCGATGGTACAGTTTGCCAACCGGCGGAACAGCCATACCGGGTGAGGTTAATAACACCTACACGGTAAATCTCACCGGCACTACTAGTTTTTATGTGGCGATTCTGCAAGCCGGCTGCGAAAGCAACCGCACCACGGTAGTGGGCACAATTCTGTCCGTACCAGCCATCCCGACCGTCACGTCCTCTCCTCCGATCACCAACAACCAACTGGAATTATGTCCATCCACCAGTGCCACACTAACCGCACCGGCTGGATTTGCCGCCTACACGTGGAGTACGGGCAGCACGGGGGCCACAACAACCGTTTCGCAACCGGGTAGTGTAACACTTACCGTTCGGAATAGCGACGGATGCACAAGTGCGCCTTTCGCCCTCACAGTAGTAAGTCGCGCGTGTGCGCCGGCCATCGCTCCACCACCGCCACAAACGATACCGGTGGAAGGTCAGCTCAACATCAATGTAACGGCATTGATTACGTCTGTCTTGCCAATCGTTCCCGGCTCGCTGCGCGTGACGATTGCCCCAGCCAGTGGCGCGCGTGCCAGTTTCTCGCCATCCGGTGAATTGCGAATCGATTACTCCGGGGTGCTATTTGCCGGGCGTGACGTCTTGACAATTGAAGTTTGCAACATCGCCGGAGAGTGCGCCCAGCAGCAGATCAGCATCGAAGTAGTAGGCGACATCATCGTCTTCAATGGCATCTCACCGAACGGAGACGGTGAAAACGAATTTTTCTACATACAATATATTGATGTGCTTCCGGCCGCGCGTGAGAACGAGGTTTCCATTTTCAATCGTTGGGGTGATCTGGTGTGGCAGACCAGAAACTATGATAACATAGGTAACCGCTTTGAAGGAAAGAACAGTTCAGGCGGGGAACTGCCTTCGGGCACCTATTACTACCGCATTCAGTTTGCGTCGGGCGTTTCGGAACGGGCAGGCTACCTTTCGTTAAAACGATAATGTGATTATGAAAAAATACATTTTTGGTTTCAGTATCTGGCTGTGTGCGTTGAGTGCCCACGCCCAGCAAGATCCGCTCTACGCGCAGTACCTCAACAACCCGCTGCTGC
>ERZ1066136.1304-NODE-1304-length-13135-cov-7.349694_pt1 | contig 13135 bp, 10 predicted proteins | sample MGYA00382783_ERZ1066136 | MGnify/ENA primary metagenome ERZ1066136 (study PRJEB33369, sample SAMEA5778366) | biofilm metagenome | biome: Industrial cooling water; feature: Water cooling tower basin; material: Biofilm | place: United Arab Emirates | collected... | reverse complement strand
TTTTCCAACGCTACGAAGCCTCGAACTGCGGAACTTGGGCTAACGCCCTGGCGATTGCCGGGTCATGAGCTTTGTCGGGCACAGCACCCGTCGCCAGTGGTGCGCCGCCCCAGCGCCGCCGGAGCGCCGTGCGGCCGCTGCGGCCCACGGCAGCGCGCGGCTGCATGGAGTCTTCATCGGCTCCGCACCGTCGCTTGTCTTCGCGTCGTTCCACTCGTCGCTCTGACGTGTGGACCGCTGCGCTCGCAGTGGCTCCGACACGCGCCCATGCGCACCGAGGACCACTGCATGCTGCTTCGCATCACCGCCGCCGCGCTCGCCGCCGCGGCCTCGCTCTCCGCCCAGATCTCCCACACCCACCTGTCGACGATCCAGTCGGCGAACCAACGCGGCGAGATCGGCGCCTTCGACGCGCAGAGCCGCCGCTTCTTCGTCACCAATCCGGTCAGCGGCGCGCTCGACGTGTTCGTCGTCTCGGCCACCGGCGGGTTGTCGTTCGTGAGCTCGATCGCACTGAGCGGCAATCCGAACAGCGTCGCGGTCTACAACGGCCTGGTCGCCGTCGCCGTCGAAGGCGCCACTCCGCAGGCCCTCGGCGCCGTGCAGTTCTTCACCGCGGCCACCGGCCTCGCCAACGGCCCGGCGGTGACGGTCGGCGCGCTGCCCGACATGCTGACCTTCACGCCGGACGGCACCAAGGTGGTGACCGCGAACGAAGGCGAAGCGGACCTCGCCACCGGCCTGATCAACCCGGAAGGCTCGGTCAGCATCGTCGACGTCGCCGCGCGCACCGCGACCACCGCGAGCTTCGCACCGTGGAACGGCCAGAAGGCCGCCCTGCAGGCACTGGGCGTGCGCCTGTCGAACCGCAACGGGGTCACGCTGGCGCAGGACGTCGAACCCGAGTACGTGACGATCGACGCCACCGGCTCCACCGCCTACGTCACGCTGCAGGAGGCGAACGCGCTCGCGGTCGTCGACATCGCCAGCGCGACGATCACCGCGATCCTGCCGCTCGGCGAGAAGGACCACAACCTGCCGCAGAACGCCTTCGATCCGTCCAACAGCGACGGCATCAACGGCAACTTCCAGAACTTCCCGATCCGCGGCCTCTACATGCCGGACGCGGTCTGCTCGTTCACGATCGGCGGCGTCACCTACCTGGCGACGGCCAACGAAGGCGACAGCCGCGCCGACTTCGCCGGCTGGGACGACGAGACGCGCGGTGCAGCACTCGACAACGACTTCAACCTCGACATCGAAGACCCGACGCCGGACACCGGCCTCTACACGTCGCTGCAGCTGAACACGAACGCGATCCTCGGCCGCCTGAACTTCGTCACCAGCGACTACGACCTGGCGCGCGGTGACACCGACGGCGACGGCGACGTCGACCAGCTCTACTGCTTCGGTGGCCGTTCGTTCACGATCTGGACCACCGCCGGTGCCATGGTGTTCGACTCGGGCTCGCAGCTCGAACAGGTGATGCTGGCCCGCGGCCTGCTCGACGACAACCGCTCCGACGACAAGGGTCCGGAGCCGGAAGCGGTGACGTTCGGCATCGTCGGCGGCACGCCGCTGCTGTTCGTCGGCCTCGAGCGCTGCAACGCCGTGGTCGTCTACGACGTCACCAACCCGGCGGCGCCGGTGCTGGTCGACGTGATCAACGTGCTCGCGTCGAGCGGCCTCGGCAGCTTCGCGCCCGAGGGCCTGCAGTTCGTCGCCGCCGACCAGAACCCGACCGGCCGCGCGCTGCTCGCCGTGGTCAGCGAAGGCAACGGCACGCTGTCGGTGTTCGCGATCGACGCCGGGGAAGCCGCCGTCACCAGCTTCGGCACCGGTTGCCCGAGCGTGCTGCCGCTGACGCTGGCGAGCAACCTGCCGCGGCTCGGCACCACGTGGACGCTGGCGGCGAGCAACGTCGACGCGAACGCCACGTTCGCCGCGTTCTGGTTCGGCACGCAGGCGCTGCCGTTCGGCATCGACCTGACGGCGATCGGCGGTGCGGGCTGCTTCGCCCACATCGATCCGGCGCTCGGCGTCGGCTACGCGGTCGCCAACGCCGGCGGCAGCACCTACCCGGTCGCAGTGCCGGCGGCGCCGTCGCTGCTCGCGTTCACGCTGACCACGCAGGCCAGCACGTTCGACGGTGCCCTGTTCCGCAGCTCGAACGCGCTCGCCGCGGTCGTCGGCAACTGAGCCGACGAGCCACGCGCGGGCTCAGAAGCCGACATACTGCTCGAGCGCGTTGCTGACGACGATCTGCAGCGCGTTCGCCGTCGGGTCGATCAACGCCGCCTGCTGGAACATGCGCAGTCCAGGGCGCACCGCACCGATGCGACCGGCGCCACGCAGCCACGCTCCTCAGTCGTTGCGCGCGAGCACACGCAGCCGCACCGCGTCCGGCGCGTCGGGCAGCACCAGCAACTCGAACGACATCGGGGCCTGCACCTCCACGAACAGACCGGAGCAGCCCACCGACGGTTTGAACGTTCCGAAGTGTGCGAGCCCTGCAGGCAACGCTTGGTCGCCGCGCAGTGTGCCGAGCACGTCGAGCGCAGCTTGTGCCTCGCGACGAGCCACGTCGCGACGCCCGGCCGCTGCGTAGACCTCGGCCAGCGTCGCATGGCGCAGTGCCTGCAGGCGCGGACGCCGGACCCGCTCGCCCATCTGCTCGAGCATCCCGACTGCGTCGCGCACGTCGCACCGAGCCAGCGCACACAGCGCCGGCACCCGGCTGTCGACCTCGACCGCCTCGTCGCCGAGGCCGAGTTGCTGGAACGCCGCGACGTCGGGCGAAGCGTCCGGACGCAGCGCGCACGCAGCGACGATGCACGCCGTGTTGGCCCCGAAACCATGCCGTTCGCCACCTCCGCGCCGCGCGCGCTCGAACGCGGCCAACGCCGCCGTGCGAGCCTCGCGCCGCTGCTCGGACGTGGCCTCGGGTCGGCTGCCCAGCGACCACTGGAACGCGCCGCGCAGCCACTGCGCGTCGCGTTCGCCACCCTTGGTCGCAGCCAGCTCCGTGAGCAGCTGCTCGACGTCCTCGCCCAGCGTCGCCGCCCCACCGCGCAACGCGCGTTCGACGCCGATCGCCGCGCGCAGCCAGGCCAGTTCCGGCAGTGCTCGCAACGCCGGCGACAGCTCGACCGCCAATGCCGCGCGCACCACTTCGGGCTCGCTGCTCATCGTCAACGCCCCGCACAAGAGCCGCTGCGCTTCGAGGCTCTCCGGCAGCGCGCGCGCGCCGGCCAGTGCCAGGTCGAGCGCATCGCCGATCGTCTCGCGCGTCAAATCCCGCGGCCAACCCATCCCACGCATCGTGCGCAGCAACTGGGTCGACTCGGGATCGCCACGCTCGACCAGCTCGTCGAATTCGCGCGCCAACGCGGCGTCGTCGTTGGCAACCGCGACCCTCACCTTCGGCAGCCAGCGCAAGAGAAGAACCAGCATGCGCGTCGACTCGTCCTGTCCCGGCTCGCCCAGCGCTTCGGCCAGGAACTGCTCGGCCTCGGCGCGCTTGCCGTCGGCGAGCGCGTCGAGCCCGAGCAACGTCGCCGGTAGCGCATGCCGCTCGCGCGCGGCGTGCAAGCGCCGGCTCTCGGCGACGGCGAGGGTTCGATCCACCAAGCGCAGCCGCCGCAGGGTGTGGATCGCGTCCGAGTCGCCGTCGCGACGCGACTGCGTGACGCGCGCCACCTCCGCCAGCCGTCGGGTGCCCCGCCAGGCCGCCTCCGCGTAGCCGAGGCTCTGCATCCGCTCCACAACGGCCTGCGCCGCACGGAGATCGCCGGCCGTCGTCGACAACCTGAGTGCCTCGGAAAGGTGCCGAACGCTCTCGAGCTGCGGCACCTGCTGGGCGCTCCATGCATCGACAGCGCCGCGATCGTCGGCGGCGAGTTCGGCGCGCATGGCATGCAGCGCACTCCAGACTGCGGGCATCGGCGCCGCGTCGTCGCGCAGGATCGCCGCCGCGGCCCAGGCGCGACGCTGGCGCAGCAGATCTCGCTGGGCCAGCGTACGCTGGGCCTGGTCTGGCGCATTGGGACGGATCTGCAGCACAGATGCCAAGGTCTGCATCCCGAGCGTGCTCAACAGCACCTCACACGCCACGAGGTTGCGTTCCTGGTCGGCGCTGCTCTTCGGTGCAACAGCCAACACGTCGAACGCGCAAGCGATGCGCGCCCGGTCGCTGCCCCCACCGCGCAGCAGTCGATCGCGGTCGGCGATCGGCACCAACTTCGCCCCCGCCAGCTGCTGCTGCCTCTCCGCTTCCGGCACCGCCGCCAGCACGTCGGGCAGCGCCGCGGGCGCGCCGAGGCGCTCGGCGATGCCGCGCCGATCCAGACTCGGCGCCGGTCGCGGCGCCGCGTCCGCTGGCTGCGGCTGCTGCGCCGCGAGCGACGAAGCGGCGACGAGGAAGGAGAGGACGAACGCGAACGCCGTGGACGTGTTCTGCATGCGACTCCGGACGAGCTCGCGCATGGTAGTCGCGCGAGGGACGCACCGGTGCGTTCCAGTTCGAGAGTGGGACGGGATCACCGGCTCAGCCGACGCCGAGCAAGCGCAGGGCCAGCTGCGGTTGCGCGTTCGCCTGCGCCAGCACCGAGATCGCCGCCTGCTGCAGGATCTGGTACTTCGCCACCACCGCCGTCTCGTTGGCGAGGTCGGCGTCGCGGATGCGCGACTCGGCGGCGGCGAGGTTCTCCGACTGCACGGCGAGGTTGCGGATCGTGCTGTCGAGGCGGTTCTGCAGCGCGCCGAAGCGGCCACGCACGCGCGACACGCTGTCGATCGCCGAGTCGATCGCCGCGATCGCCGTCGTCGACGCACCGACGTTGGTGACGCCGAGAACGTCGAGGCCGAGCCCGGTGGCCAGCACCGGCGACAACGACGCGGACAGCGTGTCGATGCCGGCGTTGGTGCCGATGCCGACCTGGAACAGCACCGTCGACGCGTTGCCGTCGAGCAGCTTGATGCCGTTGAACTCGGTGGCGCGGCCGATGCGGTCGATCTCGTCGACCAGCTGCTGGAACTCCTCGTCGAGCGTGCGGCGGTCGGAGTTCGACACCGAACCGTTCGCCGACTGCATCGCCAGTTCGCGCAGGCGCAGCAGCATGCCGCTGACCTCGCCGAGCGCGCCTTCGCCGGTCTGCACCAGCGAGATGCCATCGAGCGCGTTGCGCCGCGCCTGGTCGAGCGAACGCACCTGCGCGCGCAGTCGTTCGCTGATCGCGAGGCCCGCGGCGTCGTCGGCGGCGGTGGTGATGCGCAGCCCGGTGGCGAGGCGCCGGTAGCCGACCGCGAGGCGCTCGGTGATCTGCGTCAACGAACGCTGCGCGGTCATCGCCGGGATGTTCGTGTTGATGCGCAGGCCCATGGCGTCCTCGCCGCTCCCATCGGCAACCGGCCGCCCGGGCGAGAAGTCGGCTTCGCCGGGAGCGGCGCCGGATCAGCGCGGCGCGGTCGCATCCGTTCGAGCGGCGTCGCCCAGAGGCCAGAACCGCTACCATGCCCCGCCATGCGCGCCATCACCGCCGCCACGACCCTGGCCCTCGTTCTCGCCACCAGCGCCATCGCCCAGTGCACGACGCAGATCGTGCCGATCCCGATCGGCACCAACGGCCCGGTGCACGAGCTGCTGCAACTGCAGAACGGCGACATCCTGCTGGTCGGCGACTTCACGTCGGCGTTCGGCGTCGCCGCCAACCGCATCGCGCGCTGGAACGGCACCACGGTGACCGCACTCGGCAGCGGCTTGAACGGCCTCGTGCGCGACGCGCTCGAACTGCCGAACGGCGACCTGCTCGTCGGCGGCACGTTCACCACCGCCGGCGGTCAGCCCGCGGTCGGCCTCGCGCGGTGGGACGGCAGCACTTGGTCGACTCTCGGTTCCGGGCCGGGCGCCGACGTTTGGAGCATCGCTGCGCGGCCGAACGGCGAGATCGTCGTCGGCACCAGCCACGTCGATCGCGCGCGCCGCTGGGACGGCTTCGCCTGGAGCGGGCTCGGGCTCGCGCCGTCGCCTTTCGTCTCCTTCCCGGTGTCGGCGGTGCACACCATGCCGAACGGCGACGTGGTGATGTCGGGCCAGGCGCTCGTCGCCGTATCCGGCGGCTTCCGCGACATGGCGCGCTGGGACGGCACCAGCGTGCAGGCGATGCCGGGTCTCGGCACCGGCACACCGGCCCTGTTGGGTGGCAACGCGACCCGCTTCGCGACGCTGCGCGACGGCACGCTGTACGCAGCCGGCAGCTGGAGTGGCGTCAGCGTCGTGCGCTGGACCGGGACGACGTGGGCCGCGGTGCCCGGCACGCAGGTGGCCCTCGGCGGCGCGTTCGACCTGAGCGAGCTGCCGAACGGCGACTGGCTGCTCGGCGGCGGCTTCCTCTACGTCGGCCCCAACCAGGCCGCGCGCGGCGTAGTGCGGCGTCGCAACGGCACCTGGGAACCGTTCGGCAGCGGCGTCACCGGCGGCGCGCGTTCGTTCCTGCCGCTGCCGAGCGGCGACGTGCTGGTCGGCGGCGAACTGTCGGTCGTCGACGGCCAACCGGCGAACAACCTCGCCCTGCTGGTGCCGACGTGCCGGGCGACGGCGACGAGCGTCGGCAGCGGCTGCAGCGGCGGAGCCGGCCCGTTGGCGCTGGCGGCGCTGTCGCTGCCGTTCACCGGGTCGACGCAGCGCTCGCTGGCCATGATCCTGCCGGGGAACGCGTTCGGCGTCGGCATCCTCGGCTTCACGCCGCTGTCGATGCCGCTCAACACCCTGCTGCCGCAGGCGCTGGCCGGCTGCCAACTGCTGGCGAGCCCCGACGAGCTGACGCTGCTGCCGCCGAACGGTGGCACGGTGACGACGTCGCTGGTGGTGCCGAACGTGCCGTCGCTGGTCGGCGCGGTGCTGCAGCAGCAGGTCGCGTCGATCGAACTCGGCCCCGGTGGCGCGATCACCGCGATCGCGACGACCAACGCGCTGCAGCTGACGATCGGTTCGTCCTGAGCCTGCGGGCCGCGGCGACGGCACCGTTCATCGATCCGTTGCGTCGACGATCTCCGGCTGCAGGCGAGCGGCCGTGGCGACGATCGCCGCGACCACATGTTCGGGCACGCCAACCGCGAGCAATGCCGCCTGCAGGTGGCCCGCCACCCGCGCGAAGTGCGCCGCGGTGATGCCGCGCCCACGATGCGCTGCGCGCAGCGAACGGCCGCGGTAGCCGTTCGGGCCACCGAGCGCAGCGGCGAGGAACTCGAACTGGTGGTCGCGCTGGCGACGACGGTCGGTGTCGGCGAAGAACGGCGCGAGCTCGGGATCGGCGTACACACGGTCGTAGAAGCCGTCGACGGCGGCGCGCAGCACGGCGGCGCCGCCGAGCGAGGCGAACAGCGGATGCAGGTGGGGATCGCTCACGTCCCCATCAGCGCTGCGCCGGCGCGGTTCCGGACAGACGCCGCCGCCGCGCCGGGCTCGCGTTCAGAAGCCGACCAACGCCTGCAGGCCGCTGGACAGCGCCAGCGTCGCCGCGAAAGCGCCGTTCGGATCGAGCACTCCATACTGCGCGAACACCGACAAGCCGACGACCGCCGGTGACGCCGGCAGCGGCAGCGGCAACTGCACCGCACCTGCGGGCCCGGTCAGCACGCCGGTCACGACCACCGCGTCGTTGAGCGCGCTGCAGCCGCCGCCGATCGGGATCTCGAAGCCGGTGAGGCCGAGGGCGAGCACGGCGATCGCGTTCGGCAGCGCCGACGACAGCTTGAAGTCGACCGTCGCGCCGAGGCGCGGCGCGTCGTCGGCGGCGATCTGCGGCACGAGGCCGCCGGTGCCGGCGCAACCCTGGCCGTAGGCGAACACCGCCGGGAACGTCGGCATCGCCCACAGTTCGCGGCCGGTGCTGCCGTCGTCGGCGGTGAAGTAGACGAGGCCGCCGGCGTGCGTGAACTCGCGCGGCTGCGACGACGCGCTGCCCGGGTTGAGGTCGAGCAGGCGCGAGGTGCCGGCCGGCAGGCCGTTGCTGCGCCACGGTTCGCGGCCGAAGCCGGTCGACACACCGCTGAACACGGTGACGTCGGCGCCCGGCAGTGAGAACCAGTCGGCCCCTTCGGTCAGCGTCGGCGCCTGGCCGAGCGGGAACGTATTGATGCCGGTCGGGTCGGTGCGCTGCACCGAGGTGCCGAGGCCGAACAACGCCACGCCCTGCACCGTGCTGTAGGCGGTGATGGCGATGCCGGGCGCCACGATGCCGCCGACGAGGTTGTTCTGCAGCGCGGTCGACGCCGCGGTGCCGCTGGTGCGGTAGAGCCGCGACGTCGACGCGTCGCCGATGGTGTACAGCCACTGCGCTCCGGCGGCGCCGAGGAACTGCACCGTGTTGCCGGTGACGTCGTCGACCAGCAGCTCGGTGCTCAGGTTGCCGTCGGTGCTCCACACGTCGCGCCCCGTCGTCGGCGACGTCGCGACGAACAGGAGCCGCCCGGTCGCCGTGGTCGGCCCGAGCGTGATCGCGGCCGCCGCCGGGCCGGGCGCGATGTTCGTCACCGGCACGGTGCCCACGGTCGTGCCGTCGGTGCGCCACACTTCGTCGCCGAGGTTGTCGTCAGCGGCGAACAGCAGCAGGCCGGGCACGGACTGCAGCGACCACGTGGTCTCGCTGCCGGTGCCGAGCGCACTCGCCGAACCTGGGCGGATGTCGCGCACCAGGACCGTTCCGGCTGGCGTGCCGTCGGTTCGCCACAGCTCGACGCCGGTGGCCGCCGCCTGCCCGCGGAACAGCACCAGGTTGCCGAGTCGCGCCGGCGCTGGCTGCGCGGCGAGGCCGCTGTGCAGCAACTGCGGCGCGTTGACGCCGTCGATCGCGTAGAGGTTGTTGCCGAGGAACAGCAGCAGCTGCGTCGGCGTGCTCGCCCACGCGACCGTCGAACCGCCGCCGACCAGTCCCGGCAGGAACGTGGTCCCGGCGGGCGTGCCGTCGGTGCGGTAGACGCGGAGCCCGGCGAGGTTGGCGACGAAGAAGCGCTGGCCGAGGAAGCGCGGGCTGAACGCGCCCGACTGCAGCGCCGGCACTCCGTAGAGCGGCTGCGTGCCGACGGCGGTGCCGTCGCTGCGCCACGGCAGGTTGCCGGAGCAGAACAGGACGACGTTGCCGTCCATCGCCGCGAGCCGATCGGGATTCGAGCCGGCGTTGACGAAGGCCGGGACCAGCGGCGTCGGCACGTTCGTCGCCGTGACCACGCGCCCGTCGGCGAGCAGCGCACCCGCCCCACCGGGCAGTTCGGTGACGACGCGAGACGTCGTCCCGCTGCCGATCGCCGTCGTGCCGGCGGCCGTGCCGTCGCTGCGGTGGAGCGTGAAGGTGTCGGATGGACTCTCGCTGACCATCACGGCCCGCGGTGGACTGTTGCCGATGCGCTGCGGCTCGCCACCGTCGACGCGGTTGAGGCTGCTCAGCACCGTGGTCGGCGTGCCCCCCGTGCCCGGGATGCTGCGGAAGTTCCAGCCGAAGAGGCTGCTCTGGCTGTAGAGGATGTTCGTGCCGACCGCACACTCGACGAGGCCGCCGAAGGACATCGCGTCCTGCACGCTCAGGCTCTGGCTGAACGGGTTGTAGCGATACAGACTCTGGCTGGCGACGAACCAGAACAACGGCTGCGTCAGCGCCGGCTGGTAGGCGGTGATCGAGGTCGGGTTCGACCCCGACGATCCCGTCACCACGTCGATCGCCTGCAGCACGCCCTGCGCGACGCAGTAGGGCTCGAGGCCGTTGGCTCCCTGCGCCGCGAACATCAGGTAGTCGCCGCTCCAGCAGAAGTCGCGCGGGTTGCTGCTCGCCGAGCCGGCGGCGAGGTTCGCGAACAGGCTCTGCGCGATGCCGCTGATGCGCCACAGCTCGACGCCGCTGGTGCTGTTCTGCCCGGCGAAGTAGACGCCGCTCGGCAACGGTGCGATCTGCTTCGGCTCGGCCGGCATGCCGTCGAGGCTGCCGGCGCGCAGCTGGGTCACACGCACGGTGTTGGCGACGGTGCCGCCGCTGCGCCACAGTTCGCGGCCGTTGCTGGTGTCGGTCGCCGAGAACCAGCACAGCGACGCCGCGGCGTCGTAGGCGAGGCTGCGCGGCGCGCTGCCGCCGTTGCCGATCGCCTGCGTGCCGGCGACCGTACCGTCGGTCGTCCACAGCACGGTGCCGGCACCGGCGTCCGGGCCGACGAAGAACGCGCGGTCGTTGCCACCGACGACCTCGACCGCGGTGCCGCTCGGATAGCCGGCCGGGACCCGCAGCAGCAGCGTCGTGCCCGCCGGCGTGCCGTCGGTGCGCCAGATGCGGGTCTCGGCGTCGTCGCCGGCGACGAAGACGGCGAAGCTGCCGCACAGGCGGCCGCCGAGCAGCGTGCCGTAGTCGTAGGTCGGGGCGGCTGCCGTGGCGAGGTCGGCGACGCGGAACGGCGCCCCCTGGGCGGCGAGGGCCGCGCTGATCAGGACGACGACGATGGCGGAACGAACGGGCGGAACGAGGGCCATACCTCGGGAGCAGCGGCCCGCCGCGTCGGTTCGTTCGCGGGAGCCCGGGAATCCCACCGGATGCGCAGCACCGCTCAGGTCGCTTCCGGCGACAGGCCCGCCCCGGCGAGCGTGTGGTCGACGATCCACTCGACCAGCAGCTTCTCGGTCGCCACCTCGTGCGCGACGACGCCGTTGCTGCGCGCCAGCTCGACCAGCTTGTCCTGCAGGGCGCGCACGGCGCCGAAGTGCTGCAGGTGGCGCACGCCGGGCATCGCCGGGTCGCTGCGCACCCGCCGCAACAGCCGCGCCCGGTGCAGCCGTTCGTCCTCGAGCGTCAGCAGCATCTCGACGACCACGGCCGGCGAGCCGCGCTGGCGCAGTTCCTGCCGCATGCCGCCGGGCACCAGGTGGGCGCCGACCAGCAGCACGTGGCGGCCTTCGGCGACGGAACGTTCCGCCACCGCGGTGGCCGCGTTGCTGACCGCCTGCGCCTGCCGCAGGAAGCCGTTGCCGAACGGATCGCGCGGCGACGTCACCGCCTCGTGCGCCGGCAGGTGCAGTTCGGGCAGCAGGTTCTTGCCGACCACCGAGCGCAGGATCTCGCGCACGGCCTCGGTCGGCACGACGCGGTGGATGCCGAGGCGCGCGGCGAGGCTCGTCGCCAGCGACGACTTGCCGACGCCGGGGGCCCCGAGCAGGCACAGCACCAGCGGCCGGCCGAGGTGACGGAACCGCCGCCACGCGCGGTAGCGCCCCGCCTCCGCCGCGCCGACCAGGGCTTCGAGCAGATCGCCGGCGCGGGCGGCCACCCGTTCGGACTCGATCTCGCTGTGGCCCTCGAGCCGCAGGCTGGTGCCCAGGCGCGACGCGATCGCGTAGGCGTCCGGCGGCTGGATGCCGGTGACCAGCAGACTGTTCGCCAGCATCTCGACCGAGAACGGCAGGCTGGTGCCGTAGCGGTTGTGCACGAGCAGCAGGTTGGTGTCGGAAGACAGGACGGGATCCATGGTGCACTCTCCTTGCGCAGTCGGGGCTCGGCTCGCAGACCGGACGCGGGCGAAGCCACAGCCGACGTGATCGATCCAGTTCGCAGCGCCCGCTCAGGGTCGCTGGCGCGGGCGACGGCGGTCGACCAGCACCCGCTGCGCACGCCGCGACAGACGGACGATGGCCTCCTTCGGCGTCGCCGTCAGTTCGCGCAGGAACACGCCCTGGCCGTCGACCAGCTGCAGCGCCAGCGAGCACTGCTGGTCGACGCCGCCGCGCGCGCCGTTGACGTCGCGCACGCGCAGCAAGGCGTGCACCACGCGATGGCGGAAACGCTGCAGCGCGCGGTTCAGGTAGAGGTCGGCGAAGCGAGCCAACCAGTGGCTGCGCGGCCGCCCGGCGAAGCGGACCTCGACCGGCAGGCGCAGCGTCGGCGCCGCAGCGCCGGAGGAGCCGGCGACGCCGGCGGGAACGGAGGACTTGCAGGAAGTCGTGCGGGTCATGCCGCAGTGATCGGGCCGCCAACCCTTTGGCTCCAGATCATGTTTCCGACGGTATCGTGACGAAAAATCGAATGATGATCGACCGGCTGAACTTCCACCACCTGCGCTACTTCCACGTCGTCGCGCACGAAGGCAGCATCGCCCGCGCCAGCCGCGTGCTGCACACGAGCCCGCCGTCGATCAGCGTGCAGCTGCGCCAGCTCGAGCAACAGATCGGCGAGCGCCTGTTCACCAAGCAGGGGCGCAGCCTCGTGCTGACCGCCGTCGGCGAGACCGTGCGCGACTACGCCGACCAGATCTTCGCGCTCGGCGGCGAGATGATGGCGACCGTGCGCGGCGCTCCCGGCGGCCGCGGCACGCTGCTGCGCTTCGGCGTCGCCGACTCGGTGGCGAAGGAGCTGGCGGCGAAGCTGATCGGGCCGGCGTTCGAGACCGAGCAGCCGTGCCGGGCGATCGTGCGCGAAGGTCCGGCGGAACGGCTGCTGGCCGAACTGGCGCTGCACCGGCTGGACGTGGTGCTGCTCGACGAACCGCCGCCGTCGCTGGCGCGGTTGAAGCTGTTCCAGCATCCGCTCGGCGAAGCGGCGATCGGCGTGTTCGCGCCGGCCGCGACCGCCCGCCCGCTGCGCCGCCGCTTCCCCGCGTCGCTGGCCGGCGCCGCGTTCCTGCTGCCGGTCGCCGGCAACCTGCTGCGCGCCGCGTTCGACGGTTTCTGCCGCAGCGCCGGGCTCACGGTCGCGGTCGCCGCCGAAATCGAGGACTCGGGCCTGGCGAAGACGCTGGCGCGCGAGGGCCGCGGCCTGCTGCTGGCGCCGACGGCGTTGTCGCCGGTGCTCGCACGGCACTACGGGCTGTCCCCCGTCGGCGAACTGCCGGACGTGCGCATCCCCTACATCGCCTGCACGGCGTGGCGCCAGATCGACAGCCCACAGCTCCAGCGCGTGCTGGCGGCGGGTCGCGACCTGCTGACTCCCTAGCGATCCGCTCGCGGGCGCGGCGCCTCGCCACTCACTGCCCGACGATCCAGCGCAACGCCGGCGACGAGGCCAGCAGCCCGAGCAGCCCACCGGCGCTGTCGAGCACGACCCACTGCGTCGCGAACTCGAGGCCGAGGAACGTGGCGGCCGGCGGCACGGCGATCGTCAGCGACGCC
>ERZ1066136.1302-NODE-1302-length-13189-cov-7.652429_pt1 | contig 13189 bp, 13 predicted proteins | sample MGYA00382783_ERZ1066136 | MGnify/ENA primary metagenome ERZ1066136 (study PRJEB33369, sample SAMEA5778366) | biofilm metagenome | biome: Industrial cooling water; feature: Water cooling tower basin; material: Biofilm | place: United Arab Emirates | collected... | reverse complement strand
CGTGTAGACCTCCTGCACGTCGTCGAGCGACTCGAGCGCGTCCAGGAGCTTCTGCATCTTCACGGCGTCGTCGCCGGTCATCACGGATTCGGTCGACGGCTTCATCACCACCTCCGCGAACTCCGGCTTGAGGCCCGCCTTCTCCAGAGCCTCCTTCACGGTGACGAAGTCGGTGTTGGGTGCCGTCAGCACCTCGATGGACCCGTCGTCGTTGCTGACCACGTCCTCCGCGCCGGCCTCGATGGCGATCTCCATCACCTTGTCCTCGCTGGCCCCGGGCGCCAGCAGGAGCTGGCCGCAGTGCTTGAAGAGGAAGGCCACGGAACCGTCGGTGCCGAGGTTGCCGCCGTGCTTGGCGAAGGCATGCCGCACGTCGGCGACGGTGCGGGTGCGGTTGTCGGTCATGCAGTCGACGATGACGGCCGCACCCGCGATGCCGTAGCCCTCGTAGCGGATCTCCTCGTAGTTCACGCCGTCCAGCTGACCCGAGCCGCGCTTGATGGCGTTGTCGATGGTGTCCTTGGGCATGTTCTGGTCGCGCGCCTTGTCGATGGCGAGGCGCAGACGCGGATTGCTGCCGGCGTCACCGCCGCCCAGGCGGGACGCGACCGTGATTTCCTTGATGAGGCGCGTGAAGATCTTGCCGCGCTTGGCATCGGCGGCCGCCTTCTTGTGCTTGATGTTGGCCCACTTGCTGTGTCCTGCCATGACTGAACTCTCGAAGCTTGCGTGAGGAAGGAGGAAACGCGCACGAAACGGGTCGCGCGGATTTCGATTGATATACTTTTCAGAATGTTATCACCGCCCTCCCGGAGCCTGCCATGCCCGAGCCGATGCTCATCGCCAAATCCGACCGGGACCTCGTCCTGCTGCCGGGCCTCGCCAACCGCCACGGCCTGATCACCGGGGCGACGGGCACCGGCAAGACCGTCACCCTCCAGCGTATCGCCGAGCAGTTCTCGAACCTCGGCGTACCGGTGTTCCTGTCGGACGTGAAGGGCGATCTCTCGGGGCTGGCGCAGGCGGGCGCGTGGAATCCCAAGCTGAAGGAGCGCGCCGAGAAGCTCGGCATGGGCGACCTCGCCTTCGCGGCCTGCCCCGTGGCCTTCTGGGATGTCTACGGCGAAAAGGGCCACCCGGTGCGCGCCACCATCTCCGAGATGGGCCCGCTGCTGCTCGGGCGCATGCTCAACCTCAACGACACGCAGCAGGGCGTGCTCACCCTCACCTTCAAGATCGCCGACGACAACGGGCTCCTGCTGCTGGACCTCAAGGACCTGCGTGCCATGATCCAGTTCGTGGGCGACAACGCGAAGGAATTCACCACCAGCTACGGCAACATTTCCGCGGCCTCCATCGGCGCCATCCAGCGCGGCCTGCTCGAACTGGAACACCAGGGTGGCGACAAGCTCTTCGGCGAGCCCGCGCTGGACCTCGACGACCTCATGCAGACCGGCGCGAAGGGCAAGGGCGTGATCAACATCCTCGCCGCGGACAAGCTGATGCTCACCCCGAAGATCTACGCCACCTTCCTGCTGTGGCTGCTGTCGGAACTGTTCGAGCGCCTGCCCGAGGTGGGCGACCCCGAGAAGCCGAAGCTCGTGTTCTTCTTCGACGAGGCACACCTGCTCTTCAACGATGCGCCCCAGGCGCTGCTGGAGAAGATCGAGCAGGTCGTGCGCCTCATCCGCTCCAAGGGCGTCGGTGTCTACTTCGTCACGCAGAACCCGCTCGACGTGCCCGACACCGTCCTGGGCCAGCTCGGCAACCGCGTGCAGCACGCACTGCGGGCCTTCACCCCGCGCGACCAGAAGGCGGTCAAGACCGCTGCGACGACCCTGCGCGCCAACCCCAAGCTCGACACCGAGAAGGCCATCACCGAACTGGGCGTGGGCGAGGCCCTCGTGTCCTTCCTGGACGAGAAGGGCCGCCCCGAGATCGTGGAGCGCGCGTTCATCTGCCCGCCTGCGAGCCGCATCGGCCCCGCCACCGACACCGAGCGCACGTCGGTCATCCAGGGCTCCGCCGTCTACGGCGTGTTCGAGAAGCTCCGCGACCGGCGCGCCGAAGGCGAAGCGGCCGCTGCCCCGGCGGCCAAGGGCACGGCCGCGGAGGAAGACGACGGCGGCGGGATGATGGGCGGCCTCAAGGACATCCTCTTCGGATCCACCGGTCCGCGCGGCGGCCGCCGGGAGGGCGTCATCGATGCCGCGGCCAAGAGCGTCGCGCGCACGGTGGGCTCCAGCCTCGGGCGCGAGATCGTCCGCGGCGTTCTGGGCTCGATCCTCGGGGGCGCCACGACCCGCCGGCGGCGTTAGCCCGTTGGTCACTGGTCCGGCCCCGGCTGCGCGTCCGGGGCTCGGTTCCTTCCTGGTGTTCCTGGCCGCGGTCGGGTTCTCCTTCAAGTCGATCCTGATCAAGCTGGGCTACGGCTACGGCGTGGACGCCACGTCCCTGTTCGCCCTGCGCCAGCTGTTCTCGGCCCCCTTCTTCGTGGTGCTGGCGCTCTGGTCCCGCGACCAGGCGCTCCCGCGCGAGGCCCTGACCCGCCGGGACTGGCTGCAACTCGCGGGGCTCGGGCTGCTCGGGTACTACGTCGCCGCCTGGCTGGACTTCCTGGGCCTGCGCTACATCAGCGCGGGGCTGGAGCGGCTGATCCTCTTTCTGTATCCCACCATCGTGCTGGTGCTCTCGGCCTGGTGGCTCGGCACGCGCATCCGCGGGCGGGAGTTCGGGGCGCTCGTGCTGTCCTATGGCGGGATCGCGCTCGTGTTCCTGGGCCACGCCGGGGCACCGGGCGGCGGAAGGGACCTCGCCCTGGGCAGCAGTCTCGTCTTCGCGAGCGCCGTGGCCTATTCGGTCTATCTGATCGGGTCGAGCCAGGTCGTCCACCGCTTCGGCACGGTGCGATTCACCGCGTGGGCGATGCTGGTGGCCACGGTCGTGGGCGTTGCGCAGTTCCTCGCGACGCATGGGCTGGATTCCCTGCGCCTGCCCCTGCCCGTGTACGGGCTGTGCGCGGTGATGGCCATCTTCTCGACGGTGCTGCCGGCGCTGCTGATGACGGAGGGGCTGCGTCGCGTCGGGGCGAATCAGGCCGCGCTGGTGGGCACCATCGGCCCGGTCGTGACCATGCTGCTGGCAGTCATGATCCTCGACGACACGATGGACGCGGCCCAGGTCGCGGGTGCGGGACTCGTGCTGGCAGGGGTTCTGCTCGTGAGCCTGCGCCCCGCCCGGACGGCTCCGGTCGCGGACTGAACGGCGGTTCCGGCTCAAGGCCCGGCGCCCGCCGCCGAAAACCCGAACAACCGCCCGAGCGCACTGATTCACCGAGGAGTCTTCGTCGTGACGCCCCCCCAGGCCCCCGCCATCGCCCCCATTTTCCGGCTCACCCTCGCCCAGGCCTTCGCGCTCACGGCGGGTGTCGCCGTGCTTGTCATCGCGGCTACCGCCTGGGCGACGATCCGCCTCGGGCCGGGCATCATGCTGGGCATCGCCGGTCTGGGTGCGATCGCGGTCGTGTTTCTCGCGTTCACGGTGCTCGGGTCGATCGAACGGCGGCTGCAGGGTGCCCTGGACCGATTTGGCGCCGCCCCGGCCTCGGGAGAGCCGCTCGAGGCCGCGATCGAAGCCCTCGCCACGGCCCGGCGCATGCTCGACGACACGGCCCTGACGCTCGAGGCGGTTGCAGGCGACGTGACGACGGACGCCGACGCCGCCGCAACGGTGGGCATGAACATCGGGATGCGCTCGCGCAACCAGTTGCGCGCGATCGCGACGGCATCCACGGCGTCGCTGGCCGTGGACCGCCATGTGCGCGACGTCACGAAGATCCTCGCGGAGTTCTCGCAGTCGGGCGAGGCCTCGGTCGCGCCCTCCGGGGAGCTCGCCAGCGCGCTGCCGCCCGGCCGCATCGGCCGGGTCGTCGAGGCGATCCGCTCGTCGGCCGAACAGGCGGAACTGCTGTCGCTCAATGCCGCGATCGAGGCTGCACGGGTGGGGCCGGCGGTCCGGGGCTTCGCGGTCGTGGCCGAAGAGGTGCGCCGCATCGCGGAACGCACGGGCTCCTCGACGGGGGAGATGAACGATCTGGCCAGCCGGGCCATTCCCGGCGCGCACGCCTTCCCGTCTGCCGGATCGTCCGGCGGCCCGTCCGCGGCAAGTGCGCCCGCCCCGGTGCCCGAGGCGTCGAGCCTCCCGGCGAACTCGGCCCGCGCCCATCGCGAGGCCGCCGCGATCATCACCCGCAGCCTGGAAGCCGTGACCCGCGACGCCCGCGCCAACGCGGAAGCCGCCGAGGCGCTGGATCTCGCCTCCGACGCGCTCCGCACGCAGGCCGTCACCCTCCGCACCCTGTCCCGCGCGCTGGCCCGCCCGTCGGTCTGACCGGCCGTCACTCCGGCCGCGCGCTCTCCACGAACGCGATCCGCGCGCGGAACCGCGCCGCGGCCTCCGCGTCGCCGCGCTCGTTCGCCAGCCGCTCGGCGATGCCGAGCCACGCCAGCAGCGGCCGGCGCCAGCCCTGCTTCGACGCGGTGTCGATGGCCGCGCCGATGCCCTCCGGGCTGATCTCCGCCCGGCGCAGCAGCACCCCGGCAGCGACGAGGCGCGACAGCGGGTCGGCCACGGCGATCATCGCGGCGTTGCGCTTCTCCACGGACCCGGCGCCCGCCACCGGCCGATAGGCGGCGGGCAGCGCGTCGCGCGCCATCCCGTCCCACGTCCCCGACAGGAACCGCGCGTAGGCCTCGTCCTCGGCGTTGCGGGGCGAGACGGCGGGCGGTGCGGGACAGCCGTCGAAGGCCGCTGCCGCGCTCGCGACGGCGCACCGCACGAGCGCCGCCCGATCGGCCAGCGCGGGTTCCCCGGTGTCGGCCACCGCAGCGATGGCCCTGGCGTAAGCGCGGTCCGCGGCGACGGGCCGCCCCTGGAGAAAGCCGTCCCGGAACTCGTCGAGCGCGCTCGCGGTGCGCAGCTGCCAGTCGGGCGGCGGCGGCGCGCTGCTGCAGGCGGCGAGCAGCGCGAGGCCGAGGAGGCTCAGGCGCTTCATGGACGCGTCGTCATGGCAGCTTCACCGACGCGTCGCGCGCGAAGGGCCACTTGCGGTTGAGTTCGGTGAGCAGGTGCTGCGTCTTCTGCAGGCTGTCGTCCACCTGGGCCCGCAGCAGATGCAGGTCGCCGGTGGCGTCCTTCGCCGACTTCGACGTGGCCGCGAGGTCGGCCGTGGCGTTGCGCGCGTTCTCCAGCGTCGCGTCGAGCTTGCGGATGCTGCCCTGCAGGTCCGCGAGGTTGGCCGTGAGCGCGCGCATCGCCCGCTGGGCCTCGCCCGCCACGCCACGGTCGCCGAGCACGCTGTCGTCCGCATGCGCCAGCACGCGGTCCATGCGCTTCGCCACGCCGTTCAGCGCGATGGTGAGCGCGTGGATGCGGTCGAGGCTGTCCGTCACCTTCTGCGCGCTCTCGGGCCGGCCGGTGAGCCCTTCCAGCACGCCGTGGTCGCCCGCCATGCGCGACGCCACCGTCTCCAGCCGCGCAAGGCTGCGATCGAGATGCGACTCCGCGGCGGTCAGGCGCTCGACGTTGGCGAGCACGCCCTTCACCTGCGCCACGATGTCCGGCAGCTCGCGCGTGGCGTCCTCGACCTCCAGGCGCGCCGTCCCGTCCTTCGGCATCGGCGGATCCGCGAGGCGCGGCGAACTCACGACGATGCGTGCCCCGCCGACCAGCGGGCGCACCAGCGCGAAGGTGCTGGTGGTGCGCAGCCACCGGGCGTCCTTCTCGCGCAGCCGCACGGAGATCCACACCCTGCCCTCATCCGACAGCCCCATGCTGGTGACCGTGCCGATGGGGAAGCCCGAGAACTGCAGCGGCATGCCCACGTCCACGCCGTCGGCGTCCGCAGCGTGGAGCGTGAGCGTGCGCGAAGGCTCGAAGGTGCCGCGCGCGTGGAGCGCATAGAGCGTGAGCGCCACGATCCCGAGCGGGACGAGGATCAGCAGCAGGCCCACCTTCAGGCGGAGATGCCTCAGTCCGGGCGGGGGGCGTACAACGAGGCGTTCCATGCGTAGTCGACGATCCAGCAGGTGTCGTAGTCGTCCGCGAGGCGCGTGAGCAGACGGTCGAGAAAGAGCGCGGGCGGGATGTCCGGCAGCAGCAGGGCCGGGCGATCCACGATGATTATAGGAGCCGCCATCAGCGCGGCCCGGAGGAACTTGGCGACGAAACGCTCCTCGCGGTCGAGGTCCGGATCGCGGCGCAGCGCGCTGTCGGCGTAGCCCGCGCGCTCCAGCAGCCGCTCGACGAGCGCCGCGGCGGCGTCGAAGGACAGGTCGCGGCGGAACTGCGCCACGAGCGCGACGTTCTCCAGCATGGAGAGGTTCGCGCGCATGGGCAGCGACTCCGCGACCAGCGCCGCCTCGGGCTGCGTGGCCAGCAGCGCCTCGCGCGCGGACGCGTCCGCCACCAGGTGCAGCGGCGCCTTCGCCGAGCCCAGCATCACACCACGTACCTCAGCACCAGCGCCCCGACCTCGATCAGCATGATCACGAAGAACAGCCGCACCATGCCGTGGAGCACGGCAATGGGGGCATAGAACACCTGCCGTGGCGCGTTGATGGCCTCCGCGATGGGGATGACCGTCACGGCCAGACCGAACAGCAGCGCCTTGCCCCACAGCAGCGTCATCGAGAGCCCGTCGAAGACCTTGGCGACGACGAGCTGCAGGTCGGCGCTCGGGGCGTGCCAGGGACGGAAGCCCGTCACCACGAAATGCGCGCAGAGCACGGACACCACGACGCCGACGACGGTAAGGGACAGCACGGAGACCGTCCCGCCGATCACGCGCGGGATCAGTTCCAGCTTCATGGGGTCGATACCCAGGCGCTCCATCGCGCCGGTCTCGTTGCGGATGCGCATGATCGAGACTTCCGTGGAGATCGCCGCGCCCGTGCGCAGCGCGACGAACAGCGCGGTGAGCAGCGGCACGATCTCCAGGACGAGCAGGCGGAACGTGAACTCCAGCGCGTAATCGTAGAGGCCGAAGTCGCGCGCCGTCGCGGCGAGGATCTGGGTGACCACGAGGCTCAGCACCGCCGCGAAGGCGGTGTAGCCCCCGAGGATCTGCCACGCCGTGAAGTAGATCTGCCGCGCGATGACTTCGCGCGTGGCGCTGTTGTAGGTGGCGGGCGAGACCATGCCGCGCGCAGCCGCGCTGGCGAACCGCGCCACGTGACCCCACGCGCGCAGACGGGCCTCGAACGCGACGGTGCGCTGGACCAGGAAATCGCTCAGTGTGCTCATCACGTCCGTCGTGGGGTGCCACCGCGGGCCTCGGGTGCGGGGACCCTAGCACACGCACAGGATGTGCCGCCTCGCCCTCCGGCCACCGTCCCCTAGAATGGCTCCGTCGGGTGCCCCGGCGACACCCATGACCAGCACCGGAGACCTGCCATGGCCCGTCACACCGCCCGTCACACCTTGTGGCCCCTGCTGCTGTTCGCCGCCTGCGGGCTCGGCGGATGCCTCGTCGACGGGGACCGGATCATCGGCACCCGGGAAACCGACGCACCGGTCGCTCCCGGGGCCTATCTCACCTGCGACGCCGACCCGGAACGCGCCTCCACGGAGTACTGCCACGTCACCCGTGTCGCGAGCGAGGCCCGCGGTGCGGTGTCCTTCGAGACGCCGTCGCCCGAGGCCCTGAGCCCGCTGGGCGCGCTGTTCGCACCGACCCCGGACCCCACCCGCTATCTCGCTGATCTGCCCCTGGACGGAGGCCGGCGCTTTCTCCACGCGATCGTGCAGCGGGAGCCGCGGGGCGTCATCGTGTTCCTGCCGGACTGCATGCGCGTGCGGACGAAGGGGCTGCTCGACCCGTACGTGCGCCAGGGCCTCGTCAACGAACAGTGCGAAACCCGCCATGCGTCCCGGATGCGGCAGTTCCTGACCGGCCTGGCGGCCGAGTCCTTCGACACGCTGGTGCAGGTATCGAACACGTACCGGGTCACCCCGGTGAGCGCCCAATGGGTCGCGGAGTACGAACAGGCCCAGGCCGAGACCGCGCGCGTCGCGGAAGCCGAGCGAGAGCGATACCTCGACATCGGAACCACGCTGGTCCGCGAATTCCACGGCGCCTTTCCCGCGCTCACCAGCATCGTGACGAACCGGCGCATCAACTACGGCGCACCGATCCTCGGCGTGATGTACAGCCAGAAGGTCGACGTGTCGGACATCGCCTGCGGGCCCGTGGCGGGAACCCGCGTGATCTGCCGCTGGCGCCAGACCGTGGAGACCACCGCCGCCAACGAGCTGTACGCCATGATCCGGGGCGATACACCCCTGCTGCGCGACGAGTCCCTGGAGATGCTGGTCGAGTTCGTCGATGGCCGATGGTCGTCCGCGGACCTGCGGGCTCTTCTGAAGGCCCGGACCCCTGTCCGCGCATCGGGCGGCACCGTGTACGAGACCCTCGATGCGACCAAGGGTCTGCGCGACGGTCTCTGCGCGTCCCTGCCCATGATGAGCGGCACGGGACAGGACTTCGTCCGGGCCGGCAGCAGCTGCATGTAGCGCTCGCACGGCCCGCCCCCGCCCGTCGCGACTGCCCGACGCGACGAACGTATGCCTGCGCCATATGAGCCCGGGCATATCGCCACGATCCTCACGCATCGATAGATTTTGCAGTGCGGGCAGGCCCTTTCAGGGCGTTGCCGGCGGATGTTCATTCCACCTCAACCGGTGCAGCCGCCGGGAACACGCCGCCCGACGCTCCGGGCCGCCGTGACCTCGCGGCCGGCTGATGCCGAAGGAGACGACCATGCAACTGCGACATCTGCTGTCCGTCGGCGCCTTGTGCGCGCCTGCTCTCCTCATCACGCTGCCCGCCCCTGCTTTCGCGCTCATCCCGGGGGGCGAGAAGGTCGCCATGGAGGCCCGCGGCCGCGTCGATCTCGACGAACTCGGCCCTCTGCCACCCGTGTCCAATCTCGTGGAGACCGAGATCGCGGAGCCGTTCAACCAGTCGGTCGTGAGCGTGCAGGACGCGCAGACGGGCGTGTACGAGTACTTCGCGTCGGCAGACGTGGGCAATCTTGCCCTCAAGGTGGCGGGGTCGCTCACCAACTCCGGCGCCGGCACCATGACCGGCTTCGAAGTCGGCCTGCTGGAGGCGGCCGCCGAGGTTCGCGACATTCTCGTGCTCGAGTCCACGCTGCCCGGCGCCTACGAGGTCAAGCTGGAGATGTTCATCGACGGCGTGCTGGACACCCCAGAAGGCGGCAGCGCCCGGGCGAACAGCCTGCTCACCCTCGGAATCCAGGGCCAGCTGAGCACCTCGGACTCGGGCTTCTACGTGAACGGCGAGGTGGACGACGTGCTCACCGTCACGCGGATCGCCTCCGGTCCCGAAACGACCCTCGAGTTGCGCAGTCAGCTCATCTACACGATCACGCGGGTCGCGCCTGGCACCACGGTTTCGGGCGCCCTCGACAACACTGCGGTGCTGCGGCTCACGCTGCCTGAAGGCGTGACCATCGCGAGTTCCGGCTCGGGGACCTTCGGCGTGCCGATCACGCCGGTGCCCGAACCCGGAACGATCGCGCTCACTGCAGCGGGGCTGGGACTCCTCGGGCTGACCGCCCGTCGTCGCACGCGCGTGTGACGCCACTCGCCGGGTGGTCGCGTGTGAAATTGACTATGGAGCGGCCCCCGGGCCACGGCTAGTGTTCGCGAAGAAGATCAGGACCACGCCGCGGACAGTCTTGGAGGCGGGACCACCCCGGGGGCCGTTCCATTCACGCACGACGTGCGGATGCGGCGGCATGGCGACCGGCACCTGAGAAACACGCCGCAGCCGGCCCGCCGCCGCGCGACGCAAGGAGACCACCATGCTGCGCAAGCTGTTGCCTGCTGCGGCCCTGCTGATGCTTCCCGGCATCGCGGCGGCCGTCCTGCCTTTCGACGAGAAGGTCGCCATCGAGGCCACGGGTCTCGTGGACATCGACGGCCGGCTCCGGCCCGGCCCGGTCCTGTCCAGCGGCACCGAAGCCGAAATCGCCGAACCGTTCAACCGCTCGGTCGTGACCGTCGGGGACACCCAGGAGGGATTCTTCAGCTACTTCTCGTCGGCCGACATCGGCAACCTCGCACTGAAGGTGGCCGGCACACTGACCAACGCGACGGGTGCAACCTACTTCGGCGACGGACTGCCGATCCTGGGAACGACCGCCGACGCGCGCGACATCGTCGTTCTCTCCACCGGGCGCACCACGCCGTTCGAGGTCCGACTGGAACTGGCGATCTCGGGCGAGCTCTCGCCGTCGGACGGCATCGACAACTCGCATGCGGCCGGCGCTCTGCTCCGGCTCGGCATCGACGGGCAACTGCCGTCGGCCGACGGGGGAAACTGGACACAGGGCGTCATCGACGAGACGCTGGTGATCACCCGGGAAGTGTCCGGACCCGAAGTCACGCTCGAGATCCAGGCGCAGATGTTCTACAGCGTGCGCCGCCTCGCCGCCGGGCAGACCCTGAGCGGCGACCTGGCGAACACCGCCTTCATCCGCCTGGTCGTGCCCGAGGACGTCATCATCGCCAGCTCGGCATCCGGGGCGTTCGGCGCGCCGATTCCGGAGCCCGGCACGCTCGCGCTCGCGGCGGCCGGCCTCGTGCTGGTGGCCGGCGCCGCTCGGCGCCGCCTGCGCGCCTGATCCGTTCGCGCCCCGGAGCGCTCCCGGGGCGCGTGCCTCACTTGGGCGCCGGCTTCACCGCCGACTGTCTCGCGGCAAGCTGCCAGCGGCCGTCGCGCTTCACCCACACGTTGAGATAGCGCAGGTCCATCCGCAGCGGCTTGCCGCCCATCTCGGCGTCCACGAGCGTGGAACCCGTGACGGCCGCGGTATCGCCGTACACATTGATCCGCACGTCGTAGCGCTCCGCCTTGAAGAGCTTCACCGCGCCACCGGTCACCTGCCGGATGTAGCCTGGCTTGTCCTGCACCGCACCCGTGGGCTGGTGATAGACGAACTCGTCGGCGAGCGTCTTCGCGAGGCCGTCGGCATCGCCGGCGACCATCGCCGCGTAGCGCGCTTCCTCGGCGGCGTCCACGTCCTCCTTCGGTCCGGCGTGCACGGCCGCGGCCGCCACCAGCAGCACCCCTCCCACCATCGACCGCACGATCCTGGCTGTCATGTCCGTTCTCCCGTGTGTGTCCGCCCGCGGCGGATGGGGGGATTCTAGGGAACGTCGGCCGTCATGGTGCAGCCAACTTCTGGCTCGACCGCGAACGCCGGAATCGCGGAGCCCCGACGGCAGGCGGAGGATCGCGATCGCAACTTTGTGCTTATAGCACGAACGTATCGTATGTTGTGCTAATGGCACACCCGGACTATCATCGGCCTCACCCTGGCCATCTCCTCGCGCCCATGACGTTCGCCGCATCCCGTGCCCATCCCGATCGCGGAGAGGTCCTCGCGGAAGCCCTGCTCGCCGCCGGCCACGCGCTGGGCCTGACCCAGGCGGACATCGGCGAGGTCATCGGCAAGGACCGCACGGCCGTCAGCCGCGGCACGGTGTCGCCGGATTCGAAGGCGGGCGAACTCGCGCTCCTGCTGATCCGCGTCTACCGCTCGCTCTACGTGCTCGTGGACGGCACCGAGTCCGCCATGCGCCACTGGATGCGCACGTCCAACCTCGGGACCGGCGGCGTGCCGGCCGAGCAGATCCGAACCGTCTCCGGCCTCGTGCGGGTCGTCGAGTACCTGGATGCCATGCGCGGCAAGGTATGAGCCGCCTCTGGCAGTCTGCGGGCGGGCCAGAAGCCATCGGCCCGATGTCAGGCACGCTCCTGCGCATGGTGGAGAGTCAGGAACAGGTGGCCACCGCCCGGCTCGTGCGCTCCCTCGACCGGCAGGCGGTGCTCGAAGACATGCTGGAGTCCACCAAGCCCCCTTTGCCGGCGGGAACGGCGCGGCTCGGCTACCTGCTTGCCGCCCCCTTTCGCTATCCACCGCTGCGGCACGGCTCGCGCTTCGGAAACCGCCACGAACCCGGCATCTTCTACGGTTCGCTCACGGTTCGGACGCTGCTCGCCGAGGTGGCGTACTACCGTTTCCTGTTCTGGCACGACATGGCCACGCCTCCGCCCAGGCCGCTGACCACGCAGCACACCGTCTTCGCAGCGCGCTACGCCACACGGCAGGGGGTACAGTTGCAGGCGCAGCGATTCGAATCCTATGGGAAGACGCTGCGGCACCGGTCCGACTACCGCGCGACTCAAGCCCTCGGGACCGCGATGCGTGAGGCCGGGGTCGAGGCCTTCGAATACCTGTCCGCACGGGACCCTGAGGCCGGCGTGAACGTCGGGCTGTTCTCTCCGGCCGCGCTGGCGGACACGCGCCCGCAGCGGCAGGAAGCCTGGATCGCGGAAACCGCCACGGACGCCGTGACCTTCGTCGGGGGCGCTCCGCGGTCCGTGCACCGGTTCACGCTGGACGCCTTCCTCGTGCGCGGCCGGCTGCCGCGCGCGGCCGCGTAGTCCGCCCGACCGATTACCCCGAACCCGCGATCGGCCGGCGCGGACGTCGTCAGTCCAGCACCAGCTTGCGCCCGAACGGCGCGAACGCCTCCGCGTGCACGGGCGGCACGGCCCAGAGCACCGGCCAGCGCGGCCGGAAGCGCGCCGGGCCTTGCAGATCGGTGAGCACGACCCCGAGATCGGGCGCGTGCCGGTCGGCTTCCTCCAGGAGCGGCGTGAAGTCCGTGCCGCCGCCGCCCTGGAACTCGATGGCACCGAAGTCCGACCGGCCCGGCGCGCAGCGCTCGACGCGGCGCACGGCGTCGTCGCCGATCACCACGACCATCTCGCTTTCCAGCCGGCGCGTGAGGGCCCCGAGTTCGCGCGCGAAGCGCTGCATGAGGTCGTCCTCCACGGAACCCGAGACGTCGACGACGACGGCGAGCCGCGGCACGCGCCGCGTGGCCGTCGTGCCGGGCTCCCACGGCATGCGCTTGCCCGGGCCGCCCCGGCCCTGATTGGCGAGATAGGACCGCGACGGGCGCGACCACGACAGCTCGGGCTTCGCGGCGAGACCACGCGCGACTTGGGCGCGCAGCACCTGCTCCCACGGCGTGCGGGTGCGCGGGATGTCGGCGATCAGCGCGCGCAGCATCGAGTGCAGGCCGTCGCCCG
>ERZ1066136.1300-NODE-1300-length-13203-cov-6.627548_pt1 | contig 13203 bp, 17 predicted proteins | sample MGYA00382783_ERZ1066136 | MGnify/ENA primary metagenome ERZ1066136 (study PRJEB33369, sample SAMEA5778366) | biofilm metagenome | biome: Industrial cooling water; feature: Water cooling tower basin; material: Biofilm | place: United Arab Emirates | collected... | reverse complement strand
GCAGCGTCAGATGTGTATAAGAGACAGGCCAGCAACTGGCGCACCCAGAAGGGGAAACCGATGATCAGCGCCGCCGTCAGGCTCCAGCCGATGATATATTTCTGCGGATCGGTCATGGCGGCGAACGTTTCAGCGCAGCTTTTCGATTTCGGCGGCCAGCTGGCGATTGCCGCTGGTCAGGTGCATTTCCAGATCCCGCAGCCGGCGATCGGCATCGCGGAACTGGGCGTTCACATCGCGCAGGGTGCGCCGGGGCGCCACCCGCACATCGCGCCAGAAGCGGGCATCATCATCGCTGGCATCATAGAGCGAGGCCGGCTTGGCATCGGCGATCCAGCCGATGACCAGATAGGCGAGGAGGCCGGAGCCGGAGCCGAGCACGGTGCCCAGCACGAAGCCGATGCGCACCAGCGTGACATCCCAGCCGAAATAATCGGCGATGCCGGCGCAGACGCCCATGAACTTGCCGTTGCGCTTGTCGAGGTAGAATTTGGTGTGGCGCGCAGACATGGTGGTGGTTCCCTGTTGGACGGGCGCGGTCCCGGCGCCCCGGAAAGATGGTGATGGCGATCAGTTGGCCGGTGCGATCAGGCCGATGGCCAGGTAGATCAGGAGCGCGGTGCCAAAGCTGGCAAAGGCGCCCAGCACGAAGGCGATGCGCACGAAGGTGACATCCCAGCTGAAGTGGCGGGCGATGCCGGCGCACACGCCCATCATCCGGCCATTGGGCTTGTCGAGGGTGAAGTCCGACACGGCGGTTCTCCTGGCGGGCGGGCGGCTCAACGGAGCTGCCGGCGTTGTTCGGAAAGATCGGCGATGCGGCCATCCTTCCAGTTGGGGTTTTCGGCGGCCACGATCCGCTCCACGGTCTCGATGCGCTGATCGAGGCGGCGGGCGAGTTCGTGGAGCTCGTCCAGCAGCGCTTCATCCTGTTGGCTGATGCCGGTCTGGCCCTTCCACTTGGTCAGGTGGTGGAGGATCATCCACGGCAGGCCGATGAACAGCATGCCGACCACAAGGACGGCGGTGAGTGTTTCTCCAGGTCCCATCGGATCAGCCTTCCTGCTTGCCGATGCGGGCCTTCATCGCGGCCAGTTCGGCATCCACTTCATCATTGGTGGTGAGCGCGGCGAATTCATCGGCCAGGCTGCGCGGGCCGCCCAGGCCCAGCGCATCGGCGCGGCCTTCCGCCATGTCGGCGCGGCGTTCCAGCACATCAAAGCGGGCGAAGGCATCCTCCACGCGCGGGCCCTTGATCATCTCGCGCAGGCGCGACCGCTGGGTGGCGCTCTCGATGCGGTTGAGCAGGGCGTTCTGCCGGGCGCGGGCTTCGCGCAGCTTGGCTTCCAGCTTGGCGATGTCCGCCTCGTTGAGCGCCAGGCTGTCGTTGAGGAGGTCCACCTCGGCCTGCGTGGTGTCGATGAAGCTCTTCGCCTTGTTCTTTTCCAGCAGCGCGGCCTTGGCCAGATCCTCGCGGCCCTTGGAAAGCGCCAGCTCGGCCTTGTCCTGCCAGTCGCGCACGGCCTGTTCGGCGCGGATGATGCCGCGCTTCATTTCCTTCTGATCGGCAATGGTGCGGGCGGCCGACGCGCGGACTTCCACCAGCGTTTCTTCCATCTCCAGGATGATCATGCGGATCATCTTCGCCGGGTCTTCGGAGCGATCGAGCAGATCGGTCACATTGGCGGCAATGATGTCACGCGTGCGGGAAAAGATGCCCATTGGTCTGATCTCCAGGAATTCAAATCTTGTGGCCGGGGCCTCGCGACCTGCGAGGGGGAGGGAGTAGGGGACGAGTGCCCCGGCCGTCGTCGGTGCCAATTTGGTTGCCCGGGGGGCGTCGGGCGTCACGCGACGATATCGCTGTTCTGGGTGGCCGTCATCAGGGCCGGGCCGGTGGCCGCGGCGATGAAGGTGGTGCCGATCAGCAGGGCGGCGATCACCGCCGTGATGCTGTGGCTGAAACTGTGGAACATCTTGGTCATTGTCATTCTCCTTGGTCTGGTTGGCGCCGGCCGGGGGGTGCCGGCGCTCATGCCAGATACTCTGCAACGGCCGTGCCAAGTGACGTGAAATCCACAAGCCATTGAAATCAATCGATAGTCTTGCAAGCCATCAGCAATGAATGCGGCGTAACTTGCCAAATGTTGGGAAATCTGGCCAATTTCGCGCATGGCCAAACCAGCCCAGATGATCGGTTCCTCATCCAGCTTCCTGGATGCCGTGGAACAGGCGTCTGCCGCGGCTGCGCTGAACCGCCCGGTGCTGGTGATTGGCGAACGCGGCACCGGCAAGGAACTGATTGCCGATCGCCTGCACCGCCTGTCTCCGCGCTGGTCGCAGCCGCTGGTCAGCCTCAACTGCGCGGCGCTGCCCGAAAACCTGATCGACGCCGAACTCTTTGGCTATGAAGCCGGCGCCTTCACCGGTGCGCAGCGCGCCCGTGCCGGCCGATTCGAGGATGCCGATGGCGGCACGCTGTTCCTTGATGAAATCGCCACGCTTTCCGCCGCCGCGCAGGAGCGGCTGCTGCGCGTGGTGGAATATGGCGAGCTGACCCGGCTGGGCAGCAACAAGGTGATCAACGTGGATGTGCGGCTGGTCGGCGCCACCAACGAGGATCTGCCGGCCCGGGTGGCGCGCGGGCACTTCCGCGCCGATCTGCTCGACCGGCTGAGCTTCGAGGTGATTACCCTGCCCCCCTTGCGTGAACGGGCGGAGGATATCGAAACGCTGGCCAATCACTTTGCCCGGCGCATGGCATCGGAACTGGGCTGGCCGCGCTTTCCGGGCTTCAGCCAGAAGGTGCTCGATGAAATGCAGGCCTGGCCCTGGCCGGGCAATGTGCGCGAACTGAAGAACGTGATCGAGCGCGCCCTGTATCGCTGGGGCGATCATGAGACGCCGGTGGGGCGCATCGTGATCGACCCCTTCGAATCGCCGTGGCGCCCGCCGCCGCTGGCCGGGACTGCGGCGGCATCCGCCCCGCCGGCCGCCGCCGCACCGGCTGCAGCGGCTGCGCCGTCCGGCCCGCCGGTGAGCGACCTGCGTGCCGCCGTGGCCGCCTATGAAAAGCAGTTGCTGGAGGAGGCTCTGGAACGCTGCCGCCACAACCAGCGCCGCACCGCCACCAGCCTGGGCCTGAGCTATGACCAGTTGCGCCATGCCCTGAAGCGGCACGATCTGCTGGGGGATTAAAGCCTGCAAAACGCCCTCCCCGCAAGGGGGAGGGAGTGGTCGGTCAGTCCAGCTTCACGCCATGTTTGGCGAGCAAAGGCGCCTGGCTCATGGTGAAGGCGAACACCGCGATGGTGACGCCCCACACCTTGAAGCTCAGCCAATCATCATAGGACAGCATGCGACGGGCCGCTTCGTTGGCCAGCAGCAGCGCCACAAAGAACAGCGCCCAATTGCGGGTGAGCAGCCGCCAGCCCTGGGGTGACAGGCCTGGCAGCGCGTCTTCCATCACGATCTGCAGCGTGGGGCGGCCGGTGATCAGCCCGCCGGCCAGCAGCAGGGCAAAGCCGGCATAGATGATGCTGGGCTTCAGCTGGATGAACGCCTTGTCCTGCAGCCACACGGTCAGCCCGCCAAACAGGATCACGATGGCGGTGGTGAAGATCATCGCCGGCGGCAGGTGGCGGGCGCGCAGCCAGCTCCACGCCGCGGCGGCCACGCTCGCCACCATGAACAAGGCCGTGCCCACCACGGCGGAGGCCACCTCGGCATCGGGCAGCGGCAGGCCCCAGGCGGCCAGCGTGCCATCGCCGTGCAGCGCCTTGCCCAGCTTGCTGGCGCCGAAGAACACCAGCAGCGGGCCGAAATTGATCGCCATGCGGCTGGCGGGGGACAGGGCGTTGGCGGAGGCCATGGCGTTGATTAGAGCGCGTGACGGCGCCGGCGCAAGCGGTTAAGCGGCAACTGTGGATGCGGCTGAACCCCTTGTCGTGACAGATCTGGCCTGCCGGCGCGGCGGGCGGCTGCTGTTCGAAGGCCTGAATTTCCGGGTGGCACCCGGCGGCGCCGTGCAGCTGGAAGGCGCCAACGGCACGGGCAAATCATCGCTGCTGCGGCTGCTGGCCGGGCTGCTGGCACCCGCCGCCGGCACGATCAGCGGCGGCGGCACGCGCGGCTGGCTGGGCCATGATGTGGCGCTGAAGGGCCGCATGCGCCTGATCGATGAACTCACCCACTGGGCGCGGCTGGATGGCGGCATCGCGCGCCTGCCGGCGGCGATGGCGGCGGTGAACGTGGCGGCGCTGGCCGAGGTGCCGTGCCGGCATCTTTCATCCGGGCAGCGCCGCCGGGCCGGGCTGGCGCGGGTGATCGCATCGGGCGCGCCGCTGTGGCTGCTGGATGAGCCGACTGCGGGCCTCGATGTGGCGTCGGCAGCGCTGCTGGCCCGCGCCATGGCCGATCATCGCGCTGCAGGCGGCATGGTGGTGGCGGCGGTACATGGCGATATCGGCCTGGTGGATGCGCAGCGGGTCCGCCTGTCATGATGCTGGTGCTGCTGCGGCGTGATCTCTGGCTGATTGCGCGGTCCCCGGCGGTGTGGCTGCCGGTGATGTTCTTCGTGCTGGCGGCTGCGCTGTTTCCCTTCGCGGTGGGCCCGGATGCGCGCCTGCTCGCCCGCATCGCGCCGGGCGTGCTCTGGGTGGCGGCACTGCTGGCCAGCCTGCTGCCGGTGGAGACATTGCTGGCGCCCGATGTGGAGGACGGCACCATCGATCAGCTTGTGAGCCGCGGCATCGCGCTGGAGCTGGTGTGTGCGGTGCGCATCGCCGCGCACTGGATCGGGCTGGTGGTGCCGCTGCTGCTGGCGCTGCCTGTGGCCGGCATCCTGCTCGGGCTGGAGGCGGCGGCCGGCGTGCGGCTGGCGCTGGGCCTGCTGATCGGTACGCCGGCGCTGGCCAGTCTGGCGGTGGTGGCCGCGGCGCTGACGTCCGGGCTGCGCGGTGGCGGGGCGCTGGCCGGGCTGATCGTGCTGCCGCTGGCGCTGCCGGTGCTGATCTTTGGCGTGGGCAGTGATGCCGCCGGCGCAATGCGGCTGCTGGCGGCGGCCAGCCTGGTCGCGGTGGCGATCGGGCCGTTTGCAGCGGCTGCGGCGCTGAAGCCGGAATGAGGCCAATTGCCGACGGGCGCCGGATTCGCTAAGGAAATTCCGGATTTGCCCCCCACAGGAGATTGAAATGCGCACCCAATCGATGATCACCGCCGCGTCCGCGCTGGTGCTGGCCACCCTGCTTGCCGCCTGCGGTGGCAGCGAGACCAAGGCGCCGGAAGCGCCGGCCGAGGCCCCCGCTGCCGAGGCGCCTGCCACTGAAGCACCGGCTGCACCGGCTGCGGAAGCGCCTGCGGCCGAAGCCCCTGCCGCTGAAGCCACCCCCGCTGCCGCTCCGGCTGCGGCTGCCCCGGCTGGCGGCGTCACCCTGGCCTCGCTCACCGGCGATGCCGCCAAGGGCGAGAAGGTCTTTGCCCAGTGCAAGGCCTGCCATGTGGCCGAGCCGAACGTGAACCGCGTCGGCCCGTCGCTGCACGGCGTTGTCGGCCGCAAGGCCGGCACGGTGGCCGGCTTCAACTACAGCAATGCCAACAAGTCGAGCGGCGTGACCTGGAGCGAGGACGTGCTGTTCACCTATCTGGAAGCCCCGCAGAAGTTCATGCCGGGCACCCGCATGGCCTTTGCCGGCCTGAAGAAGCCGCAGGACCGTGCGGACCTGATTGCCTATCTGAAGACCAAGGCCTGAGCTTGATGAGCGGCGGCACCGTGATGGTGCCGCCGCCTCAAAACGGCGAGTTCAATTCCACCACAGCCCTGTTCAATACCGCCGCAAAGCTCACCCACGCCAGATAGGGCAGCAGCAGCAGCGCCGCCGGGCGGGACACGCGCCAGGTGACGACAATCAGCGCGGCGGTGCTGCTCCACAGCACGCCCACTTCCAGCGCGGCATAATCCGGCCGGTGCAGGCGGAAGAACAGGAAGCTCCACAACAGGTTCAGAAAGCCGTTGAGGGCAAACAGCCCGATCACGGCATCGGCGCCGCCACGTGTCTTCGCGCTCATCCAGGCGGTGACGCCCGATACCGTGCACAGCCCGAAGATCAGCGTCCACGCCGGGCCGAACAGCCAATCGGGCGGCGCCCATGTCGGCTGTTTCAGGCCGGCATACCACGGCCCGAGATCGGTGATGGTGGCGCCGAGCGCGGCGACCAGCGCTGCGGCGATGGCCGCCACGAACGCCGGCAGGATCCAGCGCGCGCCGCTGCCATCGCGGGTGCGTTTCATCTCAAGCCTGCGCGCGCTTGCCGGCCTTGTCGCCTTCGCGCACCGCCCCGCCCGACATGAAGCCGGTGACGAGCTGCACGCTGTCCTTCAGGAAGATCTTCACGTGGGCGAGCGGCTTCTTCCGGGCCAGCTCCTTGTTCATGTAGGCTTCCCAGGTCAGCTGCTGGATGTCCTTGTCCATGCACAGCTTCACGAAGCGCTCGCGCATCTTGTCAGACCGGTACCAGAACCACTGCATGATGCCGAGGATCAGGAACACCTGGCCATGCGCCTTCAGGAAGCGCTTGCGCGCCCCGGCCAGCGCCCTGGCATCGCCGGTGCGCAGAAACTCGGCGGCGCTGGTGGCGGCTTCGCGCCCGGCGGTCATGGCATAGAAGATGCCTTCGCCGCTGGCCGGCGCCACGGTGCCGGCGGCATCACCGGCCACGATCACGTCCTTGCCGTTGTCCCATTTCTTGCGCGGGCGCAGCGGGATGGGGGCGCCTTCCACGCGCACGGTCTTGCAGGCATCCTCGGTCATGCCCAGCTCCTCGCGCAGCTTGCCCACCGCCTTCCTCAGTTCGAAACCCTGCACGGCGCTGCCAGTGCCCACGCTGGTCTTGCTGCCGTGCGGGAATACCCAGGCATAGAAATCCGGGCTGTGCTTGCCCTGGTAGAACACGTCGCAGCGGTTGCCCTCGAAGCCCTTGAAGCCCTCGGGCGGGCTTTCGATCACCTCGTGATAGGCGGCGACGAAGGGCAGTTTCTCATCCGGCAGGGCGGCGCGGGCCACGGCGCTGTTGCAGCCATCGCAGCCGATCAGCACCTTGGTGCGCACCTTCACCGGATCGCTGCCGCGCGGCGCGCCCTTGGGGCGATAGGCCACGATGGCGGTGCCATCGGCATCGCGCTCCAGCGCCTCGAACGTGCCATCCCGGCGATCGGCGCCGTTCTTCGCAGCGCGGGCGCGCAGCCATTCATCGAACACATCGCGATCGACCATGCCGACCCAGCCACCTTCGCCCACAGGCATGTCAACCTGGCGGTCGGCCGGGCTGATCATGCGGGCAGAGGCGGCCGTTGTGCACAGCAGGTCCATCGGCACGTCAAAGTCTTTCAGCAGGCGGGGCGGCACGGCGCCGCCGCACGGCTTGATGCGGCCCATGCGATCGATCAGCAGCACCTTCTTGCCGGCCAAGGCCAGATCATTGGCGGCTGTAGCCCCCGAAGGCCCGCCGCCGACAACCACGGCATCAAATTGTTCCATCATGCCAACAGCTCCCTTTCCATCGGCCTGCCCGCCATGTTTTCATTCAAGCGCATCGCGATGATGGCGGCCACCACAAACATCACCGCTTCGCCGCAAAAAACCAGTTGAAAAGCCGCACCATCGTTGCCGATCAGGCGGCGGCCAGCATCCACCGCCACCGCGCCCAGCAGGCCGCCCAGGCCGAAAGCCGCTGCCTGCGCCGCGCCCCAGAGGCCCATGCGGATGCCTTCATGACCCGCTCCCCCCCGCCCGGCCAGCTGGAGCATCGCGCCGATGGCGGCCACGGCAAACATGCCATTGGCAAAGCCCAGCGCCACCACATTGATGGTGAGCGGCCAGCCCGGCCCGGCCACCGCGGCCTGCGCCAGCCCGGCCAGTGCCAGCGCCGAAAGCAGGCAGCCGCCAATGATCCACGGCTTCAGCTTCAGGCCCATCCGCCCGCCAAAGGCATGGCCGCCGGCGCCGACCAGGATCATGCCCGCCAGCACGCCGGCATTCTGCTGCCCGGAAAGCCCGGTGGATTGCCCCGGCGTGAGGCCGAACACCAGGCCGGCAAAGGGTTCCAGGATCAGGTCCTGCATCGAATAGGCCAGCATGGAGAAGAACACGAAGATGCTGAACAGGCGGGTGAGCCGATCATCCCAGATGCCGCGCAGCGCCTCGCCAAAGGGGGCGCTCGCCCGCACCTGCTCCTTCACCGGCGCGCCCTCCACGCCCCATACCGCAAACATGGTGACCAGCTGCGCCGCCAGCACCACGCCGGTGGCCACAGCGAGCAGGCGCTCCGGCGAGAAGGGATCGAGCAGCTTGCTGGCGGTGCCGGCGGCCGCCACGATGCCGGCGATCATCATGATCCACGTGAGGCTGGCCGCCGCCGGGCGCCGGCTTTCGGCCGTGCGGCTGGCCAGCAGCGCCAGGAGCGAGGTGCCGGCCGCGCCCACGCCGCCGCCGATCAGCGCATAGGCCAGCACCAGCAGCGCCACGGCAAGGCCGAACTGCGCCGCAAGCAGGGTGGTGGCAAAGGTGGCCAGCAGGCCGCCGCCGCCCAGCACGGCCATGCCGCCGATGATCCACGGCGTGCGCCGCCAGCCCGAATCGCTGCCATGGCCCCATTTGGGGCGGGACAGCTGCACGGCATAGTGAAAGGCCACAAGCCCGGCCGGCAGCGCGGCAGCGGTGGCATATTCCACCACCATGATGCGATTGAGCAAGGAGGACGCCAGCATCACCACGGCGCCCAGCGCGCTCTGCACCAGGCCCAGGCGGGCAATGCCAGGCCACGAAAGCGGCCGGCTCACACGATCACCGCCAGCCCGAAGGCCGAAGTGAGCATGCCCAGCACATAGAGCGTGGTGCCGGTGGCATTGTAGAAGGGCGCGTTGGCGGCCGGCGCGGCCAGCACGCGCTGCATCAACACCACCTGCATGCCAAGGCTGAAGGCCACCATCGCCGATGGCCAACTGAGGCCCCAGCGCGCCAGCAGGATGATCACCACCACCTGCGGCAGCGCCATCGTCCAGCAGGCGATCTCGGCGGCGTTGCGTTCACCGATCTGCACCGGCAGGCTGTTCACGCCGGATTGGGCATCGCCCTTCACCGCCTTGAAATCATTGAGCACCATGATGCCGTGCGCGCCGAGCGCATACATGCACAGCACCCAGATGATGCGGCTGTCGGGCACGCCGCCGGCCATCACCGCGGCGCCGGTGAACCAGCTCACCCCTTCATAGGCGGCGGCGCACACCAGCGGGCCCAGCCAGCCATCGGCCTTGAAGCGGAAGGGCGGCGCCGAATAGGCCCAGGCCATCGCCACGCCCACGATGGTGGCGATGCCCACCACCGGGCCGATCAGGAAGCCCACGGCCAGGCTGATGATGGTGCCGGCAATCGCAATGTAGAGGCCCCAGCGGCCGGGCACGCGGCCCGATGGGATCGGCCGCTGCGGTTCGTTGATCGCATCCACATGGCGATCGAACCAATCATTGATGGCCTGGCTGTTCCCGCACACCAGCGGCCCGGCCAGCAGCATGCCGGCGACCAGAAGGCCCCAGCGATCCGCCAGCGGCACGCCGGATGAGACGACGCCGCACATGAACGCCCACATCGGCGGGAACCAGGTGACAGGTTTGAGCAGCGCCAGCACATCACGCGGCGCAGGCACGCGGCGGGCCGCGACCGGTGGGGGGGTCATTTCCATCGGTGTAAACTAGTTTTGACAGTGCCCCGCCGTCAACGCACTGGCAGCACGGCTGGCCGTATTGTGGTTCAATCGCTGGCGTTTTCCGGCGGATGGCCTGAATCAAGATTGCCCAGCCCGTGCCGGTGCAGCTTGGAATAGAGGCTCTGGCGGGACAGGCCGAGCAGATCGGCGGCCGATGCACGGTTGTCGTCGGTCTGGCCCAGCGCCGCCTCGATGCACAGGCGCTCGATCAGATCGGTCGATTCGCGCACGATGTCCTTCAGCGAGACCCGGCCCACCAGCTCGGTGAGCTGCTCCACGGATCGGTGCATGGTGGCAGCGCCCAGGGCGGGCGCCGCCGGCTTGGCCAGCGCGTCCTGCAGCCGGATCGAAAAGCCATGGTTCACCGCGCCGGCAACCGCGTCTCCGGAGGTGACGGCCGAAACCTCCACCGGCCGGGCCACGCCATCATCGCCATGCAGCGCGGTGGCAAAGCCGCGCACAGCGCCATGTTCACGCAGGGTGGTGGTGAGCAGGCCCAGATCGCCGCCGGCCCGGCCCAGCCAGCGGCTGAGCGGCTGGCCGCCCACGGCATCCCGGCTGGGCAGGCCCAAAAGATCGATGAAGGCGCCGTTGGCGGCAATGATGTCGAAATTGTCGTCGGTGAGGACAAAGGCGTCGGGCATGCGCTCCATCGCGCCTGCCAGCGGGCTTTCCGTCGGCGCCGCCGGAGCGCCGGCATCGGCCTCCAGGCTGCGCAGCCGCACCAGCAGCCGCGTGTCGCGTTCCTGGCGGAACAGGGTGGCCGCCAGCTGCCAGGCCGTGCCGCCGGCCAGCCGCACCTGCACCGGCTGCTGTGATTCGGCCGCGGTCACCGCCATGATCAGTCCGCCGGCCAGATCCTGATCCAGCGGATGGATCAGGCTGGTCAGGCGCTCGCCTTCCAGTGCGGCGCCCAGCCCGGTGGCGCGGCGGGCAGCCGGATTGGCCTCCACCACGCGCCGCGAGGCGACATCGATCACCATCAGTGGATCGGCCGTGGCATCAAACACCAGCCGGTAGCGCGCCTCCAGCTGGCGCAGGCGCAGGGCATCGCGCTCCATGGCCTGCTGGGTGCGCACCACGCGCTGCTGCAATGCGGCGGCGGCGCGCAGATCGCGGGCGATGGCCAGCCACTGGCCGCCGGGCAGCGGCAGCGCCAGCCAGCGCAGCGGCAGTTCCCCGCCGTCGGCCGGATGGTTCACCTGCCGCCAGCGCCGGCTTTCCAGCCCCTGCAGCATCTGCTCGATCTTGGCGCGGCCATCGCTGCTCACGGTATCGGCCAGCGGCCGGCCCACCCAGCCGGCGATGTCGGCACTGGCGATGTCTCCGGCGCCTGCGTGGGCCATCAGCACGATGCCGTCATGATCCAGCAGCACCGCCACATCGCAGGCAGCCAGCATGGCCGCCACGGCCACGCCGCCATCGATCTGCTCCAGCCGCGCCAGCAGATCCTGCTGTGGCGGCCGGTCTTGTTCCGGCCGTGGGCTGCCCAGATTGGGTGTGCCCGTGATGGTGCGCGCGTCCATGCCCTTCGCTCGCTCTTCCTGTCCGGCACGCTGTCTGGCCAAGGCCAGGCCGCACCGGCCCCGCAACACGCTGCCGCCACCCGCATGGTGGCGGCATTATCCACTGCGACTGGCCCCGGGGGAAGGCTGGCCGCGGCGCCGTTCCTAGATGGCGACGGTTTCCCGTGCGGCCATCCATTCATTGGCCAGCGCCAGCGCCGCGGCGCCATCGCTGGCAGTGCCATCGGCACCCAGTTCCATTGCAAGGGCCGGGCGCAGGTTGATCACCCGGCCGCCCACCAGCACCCGCATATCAGGCTGGCGCGACACGCGCCGCAGCGCCGCGATGGTGCGTGCCAGCCCCGCGACATGCCGATCCGCCGACAGGCTGAGCCCCACCACATCAAAGCGGCGGCCCGCCACCAGCGCCACCAATTCATCGGCGTGCAGCGCCGGCAGGCTGCAGGTTTCCCAGCCATTGCGCCGGAAGAATTCCTCCACGATCAGCGCGCCCAGCACATGCTGCTCGCCCGGCGCCGGCGCAAACAGCGCGCTGCGCGGCTTGCCATCCGGTGCCGCGCGGCCGGGCATCAGTGCGCCCAGCGCGTGCACCAGCTCCTGGCAGCGCCACAGGCCCATGGTCACATCGACGAAATCAGCCTCGTCATCATCCCACCAGGCGCCAAGGCGGCGGGCGGCGGGGGCCATCACATCCAGATACACGCGCTCCACCGGCACGCCGGCGGCCATCAGCGCCTCCAGCCGGGCGAGCAGCGCCGCCACGTCTTCGGCCAGCGCTGCCGCGGCAAACTGATCGGCAAAGCCCGGCGGCACCGGTGTGGCCGGCAAGGCGGTGCGCGCCGGAGATTCGGCCAGCAGGCGCGGGATCATGTCTGCTTCGATCACACGGGCAAGCCGGGCCGGCGCCGATTCCGCCGCGTCCAGCGCATCGCCGGCCTGTGCGGCAAGGGCGGCCCGTGCCCGGTCCCATTGGCGCGTGGCAGCGCTGCGCGCTTCTGCCACGATGCCTTTCACGGACGCCATATCCACACGCGCCTCCCAAGCGCGCCCACAGGGCGCCCGGCGCAGCACTGGCTGCGTCAGAACGCCGCAATTCAGGCAGTGAGCCTACAGTATGCCCGGCGCCGCTGGCAAGCGCCCAGGTCCGCCGGCGCAGGCCTGCGGTTGCGTAAAGCAAGGTTGACACAAAAGGGGCGGGTGATAGGGTTTTTGACGTAGGGAAACGAACGCAATTCGGCTTGGGGTCGCATGGGGTATGGGCATGGCTAATGCCGCGGGATCGCCGGCAAATCGGCCGCTTTACACACCGGAGGAACGGGCCCGGCGGGATTCCACCAAATGGACCCTGGTGCAGGGCATCCTTGCGCCCGTGCAGTTCCTCGTCTTCGGGATCAGCCTCTATTTCGTGCTGGATTATGTGAACAACGGCACCAACTATGAATGGGCCATCTGGTCTGTCGTGGTAAAGACGTTGTTCCTCTATGCGATCATGGTGACAGGCGCGATCTGGGAAAAGGTCGTGTTTGGCCAATATCTGTTCCATGACAGCTTCTTCTGGGAAGACGTGTTCTCCATGCTGGTGATCACGCTGCACTCGCTGTATCTGTTTGGCCTGTTCACCGGGATTGCCAGCGATGATCAGCTGATGTTCCTGGCATTGGCGGCCTACTTCACCTACGTGATCAACGCAGGCCAGTTCATCTGGAAATTGCGCCAGGCGCGGCTCTCGTCGCAGCCGGCCAAGGATGCGGCGGAACAGGCCAGCACGCCCACCGAATCCGCCAGCCTTTCCGGCACGCAGGCGACGATGATTGCGGCCGGCGCGGCCGCCGCCGCAGCGGCGGTCGCCGCATGACCGTGGCCACCGCCTCGTGCGATTCGGCGCCCATCCTGCGGGAGCGGGGCCAGCGCGAGGTGTT
>ERZ1066136.1299-NODE-1299-length-13218-cov-7.566740_pt1 | contig 13218 bp, 1 predicted proteins | sample MGYA00382783_ERZ1066136 | MGnify/ENA primary metagenome ERZ1066136 (study PRJEB33369, sample SAMEA5778366) | biofilm metagenome | biome: Industrial cooling water; feature: Water cooling tower basin; material: Biofilm | place: United Arab Emirates | collected... | reverse complement strand
GCGTGTAGCGGCCCGTGAACTGCGGCGGCAGGAAGATCGTCTCCTGCCGCGTGTAGGTACCGCCCACGGCGAGCGCGCCGTCGCGTTCGAAGGTCGCCAGCACGATGTCGTCACCGTTGCCGAAGACCGCGTCGCGCGACACGACGATGGCGTCGGTCCAGCGCGAGGTGAGGCCGGCGCCCGTGCCCTCGTTGGTGACGGTCCAGCGGACCGTGACGATGGCAGGGTCGTCGATGGTGAGGTTGGGCGCGACCACGCCGGAGACGACGAGATCGGCATAGGGCGACAGCCCGACGGTGAGCGCGACGGACCCCGTATTGTTGCCTTCCGCCGCGCGCTCGCGCACGGCGTTGCCGGCGTCGGTGACGACGAGCACGAACCAGTCGCCCGAGGCATCCACGGGAATCACGACGTCCAGGGCTTCGTCGTACCGGCCGTCGGCCGCGAGCGGTCCGGTGCGGTCCCGGGTGCCGATCAGACGGTCGGCGCCGTCGAACGCACGGTCGCGGGACAGATAGATGCGGTCCTGCCACGCGCCGGTGGCGGCGGCGGTGCCGACGTTGTCCACGCTCCACGTCACGCGCACGGTGTCGCCGGAGTTCGCGGCGGGCACGGCCGTGCGGACGTCCGCCACGGTGAGGTCCGGGTGGATGACGGCGAGCGTCGAGCCGGGGTTCGCCAGGTTGTCCGCCTCGCGGCCCTGCTCGAAGACCTGATTGGCGGCGTCCGTCACCACGAGGATGCGGAAGTTGCCGTCCACGCTGTCGGGCAGCGCGACGTCCAGCGTCGCGTCGTAGGTCGCGCCCGCCGCGAGGCCTGCAGCGCGTGCGAACTGGCCGATCTGGACGGCACCGGTGAGGGTGCCGTCCGGGGAGAAGAAGACGCGGTCCACCCAGGGTCCGCGGGCCTCGGCCTCGCCGGCATTGCGCACCGTCCACGCGACGGTGACGGTCTGCAGCGGCAACCCGGCCACCGGCGCGGACACCGCGTCGACCACGAGATTCGCGGCCGGCGACAGCGACACCGCCATCGGATCGAGATTGGCACCGGCGTTGTTGGCGGTGAGCCCCTTCTCGAATACTGCGCGATCGCCATCGGCCACGACGAGGAGCCGGTAGCTGCCCGCGATGCCGTCGGGCAGGGTGACGGAGGCCGTGCCCGTATAGCTCTCGCCCGGCACCACGTTGCCGCTGCGCAGGACGTCCCCGAGCAGCACGTCGGCGGCGTCCCACACGCCATCGGCCGAAAGGTAGACGCGGTCCTTCCACGGTCCCGCGCCTGTGCCGGTGTCGCCCAGATTGCGTACCCGCCAGAGCACATCGATGCGCGCACCGGAGCCCGCGGCCGCAGGCCCCACGACGGCTTCCACCGCGAGGTCGGCGAAGGGGGCCGCGAGATCGATGGTGACCGGCGCGGAGGTGTTGTTGGCCCGCGTGTCGGGCTCGACGACGGCCCCTGCGCGGTCGGTGCGCACGAACAGTCGCAGCGCGCCCTCGAACTGCAGCGGCAGCGCAAAGGACGCGGTGTCGGTGACCTGTGCGCCGCCCGCGAGACCGCCGGTGCGCGTACGCGACACGACGACCACATCGTCGGCGTTGCCCAGCGTCGCATCGCGCGACAGCACCACTTCGTCCACCCAGGACCCGAGGGCTGGGACGGTGGAGAGATTCTCCACACGCCACTGCACCGTGGCGGTGTCCCCGCCCCGCGCCGTCGCGGGTGCCGACACGAGGGTCGCGGCGAGGTCCGGATAGAGCCGCGGCGCGGACACGAAGCCGACCGAGGCCGCGTTGTTGGCCTCGGCATTGCCGGCGAGATTGGCTTCGGGCACGAGGCCCGCGCCGTTCGTGCCCTGGTCGGCGGTGACCGTGATGCGCAGCGTGCCGGCGCCACGCTGGCCGTCCGGCAGGCGGAAGCTGAAGCTGCGGCTGCGCGTGGCGCCCGCCGCGAGCGGTCCGAGACCGCCGGCCGTGGAGTCGTGCGCGACGGCGGTGTCCAGCACCGTCTCGCCCGTGGTCTGGTTGACCACCACGACGCGGTCGTTCCAGCTCGCGGTGATGGAACGGTTGCCACCGTTCACGTCGTCCCACTGGACCGTGACGAGCGCGCCCGCCTCCAGCGCAGACTCGGCGATGCGCAGGTTGGCGACGGCGAGATCGGGCGCGGAGGCGATCCGCAGCGTGGCCACGTTGTTGCCCTCGCCGCCGCTGCCATCGGCCGCCACCTCGGTGAGGGCGTTGCCGCTGTCGACGCTCACGGAGAACTCGAAGAGTCCCTCGGCCCCGCTGTCGGGCCAGGTGAACGAGAAGGTCCGCGGCACCTCGGCCGCCGGCGCGATGTCGCCGTTGCCGCCCGCCACCGCGCGGTCGAACGTGCGCGCGAACACGGTCTGTCCGGTGGACAGGTTCCGCACCTGCACGGTTTCGGTCCAGGCGCGGTCCGGTGCGGCCCCGCCGCGGTTGCCGACCGTCCAGCGCAGGCCGATGCTCTGCCCCGGGCCCCAGCCGCCCGGCGGGTCCATGACGAGTCCGCTGGCAGTGAGATCGGCCGCGGCTGTCAGCTCGGAGGTCACGCGCAGGGTCGTCGTGTTGTTCGACTCGGCATCGCGCGTCGCATTCTCCTCGGCCACGGCGTTGTCCACGTCGGTGACGACGACGAACTCCAGTTCGCCGGCTCCCTGGGGCCCGTCCGGCAGACGCAGCGTGGCGGCACGCAGGCGGGCGGCCCCGGGTGCGATGACGCCGTTGCCGGCCTCGGCGACGACGTACGGGACGATGACGTTCGCGACGATGGCATTGTCGGCCACCCGGCGCACGAGCAGGCGTTCGCCGAAGTCCGCCGTGGCGTCGCGGTTGCCGTCGTTGCGCGTCTGCCAGCGCACCGTGACCTCCGCGCCCGAGCGCACCGGGCCCGAGGCCGAGACCACCGCGACGTCGGTGACGCGCAGGTCCGGACCGGGCTGGACTTCGAGGTTCCCGAGGTCCACAGGCGCAGCCGCAGGCGCCGGCCACACCGCGAACTGGAAGGCGTTCGGCGCCGTGTAGTGACGGCGCCCTTCGAGCGCGAGCACGTAGTCTCCGCTGAAGGCGAGCGTCTGCACGTCCACGTCGCTGCCCAGCCCGGACTCGAACACCAGGCGCCCGAACGGGTCGTAGAGCCGCCAGGGGCCGTCGGCATTGCCGATCGACTGCATGTCGAAGTAGAAGCGCTCGCCGGCGTTGACCGCGAAGCGGTAGAGCGCGGTCTCGTTGCCCGGGTCGAGCTGGCCCCGGACGATGGTGCCCGGCTCGATCTCGGTGGCGGTCGCGAAGTCCAGGATCTGGAAGGCGTAGGCGCCCACCTGATCGTTCTGGGCGTCGACGCTGAACACGTGGTCGCCGGGAACGAGATCGAGCACGGTCCGGCCGTCCCAGCCGTCCGTGCCCTGCAGGGACCGGTCGGAGACCAGCGCGCCGAGGGGCCCCGTGAGCGACCAGCGGAAATCGTTCGACACAAGGCTGTCGACGAACACGCGCTTCGGTGCGGTGACGGTGAAGGTGTAGCGGTCCACCTGCCCGGGCATCGCGATGCTGCCTTCCACCCGCGCGTCGAGCGCCAGCGGCGCCGAATCGTCCGTGACCGGAACCACGTTGAAGCGGAATGCATTGGCGCCCGAGGCATTGCGGCGCCCCTCCAGCATGAGGACGTAAGTGCCGTCCACGCCGAGAGTGATGCGGTCACGGTCACCGCCGAGCCCCGTCTCGAAGACGACCCGCCCCGCCGGGTCCAGCAACCGCCACGGACCGTCGCCGTTGCCGATCGCCTGCATGTCGAAGTAGTAGGCCTCGCCCGCCCGCGCTTCGAACCGGTAGAGGGCGACCCCGTTTGCCGGATCGATGACGCCCGACTCCGGCGTGCCGGGTGTGATCGTCTTCGCGGTCGCGAGGTCGACGAGACGGAAGGCGTACGCGCCCGTCTGGTCGTTGGGTGCGTCGATGGTGACGACGTAGTCGCCCGCCACGAGGTCGAGCAGGGACAGCCCGTCCCAGGAATCCGTGCTCCAGAACGCCCGTCCCGAGACGGGCGTGCCCGCCGGGCCGGTCAGCGTCCAGGTGAAGCCCGAGTTGACGAGCGAATCGAAGTACAGCTGCCGGCGCTCCCCGAGCGTGAACCGGAAGCGGTCCACTTGCCCCGGCTCGGCGATGGCACCGTTGACGATGCTGCCCACCGAGATGTCGGCGGTGTCGTCCGTCACGGTCACGACCGAGAACCTGTAGGCATTGGTGCCGGTGCTGTAGCGGCGCCCTTCCAGCGCAAGCGTGTAGGTGCCCGAGAAGGCGAGGGTCTGGTTCTCCAGGTCCCCGCCCATGCCCACTTCGCGAACGAGACGGCCGAAGGGGTCGTAGAGGCGCATCGGTCCGTCGCCGTTGGCCATCGCCTGCACGTCGACGTAGATCACGTCGCCGGCGGTGGCCTGGAACCGGAACAGGTCGGTCTCGTTCGCCGGGCTCAACTCTCCGGTGACGGCCGTGTCGGTGTCGATGGCGCGGGCCGCCGCGAAGTCGAGCAGCCGCAGCGCATAGGCACCCGTGCCGCCCTGCACAGTCAGGCGGTACGTGCCCGCGTCCAGGAACAGCGTCGAGTTGCCGTCCCAGCTGTCGGTGCTCCAGAACTGGCGGTTCGAGACGAGCGCGCCCCGCGGCCCGGACAGGCTCCACGAGAGGTTGCTGTTCGTCTGCGAATCGACGGTGACGACGCGATCCTCCGCGAGCGTCAGCACGTAGGTGTCCACCTCGCCGTTCGCCGACAGCGTGCCGCTCACGAGCGCGCCCAGGCTGATGGCGTCGCCGAGCGGCGGCGTGGGCGTGGTGTTGCCGAGGAACTGGACGTTGAAGCGGTGGTCGTTCGTGCCGGTCGCGTAGCGGCGTCCTTCGACGAGCAGCGTATAGGTGCCGCCGTTGGCGAGGGTGACGTTGTTCACGTCGCTGCCGAGGCCGACGAAGAAGACCTGGTCGCCGTAAGGATCGATCAGGCGCCAGGCGGCATCCGTGTTCGCCGCGGAGACGCTGTCGAAGTTGAAGCGGTCACCGGCGGCCGCCTCGAACCGGTAGACGTCCGTCTCGGTGGCAGGCGACAGGGCGCCGGTCTGCACGGTGTCGAAGGCGATGGCCGTCGCGGTCGCGAGGTTGCGCAGAACGAACGCGTACGCGCCGGTGCGGTCCGCATCGCCGTCGATGGTGAGCGTGTAGTCTCCGGGGAACAGATCGAGCACCACGCCCGTGCTGCGGTCGTTGGCGTCGGCGTTCTGGAAAGTGCGGTCCGAGACCACGGTTCCGCGTGGGCCGGTGAGCGACCAGCCGAACGGCGTGTCGGTGCGCGAATCGAAGACGACGCGCGTGCGCTCCGCGAGACTGAAGGTGTGGCGATCCACCTGGCCGGGCTGGGCGATGCTGCCCGACACCAGCTGGTCGAGGTTCATGGTGGCCGTGTCGTCCGTCACCGGAACCAGCGCGAAGCGTACCGTGTTCAGCCCCGGGTTGTAGTGACGCCCTTCGATCGAGAAGGTGTAGCGGCCGCCCTGCGCGAGCGTGAAGACGTTCTGGTCGGTGTTCGTGTTGGACTGCGCGATCACGCGGCCGAAGGGATCGAACAGTCGCCACAGGGTGTCGGTGGTCGTGCTGCCGAGCATGTCGACGTACAGCTTCTGACCGGCCGTGGACTCGAAACCGTAGAGCTGCGTGCGCTGCCCGGGCGCGAGCGTGGTGACCACGGCGGGGCCGAGCACGACGGGCGACGGGGTCGTGAAGTCCAGGAACCGGAAGGCGTAGGGCCGCGTGGTGGCGCCGTCGCCGTACACCGAGAGTGTGTAGGCGCCCGCCTGGAGATCCATCAGCGACAGGGCGGCGAACGAGTCCGACGACTGGAAATCGCGCCCCTCGACCACCACGCCCCGCGGGCCGGTGAGCGTCCAGCGCACCGACGGCGCGTCGGTCAGCACGTCGAACAGCAGGCGGCGGTCGCGGTCGAGCGTGAACGTGTACCGGTCCACCTGCCCCGGCATGGCGAGGCTGCCTGCGACGGCGCCGGGCGCGTCCGTGGCGAGCCCGCGGAACACGCCGACGAGACCGTTGGCCGAGGCGTCCTGCACGGTCTGACCGGCGCCCTCGGAGAACGGGAGGTACAGCGCGAGTCCCGGTTCCGTACCGGTGAGCGGACCGCTCGCCGTCCCGGTGATGAAGCCTTCCGTCAGCGCTGTGTTCCACAGGCGCACGTCGTCGATCGCGCCGACGAATCCGGCGTGGTCGCCGTAGTTCTCGTTGGGCATGCCGATGGACAGCGGCAGATTCGTGGTCGGCGAAGCGCTCCGGCTGGCGGTCTTCGGGTCTGCGGCGACTCCGTTCAAGTAGAGACGCAACTGTCCGTTCGTCCGGTCGACCACGCCCGTGACGTCGATCCACTCGCCGAGGTGGACGCTCCGGGGCGCGGACTCGATGGTGTCGCTGCCGCTCCCGAAGGACACGAACCCGCCGGCATTCACCCACAGCGAGTAGTTGCGCTCGAACCAGTTGCCGCCGTTGCCCTTGAGCACCAGGGGCATCCACGTGCCGTTGAAAGCATCGACGCGGAAGCGCGCCTGCAGGGTGAGATCGCCGACCAGATCGAGTTTCGCCGCATCGGGAATCTCGACCCGGTTCTGGCCGAAGAACTGCAGCGCGCTGCCCGTGGGCCCGGCGACCCAGACCGGCGCGTCGACCCGCCCGGCGTCGACGTCGAGCGCGACGGTGTCGTCGGTCACGGGAATCAGGTCGAACGAGTAGGTATTGGTGCCGAACTTGTAGTACCGGCCTTCGACGGTGACGAGATACTCGCCGCTGGAGGGCAGCGCGATCACGCCGGCGTCCTCGCCGAGGTTGCGCGTGAACAGGACCCGCCCGAGCGGATCGATGAGGCGCCACGCGGTGTCGTTGTCGTTCGCGCCGCGCCCGTCGAAGTAGAAGCGCTGGCCCGCCGTGCCGGTGAATCGGTAGAGATCGGTCTCGATCGCGGGCGAGAGCGTCCCCGTCACTGCGGTGCCCGGGGTGAAGGTCGTGGCGGCCGCCGCCGCGTCGATCAGGCGGAACCCGTAGGCCCCGCGCACGTCGCCGTCGGCAGAGACGCTGAGCGTGTAGTCCCCCACCGGAAGGTCCAGGAGATACAGCCCGTTGAAGCTGTCCGAGAAGCGCATGTCCGCGCCGTTCACCACGACACCACGCGGCCCCGCGAGCGTCCAGCGGAACGGCCCGTCGATGAGCCCGTCGAACACGAAGCGGCGTGCCTCGGTCACGGAGAAGGTGTAGCGGTGCACTTCACCGGGTAGCGTGAGCGTGCCGTACACACCGCCCTCGGCGCGCGGATGGACGGCGACGAGCGTGGCAACGGCCCCGTTGACCGAGCCGTCCGCGAAGGTCGTGGCCGCGCCTGCCGCGCCACTCGCCGGCGTGAACGGGAGCAGCAGCGTCAGCCCGGTCTCGGCGCCGGTGAGCGTCTGCCCCCGCGCCGCGGCGATCTCGTCGGCAGAGCGCGCGTAGTTCCAGAGCCGCACTTCGTCGACCGCGCCGTTGAGCCGGACGCCGGCCTCGCGGCTCGCACCGATCAGCAGCGACGAGCCCGACGTGGGTCCGGGATTCGCACGCACGTTGATGGTCTGCACCAGCACGCCGTCGAGGTAGAGGCGGGCCGCGCCGGTCGAGCGCGAGACCGAGAACGCGATGTCGACCCACTCGCCGACCCGGACGCTGCCCGTGGCGCTCCGCGAGGTCTCCTCGTAGCCGCCGTCCCAGATGGACGTGTAGGCGAAGCCCTGGCGGTTGATCCAGAGCGAATAGCTGCGATTGCCTCCGCCGCCGCCCTTGTAGAGCACGGGCATCCACTCGTCGGTGAAGGCATCCACGCGGACGCGGGCTTCGAAGGTGAGGTCGCCGCGCTGGTCCAGCGCTGCACCGTGGGGTACCTCCACGTAGCCGAGCCCGCCCAGGGCCACGGCGCTGCCGGCCGGTCCCGGGACCACGGCGGGCGTGTAGCCCTGCGACACGCCGGGCTGCATCGGGCGCACCGTGTCGGTCACGCGTTCCACGCGGAAGCTGTAGTTGTTGACGCCGGTCTTGTAGTAGCGCCCCTCCACTGCGAGCAGGTAGTCGCCGGTCTGTCCGAGCGTGAGCGTGCCCTGGTCGTTGTTGAGATTCGTCGTGAAGACCACGCGCCCGGACGGATCGATGAGACGCCACGCGGTATCGCCGTCGGTCGCGCCGAGCGCGTCGAAGAAAAGGCGCTCGCCGGCCACCACCGGCAACCGGTAGAACACCGTCTCCGTCGACGGGCTCAGCGTGCCCGAGATGGCGCGGCCGGGCGTCAGCACCTCGGCGTCGGCCGGGTCCACGAGGCGGAACGCGTAGCCGCCGACGGCATCGCCCGGCGCGTCGATGGTGAGGCGGTAGTCGCCCGGAAGCAGAGCGAGCCGGACGAATGCGCTGAAGGAGTCCGAGAAGCGTAGGTCGCAGCTCTCGACCGTGCCGTTGGGGCCGGTGAGCGTCCACGTGAAGGCGGTGTCGGTCAGGCCGTCGAAGAACAGCGTGCGGGCCTCGGCGAGCGTGAACGTGTAGGTGTCCACCTGCCCCGCGTGCGAGATGCGGCCCGCCACGGTGCCCGGGCGCGAGAGCACGAACGGGATGAGCGTGCCGCCCTGCGCACCGGCCGCGGATCCGGCGAGCGCCGTGCCGTTCGCCGCGTCCAGCGCGAGACGGAGCGCCAGCGCCGCGGGCGTGCCGGCCAGGGGCGTGTCCTTCGCGGCGGCGATCTGCTCGTTGCTGCGCGCCTCGCTCCATAGCCGGAACTCCGCGACCGCGCCGGCGAACGGACGCACCGAGGCGTCGCCGTTCGTGCTGTCGCCGATGTACAGCGCCCCGGGCGTGACCGAGCCCGTGACGGTGCCGCCGCGCACCGCGCGCGTGGCCACCGTATTGCCATCGAGCACGACGCGCATCTGCCCGGTGGTCCGGTCGATGACGCCGGCCACGTGATGCCAGCGCCCGAGGGTGACGAGTCCGTTCGCGGTCTCGACCGGCTGCAGCCCGGTCGCGTCGCCGGCGTCGAAGTACAGCCGCCCGGCGCCGTTCAGCCACAGGCTGAAGGCCCGGTGGCCCGAATTGGCGGGATCGCTCTTCGAGACGAGCGGCATCCACGTGTTGGCGAACTCGGTGGCCTTGAACCACAGTTCGACGGTGACGTCGCCGGTGAGATCGGTGCGTGCGCTCTTCGCGATCTCGACCCCCTGCGCTCCGCCGAGCTCCAGTGCGGTGGCAAGCGCGGTCGTGGGGCCGCCGACGAGCGTGGGCTGCGGGGCGTCCTGCCCGGGCACGATGGCAAGCGTCTGGTCCTGCACGCGGTTCGCGGTGAAGCGGAAGGCGTTCGTGCCCGTGGGGTAGTAGTGGCGTCCTTCCACCAGGACGTACAGGGTCTGGGCGCGCTGGAAGGCGCGATCGAAGGTGAACGGCCCGGCATCGCCGCCGGTGCCGCCGGTGAACACGCCCTCGCCGCGCGAGTCCACCACGCGCCAGCGCGAGTCGGTGTTGGCCACCGACTGCATGTCGAAGTACAGGCGCTCGCCCGCCGCGACGTCGAGGCGGAAGGTGCGGGTGCTGTTGGCGGGGTCCAGCGTGGAGGCGACCGGCACATCCGCGGAGATGGCCGGCGACGAGGCGAGATCGAAGAGCCGGAAGGCGTAGTTGCCCGTCGGGCCGCGAACCGTGAGGCGGTAGTCGCCCGCGGCGAGCGCGACGAGTCCGGGGCCGCCGAAAGCGTCGGAGGACCGGAAATCCCGGTCTGCCACGATCGTCCCGCGGGGCCCGACGAGCGTCCACGAGAAGCTGTTGTCGGTGAGCGCATCGAAGTACGCGAGCGTGTCGGACGCCACCGAGAAGGTGTAGACGTCCCGCGGTTCGGCGGCAGTCAGGCTGGCACGGACCGTGTCCCCCAGCACGAGCGGCGTCGTGGCGAGCGGCGTGGTCGTGACACGCAGGTAGTCGATGGCCACGTCGACCGGGTACACGCGGTTCGGGAAGCCCATGTACTGCGACAGCGCGACGCGGAAGCCGTTGGGAAACGCGCTCATCGTCCCGCCGAAGTCGCGCGTGGCGAGCTCGTTGCCCGCGTCGTCGAGGATGCGCCCCACGATGTTGCGGTCGGCACCGCCGTCCAGCACGAAGCGGTACCACGTGTTGTCCTGGTAGGCGAACGCCCGCTCGACGAATCCGCCGGCCACGGTGCTGCTGCTGCGCCAGCGGCGGTCCGCGCTGGCGTTGCTGCCGAAGAAGCTCATGCCGACCCAGCGGTTGCTGTCGGTCTCGTCGAGCAGCAGCAGATCGATGAAGCCGTCGATGCTGGTCGTCGGTGACTGCACGAGCGTGTTGAAGCGCACTTCGGCCCGGAAGGCCGCCGACAGCGGCACCACGGCGTCGGACGTCCACGCCACGCGCTGGTTGTTGTTGAGCGTGTTGGTGAGACGGATGACCTGCGCGCCGTCGATCGTCTCGAACGTGTGCAGCGGCGCACCTACGACGGTGGCGTTGTTGGTGGAGAAGCGCGACGGGTCCCACAGGTCCGAGAGCACCGGACCGCCGAACTCGTCTGCGAATGCGGTCACGGTCTCGGCGACGCGGTTGCCGACGACGTCCACCCGGAACGTGAGCGAGGCCGGTGCCGTGGCATTGCGCCGCCCCTCGACGAGGACGTAGTAGGCGCCTGCGGAGGGCGCGACGTAGGTCACGCCGTCCTGGCTGAACGCCGCCTGGAACACCTGCTCGCCCCAGGGGGTCACGAACCGCCATTGCCCGCTGGTGCCGGTGGATGCGAGCGCGTCGAAGGCGAGGCGGTCGCCTGCCTGTGCCGTGACCTTGAAGACGCGGGACGCGTTGCCGGGTTCGAGGTTCGCCACGACCGGCGCGCCGGTGCCGATGGCCTCGGCGGAAGCCGCGAGGTCCAGCAGCCGGAAGGCGTAGGCACCCACCCCGTCGGCGGACGGATCCACCACGAGCGTGTAGTCGCCCGGCCCGAGCGCGAGGACCGGATTGCCGCTGAAATCGGAGCTGTCGGCCCCGTTGAACGCACGGCCGTCGATCAGCACGGACCCGCCCTTCAGGAGCGACCAGCGCAGCCCGCTGTCGACGAGCGAGTCGAATACGGCGTACGTCGCGGAAGCGAGCGAGAACGTGTGCAGATCGCGCTGACCCGCGTGGGCAATCTCGCCCTCCACGCGTGCGCCGAGCGTGAGCGGCGTGACGTCGTCGCTGACACGCTGCGCGTTGAAGCGCACGGCGTTGGCGCCCGGCTGCGAGACCCGGCCTTCCACGAACAGCAGGTAGCGCCCGGTGGCGGCGAGGGACACCACGTCCACATCCGCGCTGGCGCTGGTGGACCACACCTGCCGGCCGAGCGGATCGAACAGGCGCCACGACGGACTGCCGCGATCGACGCCGAGACTGTCGAAGTAGTAGCGCTCGCCCGCGCTGGCCGTGAAGCTGAACAGGGCCGTCTCGCGTCCGGTCTCGAGCGTGGCCGTGGCGGGCACGCCGGGCGTCAGCGTCTCGGCGTCGGACGGATCGAGCAGGCGGAAGGCGTAGTCGCCGGTGACGTCGTTGGTCGCATCGATCGTGATGCGGTAGTCGCCGGCGGCGAGATTCAGCAGGTGGTTGCCGTCCGAGACCTCGAAGGCGTCGGACGCATTGAATGCGCGGTCCGCCACGACGCGCCCGCCCGGCCCGTCGAGCGTCCATCGGATGTTTCCGTTGGCGGTGAGCGAATCGAAATAGACGAAGCGGTTGCGGTCGAGCGTGAAGTCGTAGCGGTCGGATTCACCGGGGGCATCGATGCTGCCCTGGATGACGGCGTCGGCCGCCATCATCACGCGCGGTTCGAGCGCCTCGAGCAGGGCCTTGCGTCGGAACGGCGGCGCGGACCAGCCGAGGCGGTCGGTCCAGTGCCTGCGGCGCCGCGCGGGGAGAGTCGTGCGGTCGGAAGTCAGCCAGGCATGAACACCCGAGAGGGTTCGTGCGAGGGAACGGCGGCGGGAACGGCCCATGGGTGACTCCGGAGCCCGGGACGGCCGCGCGCCGGTGCAACCCACCGCGCCCCCCGACGCCGGGTGTTCGAGACGGTGCCTGCATGCAGGCGGTCAACGGACGCGGGTGAACACCGCGATCCGAAGGCTTCCGGCGAGGTGGCCCGCGAAGGGTCACCCCGCCGCGATGGCTGGTGTCAGTGCGGGCGCTGTCGACGCCGACGGGGCATCACGGCCAGCGCGAGCGCCAGGGCGCCCAGCGCCAGGCCCGACGGCTCGGGGATGTTCGTACCCGGCTCCCGGATCGTGATGCTGGTCCGGGCGTCGCTCAGATCGGGATCCGCCGAGGAGTTGGGATCAGGCAGATTGAACCCGAGCGAAGCCGCCGTGACGGAGAACTCGGCGCTGGAGGGTGCCGCGGTCGTGGAGGGCACGTCGAAGTTCAGGTAGAGCAGGACGCCACCGCCCGCGGTGGACAAGAGCCCGCCCAGGGAGTCGGCGTACACGTCGACCGAGCCCGCGCCGGGTGTCACGAGGACACCGAAAGGAAAAAAGGCATCGGCCAGGGCACTGCCTGCCGGATCGAGCAATGTGCCGGACACCGAGTGGTCCGGTGACCCGAGCTGCACCCGTGAGGCATCGAAGGCCAGCGAGAACTGGAAGCTCGCGAGATCACCGGCGTCGTCGATGTTCACACCGACCTTGAACGACTGGCCTGGGAGGACCGCGGCGGGATCCGTCGAGAGGAACAGGCTGTATGCGTGCGACACGGGCGCCCAGAGGACGGCCGCGGCGAGCAGGCACGAGCCGATGAAACGGCTAGTTTTCATGATTCAGGTCTCCTGCGACACCACCAGACAGACGCCCGTGACTGGATTTTTTCCGGACGAATCTGACGTCCCTGGAGTTTCCGCCGATCCCCAGGCCTTTGCAACTCGCCTTTCGTCGGGGATGCCCCTCGTCCCGAAATGCCCCGCACTCCGTCCCCGCCCTTGCCGTGGCCCTTGCCGTGGCCGTGGACCTTGCCGTGGCCGTCGCCGTTGCCTTTACCCTTCCCCCTTCCCCCTTCCCTCTTCCCTCTTCCCCCTTCCCTCTTCCCTCTTCCCTCTTCCCTCTTCCCTCTTCCCTCTTCCCCCTTCCCCCTTCCC
>ERZ1066136.1288-NODE-1288-length-13349-cov-13.961938_pt1 | contig 13349 bp, 10 predicted proteins | sample MGYA00382783_ERZ1066136 | MGnify/ENA primary metagenome ERZ1066136 (study PRJEB33369, sample SAMEA5778366) | biofilm metagenome | biome: Industrial cooling water; feature: Water cooling tower basin; material: Biofilm | place: United Arab Emirates | collected... | reverse complement strand
GCCGGGGGGCCGCGCAGCCCGGGCCGAAACGGCGCGGGCCGCCCCCGGGGCGGCCCGTGACCGTGTCGAAGTTCGCGGGGTCCGCGGCGGCCGCTGCCGGCCCCGACCCCCGCCGCGCTCAACCCTGCTTGGCGGGCGCCGGCTCGCCCGAGCCGGCCGGGCTTTGGCCCGCATCCCCCTCGTACAGCGGGTGCAGGTGCTGCATGCCCTCGGGCATATCGCCGGGGGACTTGGCGTGCTTGACCTTCTTGAGCTTGTCCATCATCGGACCGGGCTTCCAGTCGTCGACCTGGATCGTGGGCAGCTCCTTCATGTCCGCCTTGGTCAGCCGCTTGAGGTTCGGGGCGTAGACCGGACGGTGGATCGCGCGCAGGTACTTCTTGTTGCCCTTGCCGTCCAGGCCCACGTAGACCTTGGTGTCCTGGAAGTAGATGTCGCCCGAGGTGTCGGCGTGGGGCATGACCAGCACTTCGTCGGTCAGGTGCCCCCAGCGCGACTGGTTGTATTCCTCGGCTTCGCCGGACTCGCCTTCCATCGAGCGCAGCTGGGCGGTGCGGCTCTTGTTCGCTTCGGGCGAGCGCGGCGCGGGGACCGAGGCCACGGCGTCGCTGGGGCCGCCCTCCGGGCGGAGCAGGAAGGCCAGGGCCCCCCCGATGGCCAGGGAGAGCAGGCCGAGGGCCACGATCCGCTGCTGGGAGGTCATCACCATGGGAAGAGGACGGTTGCTCGAATATGCCCCGGGGGACGGGGTCAGGCGCTGGCGGGTTCCGGGGGACGGGGCCGGCGGGGGCGGGGACCCGCCCCGCTGGGGGCGCTAGGCACGGGAATGGCATCCTACGGGCCCCGAGGGGCCCCGTTGGAGCCCCGAACCTTACCCCAGGCGCGCCCCCATGCGACTCCGACTCCCGTTCGCCGGCCTGGCCCTGTGCGTCCTGGCACTGCCGGCCTGCGGTCCGGCGGCCCCTCCCCCGAACGGTCTGGTGGTCCTGCCCGGGTCGACCCCGGGGGCGCCCAGCGGTCAGTTGCCCGTGGACCGGCCCTTCTTCCACGATTTCGGCAGCGTGCCCCTGGGCTCGCGGGTCGAGCACGCTTTTGTGCTCCAGAACAGCGATCCCGAGCCGGTCACCCTGAAGCGCCTGGTGCCCAGCTGCGACTGCACGGTGCCGTCGGTGGAGGTCTTCGACCGCCGCGGGCGCTCCCTCGGGGCCGGGGATTTCACCCGCGCCGAGGGCGTCGCCGTCGTGCCCCCCGGCGGGCGCCTGCGCATCGGCCTGCGCGTGGAGACCCACGCCGTCCAGGTCACCAATGCGGACAAGCTGGTGCAGGTGCGCCTGCACACCGACTCCAAGCACAACCCCTGGGTGACCCTGGAGGCCCACCTGGTGGTGGTGCAGCCCCTGCTGGCGACCCCGGCGCGCCTCGAGCTCGGCGTCGTGCCCCGTTCGGCCGGCGCGGTGCGCGAGGTCACCGTGCGCGTCAACCAGGCCCTGCCCGACGGCAGCCGGCCCGAGCTGGGCGTGGCCGGCGTGGCCTCGACCACGGCCCCCTTGAGCGCCCAGGTCTCGCCCCACCCGCAGCTGCCCGGGGAGGCCTGGCTGGTGCTGGTCGACCTGCCCGCAGGGCTGCCCCTGGGACCGGTCCAGGGGGAGGTGCGGCTGGCCACGGCCGACGCCGCCGGTCGCCCCGGTGACCCCCTGGTGATCCCGGTCCTGGCGCAGGTGGGCACGGACTTCGCCGCCGATCCGCCGCGGGCCTTCCTGTCCCCCCTGGGCGACGGCTGCTCCGCCAGCACGCGCCTGATCCTGATGTCGCGGCTGCCCAACACCCCCTTCCGCATCGAGCGCTACACGGTCCAGCCGCTGGTGGCGGGCGATGTGGCCCTGGAGGCCGAGCCCCTCGAGCCCCTCGATGCAGAGGGCTGCGCCAAGCGCTGGCAGCTTTCCGTGCTGGCCCGCTGGGAGGCCGGCGGACGGGCGCCCGCGGGAACCTTGACCGTGGTCCTGGACGGCCCGCTGCCCGCCCAGGTAGAGATCCCCTATGAGCTCCTGCGCGCTCCCTGACCCGTCCACGCCCCCTAACCCCGACGAGCGCGTCTCCCCCGCCCGGTCCCTGACGGCGGCTGTCCGCGAGCGGAGCGAGGCATCCGAGCGCTCCGCCGCCGGCGCCCGGGGGCCGGGCTCGCAGCCCGCCCTCGCCGCCCCGGGGCCGCGCGCCCCGCGCCGGGGGGCCAGGGGGGCTGGCGCCTGGGCCCTGACCCTGCTGGCCGCCTGCAGCCAACCCGAGCCGCCCCGCAGCGTGGTCCTGATCTCGCTGGACACGCTGCGCGCCGATGCGGGGTTGTTCGAAGACCGCGAACTGGCCCCCGAATTGCACGCGCTGGCCCAGCGCGGGCTGCGCTTCACACAGGCCAGTTCGGGCACCTCCTGGACCCTGCCGTCCCACGCCCAGATGTTCACCGGACAAGCGCCGGCGCTGCACGGCACGGAGGACGACAACCTGCGCATCGACCCCCTGACTCCGACCCTGGCGGAGCGCTTCTCCGACGCCGGCTGGCGCACCTTCGGCTGCTTCACCGGCTGGTACCTGCTGGGCGACTTCGGCTTTGCGCGCGGGTTCGAGATGTACGAAAACGTGATGCCGCTCGGGCGCGAGCTCGAACAGCGCTGGCGCGAGGAGCTGGCCAGCGGGCGCGGCAGCCGGGCTTTGACAACCTGGCAGGCGGCCGACCTGCAATCGCACCGCGCGATCACCTCGCCGAACGTGGCCGATTTCGCCGCCACCGCCATCGCCGAAGCCGGTTCGGCGCCCCTGTTCCTGTTCCTGCACCTGTTCGACCCGCATTACGACTATGTGCCGCCGCCGCCTTTCGATCGGCGCTTCGACCCGGACTACACCGGGGACATCGATGGGCGCGATTTTTACCTGAACCCCAGGGTCTGGAAGGACGGCGTCCGCACCATCTCGGAGCGCGACCTCGACCACATCCGGGCCCTGTATCTGGGCGAGATCGCCTGGACCGACGAGCACCTCGGGCGGGTCCTGGACCAGCTCGAGGCCTCCGGACGCATGCCGGGCGCCAGCCTGGCGGTCGTGGCGGACCATGGCGAAGAGTTCTTCGAGCATGGCCGCGTGGGCCATCGGCACACGCTCTACGAGGAGGCGATCCGGATCCCCTTCCTGCTGGTCCCGGCCCCGGTCCTGGGCCTTTCCCCCAGCGGGCACAGCGACCTGGCCGTCGGGCTCAGCGACCTGGCCCCGAGCCTGCTCGAGCTGGCGGGCCTGCCGGCCCTGCCCCAGGCTTCGGGCAGCTCGCTGGCGCCGCTGCTCAGGGGCGAGAGCCTGCCCGAGCGGCCCCAGTTGGGTTCGGTCCGCTTTCGCCCGACCGTCGTCAGGCAGGGCGAGCGCAACGTGGCCCGCCACCTGATCAAGGAGAGCCTGCGAACCCCGGATCACAAGCTGATCCGCGAGGTGTGGGTCAAGGACGGCAAGCGGCGCCTCGAAAGCGTCGAGTGGTACGACCTGCGCTCGGACCCGGGCGAGCAGCAGCCCGTCCGCGACCTGGCTGACCCGCGCATCGTGGCCGCCTGGGGCGAACTGGAGGCCGAGCTGGCCCGCCTGCGCGACCTGTACGAGGCCGGCTCCCATTCCAGCGAAGAGCAGCGCCATAGCCGCGCAGCCGAGCTGTTCGGCTCCCAGCTGGCCATGCTCGGCTACCTCCCCGAGGCGGACCCCGAGGGCGACGCGGAGGAGGCCGCGGGGGCCGCCCCGGACGAGGCCGGGGACAGGGCCGCCGAGGAGCCCGTTCCGCTGGAGGTGCTGCGACTGCCCTGGGGCCTGGCACCGCCCCCGGCCTGGACGCTGGAGGAGGCCGCCGGCAGCCGCCGCTGAAGCCATAACGCGACCGGGCCAGGGGACCGGTCGCCGGATCGCGGTCCCGCCCGCTTGCCGCCCACAGGGCCCGGCCGAGGGGTGCGCCTGCAGGCTGCAGCCCGCGGTCGCCCGTGGCCCTGGCCGCGGGCCCGGACTCAGCTGACCCGGGCGAAGCGCAGCTTGCCCACCTGGATCAGCACGGGCGAGCTGGGGCGCTGGAGACGCTGGTTGGGATCGCGCTGGACCTCGCCTTCGATCTTGACGCCCCCCTGCTGGATCAGGCGGCGCGCGTCGGAGGAGCTGCCCGCCAGGCCCAGTTCGCGCAGCAGGATCGCCAGGGGCAGGCCCTCCGCCGGCCATTCGCCGGGATAGGACAGCTGGGCGATCTCGCTGGGGAGCTCGCGCTGACGGAACTGCCGGTCGAAGGCCTCGGCGGCCAGGGCGCCGGCCGCGGGCCCGTGCAGATTGACCACGATCTCGCGCGCCAGGCGCGCCTTGGCCTCCCGGGGGTGCCCGGCGAGCAGGGCCTCGATCTCGGCCGGCTCGAGTTCCGTCAACAGCGGGAACCAAGCCTGCATGGCCTCGTCGGGGATGGCCATCACCTTGCCGAACAGGTCCGCGGGTTCGGCGGTCAGCGGGATCGAGTTGCCGTAGGACTTGCTCATCTTGCGTCCATCGGCGCCGTTGATCAGGGGCGTGGTCAGGCAGACCTGCGGGCGCTGGCCCTCCTGCTCCTGGAACTGGCGGCCCACCAGCAGGTTGTAGAGCTGGTCGGTGCCGCCGAACTCCACGTCGGCGCGGACCTCGACCGAATCCCAGCCCTGCAGCAGCGGGTACAGGAACTCGTGGATGCCGATCGGCTCGCCCGCGGCCATGCGCTTTTCGAAGGTGTCCCGTTCGAGCATGCGCGCCACGGTCATGCGCCCGGTGAGCTTGAGCAGCGCGGCGAAGTCGAAGCGGTCGAACCACTCCGAGTTGCGGCGCACCTCCGTGCGCTGCATGTCGAGCACCCGCGCCGCTTGGTCCACGTAGGTGACCAGGTTCTGCTCCACCTCGGCCCGGGAGAGCTGCGGACGCAGCTTGTTGCGCCCCGAGGGGTCGCCGACCATGGCGGTGGCGTCGCCCACGATCAACACCACCTGGTGCCCCAAGCGCTGCAGCTGGCGCAGCTTGAGCAGCGGGATGGCGTGGCCGAGGTGCAGGTCCGGCGAGCTTGGATCCATGCCGAACTTGAGCCGCAGGCCTCGCCCGCTGCGCTCGGCTTCGGACAGGCGCTTGACCAGCTCGCTCTCCTCGATCAGATCGACCGCACCGCGCTTGAAGGCGGCCAGGCTGGGTTCTTTGCGCGGCGATTCGGTCACGGGCTTCGGCGGGTTTGGGGGCGTTGCAGGGCAGCTTAGCCCAGGGGCGGGCCCAGGGTGCCAGGGCCCCTGGCCGCTTCCCGCGGGACCTGCCCCGGCGCCGGGCCGCGGTCGGAGCGCCGCCGCGCAGGCGCTGCAGCCCGGCGGCCCCGGGCTGCTCGAGCCGGCCTCAGCCCGCCCCTTGGTTCGCGGGCAGGACCAGGCCGGGCTCCGGCTCGCGGGGCCCGGGAAGGGCCTGCGAGCGCTCGCTGGCGGCGATGAACTCCGCCAGCAGGCTGCGCCAGCGCAGCGGAGAGGGGACCTCGTCTTCGACGCCGCCCAGCCAGCGCAGGGCGGGCGTGATCTTGAGCAGCTGCTCGTCGCTCAGGTCCTGGGCCAGCTTGGACAGGCCCAGCAGGGCCGCGGACTGCCTGGAGGGAGCGATGCGCACGGTGCGCTCGAGCAGCGCCGGCAGGAAGTCCTCGGCCGGCCGGTCCAGCAGCCCCGGCCGGGCCAGCAGCTCGAGCAGGGGCTGCTCGTCCAGGGCCTGCTTCGGCAGCTCTCCGAACAACAGGGTGCGCTGGCTCGACTGGACCTCCAGGTCGTGCAGAGGCAGAGCCCGGTCGGCATGGCGCGCGACCCCGTCGCGGGTCGAGAGCGCCAGGCGCTCCTGGACCGCCAGGGCGCCCGCGAACTGGATCGGGTAGCGGCCCAGGCTCAGCTCGGCGCGCTCGCCGGCGGGGATCTCGAGGCGCAGCGGCACCTCGGTTTGGACCTGGTCCGCATCGATGAACTCCTGACCCGTCGGGCTCAGCGCCCGGTGCGAGCGGATCAGCAGCCCGGGCGGCAGGTCGAGCAGCACGGGCAAGGCCAATCCGTGGCTGGCGAGCAGCAGGGCCTCCCGCTCCTGGCCTGCGCTCGAGGTCGGGCGGCTGATCACCTCGAGCCGCAGCGATTCCTGCAGCTCGCGGCCATCGATCACCAGCTGGACCCGCTCCACCGCCGCGCTTTCCGTCGGCCCGAGTCGCTGGGCTTGGAGCTGGGCCAAAAGGTGGCGCGCCAGGGGCCGGTTGTCGCTGGCCAGGGCCTCATCGAGGGCCGAGAACAGCGGCACCAGGGTCGGATCGATGCTGCGGTTGCGCGCGCCGATCTCGGCGGCGAGGTCCGCGCCGCTCGCGGAGGGCGCCGGCTCGGGGGCCCTGGGGGCGGAGCGGCAGGACAGGAGCGCGGCGGGCAGGGCCAGCAGCAGGACGCGGGCGGGGTGCGCAGGGAGGGGGCGGGGGGACATGGCGGAGCAGCCTACCCACGGGGCGCGCGGCTGTTTCCGGCTGCTGGCGAGCGTCGGCCCGGGCCCGCTGCGGCCGCGGCGCCGGCCCAGCAGGGCGCGCGGCCCGAGCCGACCGGGGTGCTGCCCGCCGAGGGCCAGCGGCGGCCGATCTCTCCGCGGCGGCCCTGGCGCCCCCCGCGCCCCCGCCTCGGCCCGGGGACGGGGGCGGGGGCGGGGAGGGGGGTGTGGGCCGGGGCAGGGCCGCCCGCGGGGCTCGGCGGCGGCGGTTGCGGCGCACCGGGCCGGCCCGGAAAACGCCACCGGGCCTGGATCCGCCGCAGGCGCGGATCCAGGCCCGGTGCGCGGCGGCCAACCTCAGCGGCCTTCGACCACGTCGTCGTCTTCGATCGGCGGCTGGTCCAGGCGCAGGGCCTTGCGGTTGGCCTCGAGGTTCTTGTTCTCCTCGAAGTCCGAGTGCACGAAGGACAGGCCGATCTTGCGCTCTTCGATGTCGACGCGGATCACGCGCACCTCGATCTTCATGCCCGGCTGCACGACCTCTTCAGGGCTGCCGATCTTGGTGTCGGACAGCTCGGAGATGTGCAGCAGGCCCTCGAGATCGTTCTCGAGTTTCACGAAGACGCCGAAGTTGGTGATCTTCGTGACGAACCCCGAGAGCAGGTCGCCGACGTGGTAGTTGTTGGGGATGTCGTCGATCCAGGGGTCGGTGCTGAGCTGCTTGAGGCCCAGGGCGATGCGCTTCTTCTGCGTATCGACCGAGAGCACCACGCACTGCAGGCGGTCGCCCTTGCGCACCACCTCGGAGGGGTGGCTGACCTTCTTGGTCCAGCTCATGTCGGAGACGTGCAGCAGGCCGTCGATGCCCTCCTCGATCTCCACGAAGGCGCCGTAGCTGGTCAGGTTGCGGACCACGCCCTCGATCACCGTGCCCGGGGGATACTTGGACGCAGCCAGGTCCCAGGGGTTGGTCTCGGCCTGCTTCATGCCGAGCGAGATCTCCTGCTTTTCCTTGTCGATCTCGAGCACGACCACCTCGACCTTGTCGCCGGACTTGACCAGCTCCGAGGGGTGGTTGACGCGGCGGGTCCAGGACATCTCGGAGATGTGCACCAGTCCCTCGACGCCGTCCTCGAGTTTGACGAAGGCGCCGTAGGACATGAGGTTGACCACCTCGCCCACGTGCTTCGAGCCGACCGGGTAACGGCCTTCGATGCCTTCCCAGGGGCTCTGCTGCTTCTGCTTGAGGCCCAGGGCGATGCGCTCGCGCTCGAAGTCGACGCGCAGCACCTTGACCTCGATCTCCTGGCCGATCTGGACCATCTGCGTGGGATGGCTGATGCGGCCCCAGGACATGTCGGTGATGTGCAGCAGGCCGTCGATGCCGCCCAGGTCGACGAACACGCCGAATTCGGCGATGTTCTTGACCACGCCCATGCGGACCTGGCCGTCCTGGATGTCCTTGAGCAGGGTTTCCTTCTGCTTCTGGCGCTCTTCTTCGAGCAGCTTGCGGCGCGAGATGACCACGTTCATGCGCTCCGCATCGATCTTGATGATGCGCGCGCGGATCGGCTCGCCCAGGAAGTCGTTGATGTCGTGGGTCCGGCGCAGGTTGACCTGGCTGGCCGGCAGGAACACCTGCACGCCCTCCACGTCGACCAACAGGCCGCCCTTGATCTTGCGCTGGACCACACCATGGACCTCGTCGCCTTCCTTGTGGTTCAGCATCAAGGCCTCCCAGGCGCGCTGGCGATCGGCGCGGCGCTTGGAGAGGTTGGCGGTGTCGTCCTCGTTGAGGCCGGCGTAGTAGACCATGAAGGTCTGGCCGGCCACCGGCAGGGTCTCGCCGAACTCGGACAGCGGGATGTTGCCCTCGGCCTTGCTGCCGATGTCCATCACCACCTGGCCGGTGCGTTCGTCGACGGATTCGACGCGCGCCTCCACGATCGTTTCGGGCACGAGCTCCTTCACGGAGCGGCCCAGGGCGGCGGTCAGATCGGCTTCTCCGATCGTGCCGAACATCTGGGTGATCTGGCTGTCGAGCTCGGTCGGGTCGAGCTCGAACTGCTTGATGCGGCGGGAGGCGATGGACATTGACTGAGGGTCTGCGGGACGGGGAAACGACCGGAAGCGCGCCGGCCGGGGGCCGGCGCCGCCGCCCGACGTGGGCTGGCGAGCCGCGTAGTTTGGCGAGCGCCGCCGCGCCGGGCCAGGGGGCAGTCGCTTTTCCCGGGCGGAGCCTCCGGCGGCCGGCGCCCCTCCCCCGCAGGCGGAACGGATCCGGCCCCGGCGGGCCTCAGCTGCGACGCTCGCCCGGCGAGGGCACGGCGCCCGCCGCGGGGCCCGGCGTAGGCGGGGCCGGCGTCAGGGGGGCCGGCGTCACGGGGGCCGGCGTCAACGGGGGCCGGCGTCAACGGGGCCGCCGCCAGGCGCGCCACCGCTGCGCGCAGATCCTCGAGGCCCACCGACCCGGGGGCGAGGGGGCTGCCGACCCACAGCTCGATGCGCCTCGGCCGCGGCAGGCGCTGCCCCCGGGGCCAGGCCCCGTGGGATCCGCGGATGCCGAGCGGCACCAGGGGCACCCCGGCCCGGCGAGCGGCCAGCAGGGCGCCGCCCCGGAAGGGACCCACGCTGCCGTCCGTGCTGCGGGTGCCCTCGGGGAAGATCGCGACCAACTCGCCGCGGGCCAAGGCCCCCTCGATCGCCTGGAGGGCCGCCTTGTCCGCGGACCCGCGCTGGATCAGGATCGCCCCGCAGCGGCGCATGATCAGGGCCAGCAGCGGATGCTCGCCCAGGGTGCTGCGGGCCACGAAGCGCACCGGGCGCCAGAGGCTGGTCCCGATCAGGGGGATATCCAACCAGGACTGGTGATTGGCGCACAGCAGGGCACCGCCCCGGCGCGGCAGTTCCAGGAGACCCGCGCGGCGCGGTCTGAACAGCAGCCACAGGGCCAGGCGCGTCAGGCACCACAGGGTCCGATAGACCAAGCCTGCGGGCGTCGGAGCGGGCGTTTCGGGCGCCGCAGCCTCGGCCCCGACCGGCGCCGCGGATCTGGCTTCCTCGGGTTCGCCCGGGGCCGGCGGTGTCTCGGGAGCCCGGCTCACGGGTCGCGCTCCGGGCTTCCGCAGGGGGTCGCCCGGGGCCCGAGGTGCGGCCGGCGCGCCAGCACCAAGGCCACGATGCGGCTGGCCACGGTCTCCGCGTCGGGGGCGTCCGCTTCGATGCGCACCGCATCGGCGGCCTCGGTCAGCGGCGAGATCGGGCGCTGGCGGTCCTTGAGGTCGCGCTCGAGGATGCGCGCCAGGATCTCCCCTTCCCGCTCGGGACTGCCCAGCTGCTGGGCTCGCCGACGCGCGCGGATCTCGGGGCTGGCGTGCAGATAGAACTTGAACTCGGCGTCCGGGAAGACCGTCGTGGTCGTGTCCCGCCCCTCGGCCACCGCCCCGCGCCAGCGGCGCGCCAGCTCGCGCTGGCGCTCGACGACGCGCTGGCGCAGCCCCGGATGCATCGACACGTCGCTGACCGCCGCCTCCACGTCCGGGCGGCGGATCATCGGCTCGCCCGGGCGGCCATCGATGCGGATGCGGCCCTTGTCGTCGAAATCGAGCTCGATCTCCGCCGCCAGGGCCTCGAGGCGGGCCCGATCGTCGGCGCGGATGCCGCGCTCCAGGGCCACGAAGGTCAGCGCGCGGTACATCGCGCCGGTGTCGAGGAAACACAGCCCCAGGCGGCCGGCCACCAGCCGGGCCACGGTGCTCTTGCCGGCCCCCGCCGGCCCGTCGATGGCCACGATGGTCAGCTCGCTGTGCATGATCGGCCCGCCAGGATACGCCATGGGCGGCCTTCAACCGCCGCCCGGATAGCCGCTGGATTCGGCCTCGAAGCCCCGCGGCGTGCGCCGCAGGAGGTCCCGCGGCCCCCCCACCGCGTCCACCACCCACCAGGTCAGCCCGGGAGCCAGCGGCTCCCGCCGGAAACGATGGGCGTGCCCGCAGACCAGCTCGGCGGCCCCGGCGGCCTGGCACAGGTACAGGGCCGCTGCGGCCTGCTGCTCGGCGAGGGGCGCGGGCTTGTGCGCCAGGGCGGCGCGCGAGGCCCCGCGCAGGCGCCGCGCGACGGCCCTGCCGAACCAGCCCGGGGCGTGCTCCGAGACCCACAGCAGGGCGGGCGAGCGCAGCAGACGCTTGAGGCGCTGATAGCCGAGGTCGCGGCTGCAGAGCTCGTCGCCGTGCAGGACCAGGCAGCGCGAACCGTCCGGAAACTCCGCCAGGAATCCGGCCGGATGGACCCGCAGGCCGGCCCGGGCGGCGAAACGCTGCCCGCACAGGAAATCCCGGTTGCCGACCACCAGGTCGATGGCCACGCCCCGCTCGCTGGCCCCGCGCAGGGCCGCCAGGGCCCGCCGGCCGCTGGGCGAGCGCTCGTGGGCCGCTCCGACCCAATATTCGAACAGGTCGCCCAGCCAAACCCAGCGCTCCCCGGGGGCGCGCCGCGCCCAAAAGCGCTCGAATCCCTCGAGGGCCGCGGGATCGTCCAGGTCGAGGTGCAGGTCGCCGACGAACGCGGTCCCGGCGGGCAGGCGAACCAGGGGACGCGCACTCTGCGCCGCGGCCGTCACGGCCCAGTCCGCCGCCGCTCCGGAGGCGAACGGCGGGAGCTCGGCCCGCATCTCATTCCTCCTCGCCGCCGCTGGACAGGCCGTGCTCCTTGATCTTCTCCCACAGGACCTTCCTGGAGATCCCCAGCAGCTCGGCGGTCTGGCTTCTATGGCCCCCGGTCTGTTCGAGGGCCCGGGCGATGTGGGCCTGCTCGGCCCGCCGCAACACCTCGCGCAGCGGCGGCAGCGGCTCGGCCACCTCGGTCGCCCCACGCCAGCGCGGGTCGAGCGGCAGCAGGTCTTCGCGGCGCAGCTCCCGCGACTGGCCGCGCAGGGCCAAGGCGCGCTGGATGGCGTTCTCGAGTTCGCGCACGTTGCCCGGCCAGGGGTAGCGCTCCATGGCGTCCAGGGTCCCCCTGGGGATCGTCGGCGCCGGCTCGCCGGGCCGCGACGGCACGAAGTGGCGCTCGATCAGGGCCATGGCCAGGAGCGGCACATCCCCGGCCCGCTCCCGCAGCGGCGGCAGCTTGAGGGGCACAACCTGGATGCGATAGAAGAGGTCCTCGCGGAAGCGTCCCGCGCGGACTTCCTCCCGCAGCGGCGCCTTGGTCGCCGCGACCACGCGGATGTCGACGCTGTGGGTCTTCTCGCCGCCGACGCGCTCGAAGCGCCGCTCCTGCAGCACGCGCAACAGCTTGACCTGGACGGTCTTGGGCAGGTCGTCGATGTCGTCCAGGAACAGGGTGCCGCCGTCGGCCAGCTCGAAGCGACCGCGTTTTTCGCGATGGGCATCGGTGAAGGCGCCCTTTTCATGGCCGAACAGCTCGGCCTCGAGCAGGCTCTCCGGCAAGGCCGCGCAGGACAGGGCCACGAACGGCCGCTGGGCCCTGGCCGACAGCGCGTGCAGCGCCAGGGCCGCGCGCTCCTTGCCGGTGCCGCTCTCGCCCTCGATCAGCACCGTGGCGTCGCTGGCGGCCACCGTGCGCAGGCGCTCGAACACCGCGCGCATGGGCGCTGAACCGCCCACCATGCCCTCGATGCCCTTGTAGCGCGCCAGCTCGCTGCGCAGCCGGCGGTTCTCGAGCGCCTCGCGCCGGCCCTGGCCGAAGCGTTCGACCAGCTTGACCAGGGCCTCGTCGTCGAAGGGCTTCTGCACGTAGTAGGCCGCGCCCTTGCCCATGGCCTCCACGGCCGCCGCGATCGTGCCATGCCCGGTGATCAGGATCACCGGGCGGTGCGGATCGAGCGCCAGGCTGCGCTCCAGCACCGCGCCGCCACCGGCGCCGGGCATGCGCACGTCGCTGATGACCACGTCGGGCACCGCTTCCGGCGCCTCCAGGGCCGCGAGGGCCGCCTCCGTGTGGTCCACGGAGACGAGCCGGTAGCCCGCGTCCGTCAGGGCATCGCCCAGGGTCATGCGGATGGTCGGCTCGTCCTCGGCGAGCAGCACGCACAGGGGGGCAGCCGTCTCGGCACCCATCAGCGGCGCGCCTCCCCGCCCGGCGCTGCGGCCAGCTCGAGCCGGTCCCCGCCCGCGGCCAGCGCCGCCGCGCAGGCCGCTTCCGCCCGCTCGAGCAGCGATTCGAAGAACAGCACCTCGGGGCCCCCGTCGTAGAGCGCCGCGCCGATCGAAAGGCTGAAGGGGACCTGGCCAGCGGGCAGGACCAGGGGCGTTTGCTTGGCCCCTTCGAGGTAGCGGCGCGCGGCGGATTCGACCCCGGCGCGGTCGGTGTGCGGGAGCACCAGCACCAGCCGATCGTCCACCAACCGTCCCAGGTAATCGCAGACCCGCGCTCCCGCTTCGAGCAGGGCCACCAGCCGCGTGCGCAGCTCGGCGGCCGCTTCGAACCCGTACAGCTCGCGCAGGGTGCGCAGGCGATCGACCGCGATCACCAGCACCGCCAGGGGGTAGCGATAGCGCTGCGCTCGCGAGAACTCGACCCGCATCAGGTGGCGGATCTGGGAGAGCGAGAACAGCGCGCTGCCCGGGGCCGGGGCGGGCGCTGAGTCTTGGTCGGGATCTGCCATGGTCTGGGGGCCAGAGCTTAAACGCGGCGGCCCCGGGACCAAGGCCAGCGCAGCGATCGGGATTCAGGGCCTGCCCGGGGGCGCAGGGCGGAAAGCCGGCGATGCGCGCCGCGCCCACGGGCCCCGCGGGCCAGCTCGGCCCCGGGCGGGCGGCAGTCCGCCGCGACGGGCCCGGTCCGGCGCCGCAGGCGCTGGCCGCAGCGTCCCTGGCTCGCCGCCGCCCCGGCCC
>ERZ1066136.1285-NODE-1285-length-13383-cov-7.329007_pt1 | contig 13383 bp, 7 predicted proteins | sample MGYA00382783_ERZ1066136 | MGnify/ENA primary metagenome ERZ1066136 (study PRJEB33369, sample SAMEA5778366) | biofilm metagenome | biome: Industrial cooling water; feature: Water cooling tower basin; material: Biofilm | place: United Arab Emirates | collected... | reverse complement strand
GTATAGCGCCGGAGCGAAAGACGCCGCAGGCAGCCTCGCACGTCTGCGCGCCATATTCTCGGGCGACACTGAATCCCTTGAGCGTGTCGCACATTTCTCCGCCACCCTGGACCAGAAGGTGGCGATCGTGACGCAATACGTCCGACTCGTTGAGACCGGCGACACGGCGTCGGCACTCAGTATCGTCCGAGAAGGCAGCGGAAAACGGTTGATGGATCAGTTCCGGATGGAACTTCGTGAGGTCGCTGGGCGCTGGCAGACCGTGCACGAACACGCCGAGCGAACTGTCGAGTCTCGTCAGCGTTCTGTTGCGATTGGCGTCTCCGGTGTGATCCTGGTCGCCCTGCTCCTCATGGTTTTCGCATGGCAGACGTTTCGACGTTACGCCCTAGCACTGGACGATGCTGGCCGACAGACAAGAAGCCTTCTGGACAGTCTGACCGAGGGCGTTGTCAAGCAGTCCGCCGACGGACGGGTTATCGCAGCCAATCGGCGTGCCCCGGAGATTCTCGGCCTCACCGACGGCCAGCTAATAGGGCGCGACTCCTTCGACTCTCGTTGGTCTGCAGTCCGCGAAGATGGCACGCCATGCCCTGGGAACGAGCATCCGCCCATGGTCGCCCTCGCTACTGGTCGAGAAGTGCGCGACTTCGTCATCGGCGTGAACAAGCCGAGTGGAGAACGCGCGTGGCTGCTCGTCAACTCGCTTCCCCGCGGGAATTCCCCAACTGCGCCTCCGACTGCCGTTGTAAGCTCCTTTCTCGACATCACTCGCCTTCGAGAGGAGTATCTTGCGAGAATTGCGAGCGAGACTCGGATGCGGGTCATCTTCGATAATGTTCCTGATGCGATCGTTGTGCGTGACTCTGAGGGCACAATCCTCGAAGCTAACCCTGCGGCCAGTGCTCTGTGGGGCTATGCACACGATGAGTTGATCGGCATGAATACGATTGATATCGGGCACGACATGACATCGTCCGAATCAAGTCGTATCAGCGACCTCGCCTCCCCCGGGGGAGTTATGAATATCGCCCGCCTCCATCGACGCAAGGATGGAACGCTGATTCCGACGGAAACCTCTCTCACCGGTATCGTCGAGCGGGGGGAACGCCGGATTCTCGCGGTAGTGCGTGACGTATCGAAACAACGAGCTGCAGAACTCGAGATCACTCGCAGCGAAGAGCGCCTGCAGTCCATTCTTACGCATGTACCTGCGCCGATCGGCTACTTTGACGAGGCAGGGCAATGCCGCTATGCGAATCCCTCTCTGAAGCGTTGGTGCATGGATCGCCCGGGCGCTCATTCCAGCCCTCATGATCCTGATTTGTCTTGTCTCGCATCCACTGAACTCGGACAGAACGCAACCGTCAGGGTGCGTAATGGGCATGTCACTCGCTTCGAGTACACCGATTCCGACGCGGACGGTGCGCCACGTTTCGCGACGATCACACTGATTCCAGACGGCAGTGGTGACACGCCTCTCGGATTCTTCTGCTTGGTGACGGACACCACGGATCTGACTCGAACCGTCCAGGCGCGCACTTCTGAGTTGAACACCGCGTCGGACGCATTGCGTTCAGCGCTTAGTGCGCGTGATGAATTCCTCGAAAGTGCGTCCCATGAGATGCGGACACCGTTACATGCCATTCGATCCTTTTCAGATCTGGCGCTGCGACGGCAGCTGGCCCTGGAAGCATCCGACGAAAAACTGTCCCGCTACCTCGGCAACATCCACGAGGCCACAACGCGATTGTCTCGGTTTGTTGAGGACATCTTGGAGCTCGTGAAGTTACAGTCAGACCATCGGCTCATGCAAGCTGAAGCGGTTGACATACGAGACGTCGTCAAGAACGCTGCTGCCGAGGTGCAGTCAGAACTCGCCGAGAAAAGTCTGACACTCCGTTGGGAATTCAGCTCAGACGCCTACGCGATCGAGGCGGATCGTAAGATGATGGACCTTCTTTTGCGCCGCCTGCTCTCTAACGCGATCAAGTTCTCACGCATTCGAGGTGACATCACGATCCATGTTCATGAGCTAACACGCCAGTCCGCTGATTCCGCTCGTTCACCCGGCGTGATGATCACAGTGTCGGATCAGGGTGTCGGCATTCCGGAAGGCGAGTTGGAGTACATCTTTGAGAAGTTCCAACAGAGTTCGCGCACCCGAACGGGGGCAGGCGGTACAGGGCTTGGGCTGTCCATATGCAGGGCCATCGTCAAGCAGCACGGGGGAACAATTACAGCCAGAAATCTTCCGACTGGTGGTGCGGCGTTCGACGTCGCCCTACCATGGGTGCTGCCGTCTAACATGACCAACACGGTCAACACGGACCAGAAAGCACCCGATCGCAGCCGGCCCTGAGCCACCCTTAGCGTCGTTCGGCCGTCGAGCGCGATCCCTAAGGGCCGAGGTTCCTCACTACGATGACGTCAGCGCCATGGGGTAGCGCCATCAGAAACTTCGGATGAAGGCTACGTCCTACGGAGGGCGATGGACACCGAACGACTGGACATGCTGATTCAGTTGCTGGAGCAAACGATCTCAGCGATCCCCGCTCCCGAGTCCCTGTGCGGCTCGCCGGTGCTCCAGTACCGAATTCAGTTGTTGTGCCTCCGGCTGAACGCGCTGAGACAGATGCGCGGGGCCTCCTAGTACGCGCGCGGCCACTCATGCTGCAGGAACGTCGACCACAACTACGCACCAACAACTAGATGACATGATTCACTCTCTCAATCTGTCCCTGGACAGCTTACCCGCGGACTTACCCTATCCAGATGCTGCGCAGAGCATCGTTCGTAGTACGTTGAGGGCCGCGCGAATTCGAGCGATCCAGTTTCGGAAAGAACGATATCTCGCCCTAGATTGCGGTTCCAATTGAATCAGAGACATTTGCTTGCCGATTTCTTCCTTCGACGAATCGACACTCTGTCCCGGCTGTAGGATTTTTTCCCGAAGCACTACCCAAACGGCCTTTCGTCGCGCTATCGTCGCTTCGCTTAAGGAGGCGAATGAAGACGACTGCAAGGAACAGGAGGTCTTCGAATTCCTGGAGGTACGGTGACCATATGATCGCGAAGAATGACCTTGAGCAGGTGATCCAACTGCTCGAGTTGGCCGTCGAATGGCTCGACCGCCGATCCAGTTCTACAGACAGGGATCTCGACACCCTCCGGACCGGGCTGTCGGAGACATTGCGGGAGGCAAGACGACTCAATCTCGGGAACGTAACGCCTTCTTAGTATTTCGCGTACGTGCGCGACACAGAGCCGGGCGTGCGATTCTCGTGGTCCACTATCTTTGGATCGAGTACTTGTCAGCCTACGCTGGGATGGCACGACATGATCGCCGGATCCTTCGCGGGCACTTGGCGCCCACAGACCTGGCGCAGAGGGGAATGTTCAGGGTATCAGGCCGGTCAACGAGTATTCCACGTGAGCGACTGTCGCCGACAAGCCGTTACGGCAACGAACGCGAGACCCCCGAGCATCAGCGCCCACGTCGCGGGCTCGGGCACGGGGGCTGCCACAAGTGACGTGCCGTCGAACGTGAAGTGTACTGGCGCCCCCGCCGCGAAACCCGACGACCCTCCGAACTCCCAGAGACTGCCGTCGGCGCGCCGCTGGCTGACGGTCCAGCCGAGCACCTCTTCGTTCGTATAGAACGAACTGAAGTTGGCGAGCTTCAGCCAGTCGAACCGCTGACCTATGGTCGGAACGTAGCTGTCCAGCAGAACGAACGCGACCTCGCCGGCGTGGAAGAAGATGTCGCCCTTGACTCCCAGCCGGTCGTAGTGCTCCGCACCGGCAATGTCGATGACGAACCGCGTCGATGCGGCGCTGGCCTGACCTTCGAGCGTAAGCGTACCGACCGAGAACTCACCGCCCGGCAGCACGACCAGAGGCTCCTCGGCGCCGAAGTCACCCAGGAATGCGCGGGGTGACGCAACGGTACCGTGACCCGACAAGCGGCCGGCGTACAGGAACAGATCGCCAGCCTCGAGGCGCCCATCCACCACGGTGGACGCAGTGGGGGATAGCTGCCAGTACGTCCCCTGTCCTTCGACGCGACCGGTGTCCGTGATTTCGAACTGCCCGGCGTTGTTGATCTCGGCCTGGTCGTTGGTCACCCGTCCCGAAACGACGAACCGGCCTTCGTTCTCGATCTTGGCACCGGGCGCGTTGACGAACTCTCCGCCCTGCTGGAACGTGGCGCCCGCGTCGTTCTGCACGGTGGCCCGATTCTCGAACTGGCCGTAGTTGTCGAACCGGGCCCTGTTCACGAGCTGCCGGCCCGCCAAGTCGTTGAGGAACACGCCGCCGACACGATTCTCGAACCGGCCCTCGTTCACGAATCCGCCGACCCCGCCGTTCGCGTCGACGACGATCGTTCCGCGGCTGGTCATGCGACCTGTGCTCGCGATCTCCACGCCGTGGTCCGGCCGCAGCGTACTGCCGGAGAAGAGTGCAAGCTGACCTTCGATGACGAAGCGCTCCGTCGCCGAGTACTCGGTGAGCCCCTGCCTCGACAGGTCGATGAACGCCAGCATGCCCTCGGGCACGTAGGTAGTGAAGAACGGGTCGAACAGGTCGACAGCGCTGTCGTTCCAGACGGTCAGATTGCCGTCCTCCCCGATCTGCGTCGTCCAGCCGGCAGGTACATTGTTGGGGAGTTCGATCTGCAGATTCTCCCGACCCGTCACTGTTCCGGAGGTCGAGAGCCAGTCGAAGCGGTCGTTGAGATCGGGCGCGTAGCCCTCGGCCAGGAACACCTTCATCCTGGCTTGGTTCACGGTGAGATTGCCGTCGATCACGAGACGGTCGTAGTGCTGGTAGTCATCGATCTCGACCTTGATGTAGGCGTTTTCGAGCCGGACACTGCCCCCGAACGTGAGCGTCCCAGGCGACTGCCCCGGATCGACCTCGACCTCCCCAGGGAATCCAACTGTTGCTTCTGCTTCGAGAAACCCGATGGTCGCCTCTAACCGAGGCCGCACGTATCCGGTGCCGGATAGGGTCCCCCCAAGAATGCTGATGTTCCACACATCCAGGGATCCAAGCACGACCGTGGTTCCCGAGAGCTGCTCATAAGTGCCTTCTCCCCGGATTGCACCGCCGACCAAGATTCGAACGCTCCCGCGATTGACGACCGTGCTCTCCTCATCAACGACAACGGTTCCGTGATTTTCGAAACGTCCGCGAATGTCAAGCTGCGCACCCTGCTCGAGCTCAATCCGTCCGAGGTTCTCCAGATTGTGCGTAAGCGAAGAGGACTCCGGAATCAACACCGACGAATTGTCGCTGACGACCGACATCACCCCGGCGTTACGGAAGACTCCACCGGCCGAGATCGTTCCATCTCGCACATTGCTCTTCCCGAGAATGCGTACGTTGCCTTCGGACTCGAAGGTCCCTCCCGAGAAAACATCCAACGTCGTGCCAGTCGAGGCCTCAAAAAGGCCCGATCGGGCCACGGAAAACCGCGCCGCACCACCATTTATCACGAAGAAGGCGTCGTTCTCGATCGAGACCAACCCGTCGTTCTGAAAACGCCCATTCACTTCAAGACGCCGCGCCTCCACTGAGACTGAAGCGCCCGAGCGATTCGTCAGAGAGCCGGACACACTCACGGCCCCACCCAGTCCTTCGCTGCTCTTCGATACCAACACCCGACCGCGATTCTCGTTGCTGCCCCCAAGTATCCCTTCGCCGTCGACGAACGACCATACCGCCGGTACTTCGACGACCACATGACCGCCCGCGGCTTGGACGAACGTGGCTTGGCCGGCGACGTTGAGATTCGTTCGGACCGTCAGCTCCCCGCTGTTATGCCGGAAAACGCCGCCGTCGGTATTGAGCATGCCGTCACCCTCGATGGTCATGCTTCCGCCGTCGATGACGAATTCGCCAGAATTACGCATACCGCCACCACTGACGAGCAATTCCCCGCGCACCACCATCTGGGCTCCACTTTCGGTCGTGACCCTCGACGTACTGTCGAACACCCCTCCAGATAGAATTTCGAAGGTGCCGAGATTGGCGAAGCTGCCCGGCCGCTCATTGCGCAGAGCCGTGGACAGCGTGAAGCGGCCCCGATTGACGAACGCCTCGTGATTGAAGGCGTCGATCCAGTCCGGCCCGACATCCAGCACCTCGCCCTCAGGATTCGGATTGGGCTTGATCTGTCCGCATCGGATGCACTCGCTCAACAGGTAGGATTCCGCGCGACCCAGGATGTAGGGCTCGAATCGGCCGGTGAAGTACGGGTTAGGGTTGTCTGCGAGGCGGACCGTGTTGACCAGGACTTGGCCTTTGCTGTTGATGTCGACCGCTTCGATATAGATGAAGTCCTGAGCGCTCATCAGCCCGCGTTGCCCATTCCCGAGGTCCATCAACGTGATGCTCGAGAGCTTGACGGGTCCCGCCCCCGCGCCCGCCCAGAGAAGCGGATCAGAACGACTCGTGAAGGTCGGTCCGAAGCCAGTCACTGGACTGTACCCGGTCCCGGCAACCCAGCCGTCGTCGTTGATGGCGCTGGCGGTTGCGCCGATCGAGAACGAGCCCGGAACGGAAAGCGTCTGTGCGGTGTTTGCGGACCAGACTACGGGCGTGTAGTAGGCCCCGCTGCTCGAACCGTACCCGAACCCTGCGATCGACCCCGCTTCATTGATGTCGAGGGCACGACTGCCCGTCCCGCTGATGCTCGCGAGGGAAAGCGTGGTTAGCCCGACTCCGGGTCGCCACAGGACCGCGCTCTCGACGCCGGCGGCAAAACTGGACCCTACGACGTGGCGGTCCTCGTTCAAGGCGACCGGATTCCAACCCGCCCCCAACGTCGTCATCGTTCCCTGCGGAGACCACATCACTGGATGGACGCCGAATCCCTCTCCAGGCAGGCTATTCTGGCCGACGATCCAGCCCGCATCGTTGATGGCCTGCGCGACGCCCGTGGTCTGCCGGCCATCGGAGTCCACCGGTGAAAGGACCGTTACCCCGCTATGTCCGGGAGTCCATTTCATCGCCACGGATACCACGCCGTTCACCGTGTCTACGCGGGCGGACCCGACGATGTCCTGAGCGTTGTTGAGCGCTCGGCCCGTCGCAGAAGGAAGACTGTGGACCACCCGGTTCTGCCAAGTCACGATGGGGCCCCCGAAATACTGCATGGCTCCGATGACCGAACTGTCGTTCACACCGAAGCTGTTGAGCACGCTACCGCCGGAGGGCCCGACAATCGAATCCGGTGGCGTGTTGATCTTCTGAGCAATGTAGATGGGGGGCACTTGGGCTGCGGCAGGACCTGCAAAGACAGCCGCGACTGCCAGAACGACCGGTCTCAGTCGCGTACTTGCCACAGGACGATGACGATCCGATTCCGCGCAGGAACGCTTGGTGAGGGCGACGAGCTGCATTTTTGTGGTCTCCAAAGAACTGCTCGGCAACGATCTTTGCCCTTACGAAGCGCCTGCGGCCCCTCGGCGACCGAGATCCGGCACTTCAGAGACGTCGTTCTGCCTTCGGCGATCTTTCGGGTGAATCTGTGCAAGAACCAGCGGAACGTCAATACGACGTTGGTCGGCAGTGGCTTAGCGTTCGGAATTGCCTCAATCCCCAATAGCCGCTGGATACGATCCGAACGGCCACTCGCCGCGGCGTCGCCGCGACTGAATTCTCTCCGGCCTTAGGCGTTTCGGATTTGTCCGATTCTCAGGTTTCACCAGAACCCCAAGGTCATCGTCTACAAACGTTTCCGGTAGCTCGACACCTAGCGATACACCGCAATTGCGCAAACCGATGCAACAGATATTGCAATCAATTCCCCGCCAGCATCGCGAGGAGCAAGAGGTACTGGCCAGACCATGCAACCATGGCAAGCACGCACGGCGTTGAAGATGATGACCCCATGTGCCGCTCTGATGCATACACCGAAGGGAATTCCGTTGCCGCAAAAATGCGCCTCGGTCAGCGGGACCGGAAGCTGAGCGCTACGCCACATGATGACGACGCGAGCGCCTATGAGCTGTCTTCCGACCGAGAGTACGTCCAGCTCCTGTCGAATAGGAGTGTCGGTGGTGGCGAGATCACGGAATGATCCGCCTTCAAGGTGAGTTCATTCCGGCGATGCCAGAGTTGCGCTCTTGGGCGACGATTTGCGTGGGCACTGCCGCGACGCTATTTCCAGTGACGCAACCACGCCGATAGCGTCCTTCCGAAGCACCCCTGCTTTCACTTTCCCTTCTTGCGACCGAACGCGAGCAGGTCTTCTGAACGGTCATGTCGCACAGCTTCATTGCTGCTGGTGGGCCCATGCAAGGAGACGGCTGTGCACTCAAGGCGACCGTCCGTGTCCACAGTTTGCGAGGACCAACAGTCCGTATGCAACGCTACCTTCACATCCGAAGTCGTCAGAGACTGGACCGGCAGCGACGAGGCCCGCACGTCGATACGCAGCTACACGGCGATCGAGACCTTGTTAGCGTTTTACCCGCCGGGACCCCGCGCGCGGACGGCGGCGGGGCCGCGCACTATGCGGCGAGGCGCGGCCGCGATTCCACCGCGGCGCGTCTTGTCAGTCAAACGCCATACGGGCAGGGTCTGCGGCCGCTGGCACGCCGGGCCGACGCAGTTCCAGGCGCCCACCGCCGAGGCGCTGATGCGCAGCCGGTACAGCGCGGTCATGAAGCAGCTCGGGGACTATCTGCAGGCGACGTGGCACGCGTCGACACGCCCGGCCGAGGAGACCTCCGAGGTGGAGTTTGTCGCCCGCAGCAAGCTCGGCGGGCGTGCGCACCGGTTGCACGAGGCGAGCCGCTCCGTGCGGGAGGACGGGCGGTGGTACTACCTCGACGGGGATGTGCTCGCCGGGGGCTGATCGTCCCGCAATCGGTACGCCACGATCCCGTCGCCCAGGGGCGTTGGCTGGACGGCGTGGCCCCCGGCGGCGACGACGATGTACTGACGGCCGCCGGCCTGGTAGGTCATCGGCCCCGCATGCTGACCGGCGGGCAGTTCGAAAGTCGCGAGGCGTGATCCGCTCCGGGTCTCGAACACGTGCAATTTCCGGTCGGCGGCTCCCCCTGCGAAGACCAGACCCCCACCGGTGACGAGCAAGGGCGCGAACGCGAGCGCTCCCGCGACGCCGTGACCGGGAGAGCCGGTCGGGACGGTCCAGAGGATCTCGCCCCGGTCGAGATCGACCGCGACGAGGGTCGACCAGGGCGGGGCATTGCAGAACACGCCGTCCACGGCGAAGTACTCCCGGCGGATCATGTGGTGCCGCAGACCCGTGCCGGTGCCCTCCCACAGCCACCGCAGGGCGCGCAGCGGCGACTGGAGGATGACATCGTCGGTGCGATGGAAATTGTCCGCCGGCAGCGGGTCGAGATAGCCCACGATCGCGACGTGATTCACCGGCGCGAACAGCACGCGCGATTCCGGATCGAAGGCGCCGCCGAACCAGTTGACGCCGCCGGCGGGTCCGGGAAAGAGCAGCGTCCCCCGGGCGCTCGGGGGTGTGAAGATGCCTTCGTTGCGGAGCGAGTCGAGCTTGCGCCGGCATTTCCGCAGGCGGGCCAGGTCGTCTCGCCACAGATCGCGTTCCGTCATCCGATGCGCCATGAGTGGTGGGGGGCGCTGGGGAAAGGGCTGGGTCGGCCACGCCTTCTCTCCGGGGACGTCCGAGGCGGGCACGGGCCGTTGATCGACCGGGAACAGCGGTTCGCCGGTGTCCCGGTGCAGCACGAACACGAGGCCGGTCTTGGTCAATTGCACAACGGCATCCACCGGGCGGCCGGCGTGGACGACCGTCGCCAGCAGCGGGGGCGCCGCGAGGTCGTAGTCCCAAAGATCGTGGTGGACGGTCTGGAAATGCCAGCGCAGCGCGCCCGTCGCTGCATCGAGGGCCACGATCGCGTCCGTGTAGAGGTTCGCGCCCGGCCGGTCGCCGCCGTAGTGGTCGGGTCCGGCGGTGCTGACCGGCAGGAACACAAGTCCCCGCCCGGCATCGACCGTCATCGTCGACCAGACGTTGGCCCCGCCGTGACGCGCATGGCTACCGCCCTCCCAGGTTTCGGCGGCCGGATCGCCCGCGCGCGGCACGGGATCGAACCGCCACACGAGCCGTCCGGACCGGGCATCGAATGCGCGCACGGCGCCCGAAGGCTGCACCCGGCGGATCATGTCGGCGATGGACGAACCGACGACGACCAGGTCGCCGATGACCGTCGGGGGCGAGGTGACCTGGTACTCCCATGGGTCGACGAGATTCTCGATGCCGGCCGTCAGATCCACGGCCCCGTCGAGACCGAAGCCCGGGCAGCGCCGGCCGGTGTCGGCATCCAGCGCGATGAGGCGGGCGTCGAGCGTCGCGAGGAAGATCCGGGTCGAGCAGCGTCCGCGGGCTGCGGCATCGGTCCAGCTCGCAACACCCCGGCTCACCATCTTGTTGGGAAAGTATCGCGACCGGTCGAGCCGCGGATCGAACATCCAGCGCTCGGCGCCGGTTTCCGGATCGAGGGCGATCACGCGGTTGAACGGCGTGGGAAAGACGAGATGCCGGCCCGCGAGGATGGGTGTTGCCTCGAACACGGTTCCCTGGAGATCTCGCACCGGCCAGCCAGACCGGACATCCCCGTGACGGTAAGTCCACGCGACGGCGAGCCGGTCGGCGTTGCCGCGGTGGACTTGTCGGAGCGGCGAGTAGCGGGTGCCGCCGGGGTCCCCGAGGGCCGTGGGCCATTGCGCGGTGAGATCCGGACCGGGACCGGCTGCGAGCGGGGGTGCGCAGGCGAGGATGGAGATCAGGAGGGCGGAACGGATCATGGCGGGGCTCGCACGATGGGAACGGCTGCCATTGGAGACGCCGTCGGCCGATGCCGTCTCGCCGGAAGTTCGAACCGCTTGCCGTTTTCCGAAATCAGTCAGGCGCAGGGGCCGCGCCGGCGCGCCCCGCCAGGTGGGCCCGCCGGTACTCGGTGGGGGTGAGTCTCGTCTGAGCCTTGAAGGCCCGGTTGAAGGGGCCGACCGACTGATAGCCCACTTCGTGCGCAATGGTCAGTACCGGATCGCCTGCCCGTGCGGGGTCGGCCAGGGCGGCCGCGGCATCGCGCACCCGGTAGTGATTGAGGAAGTCGTTGAAGTTCCGGTACCCGAGCGCGGAGTTGATCTGCCGGCGCAACCGGTGCTCCGCGACGCCCAGACTGACCGCGAGCTGCGCGATCGTGAGCCCCTCGGTCCGGTGGATGCCGTCCCGGTCCACGGCCGTCAGGAGGCGGTCCACCAGCGCCGGTTCCACCTCGCTGGCTGGCGCGGGCGGTGGCGCTGGCGCCGTCCACAGCAGTTCGGTGCGCGGCCGCAGCAGGGCGAGGGCCGCGGCACCAGCGAGCAGCAGCACGGCGAGCGCGTGCGTCGCCGACAGGGCGTGCGGTACGGCATCGCCGCGCTGGTGCGTCTCCACGGCCACGACGACGAGGGCGTAGGCGGCGATCCCGCCAGCCAGCACGATCCGAAAGCGCCGGCGCGACGCCAGGAGATCGGCATCCCGTCCCGCGACGGTCCGGATCAGCGCGCCGGCGAGACACGCCAGCGAAAGCAGGTAGAACGGCAGTGCCGAATGAAGGGGACCGGTCCCGGCCCGGGACCATAGCCCCGCCAACACCAGCAACGCGAGCGCGGCGGCATGCACCATCCGAGGCCGGAAGGCGTCGTCGAACAGCGCGGCCGCGAACAGCCAAAGTAGCCCCGGGGCAGCCATGCAACCCACGATGACCGGCAGTGCTGCCGCGTCGATGCTGCCCGCCGGTGCCACGAGCCACGGGCACGCGAGGTGACAGGCGACGCTCGCCGCGAAGGCGGCGCCGAGGCGGCCTACCCAGGTGTTTCCGAGCGCCCGGGCCAGCGCCAGCGCAAGCATCACCAGAACGCCGATGCCGGCGCTTCTCAGGGCGATGTCGAGCGTGGCAACCATGGGCGGATGATATCGAGTCCGAACCGTGGCACTCTTGGGTCGTTCGGATCAACGCTGCATTCCGGGAGGCGCGACACCATGGAATTCAAGACACGAGAACACTGGGAACAGGTCTACGGTACCAAGGCCCCGGAGGCCGTCAGCTGGTACCGCCCTCACCTCGAGGAGTCGCTCCGCTACATCCGCGCGACCGGACTGCCGCCGGACGCCGCGGTCATCGACGTGGGCGGTGGCGAGGCGACCCTCGTCGACGATCTGCTCGCCGCAGGCTACCGGGACGTCACCGTTCTGGATATCTCCGCGCAGGCACTCGAAGTCTGCCGTGGCCGTCTCGGCTCAGCTGCCGCCGACGTGTCCTGGATAGCTGGGGACATCCTCGACGTGCAGCTGCCGGCCGCTCGCTACGATATCTGGCACGACCGTGCGGTGTTTCATTTCCTCACCGACGAAGCGGCTCGGCGGCAGTACGTTGCGCAGTGCTTCCGGAGTCTGAAGCCCGGCGGGTTCGCCATTGTCGGCACCTTCGGACCGGAAGGCCCCGAGAAATGCAGCGGGCTGACGGTGACCCGCTACGCGCCCGAGGCGCTGCATGCCGAGTTCGGTCCTGCTTTCGAACTCATGTCCAGCAGCACGGAGACGCATCGCACGCCGTGGGGTTCGGAGCAGCAGTTCGTGTACTGCTTCTGCCGGCGGGGTGTTCAGGACTGACGCGGGACGCGGTCGCGGACCGCGACGTGCGTGGCTGGTGCGCGGTGCGTCGGCACGCGGACTGTCCGTCGGCGGTGCGCTGAGCCGGAAAGGCGCCGCGCGGCTGTGGGGTAGACCGCCAAGAACGTCACTGTCACAAGACGGTCGCGCCGCGCGTCTTTCAGCGCGTCTTTCATTTTGGACCCGCCCCGCCATGACCGATTCTGCCCACTGCTTCGAGCAGCACCGTGCCCGCCTCTTCGGCGTGGCGTACCGCATGCTCGGCTCACGGGCCGATGCCGAGGATGTCGTGCAGGACGCTTGGCTGCGCTGGCAGGGCGCTGACCACGCAGCCATCGCCTCCGCCGAAGCCTGGCTCGTGACGGTCGCCACCCGTCTGAGTCTGGACCGATTGCGCAGCGCGAAGCGGGAGCGCGAGGCCTACGTGGGCCCATGGCTGCCCGAACCTATCCTCACCGACGCGCTGGACTCGCCCGAGCTGCGGCTGGAGTTCGCGTCCGAGGTGTCGATGGCGCTCATGACGGTGCTGGAGTGCCTCGCCCCTGACAAGCGGGCGGCGTTTCTTCTGAGGGAGGTGTTCGACTACGACTACCCCGATATCGCCGGCATCCTGTCAAGGAGCGAGGCCGCGGTGCGCCAACTCGTACACCGCGCGCGCGAGGACGTCCGCGCGGGCCGTCCGCGCTTCGCCGCGACCGTGCAGGACCGTGAGC
>ERZ1066136.1283-NODE-1283-length-13393-cov-8.056155_pt1 | contig 13393 bp, 13 predicted proteins | sample MGYA00382783_ERZ1066136 | MGnify/ENA primary metagenome ERZ1066136 (study PRJEB33369, sample SAMEA5778366) | biofilm metagenome | biome: Industrial cooling water; feature: Water cooling tower basin; material: Biofilm | place: United Arab Emirates | collected... | reverse complement strand
ATGATCCCGATGCTGCCGGTGACGCACGGCGTGGTGTACACGCGCTGGCAGATCCTGTTCTACACGCTGCTGCTGATCGCCGCGACGGTGCTGCCCTACGCCAGCGGCATGAGCGGGCTGTTCTACCTCGGCGGCGCGCTGGTGCTGGGCGGCGTGTTCCTCTACTACGCGGTGCGCCTGTTCAACCCGCCCGACCCGATGTACCCGATGCGGGTGTTCAACTATTCGATCGTGTACCTGATGGTGCTGTTCGCCTTCCTGTTGGTCGACCACTACCTCGTCGCCGCGCCGCCGGCCGCGGAGAGCGCAGGCGGACTGAGCTTCGAGCGGGTGGGCTGAGTCCGGCACCAACCGCGAACCGTTTTGCCTCGATGGTGCCTCTTGGGGGTGGGGAATCGGTCCCCTGGGAGAAGGTCATGTGGTATCGGAAGAACCTGCCGGGCTGGGAGCGCGCGCTGCGCGTGATCGTCGGGGTCGCGTCGATCGGCTTTGCGCTGTGGCAGCAGGACCTCGTGGGGTGGATCGTCGGCCCGTCCGGCGTCATCGCGGCGCTGACCGGGACGTTCGGCTGGTGCCCGATGTGCGCGATGGCGGGGCGGCGGCTCCCGGGTGACGGTGCGGCATGACCCCTGCGGCCGAGCGGCTGGCGCTGGTCCGCAGCGCGCGGGACGGTGATGCCGCCGCGCTGGAGCGGCTGATCACCGTCTGCCAGCCCGACGCTCGCCGCTACGCCGACCGCCACTGCCGGCCGAGCGACGTGGATGACGCGGTGCAGGAGACACTGATCATCGTGCTGCGCCGGCTGCGCACGCTCCGCGTCGCCGAAGCCTTTGCCGGATGGCTGGCCGCCGTGGTCGAGCGCGAGTGTCGGCGCTTCGGGCGCCTCGTTGGACGGACGTCGCAGGATGACGGCGCGGCGGCGCTGGTGCCCCGCGACGACGCCGAGCTGCGCATGGACCTCGCGGCGGCGCTCGAGTCGCTGCCCGCGCACTACCGCGAGATCGTGCTGCTGCGCGACTTCGAGGAGCTCACCATCGCCGAGATCGTGGAGCGGCTGGGCGAACCGGCCGGCGCGGTGAAGAGCCGGCTGCATCGTGCACGGGCGCTGGTGCGCGACTACCTGCGCGCCGAATCGATGCCGGGATGACCCCGGCATTGATTCCGGCGGGAACGTCGCCCTGCCTTCGATGGCGCACCTCGCCGACGTCCCGATGCTCCGCGTCAAGGTGATTGCCGCGCGCGTCGAGTTCTGGACGTGCATGGATGGCGCCTGCGGCCCGCAGCGGATGGGCGCGGAAGGCGGAATGGGCGTCGATGAGGCCGAGTTGCCGATCTTCCGCCGCACGCCCGGCGACGCCGACCCCTGGGACGCCCAGCTCGTGCTGCGGCAGTTCAGCGTCGCCGAGCCGGTCGTGGCCGCGCCGCCGACGGGGTGACGGCGGCAGCCCTTCCGGCCAGCGTTGGCGAGACCGCCGCCTGCGCCGCTTCGGCCAGCAGCCAGTCGCAGAAGGCCTGCGCCGCCGGCTTCAGCCGTCGGCCCTTTGGCGTGACGAGGTAGTAGCTCCAGCGCGACACCAGTACGGGCCCGGGCAGGGGCACGAGCGCGCCGCTGTCGAGCCAAGGCCGCGCGACCGACTCGCGCGTCAGCACCGCGCCGACGCCGGCGACGGCCGCGGCGAGTGCTTCGACCGAATCACGCGCGTGGAAGTGCGGCACGAGGCGATCGCGCGAGAGGCCGGCGTGACGGCACCAGTCCGGCCAGCCCTGCCGCGAGAAGTCACCGATCAGGGGCAGGTCCAGCACGGCGTCGACCGGAAGGGTGGCGTGGTCCGGCACCCGCAGCGGGCTGGCCAGGACGCGCAGCGTGTCGCCCAGCAGGTGGTGTTTGTCGAGCTCGGGCCAGTCGCCGCCACCGAAGCGGATCCCGAAGTCCGGCCCGCCCTCGTCGAAGCGGCTGAGCGCGGTCTCGGTTTCGAGGTTCAGGTGGACGTCGGGGCGCTGGGCGTGGAAGGCGGGCAATCGCGGGATCAGCCACGCGACCGCGAAGCTGTGCAGCGTGGTCACGTGCACCGTGCGCCGCGCTTCGTCGTCGCCGCTGCGCAGGGTGGCCAGCGACAGCGCGAGGTCTTCGAAGGCGGCGGTGGAGGCGTTCGCGAGCTGCTGGCCGGCGGCGGTGAGCGTGACGCCGCGGGCGTGGCGGACGAACAGCGGCGCGCCCAGCCGCGCTTCGAGCTGGCGCACGTGGTGGCTGATGGCGCTGGCCGTGAGGTGCAGCTCGGCGCCCGCGCGCGCGAAGTTCTGGTGGCGGGCCGCGGCCTCGAAGGCGACCAGCGGGATCAGCAGGGCCGGCTTCAGCGCCATGCAAGCCTCAAACAGGATTTGTGTCTGTCGAGCATACGGCGCGCTTGCCGGATCGTGCGATACGCCGACAATGACTGCGTCCCCGGAGCACTTGAATGAAGCCACAAGCCACTCTTGCCATCCCATCGGCGTCATCGTCGGCCGCGCCCGCCAGCGGGTGGAGCGCAATGACGCTGGGTGAACTGGTGCTGCTGGGCGCGATCTGGGGCGCGTCGTTCATGTTCATGCGTGTCGCCGCGCCGGCCTTCGGGCCGTTGGCGCTGGTCGAGCTGCGGCTGGCGCTCGGCGCCGTCGTCCTGCTGCCCTTCCTGTGGAGCGTGCGCTCGCAGTTGAACCTGCGACTGCTCGGCGCTCTGGCCGTGATCGGCATCATCAATTCCGCGCTGCCCTTCACGCTGTTCGCGTGGGCGGCAACCTTCGCTCCCGCGGGCATCGGCGCCATCTGCAACGCGCTGGCGGTGCTGTTCACGGCGCTGGCGGCGACGGCGTTCTTCGGCGAGCGGCTCAACGCCGCGCGATGGTTCGCGCTGGCCCTGGGCCTGCTCGGCGTGGCGCTGCTGGCCTCGAAGCGCATCGACGGCGTCAACGTTCCCGCCGCGGTGGCGGCGGGGACCACGGCCGCCGCGCTGTACGGCGTGGGGGCGAATCTCGTCCGCAAATACCTGGCCGGAACCCTGCCTTCCGCGGCCGTGGCGGCGGCGACGCTCAGCGCAGCCGCGCTGTTCATCGCGCCGGCAGCGGTCTTCGCCTGGCCAGCCACGATGCCCGGCGCAACGGCATGGGCGGCCGTCGTGGCGCTCGGCGTGGTCTGCACCGGCTTCGCTTTCGTGCTGTTCTACCGGTTGATCGGCAAGATCGGCGCGGCGCGCGCCGTGATGGTGACCTACCTCGTGCCGCTGTTCGGGGTCGGTTGGTCGTGGCTGCTGCTGGACGAGCCGGTGACGCTGGCGATGGCCGGCGCCGCCGCGCTGATCCTCGGCAGCATCGCGCTGAGCCGGCGGTGACCGGGCGGCCACCGCCGGGTCGAGGTCACTCGGCCAGCAGGTGGCGCTGCCAGAACATCACGGTGGCGGCGTTGAACCAATCGGCGTTGCTCTTCTTCGCGAAACCGTGCCCCTCGTCCTTGAACACCAGGTACCAGACGTCGCGGCCGTTGCTTCGTACCGCCTTGACGATCTGGTCGGCCTCCGACATCGGCACGCGCGGGTCGTTGGCGCCCTGGGCGACGAACAGCGGCGAGGTGATCTTCGCGGCGTTGTTCAGCGGCGCGATCTCGTCCATGAAGGCGCGCATGGCGGGGTCGCGCTCGTCGCCGTACTCCACGCGGCGCAGGTCGCGACGGTAGTCCTCGGTCGCTTCCAGGAACGTCGCGAAGTGGCTGATGCCGACGACGTTGACGCCGGCGGCGATGCGGTCGGCATAGTCGACCATGGAGGCCAGCACCATGTAGCCGCCGTAGCTGCCGCCGAAGACGCCGACGCGCTCCGCGTCCAACTCGGGTCGCGTCGCGATCCAGTCGAGCAGCGCGCCGATGTCCTTGACCGAGTCCTTGCGCTTGAAGCCGTTGTCGAGCTGCAGGTAGGTCTTGCCATAGCCGGCCGAGCCGCGCACGTTCGGCACCAGCACGGCGATGCCGAGCTCGTTGACGAGGGCCTGGATGCTGGGGCTGAAGGTCGGGAAGGCTTGCGCCTCGGGGCCGCCGTGGATCTGGATCACCACCGGCAGCTTGCGGCCGGCCGGCACGTTGGCGGGGCGGTAGTAGAAGGCCGGCACCGAGAGGCCGTCGAAGCTCTCGTAGCGGATCAGGCTCGGGGCGACGAAGCGCGAGGTGTCGAGGCCGCCGACTTCGCTCTGGGTCCAGCGCGTCAGCGTCCTGGCGCCGATGTCGATCACGTGCACGTCGCTCGGCGAGGTCGCCGTGTTGAGCGTCAGCGCGATCTTCATGCCGTCCGGTGAAAAGGCGAAACCGCCGATCACGCCGATCGGCAGCGCGGGCAGCTCCACCTCCTGCAGGCCGGGCAGCGCGCGCAGATGCAGCTTGCCGATGCCGTCCTCGTTGGTGGCGAAGACGAGGTGCGTGCCGTCATCGGCGATGTCGAAGCCGGTCACGTCCCACGGGATGTCCCCGCTGATGTCGACCGGCGCGTCCATGCCCGGGGCGTGGTAGCGGAGCGTCCGGAATTCGGTGCCTTCGTCGCTGGTGTAGTAGGCGCCCTTGCCGTCCGGGGCGTAGCGGAAGGGGCCGAACGACGCCCTGCCGCCCTCGACCGGGAACATCCGCAGCGTGCCGGTGGTGAGGTCGAGCTCGCCGGGATAACTCTCGTTGATCGAGACGGTCCGCGTCACGAGCAGCTTCTGGCCGTCGCGCGAGAAGTCGGTGGCGAACCACGTGCCGCCTTCCTGCAGTACGACACGCGCTGGGGCATCGCCGGTCTTCACCCAGAGGTCGCTGTCGCGGCCGTTGCGCATGGTGCTGGTGAAGGCCACCTGCGTGCCGTCGTGCGACCACAGCGGCGATTCGTTGCGCGAGCGCTGGCCGTCGGTGATGCGCGTCGCTTCGCGCGTCGCGAGGTCGAACCGGTAGAGCTGCCAGAACTCCGAGCCGCCCTCGTCCTTGCCGAAGACGAAGCCGCCGCGGCCCGGCTGGGCCTGTACGGCGACGGTGGGCTCGCGGTAGAAGGTGAGCTGCTCGCGCATGCCGAGCGGCTGGCGCACCACGTGCACCTGGTTGGTCTCGCCGAAGCGCGTGGTGACGAGGATCGCGTCGTTGCCCGACCAGCCGGCGAAGTTGGCCCCGCGCGTGTTCTGGTAGCGGTTCAGGCGCTCCAGCAGTTCGGCGGGCGGTGCGGGGATGTTCTCGCTGATGCGGTTGCCGACCTCCTCGCGCTGCACCGGCGGCGCCGACGCGGGTGGGGCAGCCGCCGACGGCAGGGCGACGAGCAGGGCGAAGGCAAGCGGGACGGCGCGAAGGCGCATGGCGGCTCCTGGACACGGGATGCTCCGAGCCTATCAGGCGCCGCGTGGCGCCTCGGCATGCGGCGCTGCGGGCTCGAACAGCGCGTCCTGCGGCGAGGCGATGGCGTCGTCGAAGTGCGCGAGACCGACGCCCACGAGCCGATAGCGCGTGCGGGGCGGCATGTCCACGCGATCGCGCAGCGCCAGCGCCATCGCCGCCAGCGCCGCCGCCGATTCCGGCATGCGCTCGGGGCTCACGCTGCGCGTCAGCGTCTGGAAGTCCGAGGTCTTCAGCTTGAGCTGGACGGTGCGCGCCCGGCGCGTTTCGCGCTGCGCGAGGGCCCAGACGCGCTCCGCCAGGCGGGTGATGGCCGGGCCGAGTTCGTCGAGGTAGTGGTCCTCGCTGAAGGTGTCCTCGGACGAGACGGACTGCCGGATGCGCGACGCGTGCACGGGGTCGTCGTCGATGCCGCGCGCCAGCTCGGCGAGCCTCAAGCCCCAGCGGCCAAACCGGTGCACCAGCAGTGGCGTCGGCACCGCCCGCAGTTCACCCACGGTGCGGATGGCCAGGGCGGCGAGCTTCTCGGCCATGACCGCGCCGACCCCGGGCAGCCGCGCCGCGGGCAGCGGCGTCAGGAAGGACAGCACGCGCTCCGGCCGCACCACGAACAGGCCGTCGGGTTTGCGGTGGTCGGAGGCGATCTTGGCCACGAATTTGTTCGGCGCGATGCCCGCGGACGCCGTCAGCGACAGCTCTTCGCGGATGCTCGCGCGGATCGCCTTGGCCACGTCGGTGGCCGTCGCGAAGCCTTGCTTGTTCGTCGTGACGTCGAGGTAGGCCTCGTCGAGCGACAGCGGTTCGATCACGTCGGTGTGGCGCTCGAAGATCTCGCGCACGTGCGTGGACGCCGCCTTGTAGCGGGCGAAGTCCGGCGGCACGAAGATGGCGTGCGGGCACAGCCGCTCCGCCCGGATCGCGGGCATGGCCGAGCGCACGCCGAATTGGCGCGCCTCGTAGCTCGCCGCGCAGACCACCGAGCGGGCGCCCTTCCAGGCGACGACCACCGGTTTGCCGCGGAGCGTCGGGTCGTCGCGCTGTTCCACCGAGGCGTAGAACGCGTCCATGTCGATGTGCACGATCTTCCGCATCCGCGAAGTCTAGCGACGTCATCGCGTCGACACGGGGGCGGGCGATGCTGCGGGCATGAGCCCGATCCTCCACTGCCGTCTCCTGCTGGCCGCTGCCTTTATGCTCGCCGCCATGCCCGTCCTCGCCCAGCCGCTGCTCGTCATCGCCCACCGGGGCGCTTCGGCCGAGCGCCCGGAGCACACCCTCGAGGCCTACCGGCTGGCGATCGCGCAGGGGGCCGACTTCATCGAGCCCGATCTGGTGCCGACCCGCGACGGCGTCCTGGTCGCCCGCCACGAAAATTCGCTCTCCGGCAGCACCGACGTGGCCGATCGCCCCGAGTTCGCCGCGCGCAAGGTCCGCAAGCGCGTCGACGGCGTCGAGGTCGAGGACTGGTTCGCCGAAGACTTCACGCTGGCGGAGTTGCGCACGCTGAGGGCCCGCGAGACGCGTCCGGACGTCCGGCCCGCCAGTGCGGCGTTCGACGGGCGGTTCGGGATCCCGACCTTCGCCGAGGTCGTCGCGCTGGCGGCGTCGGAGGGCGAACGCCTGGGCCGGCCGATCGGCGTCTATCCGGAAACCAAGCACCCGACGTTTTTCCTCCACGAAGGACGGCACCTGGACGGCGGGCCGATCGCCATGGACACGAGCGCGATGCTCGTCGAGGTGCTGGTCGCGGCTGGGTTCACCGATCCCGCGCGGGTGTTCATCCAGAGCTTCGAGCTCGACAACCTGCTTCGTCTGCGCCGCGAGCTGATGCCGCGCGCGGGCGTGGCGCTGCCGCTGGTGTTCCTCGTCGGCGACGTGTCGGGGCGCAGCGACGCGACGACGACGAATTTCGGCCAGCCCTACGACGTCGCCTGGCACGCCCGTCGGGGCGATGACCTGGCGGCGCGCTACGGCGCCGTGGCGGCGGCCGTGCCGGGCTTCGGCGCGGCGACCCACTACGGCGAGCTGATGTCGCCCCCCGCCTTGGCCGCCCTGCGCGCCGACGTCGACGGCCTTGGGCCGTGGATCGCCTCGCTGGTGCAGGCCACGCCGGCCGCGCCGGACGCCGCCGATCCTCGGCCGAGGCTGGGCGGCGCCGTCGCGCCCTGGCTCGCGGAAGCGCGGCGTCTCGGCTTCGCGGTGCACGCGTACACGGTCCGCCCCGAGGCGCCCTACCTGTTCGTGGACGCCGCGGGCGAGCCGCAGCCGGCCGAGGCGTTGATCCGCCAACTCGCCGAGGCCGGCGTGACCGGCGTGTTCGCCGACGCGCCCGGCCCCGCCGCGGCCGTTCGGGACGCCCTGCAGGCGGGAAAGAACTGAGGCATCGTGGCGCTCCCATCCGCCGGAGACCTGCCATGTCGCATCGCACCATCCGCCGCACCCCGCTGGCTGTTGCCCTCGCCGCGCTGACCGCCGCCATCCTCGTGCCGCCCGCGTTCGCGGCTGCCGATCCCGCGCCGGCCGCGGCGTCGGCCGCGAGCGCCTCGATTCCGCTGATCGCCCGGCAGGTGCTGTTCGGCAACCCCGAGCGCAGCGGCGGCGCCATCAGCCCCGACGGGAAGTGGCTGGGCTACGTCGCGCCGCGCGACGGCGTGCTCAACGTGTGGGTGGCGCCCGCCGACAACCCGGCCGCGGCGAAGCCCATCACCAACGACCGGCTGCGCGGCATCCGCGGCTTCAGCTTCGCCTACGACGGCAAGCACGTGCTGTACGCGCAGGACGAGGGCGGTGACGAGAACTTCCAGGTCTTCGCCGCGAACCTCGAGACCGCCGAGAGCCGGGCGCTGACGAAGAAGGGCGCGCGCGCGGACATCGCCGGCCTGTCGCCGAAGCACCCCGGCGAGGTGCTGGTCAGCGTCAACGACCGCAACCCGTCGTACTTCGACCTCGTGCGGGTGCCGCTGGCCGGCGGCGAGGGCACCCGGCTGGTCGAGAACGAGCGCTTCACCGGCTTCACCACCGACGAGGACTTCGCGCTGCGCTTCGCCGAGACGCAGACCGAGGACGGCGGCGCCCAGTGGTTCAAGCGCGAGGGCGACGCGTGGGTCGAATGGAGCACGGTGCCCCAGGAGGACTCGCTCACCACCCGCATCGCCGGCTTCGACGCGGCGGGCACGACGCTGTTCCTCGTCGATTCCCGCGGCCGCGACACCGGCGCGCTGTTCGCGATCGACACCGCCAGCGGCGAGCGCCGCCTGGTCTCGGAAGACCCGCGCGCCGACGTCGATACCGTGCTGACGCACCCGCAGACCGGCGCCGTGCAGGCCGTTTCGGTGAATTTCCTGAAGGAGGAGTGGACGGTCATCGACCCCGCCATCCAGCCGGACGTCGACGCGCTGCTGAAGGCGGCGGACGGCGGCGAGTTCATCGTGACCAGCCGCACGCGCGACGATTCCCGCTGGGTGGTGACGCTGCTGCGTTCGAACCGCAGCGTTGAGGTCGTGCTGTACGACCGCAGCACGCGCACCGTGGCGCCGTGGTTCGACACCCGCCCGGAGCTGCCTGACGACCTGCTGCAGCGCATGCATGGCGTCGAGATCACCTCGCGCGACGGCCTCGTGCTGCCGAGCTACTACACGCTGCCGGCCGGCAGCGACCCGGACGGCGACGGCAAGCCGAACGCGCCGGTGCCGATGGTGCTGCTGGTGCACGGCGGCCCCTGGGCGCGCGACTTCTACGGGGCCAACGGCACGCACCAGTGGTTCGCCAACCGCGGCTACGCGACCCTCTCGGTGAACTTCCGCGGCTCGACCGGCTTCGGGAAGGCCTTCGTCAACGCCGGCGACCTGCAGTGGGGCCGGAAGATGCATGACGACCTGATCGACGGCGTGCGCTGGGCCGTGGCGCAGGGCATCGCGAAGCCCGACAAGGTCGCGATCATGGGCGGCAGCTACGGCGGCTACGCCACGCTCGCCGGCCTGACGATGACGCCGACCGAGTTCGCCTGCGGCGTGTCGATCGTCGGCCCCTCGAACCTGGTCACCCTGCTCAAGACCATCCCGCCGTACTGGGGCCCGATCCGTCGCCAGTTCACGACCCGCGTCGGCGACGACACCACCGAGGAAGGCCTGGCGCTGCTGAAGGAGCGCTCGCCGCTGACCTACGTGGACGCCATCGAGCGCCCGCTGCTGATCGGGCAGGGGGCGAACGATCCACGCGTGGTGCAGGCCGAGAGCGACCAGATCGTGCAGGCCATGCAGGCGAAGGACATCCCGGTGACCTACGTGCTGTACCCGGACGAGGGCCACGGCTTCGTGCGGCCGCAGAACCGCCTGAGCTTCAACGCGGTGGCCGAGACCTTCCTCGGCGAGTGTCTGGGCGGCCGGGTCGAGCCGATCGGGGACGACTTCGCCGGCAGCAGCATCACCGTGCCGACCGGCGTCGACGGCGTGCCCGGCGTGGCCGCGGCGCTCGAGGCGATGAAGGCCGCGGATTGACGGCCGCGTCGCGGCGTCGATCCCGCGGAGGGCGCACGGTGGCCGGCGCGACCACCGTGCGTTCGTTTCCGCCCGCCCTCGGCCCTTCGCCGAGGGCGCTGGTGCTCGGCTCGATGCCGGGCGTGGCCTCGCTGCGCGCGGGCCAGTACTACGCGCATCCGCGCAACGCCTTCTGGCCGCTGATGCAGGCGCTGTTCGGCGTCGACGCGGCCGCGGCTTACGCGGCGCGTCTCCGCGCCCTGGGCGCGGCCGGCGTCGCACTGTGGGACGTGCTCGCCGAGTGCGAGCGGCCCGGCAGCCTCGACAGCGCCATCGCCCCGGCGAGCATCGCGGTCAACGACATCGCCGCCCTGCTGCGACGTGCGCCGACCCTGCGCGTCATCGCCTTGAACGGCGGCGCGGCCGCACGGCTGTTCGATCGGCACGTGGCGCCGAAGCTCGGCGAGGCGACGCGACGCATCGATCTGCTGCGACTGCCGTCCACCAGCCCGGCGCACGCCGCGCGCACCTTCGCGCAGAAGGTCGAGGCGTGGCGTGCGCTTCGGATGGCCATGGACGAGGTTCCCGGCGCGGGCCCATGTGCCTGATCGCCGTCGCCGTCGACGCGCATCCGCGCTGGCGCTTCGTGCTGGCCGGCAACCGCGACGAGTTCCACGAACGCCCGACGGCACCCGCCGGGTTCCTCGACGCCGACGAACGCACGTTCGGCGGTCGCGACCTGCAGGCCGGCGGCGGCTGGCTGCAGGTCGATCGCCGGGGGCGCGTCGCCGCCGTGACCAACGTACGGCTCGGGCGGCCCGAGTCCGCGCCGCGTTCGCGCGGCGATCTCGTGGCCCGATACGTGGCCGGCAGCGCCAGCGCGCGCGAGGCCCTCGCCGCGTTGGCGCCGCTCGCCCCCGCATTCGGGCGCTTCAACCTGCTGCTGTGGGACGGGACCCGCGGTCGGCCCGAAGGGCATTACGCGTCGAACCATCCGACGTGGCGCCAGTCCCCGCTCGACGCGGGCGTGCACGCGCTGTCGAACGCCGACCTCGACACGCCCTGGCCGAAAACGACGGCGCTGTCCGCGGTGCTGTCAGGGTGGATCGCGCACGCGGACCGGCGCACGCCGCGCGAGGGCGATGCGGGGCTCGAACCGCTCTTCGCCGCGCTGGCCGACCCGCGTGAGGCCGAGGACGCGGCGCTGCCGGACACCGGCGTGGGCTTGGACTGGGAGCGGCGGTTGTCGGCTGCCTTCATCCGCGGGCGCGACTACGGCACGCGCGCCAGCACCGTCGTGCTCGTGGGCGACGATGGACTGTGGTTCGAGGAGCGCCGCTTCGGACCCGACCGCGAGGCGGCTGGCCGCATCGGACGCTGGCTGGCGCGCCGCTGATCGTCAGGCTCGACGCCGCCCTCCCGTGGCGCCCGTGGGCCGCCAGGGCTGTAACCTGCGCGCCGCCGCGCGCTGCTAGCCTCCGGCGCGACCGGAAGCAGGGGCGAGGCGAACGTGGGTCTGGGCGTGGTGCTGCAGGCGGAAGCCATCCATGAGGCGGAGCGGGCGGCGCGACAGTTGGCGCGTCCGGGTGAGGACCGCCACGACGGCATCCACCAGGCGCGCAAGTCGATCCGCCGCGTGCGAGCGCTGATCGCGCTTGGCGGACCGGAGTTCAGCGCCATGCCGGCGGTGCGCCGCCTCGATGCCGGCCTGCGCAGCCTGTGCCGCGGACTATCGAGCCTGCGCGACGCCGATGCGCTGCGCGACGCGCTGTTGCACCTGGAGCAGGACGCCATCGTCGGACCCATCGAGTGCGAGCGGCTGTGCGCGTTCGTGGCCGTCCTGCGGGCAAGACGCCTGGCGGCGGCCCTCGCGCGCGACCCGGATTTCGCCCGCCGCCGGGCGCGCCTGCAGGAAGCCCAGACCCGCCTCGGCCTGCTGCCGTGGTCGCAGGTCACTGACGCGGCGGTCGCCACGGCGCACGCGGCGTCGAGGCGACGGCTGCGGAAAGCGCTGAAGCAGGCCAAGCGCAGCGACGACCCCGAGGCGTGGCATACGCTGCGGCGCCGTCTGCGGCGGCTCCGGCAGCAGGAGAACGCGCTCTCGCGCTGCGCCCCGGGGACCGCCCTGCACACCGCGGGCATTGCCGAACTCGCCGATCGCATGGGAAAAGCGCAGGACCACGCCCTGCTGCTCGCGCACTGCCGCCGCAGCGGGGTCTTCCCCGCCCGCGATCGCGCGACGCTGCGGCGGCTGGTCGAACCGCTGTACGCCGACGCCTTGGAGCACGCGGCGGGGGCGCTCGAGTCGCTCGCGGACTGAGGCCCCGCCGCGGCCGCCGTCAGAAGCGGAGGCCGGCCTGCAGCGAATAGACCCAGGGATCGACGTTGGCCGTCCCAATGTTCGCGCCGCCCAAGGTCACATCGGCGTCGAAGTCGATCCAGCGGGCCTCGCCGCGCAGGAACCAGGACTCGCTGGCCAGGAAATCGGCGCCCAGCGCCGCGGTGAAGCCGTTCGAGTCCTCGATGTCGACCGGTGCCCCCGCCAGCGCATTGATGCCGCGCACGTCGGACAGCGAGGTCCAGTTGTAGCCGAGCCCCACGTAAGGGCTGAAGCCGCCGTCTTCGCGGCCGAAGAAGTGCCAGTTGGCGCCGAGGCTGATCGGGTGGTGCTTGAGGCTGACGACGTCGCCGAGGCCGGCGAGGTTGACGGTGTGCTTGAACGTCGTCGCGCCGGCATCGACGCTGAGCTCCCACTGGTCGTCGAGGAAGTAAGACGCGCCGACGACGAAGCGGCTGTTCGAGTCGATCGACGAGCGGGCACCGGCGATGGCGCCGTTGTCCGACTTCGGGTTGACGTTGGCGTAACCGGCGCGAACCGCGAAGCCCTGAGCGGCGGCGGCGCTGGAGGCCAGCGCCGCGGCGACGGCAAGGGCGGTGAGGGCGAGGGTGGAGCGCATGGGGGAGTCCTGTTCAGGAGAGGGGGGGTGCGTCCGCGCGAAGGCAGGACGCGCGACGGAGTCTGTCGATGATGCAGTGCAGCGAGCGGCAAGGATTCGTCGTTGGCTTGGCAAGACGCCGTGCGCGGGGTGTGAATCGGCGTGGCACCCGGCTGTAAACGTATGCGTGGGCACGGCATCGGTCCGACCGCTCTCAGGGATGGCGTCCCATCGCCTCCGGGGGCCAGAATGTCGGTCTGTCTTGCGTCCCTCGGAGGGGACATGGCCGATATCCGCGACGCCAAGGTGCCCGACCTCGGCAACAGCAGCGACGTTCCCGTCATCGAAGTGCTCGTCGCCGTGGGCGACCGGGTCAAGAAGGACCAGGGCCTCGTCACGCTGGAATCCGACAAGGCCACGATGGAAGTGCCGGCGCCCTTCGCCGGCATCGTCCGCGAGATCACGGTGAAGCTGGGCGATGCCTTGAGCGAAGGCCACGTCGTCGCGCGCATCGAGGTGGACGAGGGCGCGGCCGCACCGGCCCCCGCCGCCGCCCCGCCGCCGCCCGCGGCCAAGCCCGCGCCAGCGCCCGCACCGGTCGCGAGCCC
>ERZ1066136.1281-NODE-1281-length-13408-cov-7.708455_pt1 | contig 13408 bp, 12 predicted proteins | sample MGYA00382783_ERZ1066136 | MGnify/ENA primary metagenome ERZ1066136 (study PRJEB33369, sample SAMEA5778366) | biofilm metagenome | biome: Industrial cooling water; feature: Water cooling tower basin; material: Biofilm | place: United Arab Emirates | collected... | reverse complement strand
CGTCGATCTTTACTGCCTGTCGATAGGCCTCGATGGCATCCCCGTGTCGACCCGTTGCCTCCAGGGTACGGCCCAGCTCCACAGCCCATTCGGCATCCGGATCCGGCAGTCGCAGCGCGGTCTCGAACTCGCTGGTCGCCTCGGCAAGGCGGTCCAATGCGCGCAGGGCCTCTCCACGCGAGAAATGGAAGGACCCGGTAGGCTGGCCCGCAGCGATAGCACGGTCGAAGTGTGCCAGCGCGGCTTCGAGTTGCCCCGATGCCATATCGGCAATACCCGTAAGGTAATTCGCATCGGCGTGATTCGGAGCCGCGCGGAGCACTTCCTCATATTCGGCCCGGGCCGCCTCGATATCTCCGGCGGCGTGCGCCTCAAGGCCCGCCTTGACGCGGCGGGCAAGCGCCTCGGGATCCACCCTGGACTTCTCCGGAGAGCGCGTCAACCATCTGAGCATCACACATTTCTCCCTTCGGCGGCGCGTATGCGCATTACGTCTCCTGGTCTCATCTCGCACACTCGAGCGATTCCTCGAAGAACCGCTCGAACTCCCTTACCACCCGAGCATCCTCGAACAAAAGTGTGGAGCGTTCCACGATGTCTCTCGAGACAGCCTGCCGGAAATCGGACTCGCGGCCGAGCCTTGCAGCAATGCGCACGTAATCGTCCTCTGAGGACGCCACGCAGTGGTCAAGGCCCATGCAGCGGTACATGCCGTAGGTGTGGCGGCCGCGCTGGAACGTCCGAGGCAGCGTCACGACAGGCGTGCCCACCGAGAATGCATCGAGAGAATTGTTCATGCCATTGAAGTGAGTGGGGTCCAGCACCGCGTCGGCGAGCCGCATAAGCGCGAGGAATCGGTCATGTGACTGGTTCGGAACGACACGCACTCGAGCCATTCGATCACCAAGCGTCCTCCCCAGTCGTTCGAGATACCGCGATACCCAGTGCGGTTGCGTGCCCCGCAGAATGACCAAGTTTCCGGTCGGGTCTGCGTCAAGCAAGTTGGAGATCACCGCGTCGAAGTCGGGATGAATTCGGAACACCGAATGGGAACAGAGATAAAGCGCGCCACGCGAGTCCAGCCCGAAGTCTTCGCGCGAGAGCCTGTCGCCCAGCCTCTCAGGCCGATAGTAGTACGCGAGCGTCCCGACATCCCGTGCTCTCCAGAGCCGCTCGCTGTAGTGTGTGTCGCCGTCGTGCGGTTCGAAGAATTCGGAAGACACCCACCAGTCCATGTTGGGAATGCCCGTCGTGTCGGGAAAGCCGAACGACACGCATTGGACAGGCGCGAGCCTGGAGAAGGCGAGGAAGTAGGTATACGCATCCATACCGATATCCTGGAAGAACAGGATATCCAGGTCGAGGCGGGCGATGATCTCCCTCGCAGCCTGAAGGTCAAAAGGCAAGTCGACGTTAACATCGGCATGCGAACGAATCCATCGGGCCATGTCGTCGTCCCGACTCGGCGGTGCATGGATCGCAAGTACCTCGAAACGCGCGCGATTCAACTCGGCGATCAGCCCTCGGGACGTCTTTCCGATGCTGTGCGCGCAGAGGAAGCGCGAGATGAATCCCACACGGATTCGGCCTCGACCGCGACCCTTTGGACCAGGTTTCGCCCACGCCAGCGACGGACAGGCGCGAAGGTAGAGTGATGCCAGGGATTCCTGTAGCGGTCGATCGTCGAGTCCATGAAATGCCAGGTGGAATCCGACGGTCGGCACTTCGCGTTCCGGCCGCTCCAGTCGGACGCCCTCCCGATACAAGGTTTCGATGTTCTCTGCAAGCAGCGCTCTGGTTTCGAGGATGTCCGCCCGTGACATGGCGATGACCGGGATAACTGTCGCCGCCCGGATCCTGAGTGCATCTGTGGGGGCAATACTCAGTGCCACCGCGAACGCTTCCCTAGCTCGGCTGTCTTCCCCCAACTCCTGAAAAGCTTGAGCCAGATTAGATGCCGCGTTCGAATGTCGGGGATCGATCTGTAGCGCTCGCTGGAAACCCGCCACCGCCTCGCTCAGTCGACCGTCCCCCTGGAGTGCGGACCCGAGGTTGTTGTGGACGTCGGCATCATCAGGCGCTAGCGCTAGGGCCTGCGAGAAGGATTGGATCGCCGGGGCGAAGCGACCTGAATGATGGTAAGCGATCCCGAGGTTGTTCCAGGCGGGAGCGTATCGCGGATCGATCGCGAGAGACGCTCGGTAGGCCTCGATGGCCCGATCAACAAGCCCATTCGCCCGATAGCCGTTGCCGAGATTGAAACGGAAATCCGCCCGGTCCGGCGCGTTGGCGACCGCCTTCTCGAGAGGTTCTAGGGCCATGGACACCGCTCCAGACTCAAGAAGAGTAAGTCCTAGGTCGTTCCATGCCTGCGCGGCGCACGGGTCGCGCTCCAGCAACGCCCGGTACGCAGATATCGAAGCCTCCACGTTGCCCACAACGCGGTTGCTCGCCGCAAGGGCAGCCAAGGTGTCCTGGTCGCCCGGGCGCAGAGCGATCGCACGCTGGAATGCTGCCAGAGCGGCCTCGTGCTCGTGTTCGCGTTGGTGGCTGAGCCCAATGAGCAACCACGCGTCGGCATCGACGTCGCTTCCGGTCATGGCCTGCTCGAAGGACGCGCGAGCCTCCGCGGGCCGTCCGGCATCCAGATGAGCGAGTCCTTCCTGGATTCGCTTCACACGATCGGGAGCCTTTGCTCTGCCGATGCCGAAAAGACGCTTCAGCATTGCTTCTTTGCCATGGAGGAAGGATTATGTGGGCCAACAATGGATGGCTCCCCCTGCATCATCGCCATGAACGCGACCTCCAGTGACCGCACGAACGCGAATTCGTCGGTGAGGCTGCTCTCTGCCATGGAGGTCCGCAGCTGTCCCCGGAGTAAAGAGAGCCGGGTCTGATCCATGACGAGCTGAACCGCTTTTCGGATGTAGTCGCTCTCGCTGTTGGCGATCCACTCGGGATGTCCCACGCGCTCCAGCAGACTTGCGCCGACGCGCGCGGCGTGAACTACCCCGGCTAGTGTGACGACAGGCACGCCCATCCAGAGCGCTTCGCAGGTCGTCGTCGTGCCGCAATAAGGTGTGCTGTCCAGCGCAATGTCGATTTCGGCGTAGTGCGCGAGGTGCGATTCGAACTGCGGCACCTGATCCTCAAGCCTTAGCCGGGAAACGTCGCCGCCAGCGGCAGCGAAGCCGGTGCGCACGAATTCTGCGAAGGCTATTTCGGAAAGTCCTTTCGCCTTGATCAGGAGGCGCGCGTCCGGCACCTCCGAAAGCAGTCGTGCCCAGAGCCGCAGGGCCGTGGGCGACACCTTCGCGAAGTTGTTGAAGCTGCCGAACGTGACGAAGCCGTTTCGCAGGCAGGGTGGGGGCGCAACGGGCGGCGCCTCCGGCCTCGGGCGGTAGACAAGGAACCCGGCAGGCAGCCGCCACAGCCGCTCGGTATGCAGGGTGTCGGCCCGTCCGGGCGGATCGGCCCAGGCGTCGGTGAGCCGGTAGTCCATCGCGGCAACTCCCGTGGTGTTCGGATACCCGAGCCAGGTGACCTGGACAGGTGCGATCCGCCGGGCGAACAGCCCAAGACGATTGCCGCCCGTGTGGCCGGCCAGATCCACGGCAAGGTCGAGACCGTCCGCGCGAATCATCCGGCAGGCCTCGTCATCGTTCATCCGGCCGATGTGCCGCCAGACCACTCCGGTCTCCTTGAGCCGCTCGCACTGGGCGTCCTCTTGCAGTCCGTTGAAGTAGCAGTACACCTCGATCCTGCTCCGGTCATGTCCCGCGATCACGGGCTCGAGGAAGAAGCTCACTACGTGATAGCCGAAATCGGCAGAAACGTAGCCCACCTTGAGCCGCCCGTCCGGTCGCACGGAGGAAGAAACCGACGCCGGCGCGGCAGGCCAGACCCGCCGGGCGAGCTCCGTGTGACGCGCGAACGCGGTCTCGGGCGACAGATGGTCGGCGTAGTTGGTCGCCATGAGCAGCGCATCCGCCACGACCGTGGACGCCGGTTCGATCTCCAGCGCGCGCTCCAGGACGGCGAGCGCCTCGGAAATCCGGCCTGTTCGCGTCAGCGCGAGGCCGAGGTTCAGATGCGGCGCGGCCTCTCCGGGATACCTGTCGATGGCGACGCGAAAGCGTTGCTCGGCCTCGGCATACCGGCCGAGGGAAGCCAGCAGCTGGCCGGCGTTGTTGAGCGCGTCGCGCGACCCGGGATCGAGCGCAAGCGCACGGTCGAGACTCGTCAGCGCCTCATCGTAGCGGCGAGCCTCCTCCTGCGCCGATGCGAGATTGATCCAGGCGGGAACAAGCGTTGGGGAGTGGGACAACGCAGCCCGGAAGGCTTCCTCCGCCTCGTCGGGACGCCCGGCCAGGCGCAGGCACAGACCGAAGTTGTTCCAGGCCCGCGCGTAGGCCGGCATGGCGGCAAGGAGCTGCCGGTAGGCGGCGATGGCGTCATCGATGCGGCCGTCATCGAACAGCCGGTCGGCATCCGCCTTGGCGGCCTCGGCCTGCTCGGTGGTCATGGGCGCCGTTGCCGGGGCGGAATGACCCTCAAGGGCGGACGGGTCCGACCGTAAACGGAAGCGATTGAGCCATTGGATCATGGGAGGGCGGAAGCCTGCTCTCCGGACAGCGTCCCGCGGCCGTCCGGCGCGACGCCGGCGAGTATACTTGCGGGCCGACATGCACAAGTCATGCAACGGGGGATCGACGCTCTCCCGGGGCACCCGATAACGCACGATTTGGAGCCGAGACGATCATGTTCGGACTGTTCGATACCCGGAAGGTGGACGACTTCGCCAGGTCGCTGGCGCAGGACTTCTCGCGCCGCTTTCCGCCCTCCAGCGAGGCGCGCACCGACAAGGCCGCCTCCAGCCAGCTGTCCGTGGTATCCGAGGGCGTCTATGCCCGCGCGCTGCGCTTCCACCATGAGAACCGGCTGGGCCTGTACCGCAAGGCCAAGCTCGGCAATACCTTCCGCTGGCAGCTGAAGGAAATGGGCTACTCCGAGGGATTCATCGAGAAGGTGACGAAGGGTCTCGTGGTGCGCCTCGCGCAGAAGAAGAAGTCTTAGGCTGCGGGGCTCGGGCGCCCGGCGACGGCTCATCGGAGGTCGTCGAACAACCGCTCGCAGGCGGCCTCGAATCGCTGCACGAATCCGCGCTCGTCCATGATGACCGACTGGCGAAGGCGGTCCCGCAGAGTCCGGCGCAACTCGATCAGTCGTCCCGTATCCATCGCAAGCGCGGCAGCGCGCGCCACGTAGTCGGCCTCGTCCGCGGCAATCGCCTCGGCCAGCCCCACGTTCGCGAGGATGCTCGCCCCGACGCGTGACACGTGCGTGGCACCCGCGAGCGTCACGAACGGCACCCCCATCCAAAGCGAGTGCAGCGCGGTCGTGGTGCCGTTGTACGGGAAACTGTCCAGCGTGACGTCCACATCGTCGTGCGCCCGGAGAAACGCGTCGTGCGAGCTTCGCCCGCGGATCTCGATGCGGTCTTGTGCGATGCCGGCGCTTTCGAAGTAATCCCCGAGCCGTTCTCTCGTGCTGCCGCCCGGCACGGCGGTGAACACGCAGCGTGAGGCCGGCACGAGCGTCAGGATCGCGGCGATCGCCTCCCGCATGCGCGGACTCACCTTCGGATAGCTGTTGAAGCAACCGAACGTGACGAACCCCCGCTCGAGAACGGGAGGCGCCACGGGCTCCGGCGCGCCCTCCCTGGGTCGGAACGTCATGAAGAACGGGCCGAGCGATACCGGCTGCTCGGACGCGTACTGCCCGGAAAGATCGGCGGTGATGACGTCGTCCGTGAACCACGCATCGATGGCACGAAGTCCGGTCGTATCCGGATAGCCGAGCCAGTTGACCTGCACGGGCGCGGGCTTCCGCGCGAACAGCGGCAGGTGGTTGTCCTCGAAATGGCCTTTCAGGTCCACGAGGACGTCGATCCCGTCGTCGCGAACCTTCTGCGCCAGGCTGTCCCAGTCGACGCCGTGTGCCCTCACCCAGTGATCGGCCTTCGCCTGCAACCGCGCCCCCGTGCCGTCCTGCTGCGGGGTGCGGTCATAGCACACGACCTCGAAACGCTCCCGGTCGTGACGGTCCAGCATGGGCTCGAAGAAGTACGTGATCGCGTGCTCGCCGAAGTCCCCGGACACGTAGCCGATCCGCAGGCGTCGCCCCGTGCGCGAGGGGCGCGCAGGTGCAGGCATGGCAACAGGAGCGCCGAAGCGCCGCTCGTACTCTCCGTATGCCTCGCGCGCGACATCCGGACTCACCCGGTCCCGGTAGATGCAGGCCGACAGGTAATCGGAGAATCGCTGGGGATCGGCCGGCAGCAGGTCGGTCACGATCCGGTAGTGCTCCAGGGCATCGTCCACATCGCCGGCGCTGTCGAGCGCGAACGCCAGACCGCGTCGCGCCTCCGGGTCGTGCGGGTCGGCGCGCACCGCTTCCCGGAAACAGGCGATGGCGGTGTCGAGGTGACCCTGCGCATGCCGGGTCTTGCCAAGATAGCGCCAGATCCTTGCATTCGTGTTGTCCAGCGACAGACGCTTGCGAAGCAGGTCGATGGCCTCGGCGAGCAGCCCCTGGGCATGAAGCGCCGCGGCGGGATTCGCGAGCGGATCGAAGACCCAGTCGAGGGCGCGATGCATCTGATAGGTCTCGAGCGCTTCGTCGTGCCGCCCCGCGAGGGAAAGCGCCGCCAGAAGCCGGTCGTGCGCCGGACGGTAAGCGGGGTCGTGGGCGAGGAGACCTCTGAACGCGGTGACCGCACGCTCGCCGTCTCGCCGCTCGAGGTGAATCTCGCCGAGCGTGTGCCACGACTCGATGCGTGCAGGGTCCTTCGAAGTCGCGGCTTCGAGGAGCGAGACCGCACGGTCGAAGTCGCTGGAGCTGCAGGCCGCAAGTGCCGCGAGGTGACACGCTTCGGGATGCACCACGGTGTCCGCGAGCAATGGTGCGACCGCAGCGTCGACGCCCGAGCGATCACCGGCGCGCAACGCGAGGCGCGCCTCTGCGAGGGCCGCGCAGACGACCTCGTCCTTCAGCCGGCTGACCGGCTCCCTGGGACTGCGCCGCAACCACCCGAACACGCGAGGGTTCCTCCGTACATGGAAATGGGGCGGCGACGCCGCCCCGGCGACGAGGTTATCGGCGGTAGACGGACGCCTTCAAGGGCAATCCGTTGCTGAGATAGGCGTGAAAGTACTCGAGGTCCTTGAAGGCGTCGCTGCCCATGGGGAAGGGCTGGGCGCGCACCTGCTCCATGCAACGCGTGAAGCGGGCGTGGATCGTGTACAGCGCTTCGCCGCCGCGGAACACCGGGAAGTGGGTCGCCTGGCCCACGACCGGGGAGATGGTCTCCATGCGCATCACCCTGCCGGCGTTGTCCACGTGGCAGTTCGCACACGAGAAATTCATCTGCCCGATGCGGCGATGGAAGATCGCCTTGCCCGCTTCGTATCGCGCCAGTGCACCTGGGGATTCGACCCGGATATCCATGCGCATGCCGTCGGAGAGGGTACGAGCATAGGCCGTCAGCACGCCCATGGTCTGCATGTCGTCGTAGCGATACTCGGGCTCGCCGCCAGCAACCCGGCAGCGGTTGAGCAGCATCTCGAAAGTGATGAGCCGGCCCTCGGACTCGTCGTAGCGGGGATAGTGGCCGGCGAGCATCCGGCCCCCGTCTGGAAGGCAGTCGGCGTAGGTCCGTCCGTCGCGGAACGGCGTCTCCCAGAGTCGCTTTCCCCGATCGATGTCCACCTCGAAGGGCGGGAAGGACATGATGTCCTCGTAGTGGCGGCGGGCGTCCGCGCTGAACATGAACGCGCCGAGCACGTAGTCGTCGGCGGGGATGCCCGGGAACCGGGCCTCCAGGAGCCGCTTGAGGGCGACGCGGTCCGCCTCGGGGTCGGGGACATCGGCTGGTACCGCAGAGGCCGCGAATCCGATCAGCACGGTCAGAGCCGCGGCGAACATCCGCCGGACGATCATTTGATGACCGTCTCCCCGCTGCCAGTTGCGCCGCGGTTGTCTTCCCACATGATCGAGATGCGGTCTCCAGCCTTCGCGCCGCGGACCCGGAACTCGACGAACGGATTCTTGGACACCGACCGGCTCCATTGGGCATCGAAGACGGGCTTGTCGTTGTGGGTCGCGACGACATGGTGGATGAAGTGCATCGGCACCGTCTCGCCGGAAATCGGGTCCTTGCGCAGACCGGTTTCCATCGGATGCGGAATCAGCGCCTTCACCGTCGCGACATCGCCACTCAGGACGACGCGCATCTTGATGACGTCCGCCATGGCGTCAGCCCGCGCACCCGCCGACCGTGACCTTGGTCTCGCGGCGGATCATGTAGGCCTTGCCGCCCGCCAGCACGACGACGCGCAGGAACGCGGACTCCGCCATCTTGATGCGCACGGCCACGAAGGGATCCATGCCCGGCAGGATGTCGAACTGGGCGACGAAGGGTTGCGGGTTCTTCTCGGCGAAGAGCAGGATGCTGCGCGTGTCCGCGAGTTTCGATTCGATCTCGATGTGGACCAGTGCGCTGTTCTCGGCAATGTCGGGCGCCTTGAGGACGATCTGATCGGTCTCGACGGCGTCCGCGACGCCCGCGGCGATGAGGCCCGCATCGAGGACCGTCGCGTCGAAGGCTTCCCGGTTGCGCCCCGCCGCCCAACCCGGAAAGGCAGCTGCCATCCCCGCAAGCCAGGCTGCCGCAGCAGCACACCGGGCCAGCCAGCGTCGGCGGCCCGTCCGGCAAGGCGCCGACGAACCTTCCGTCGATTCAGAGCCCGCGGAGGTATTCCACGACATCGTCGATCTCGGTTTCGGTGAGGATGCGGTGCCGCCCGTAAGGCGGCATGATGGTGTCGGGGTTCGCGCGGGAGGCATCCCATACCTGCTGCCGCAGTGAGGCGCGGTCCGCGTAGCGACTGGTCAGATTCTCGAGCACCGGCCCCAGGTTGGCGTTGGTCTCGGCCGTGGCATCCGCCGGAATCCGATGGCAGGCGAGACAGTTCCCTTTCTCCTGGCCGTGAGCGATCAGGCGACCGCGCGCGGCGTCCGCGGCGCCGACAACCGGCCACCAGACAACGAGAATCGCGAACACCGTGGAACGAACCAACATCGGAAGCATCACCCCGTCGGAACCAACCTTGCGCACACAACGACCCGCGCTCAGGGCTTGTTGACAGCGTCTTTCCCGGGGGATTCCGGCGCGAGCCAGTGCCCGGACTTGCCGCCCTTCTTCTCGACCAGCCGGATTGTCTCGATGCACATTCCCCTGTCGATTGCCTTGCACATGTCGTAGATGGTGAGGAGGCCCACCGACGCGGCCGTCAGCGCTTCCATCTCGACCCCGGTGCGCCCGAAGCACTCCGCGGTCGCCGTGCACGAGACCGCCGATTCCTCTTCGATGACCTCGAATTCGACTGCCACGCGAGTGAGGCCGACCGGATGACACAACGGAATGAGGTCGGAGGTGCGCTTGGAGCCCTGGATCGCGGCAATGCGGGCGATGCCAAGGACGTCTCCCTTGGCTGCGGTGCCCTCGATGATCTTCCGGAGGGTAGCCGGCTGCATGACGATACGGCCGCATGCCACGGCGACCCGGTGGGTCTCCGCCTTGGCACCGACATCGACCATGTGCGCCCGGCCGGAGGCGTCGAAATGAGTGAGCTGATCCACGGATGACGACGGGAGAACCCTGTCGGAAGAACCAAAGAGAAATCGCGAATATCATAGCATTCACATGCGAAAACTCCTGCTCGTCCTCCTTGTGATCACGGGCCCGTGGTCGAACGCGGGCGCCGACGATCTGCCTGAACTGGGCGATGCCTCTCAGGCCACGCTCTCCCCTGCCCAGGAACGGGCCGTGGGTGAGAACATCATGCGCCAGATCCGCGCGTCATCGATGTTCGTGGATGACGCCGAGGTCGCGGACTACCTGAACGACATCGGCTACCGGCTCGTCGCCGTGAGCCCCGACGCCCGCCAGGAGTTCAACTTCTTCGCCCTGCTGGACAGTTCCGTCAACGCGTTCGCTCTACCGGGCGGGTTCATCGGTGTGCACTCGGGCCTGCTGCTCACCTCGCAGAGCGAGTCCGAACTCGCGGCGGTGCTGTCCCACGAAGTGGCACACGTCACTCAGCGCCATATCGCCCGACTCATCGCCGCCCAGCAACGCCAGGGGCTTGCGTCCATGGCGGCCATCGCGATCGCGATCCTGGCGGCCCGGTCGAACCCGCAGGCTGCCGCGGGCGCCATTGCGGCCGCCCAGGCGCAGGCCCTGTCCGACCGGCTGGCCTTCACCCGCGACAACGAACGCGAGGCCGACCGGATCGGCCTGCAGATCCTCGAGAAGGCCGGCTACGATCCCCATGCCATGCCAGTCTTTCTCGACCGGCTCCAGAAGGCGAACAAGGTGCTCGAGACGGGCGCGCCGACCTACATGCGGACTCACCCCGTGACGTACGAGCGGATCGCCGACGTGCAGAACCGAACCGACGCCCTGGGCTACAGACAGGTGCCGGACACCCTCGAGTACCAGCTCGTCCGCGCGAAGCTCCGCGCGTACCAGAGGGACCCGCGCGAAGCCATCGCGTTCTTCGATGACCTGATCGTCGAGCGCAAGTTCAGCAACGAAGTGGCCGCGAGGTACGGACTGGTCGAGGCGCTTCGGCTGGGCAAGTCCGAAAAGCGGCTGGGCCAGGAGTTGGAGAAGCTCCGCAGGATCGCCCCGTCGCATCCGATGATCGTGACCGCCGTCGCCCGCGCCCAGCTCGCGCTCGGAAAGAAGCAGGACGCCCTTGCGACGCTCAGGACCGGATACGCAGCCTTCCCGACGGCGCGCGGTCTTGTCTACGCCTTCGCAGACCAGCTGATCGCGTCGAAGCTCGCGGAAGAGGCCAATGCAGTTCTCGAAAATCGCATGCAGCGCGATCCGAACGACGGGCGCCTCTACGAACTGCAGGCCAAGGCCTATTCCGAACTGGGCAAGAACATGCTCAAGCACCGGTCCCTGGCGGAGTCCTACCTTTCTGCCGGCAACCTCCCGATGGCGATCGAGCAGCTCAAGCTCGCCCTCAAGTTCAGCGATGGCGACTTCTACACCGTCTCCAGCATCGAGGCGCGCATTCGCGAGCTCAGCAGCGTCATGGTTCAGCGCTGACCGGCGGATCCGCCGCCCCGAATCCGCCGACGCCACCCCGAACGGGGAGCGATGCCCATGAGATGAACGTGCCAATCGTTCAGACTCTCCCTAGAATGCCGATAGCAGGCTTCATCGACAGCGCGGGGTCCTTTGGGGTCATCCGCGCGCACAGCGGCTGCGGCCCGTCCGGGCTGCGCCAGGGTTGAGCGGATCATGGATCGGATCGGGAAGTACGAAGTCTTGCGGGAACTCGGCCGCGGAGCCACGAGCGAGGTGTACCTCGCGAACGATCCGTTCGGCGACCGGCCGGTCGCCATCAAGCTCGTCCGCAAGGACGCGCTCGGAGACATGGAATACGGGCGCCGGTTCCAGAAACTGTTCCTCACCGAGGCTTCGCTTGCCGGCAAGCTCGACCACCCGCACATAGCCGCCATCTACGATGCGGTGGCGGACGAGGAAGGCAGCTACATCGTCATGGAGTACGTGAACGGCACGACGCTCGAGGACTTCTGCCGCGTCGAGAACCTGCTGCCCGTGCCGCGCATCATCGAGCTCGTCTTCAAGTGCAGCAAGGCGCTCGACTACGCGCATCGGCTGGGCATCATCCACCGCGACATCAAGCCCGCCAACATCCTCGTCACGCCCGAGGGAGACATCAAGATCACCGACTTCGGCGCGGCGTTGTCGCTCGGATCGGAGACCACGCAGGTCACCGGCGTCGGTTCCCCCGCGTACATGTCGCCCGAGCAGGTCCGCGACCAGCAGCTCAATCACCAGACCGACATCTTCTCGCTCGGCGTGGTCATGTACCAGATGCTCACCGGCCGGCTGCCGTTCAAGGCGACGAACAACTTCAGCATGGTCTACCAGATCATCAACGTGGACCCTCCGCCGCCCTCGCTGCATCGGCCGGAGATTCCCGCGGCCGTCGACCTGATCGCCAAGAAAGCGCTGCAGAAGAGCCTCGAGCGCCGCTACCAAACCTGGAACGAGTTCTCCGCGGCGCTGGCTGGCGTGTTCAATGAATTGCAGATGACCGCCGAGCAAGTGCCCGAGACCGAGAAATTCAACACCTTGCGCAGCCTGGCGTTCTTCACGGGCTTCTCGGACGTGGAGCTTTGGCAGGTGGTGCGGATCTCGACCTGGTCCCGGCACGGACCGAACACGGTCCTGCTCAAGGAGGGCGACGCCGGACGGTCGTTCTTCATCCTGGCCTCGGGCCGCGTCCAGGTCACCAAGCGCGAGCGGCTGCTGTCCTCGCTGGGGCCGGGTCAGTGCTTCGGCGAGATGAGCTACCTCGGCACGCGCGACCTGCAACGCTCCGCCACGGTCACGACGGTCACGGACGTCACGCTCATCGAGATCGCCGACGAAGCGCTGTCCCAGTCGACCGAGGCCTGCCGCAACCGATTCAACGCCGCATTCCTCGAGCTCTTGGTGAGCCGGCTCGAGGATGCGAACATCCGCGTTTCGCAACTGCTCATGGAACGCGTGGTCGCCGTGCAGTGAGCATCGCGCGCCGACCGGACAGGGAGACACCCATGACGACAGACCAGCAGACCCTTCACGATTTCGAACTGGACGCCCGCGGCCTGAACTGCCCGCTGCCCATCCTGCGTACGAAAAAGGCCCTCAACTCCATGACCTCCGGGCAGGTGCTGAGGGTGCTCGCCACCGACCCGGGGTCGGTACGAGACTTCCAGGCCTTTGCCAAGCAGACCGGCCACAGCCTGCTCGACATGGCCGAGTCCGCAGGCGAGTTCGTGTTTCTCCTGCGGAAGAAGTGATGAACCTCGTCGACCGCCTGATCGTCGGCTTCGACAACGGCCTGCGTACCCTGGCCGCCACGGCGGTCTCGGCCCGGCCGCATCCCGATGCGGAACTGCCCGAGGCTGAACTCACCGCCGACCAGAAACGGCACGCCGCAGGGCTGATGCGCGTGAATCACACCGGCGAAATCTGCGCTCAGGCGCTGTACGCCGGCCAGGCACTGACGGCCAAGGACGCCGATGTCCGCGAAGTGCTTGCCCGAGCCGGCCGGGAGGAAGTCGATCACCTGGCCTGGACGGAGCGGCGCATCGATGCGCTCGGCGGCCGTACCAGTGCCCTCAATCCGTTGTTCTACGCCGGGTCTTTCGCGCTCGGCGCCCTATCCGGGGTTGCCGGGGATCGATGGAATCTCGGCTTCCTTGCCGAGACCGAGCGCCAGGTCGAGAGTCATCTGCGTGACCACCTCAACCG
>ERZ1066136.1278-NODE-1278-length-13417-cov-7.993414_pt1 | contig 13417 bp, 12 predicted proteins | sample MGYA00382783_ERZ1066136 | MGnify/ENA primary metagenome ERZ1066136 (study PRJEB33369, sample SAMEA5778366) | biofilm metagenome | biome: Industrial cooling water; feature: Water cooling tower basin; material: Biofilm | place: United Arab Emirates | collected... | reverse complement strand
TCGGTCGAGCCGCAGCTGGTGTTCGAGATCGGCTTCGAGGGCGTGCAGCGCTCGCCGCGCCACAAGAGCGGCGTGGCGGTGCGCTTTCCGCGCATGCTGCGCTGGCGCCGCGACAAGAGCGCGGCCGACGCGGATCGGCTCGACACCCTGAAAGCGATGATCGATGGCTGAGCGTCGCCGTCGCGCGCCCGCGGTCGATGCGAACGATCCGCTCGAGCGCTGGTTCGCCGGGCGCGGGTTCGCGCCGGCCGAGTTCCAGCGCGCCACGTGGGCGGCCCAAGCCCGGGGCGACAGCGGGCTCGTCCATGCCCCGACCGGCAGCGGCAAGACCCTCGCCGTCGCCGGCGGGCCGCTCCGCGATGCGGTGCAGGACGTACCGACCGCGCCCCGCCTCCTGTGGATCACGCCGCTGAAGGCGCTGGCCGATGACACGCGCCGCGCGCTGCAGGCGGCCGCCGAGGGCGTGGGCGCGATGCAGGCGATCGCCCCGCCGCCGTTGGCGTCGAAGGCCGCGGTGGTCCGTCGACGCGCGCCGAAGCTCGAGCCGCTGCGCGTGGGCCTGCGCACCGGCGATGCCAGCAGCGCCGACCGCGCGCGCGCGCGCCGCGGCGCCGACGCCTGGACCGTGACGACGCCCGAATCGCTGAGCCTGCTGCTGACCTATGCCGATGCGGCCGGGGCGCTGTCCCATGTGCGCTGGCTCATCGTCGACGAGTGGCACGAGCTGTTGGGCAGCAAGCGCGGCGTGCTGCTCCAGCTGGCCATCGCGCGCCTGCGTGCCGTGAATCCGCGGCTGCAGGTCTGGGGCGTGTCGGCGACGGTGGGCAACCCCGAGGACGCCCTCGCGGCGCTGTGCCCCGATCCGTCCGATCCGCATCGCCCGTCGCCACGGGCCGTGCGCATCGTCGATGCGCGCCCCAAGCCCATCGAGCTGACCACCCTGCTGCCGGCCACCGGCGAGCGCTTTCCGTTCGCCGGGCACTTGGGCCTGAAGCAGCTGCCGCGCGTGCTGCAGACGATCTTCGGCGCCGCCTCGACCCTGCTGTTCACCAACACCCGCGCGCAGGCCGAGCTGTGGCACCAGGCGCTGTCGGCCGTGTGGCCCGAGGACCTCGGCACGCTCGGCCTGCACCACGGCTCGCTCGACGCCGAGGCGCGCCGCGCGGTGGAGCAGGGCCTGCGCGACGGCGGCCTGCGCTGCGTGGTGGCGACGTCGAGCCTCGATCTCGGCGTCGATTTCCCGGCCGTGGCGCAGGTGCTGCAGGTCGGCAGCCCGAAGAGCGTGGCGCGCCTCGTGCAGCGCGCGGGACGCAGCGGCCATCGCCCCGGCGAAACCGCGCGCGTCGTGGCGGTGCCCTCGCACGCGCTGGAAATCATCGAGTACGCGGCGCTGCGTCGCGCCCTGCGGGACGGCCAGCTCGAGCCGCGACCGCCGCCGCGGCTGTGCCTCGACGTGCTGGCCCAGCACGTGGTCAGCTGCGCCGTCGCCGCGCCCACCGACGCCGATGCGCTGCGGTCCGAAGTGCGCGGCACGCACGCCTACGCCGGGCTGCCCGACGCGGCGTGGGCGGCGGTGCTGGCCTACGTCGAAACCGGCGGCGGCGCGCTGCAGCACTACCCGGAGCACCGCCGCGTCGAGCGCGACGCGGAGGGCCGCCTCGCGGTGCCGGACCGCCGTCAGCAGCAGCGCCATCGCTTGAGCATCGGCACCATCGTCGCCGACGGCAGCGTGTCGGTGCAGTGGCTGAAAGGCGGGCGGCTCGGCAGCGTCGAGGAGAGCTTCGTCGCGCGCCTCGCCCCCGGCGAGAGCTTCCTGTTCGCCGGCCGCGCGCTGGAGCTGGTGCAGCTGCGCGACATGACCGCCTACGTGCGGCTGGCCAAGGGCAAGCCCTCCGCCGTGCCGCGCTGGGGCGGCGGCACCCTGCCGCTGTCCGACACCTTGGGGCACCTGCTGCAGGCGGCGCTGGCGGAGGCGCCCGGCGATGCAGGCGATGAGGCGGACTCCCCGGAACTCACCGCCAGCCGGCCGCTGCGTGCGCTCCAGCAGAAGCTCTCCGCCCTGCCGGCGCCGGGCCGGCTGCTGGCCGAGGTCATCGCCACGCGCGAAGGGCCGCGGCTGTTCGTCTACCCCTTCGCGGGGCGGCACGTGCACGAGGGCCTCGCCGCGCTGGTCGCGCTGCGCTTCGGCCGCATCGCGCCGAACACCTTCGGCATCGCCGTCAACGACTACGGCTTCGTGCTCGCGCCGCACACGAAGCGCGGTTTCGCGGCGCTGGATCTCGACGTCGCGATGCTGCGCGCCGCGTTCGATCGCACGCACCTGCGCGAGGACCTCGCCGCCAGCCTGAACCTCTCGGAGATGGCGCGCCGGCAGTTCCGCGAAGTGGCGCGCATCGCCGGCCTGCTGCCGCCCTCTCTGCCGGGCCGCGCGCCGCGCAGCCTGAAGTCGCTGCAGGCCGGCAGCAGCCTGCTGTTCGACGTGCTGCGCCAGCACGACCCCGGCCACGTGCTGCTGGCGCAGGCGGAAAGCGAAGTCTTCGAAGCGCAGCTCGACGCCACGCGGCTGGCGCAGTCGCTCGATGCGATCGCGAGTACGGAGATCGTGCTGAACTCGCCGCCGACGCTGACTCCGCTGGCATTTCCGCTGTGGGCCGAGCAGCAGCGCGGCACGCTCAGCACCGAGGACTGGAAATCGCGCGTGCAGCGCGCCGCCGAGCTGCTGGAGGAAGCGCACGGTGGCTGACGTCGACGCCGGTACGCCGCGCACCATCGCCATCGACGGCGAAGCGCTGGCCCTGTACGGCGAGCGCGCGCTGCACTGGCCGGCCATCGACGCGCTGCTGATCGCCGACCTGCACCTCGGCAAGGGCGAAGTGTTCCGCCGCGCGGGCCTCGCCGTGCCGCGCGGCGGCACCGCGAGCGACCTCGCCCGCCTCGCCGCGCTGCTCGGCGCCACGCGCGCCTCGCGCCTGCTGATCCTCGGCGACGTGCTGCACGGCGCACTGCACGCCGACGCGGGCTGGCGCGAGGACTGGGCGACCTTCCGCGCCGCGCACCGCGCGTTGAACGTCGAGGCCATCGTCGGCAACCACGACCGTGCGCTGCTGCCGAGGGTCGCGGCGTCGACGGCCGATGCGGCCCTCGCTTCGAAGGCGGCCGCGTCGGGTTCCGGCGCCGAGGCGCTCGGCCTCGCGCTGCGCGACGACGGCGCCGTGGAGCGCGGCATCGCGCTGTGCCACGAGCCCGATCGCGCGCCGGCAGGGCGACCCAGCCTCTGCGGCCACTGGCACCCGGCGGCCGCCGTGCCCGACCTCGGCAAGCTGCCGGCGTTCTGGTGGCGCGCGGCCGAGCGCCAGCTCGTGCTGCCGGCGTTTTCCATCTTCACCGGCCGTCGGGTGCCGCGGCCCTCGCGCGGCGACGCCCTGTACGCCTGCGCCGGGCACGCGGTGCTGCCCCCGCTGCCGGGCTGAGCGCCACCGCCGTTCCTGCGTATGCTCAGGGGCCCCGCGCCGCCGCCGTGCTCCGCATGCCCGCCTTCCGCTTCGCCGCCGTTCCGCTGTCGATCGTCGCCGCAGGCCTCTTTGCCGCGGCCCTGCGAGCCGCGCCGCCCGCCCCGGCGGCGCTCGATGCCGCCATCGCCGAGGTGCTGCCGGAGCTCACGGCGTGGCGCCGCGACCTCCACCAGCATCCCGAGCTCGGCAACCGCGAGGTGCGCACCGCGGCGAAGGCCGCTGCCCACCTGCGCTCGCTCGGGCTCGAGGTGCGCGAGGGTCTCGGCGTCACCGGCGTGGCCGCCATCCTCAAGGGCGCGAAGCCCGGCCCGCGTATCGCGCTGCGTGCCGACATGGACGCTCTACCCGTCACCGAAGCCACCGGCCTGCCGTTCGCCTCCACCGTGCGCACGACCTACCGCGGCCAGGAGGTCGGCGTGATGCACGCCTGCGGCCACGACGCCCACGTCGCGCTGCTGATGGCTGCCGCCGAAGTCCTCGTCGGCATGAAGGACGAGCTCGCCGGCGAGGTGATGTTCGTGTTCCAGCCGGCCGAGGAAGGCCCGCCCGAGCCCGGCCAGGTCGTCGGCGCGAAGGCCATGATCGACGACGGCCTGTTCCGCGACTGGACCCCCGAGGCCATCTACGGCCTGCACGTGTGGGCCGCGCTGCCTGCGGGCACGGTCGGGTATCGAAGCGGCCCCACGATGGCCGCCGTCGACGAATGGAACCTCGTCATCACGGGCCGGCAGACGCACGGCGCGCGGCCCTGGGACGGCATCGACCCGGTCACGATCGCCGCGCAGGTGCAGCTGGCGTTGCAGACCATCGTCTCGCGGCAGACCGACATCGTGCGCTCGCCGGTGGTGCTCTCCACCGGCCAGGTGCAGGCCGGCGTGCGCTTCAACATCATCCCCGACGAGGCGCGCATGGCCGGCACGCTGCGCACCTTCGACGACGCCGTGCGCGCCGACGTCATCGCGCGGATGGAGCGTACGGCCAAGACCCTCGCCGAATCGGCCGGAGCGACCGCCGAGCTCACGGTCAACTTGAACGCGCCGCTCACCGCCAACGCCGCCGAGCGCGCCGAGCGCGGCGGCGCGGCCCTGCGCGAGGCCCTCGGCGACGACCGGGTCGTCGAGATGCCGCTGCTGACGATCGGCGAGGACTTCTCGCAGTTCAGCCGCGTGGCGCCGACGTTCTACTGGTTCGTCGGCAGCACCGGGCCGGGCATCGATCCGCGCCGGGCGCCGATGAACCACTCGCCGCAGTTCCTGTTCGACGAGTCCGCGCTCGAGCCCGGGCTGCGCAGCCTGCTGGCGGTCGCGCTGGACGCGCTGCATCGGCCCGCGCGCGGTGTCGTCGTGCCGTCGACCGAAGGCACCGCGTCCCCCTAGGCCCATGCGTCGCCTGCCGTTCTACGCCCTCGTCATCCCCGTGCTGGCCACCTTGCTGGTCGGCTTCGACGTGCTCGAGCCCTTCGACACCCGGATGTACGACCAGCTGATGCGCCTGCACCAGCGCGAGGCGCCGCCGGAGATCGTGCTGGTCCACATCGATGACGAGGCGGAGCGGCGCTACCCCGATTTCATCGACCGCCGCCCGCTCGCGCTGGCACGGCTGGTCGATCGCCTCAACCAGGTGAAGCCGCGCGTCATCGGCGCCTACCTCGCCTTCGACCCGCGGGACCCGCGCGATCGCGACGGGCTGCCGGTGCTGCGCGAGGCGCTGGCGCGGCACGGCAACACCGTGGGCAAGGCCTATGTCACCGGCACCGCGCACCAGAGCGCCGAGGAGGCCTTCCGCGTCGCCGAGAAGATCGGCTTCCGCACGCTGGGCCTGCAGCTCGTGGGCACCGGCGACGACAACGTCATCCGCGGCGGGTTTCCGGCGGCGCCGCTGTCGGGCGCGCTGCGCCCGAGCTTCGCCATGGCGCTGCTGCAGCAGGCGGGCGACCTCGTGCCCGCGCCGCGCCGCGCCGAGCTGCAGGCGATGCTCGATTCGCCCACGGCGGCCGACGACGCCTACGCCATCGCGTTCCTCGGCGGCGCCGGCTGCGTGCGCCGGATCAGCGCGGCGGACGTGCTCGACGGCGAAGTGCACCCGGACGCGTGGCGCGACCGCATCGTCATCATCGGCCAGACCGACCAGAACGCGGAGATCAACCTGACCACGTCCGTGTCGGGCTGGGCCGCCCGGGGCCTGACGGTCGACGAGTACGAGGCGCAGGCCACGGCCGCCCTGCTGACCGGCCACGTGTTCCGGCTGGTGCCCGAGTGGCCCGCCGCGGCCTTCGTCGGCGTGCTCCTGCTGGCCTTCGCCCTCGGCCTGCGCGTGCTCGGCCAGCGCCGTGCCGCGCCGTTCGCCCTCGCCTGCATCCTCGTCGTGGTGGCGTTCTACCTCGTCACCTATCGATGGCTGGTCTGGCTGCCCCCGGTGGCCGTGCTGATCGCGATGCCGCTGCAGGTCGGCGTGGAAGTGGCGCACCGCTACGCGCGCGCGGCGTCCCAGCTCGGCGCCGAGATCGCGGTGCTGCGCCGCGAGGCCACGGCGCCCTCGGCGGCGCGCGCGGGCGGCTTCGATTTCGACCAGGCCCTGGCCGCGGTGCGCGAGGCCGTGGCCAGCATCCGTCGGCAGCGCGAGTACGTGCACCGGCTGATCGACGTGCAGCCCGCGGCGATCGTCGTCATCGATGGCCAGCAGCGGCTCCGGCTGGGCAATGCGCAGGCGGTCGCCTGGCGCGTCGACCCGGAGGCGCCCATGGGCACGCTGCGGGAGTGGCTCGCCGCGGTCGACCTCCGCCTGCCGGCCGACGCGGGCCAGTACGTCGGCGCCGGCAGCGCGCGCCTGCTCGCCCAGTGCGGCGAGCGCGAGGTGGTCGTCGCCTTCGAGCCGCTGCCCGGCGGCCGGGACCCGGACCCGCACGACACCCTCGTCTGCGTGACCGAGCTCACCGGGCTGATGGCCGACCAGCGCGAGCGCCAGGCGGCCATCGACTTCCTGTCGCACGACCTGCGCGCGCCGGCCCACGCGCTGGTGGAGCTGTGCGAGGGCGTGCAGGCGGACCCCGCGCTGTCGGCGTCGACGCGGCAGGCCCTCGGCAGCGCCGAACGCCTCGCCCGCCGCATGGTGCAGATGGCCACCACCTACCTCGACTTCGTCCGCTCGGCCTCCCCCGAGGCCTACACCCGCGCCGAGCCGGTGCTGCTCGCCGACGTCGTCCTCGAGGCCACCGAGACCAGCACGCCGGAGGCCGTGGCCAAGCAGGTGCGGATCGAGCTGGCGCTGGACGACCAGGAAGCCGGATGGGTCACCGGCGACGCGGCCCTGCTGCGTCGCGCGGTGGAGAACCTGCTCAGCAACGCGGTCAAGGTGACGCCGCCCGGCGGTCGCGTCGAGGTGCGGCTGGAGCGCCGCGGCAGCGCGCTGGCGGTCAGCGTGCGCGACGGTGGTCCGGGCATCGCGCCGGCGCGCCGTAGCCAGCTGTTCCAGCGCTTCGGTCCGCTCGCCCGCACGCCGAAATCCTCGTCGCGCTCGGTGGGGCTGGGCCTCGCGATGGTGATGAGCGTCGTCGCCCGGCACCGCGGCACCGTGTTCGTCGACAACCGGCCGGAGGGCGGCGCCGAGTTCCGCATCGAGCTGCCGCTGGAGCGCGAGAGCGCCGCGGCGTGAGTCCACTGCGAGCCGAGCGCGCCGCGGCGAGGGGCGCGGGGGTTCAGACGGCGGTGGCGGGGGGCGCCATCTCGAGCCGGTAGCCCTCCCGGTACACGTTGGACAGGCGCAGCCCATTCTCCGCGAACATCAGCTTGCGCCGCAGCGTGTACAGGTGGGTGTCCAGCGTCCGCGCCGAACCGCCGAGGTCGCGGCCCCAGATCGCCGCGATCAGCTCCTCGCGGCGCACCAGCCGGTCGCGGTGCAGGAACAGGTACCAGGCGAGGTCGAACTCCTTCGGCTGCAGGTCGATGCGCTCGCCGTCGCGGCTCAGCTCCCGAGCGGCGCCGTCGATGCGGTAAGGCCCGAACTCGATCAGCAGCGGCGCGGTGGCGGTGCCCTGGAAGCGCCGGGTCACCGCCGCGATCCGTGCCAGCAGCACGGATGGGGCCGTGGGCTTGATGATGTAGTCGTCGGCCCCGGCGGCCAGCGCCTGGACGATGCGCTCGTCGTCGTCGAAGCGGCTGAAGATGATGATCGGCGCGCGGCGCCCGACGGAGCGGTGGACCCAGCCCACCAGGGCCGGGCCCTCGGTGTCGGGCAGGTGCCAGTCGAACAGGAACAGCTCGTGGCGGGCCTCTCGCACCTCGGCCATGAACTGCACGCCCTCGGTGAACCACTCCACTTCGTGGCCGGCGCTGCGCAGCGCGGCGATGGCGCGCTCGCCCTCGATGCGATCGTCCTCCACGAGCGCCACCCGCAGCGGTGGCGTCGCACCGCCCATCGCCACGGTCATGCGGCGCGCTCCGCGGCAGGCGGCAGGGCAACGACGGCGGGGGAGCGGACGGGGCGTGCGGGCATGGCGGTCGAGTGTGGCGATCGGCCCGGGCGATGGGAAGCCAAGCCCCGCGGCAAAAAGAAAACCCGACCTCGGCGGGGGCCGGGTCGGGCTCGGAGGGGGCACGGCCGCCCAGCAGCGCGGTCGCAGGCAGGGGCAGAACGCCGGCCGGGGGGTGCCTGACGTCGCGCCGCTCGAAGCGGGTCGAACCGCTCCTCCACCCCTCTGGGGAAGGGGCGCGCGCAGCATGACCGAATCGCCCGGGCGAAGAGTCAGGAATACTCAAATCGCGCCGATTGAACGACGAACGGTTTCAGCGCCTACTAGCCACACACCGGCCCGACGGCCGCGGGTGGCGGGTTTCCGGCGGGTCCGGGCCCCCGCTGCGGCACGGGTCTTGCACCCACCGCTCCGACCGCTAGGACCCCGACATGGCCGACAAAAAGCCCGCCGCCGCTGCACCCGCCGACGCCGCCGCCAAGCCGAAAGTGCCGCTCGTCCCGATCATCGGCGCGGCCCTCGGGTCCGCCGCCCTGGTCGGCGGCCTGATGTTCTTCATGATGCCCAAGCCCGCGGCGGCCCCCGCCGACGGTGACGAGGCGGCGGAAACGGCGGAAGAGGGCGAGGACGGCGCGCCCAAGGCCGAGACCCGCTACGTCGAGGTCAAGGATCCGCTGGTCGTGAACCTGACCGGCGGCAGCGCCAAGTACCTGCAGGTGCAGGTCCAGCTCGCCACGAAGAGCGAGGCCGGCCAGAAGGCCATCGAGACCCACCTGCCGGCGATCCGCAGCGCCCTGCTGGTCATGCTGCGCCAGACCACGACCGAGGAGCTTGCCGCCCCCGACGTCATGGTGACGCTGCAGGCCGAGGCCCTCGCCGAGACCAACAAGGTGCTCGACGCCGAGACCGGCAAGGACGACACCGTCACCGCCCTGCTGTTCACCAGCTTCGTCACCCAGTAAGCGACGGCCATGAGCGACCTGCTTTCCCAGGATGAGATCGACGCCCTGCTGCATGGCGTCGACTCGGGCGCGGTCGAGACCGAAGGCGCGGTCGATCCCGGCGTCGCGCGGTCGTTCGACTTCGCCACCCAGGACCGCATCGTCCGTGGGCGCATGCCCACCCTGGAAATGGTCAACGAGCGCTTCGCGCGCATGTGGCGCGTGGGCCTGTTCAACCTGCTGCGGCGCTCGGCCGACCTCTCGGTGCGCGGCGTCGAGCTGATGAAGTTCGCCGATTACCTGCACACGCTGTACGTGCCGACGAACCTCAACCTGATCAAGATGAAGCCGCTGCGCGGCACCGGCCTGATCGTCTTCGAGCCGACGCTGGTGTTCGCGGTGCTCGACAACTTCTTCGGTGGCGCCGGCCGCTTCCCCGCCAAGATCGAGGGCCGCGAGTTCACGCCGACCGAGATGCGCGTCATCCAGCTGATGCTGAAGCAGGCCTTCGCCGACCTGACGGAAGCCTGGGCGCCGGTGATGCCGTTCGAATTCGAGTACACCAGCTCGGAGGTGAACCCGCACTTCGCCAGCATCGTCAGCCCGCGGGAATACGTGGTCGTCAGCAAGTTCCACGTCGAACTGGAGGGCGGCGGCGGCGAGATGCACGTGACGCTGCCCTACGGGATGCTCGAGCCGATCCGCGAGCTTCTGGATGCCGGCATCGCCTCGGACCGTTCCGAGAAGGACGAGAACTTCCCGATCCAGCTGCGCGAGGGCGTGAACCTCGCTGAGCTCGACGTCGCCGGCGTGCTGGCCACCAAGCGCTTGACGGTGCGGCAGCTCGTGGCCCTGAAGGTCGGCGACGTGCTGCCCATCGACGTGCCGAAGAAGACCCCGCTGCACGTCGAAGGCCTGCCGCTGTACGAGGGCGACTTCGGGCTGCACAACGGCAAGAACGCCGTGAAGATCACCCGCATCACGCCCATGGCCGGCAGCAAGCCGCGGGCGAACTGAAGGACTCCCCATGAGCACCGAAAAAGACGCCGCCGACCTCGCCATGTGGGGTGACCTGGCGCCCAGCCCGGCCCCGGCCGCGAGCAGCGGAACGGGCGACGCCAACCTCGACCTGATCCTCGACGTGCAGGTGACCCTGTCGCTGGAAGTGGGCCGCGCGCGCATCCCGATCCGCAACCTGCTGCAGCTCAACCAGGGCTCCGTCGTGGAACTCGAGCGCGTCGCCGGCGAGCCGCTCGACGTCTACGTCAACGGCACGCTGGTCGCGCAGGGCGAAGTGGTGGTGGTGAACGAGCGCTTCGGCGTCCGGCTGACGGAAGTCGTCAGCCCCAGCGAGCGCATCAAGCGCCTGCGCTGACGACCCGACCATGACGCGCACCTGGTCCACGACGTTGGCCGCCCTGCTCGGGATGCTCGCGAGCGCCTCCGCATCCGCGAACGCCGCCGCACCGGCCGCCGCCAAGACCGTCCAGGTCGGGCAGGCGGTGCCCCAGACCGCCGGCCTTGGCGGCACCCTGCTGGCGCTGGGCCTCGTCGTCGGCCTCATCCTCGTCCTCGCCTGGGTGCTGAAGAAACTGCCCGGCGCCGGGCTGAAGTCGATGGCCGGCCTGCGCACCGTCGCCAGCCTCGCCGTCGGCCCGCGCGAGCGCGTGGTCATCGTCGACTGCGGCGGCCAGCAGCTGCTGCTCGGCGTGACCCAGCACAGCGTCAACCTGCTGCACACCCTGCCGGAGCCCCTGCTCGACGCACCGACGCAGGCGGGCTTCGCCGAATTGCTGGCGCGGCTGAAGGCGCGCGACTCGGCCTGAGCCTCGCGCCCGCGGCACGCGGCTTGCACGTCACCGGCATCCCCGCCGGAGGCCCGACGTGCCCTCTCTCTCCTCTTTCCTCCGCGTTTCGTTCCTCGCGTTGATCTTGCTGGCACCGGCGCTCGGCCTCGCCGCAGTCGCCGGACCGCAGCCTACCGGCCTGCCCGAGGTGACCGTCGCCAACGTCGGCGGCGAAGACGTCTCGGTGTCGCTGGCCGTGCTGCTGTCGATGACGGCGCTGACGCTGCTGCCCTCGCTGCTGCTGGCCTGCACCGCGTTCACGCGGATCATCGTGGTGATGGCCCTGCTGCGCATGGCGCTCGGCACCGGGCAGACGCCCTCGAACCAGATCCTCGTCGGGCTGGCGCTGTTCATCACGATGATGGTGATGATGCCGGTCGCCGACCAGGCCTGGGTGGCGGGCCTGAAGCCCTACCTCGACGGCACGCTGCCCTTCGCCGAGGCGTGGACCGCGACCTCGGAGCCGTTCCGCGCCTTCATGCTGGCGCAGATCCGCGAGACCGACCTGCTGACCTTCGCGAATCTCTCCGGCCACACGCAGGGCTTCGAATCACCGGCCGACATCCCGTTCGGCGTGCTGGTGACGAGCTTCATCACTTCCGAGCTGAAGACCGCGTTCGAGATCGGCTTCCTGATCTTCGTGCCCTTCGTGGTCATCGACCTCGTCGTCGCCAGCGTGCTGATGTCGATGGGCATGATGATGATGTCGCCGATGCTGGTCTCCGCGCCGTTCAAGATCCTGCTGTTCGTGCTGGTCGACGGCTGGGTGCTGGTGGTGGGCACGCTGGCCGGCAGCTTCAATCCCGCGGTGATGAACACCGCGGCGACGGCGGCAGGAGCGGGCTGACATGACCCCGGAAACCGCGATCACCGAACTCCGCGCCGGGCTGGAGCTGGCGCTGATGTCCGGCGGCCCGCTGCTGGTCGTCGTGCTCGGCGTCGGCGTGGTCGTCGGCCTCGTGCAGGCCGCCACGCAGATCAATGAACCGACCGTCGCGTTCATCGCCAAGGCGCTGGCCCTTGCCGTCGCGCTCGCGGCGATGGGCAGCTTCCTGCTCGGCATGCTGGTCGACTACACCATCGCGCTGTTCCAGCGCATCCCCACCCTGGTGGGCTGATGGCCGCCGCGGGCGCCATCCCCGGCATCGTGCTCGACGGCGGCGACATGCTCGCCGTCATCAACGCGACGCTGTGGACGAGCCTGCGCATCGGTGGGCTGCTGATGGTGGCGCCGCTGTTCGGCACGCGCTCGGTGCCGCGCCGCGTCAAGGGCATGCTGGCGATGGCGCTGGGCTTCGCGATGACCTCGCTGGCCGGCCCGCCGCCGCCGCTGCCGGGCATCGACCCGCTCACCGTGCTCACGGTGGCGCGCGAGGTGCTGATCGGCGTCGGCATGGGCTTCGTGCTGCGCCTGGCCTTCGAAGCCGGAGCCCTCGCCGGTGAATTCGTCGCGCAGGGCACCGGCCTGTCGTTCGCCGTGCTCGCCGACCCGCTGCGCGGCACCAATGCGGGCGTGGTCGGCCAGTGGTTCTACCTGTGCTTCGCCCTGATCTTCCTCGCCATGAACGGGCACCTGATGCTCATCGAACTGCTCGCCGATTCGTGGCGGGCGGTGCCGCTGCAGTCCGGCTGGACGCCGACGCCGGAAGCGCTGGGCGCGATCGCGGACTTCGGCGGGCAGATGTTCCTGGTCGGCATCCAGATCGCCCTGCCCGTCGTGCTGGCGATGCTGGTGATCAACCTCGCCTTCGGCGTGATGAGCCGCGCCGCCCCGTCGCTGAACCCGATCCAGCTCGGCCTGCCGGCCTCGGTGCTGGTCGGCCTGCTGCTGATGGGCACGCTGACCGGCCAGCTGCTGGGCCCGCTGCGCGCCAACCTCGAAGCCGCGTTCGAGCTCGCGACCGGCTGGTTGGGCTAGGGCCATGGCGGAAAACGAAAGCGGCCAGGAAAAGACCGAACAGCCGACACCGAAGCGGCTCAACGACGCGCGCGAGAAGGGCGACAACCCGCGCTCGCCGGAGCTCGCCACCGCCTCGGTCTTCGTCGGCGCGGTGATGTCCCTGATCGCGTTCGGCGGCTGGATGGCCGGCCACGCGATGGCCTGGATGAGCAACCAGCTGCAGTCGGCAGGGCAGGGGCGGGGCCTCGGCGAGGCGCTGGTCGACCGCGCGGCGCTGTCGATCGGCGAGCTGATGCTGGCGGTGGGGCCGCTGGTCGCGACCTGTCTGCTGTTCGCCTTCGTCGCGCCGGCGGTCATGGGCTTCGGCTTCAGCACGCAGGCGCTGACGCCGAACGCGGAGCGGCTGTCCCCGATCGCCGGGCTCAAGCGCATCTTCGGCACGCAGGGCCTCGGCGAGCTGGTGAAGTCGCTGCTGCGCATCGCCATCCTCGGCGCGATCGGCACCGTGTACTACCTCGCTTACGAGGACCGCCTGCTGATGCTGTCGCAGCTCCCGGTGGCCGCCGCGGCCGCACAGGGCTTCGGCCTGATCCTCGGCCTGCTGATGGCGATGGGCGTGGGCCTCGTGCTGCTCGCCGTCGCCGACGTGCCGTGGCAGCTGTGGACCTGGAAGCGCCGGCTGAAGATGACGCGGCAGGAGCTGCTGGAGGAGATGAAAGAGATGGAAGGCCGCCCCGAGGTGAAGGGGC
>ERZ1066136.1277-NODE-1277-length-13434-cov-208.837581_pt1 | contig 13434 bp, 12 predicted proteins | sample MGYA00382783_ERZ1066136 | MGnify/ENA primary metagenome ERZ1066136 (study PRJEB33369, sample SAMEA5778366) | biofilm metagenome | biome: Industrial cooling water; feature: Water cooling tower basin; material: Biofilm | place: United Arab Emirates | collected... | reverse complement strand
TGAAGTCGTAACAAGGTAGCCGTACCGGAAGGTGTGGCTGGATCACCTCCTTTAACGAGACCTTTCGGATGGAAACAGTCAGAAGGATATTTCCTTCGAACCCAAACAACTTGCTGTTCCAGACCGACATCTCAAGGTCGATCGAGCTTAAATGTGGGCTTTCAAACTAACTTGGTTCATCTGTCTTCGTGGGCTAGCCTAGCTTGATTGACTGGTTTTGCCCACCGAGGATTTTTTACTACAGAGTACAGTCGTAAATCTGAATTGAAACAAGCTGAAATTATTCAGCTGCAAATAAGATTTACTGCACAAATCTATTCCACTTACAACTTCAGCACCTCATCCAGTATTGCTTTGTTATACTGAAGAGCCTGCTGGATTTGCATCCAGTTAAGAACCTTGAAAATTGCATAGTAACTGTCAGGTAGTTAGTAAAGATTGAGTGCAAACTCAACTCTGAACTAATCACAGACACCAATGATTTTGTTAGTGGTCAAGCTAATAAGGGCTGATGGTGGATACCTAGGCACACAGAGGCGAAGAAGGACGTGGTTACCGACGATACGCACCGGGGAGTTGGAAGCGAGCATTGATCCGGTGGTTTCCGAATGGGGCAACCCTATATACGGTCAGTTGAATCCATAGACTGACGCGAGCGAACTCAGCGAATTGAAACATCTTAGTAGCTGAAGGAAGAGAAAACAAACGTGATTCCCCCAGTAGCGGCGAGCGAAGCGGGAAGAGCCTAAACCAGAGTGCATGCACTTTGGGGTTGTGGGACAGCGATAAGGAATCCGGCGATTAGACGAAGCACTTGAGAGGTGCACCAGAGAAGGTGAGAGTCCTGTAGTCGAAAATTTAAGGATACGAGCTGAATCCCGAGTAGGTTGGGGCACGAGGAATCCCGACTGAATCATCGAGGACCACCTCGAAAGGCTAAATACTCCTGTGTGACCGATAGTGAACAAGTACCGCGAGGGAACGGTGAAAAGAACCCCGGGAGGGGAGTGAAATAGAACATGAAACCATCAGCTTACAAGCAATGGGAGACCGATTAAAACGGTTGACCGTGTGCCTGTTGAAGAATGAGCCGGCGACTTATAGGCACTGGCAGATTAAGACGAGAATGTCGAAGTCATAGGGAAACCGAGTCTGAATAGGGCGAACGTCAGTGTTTATAGACCCGAACCCCGGTGATCTAACCATGTCCAGGATGAAGCTTGAGTAACATCAAGTGGAGGTCCGAACCGACCAATGTTGAAAAATTGGCGGATGAGGTGTGGTTAGGGGTGAAATGCCAATCGAACCGGGAGCTAGCTGGTTCTCCCCGAAATGTGTTGAGGCGCAGCGGTAATTGATGAGTTTGGGGGGTAAAGCACTGGTTCGGTGCGGGCTGCGAGAGCGGTACCAAATCGAGCCAAACTCTGAATACCCAAATGAGAGATTACCAGTGAGACGGTGGGGGATAAGCTTCATCGTCAAGAGGGAAACAGCCCAGACCACCAGCTAAGGTCCCCAAATCACAACTCAGTGATTAAGGAGGTGGAATTGCAGAGACAACCAGGAGGTTTGCCTAGAAGCAGCCATCCTTAAAAGAGTGCGTAATAGCTCACTGGTCAAGCGATTCTGCGCCGAAAATGAACGGGGCTAAGTTGTGTACCGAAGCTGTGGGATATTTTATATCGGTAGGGGAGCGTTCCATTGTAGTGAGAAGCATCAGCGGAAGCAGGTGTGGACGAAGTGGAAGTGAGAATGTCGGCTTGAGTAGCGCAAACATGTGTGAGAATCACATGCCCCGAAACCCTAAGGGTTCCTCCGGAAGGCTCGTCCGCGGAGGGTTAGTCGGGACCTAAGGCGAGGCCGAAAGGCGTAGTCGATGGACATCAGGTTAATATTCCTGAACTATTGGATTGGAGTGCAGATAGGGACGCATAAGAGATAGCCATGCCCTGATTGGATTGGGAGGGGGTTACGACCCCCGTATGGTGAAGGGTAGTGCCAAGAAAAGCTGTCTGCATGATGAAGGTTCAATACCCGTACTAGAAACCGACACAGGTGGGGAGGTTGAGAATACCAAGGGGCGCGAGATAACTCTCTCTAAGGAACTCGGCAAAATGGCCCCGTAACTTCGGGAGAAGGGGTGCCACCGAGAGGTGGTCGCAGTGAAGAGATCCAGGCGACTGTTTACCAAAAACACAGGTCTCTGCAAACTCGAAAGAGGACGTATAGGGGCTGACGCCTGCCCAGTGCCGGAAGGTTAAGGAAGTCGGTTAGCGTAAGCGAAGCTGGCGACCGAAGCCCCGGTGAACGGCGGCCGTAACTATAACGGTCCTAAGGTAGCGAAATTCCTTGTCGGGTAAGTTCCGACCCGCACGAAAGGCGTAACGATCTGGATGCTGTCTCGGAGAGAGGCTCGGCGAAATAGGATTGTCTGTGAAGATACGGACTACCTGCACCTGGACAGAAAGACCCTATGAAGCTTTACTGTAGCCTGGTATTGGGTTCGGGCTTTGCATGCGCAGGATAGGTGGGAGGCTATGAGACATCCCTTGTGGGGGGTGTGGAGCCACCGGTGAGATACCACTCTTGTGAGGCTAGAATTCTAACCTCAAGCCGTTAGCCGGCTGAGGAACCGTATCAGGTGGGCAGTTTGACTGGGGCGGTCGCCTCCTAAATGGTAACGGAGGCGCGCAAAGGTTCTCTCAGGCTGGTTGGAAATCAGCCGTAGAGTGTAAAGGCAGAAGAGAGCTTGACTGTGAGACCTACAAGTCGAACAGGGACGAAAGTCGGCCTTAGTGATCCGACGGCACTGAGTGGAAGGGCCGTCGCTAAACGGATAAAAGTTACTCTAGGGATAACAGGCTGATCTCCCCCAAGAGTTCACATCGACGGGGAGGTTTGGCACCTCGATGTCGGCTCATCGCAACCTGGGGCGGTAGTACGTCCCAAGGGTTGGGCTGTTCGCCCATTAAAGCGGTACGTGAGCTGGGTTCAGAACGTCGTGAGACAGTTCGGTCCATATCCGGTGCAGGCGTAAGAGCATTGAGAGGAGCCTTCCTTAGTACGAGAGGACCGGGAAGGACGCCCCGCTGGTGTACTGGTTATCGTGCCAACGGTAAACGCCAGGTAGCCATGGGCGGAGCGGATAACCGCTGAAAGCATCTAAGTGGGAAGCCCACCTCAAGATGAGTGCTCTCATGGCATAAGCCAGTAAGGTCACGGGTAGACCACCCGTTGATAGGCGCTAGATGGAAGTGCAGTAATGTATGCAGTCGAGGCGTACTAATAGACCGAGGGCTTGACCTCATAGTCATTGGTGAAACTGACAGGAACTATGCAACCTTCAGGGTTTGAACTCAAATTCTGAGACGATTACCGTTTGATTTGAATTTTTATTTGTAACGATATTTCCTGGTGCTCATGGCGTCGTGGAACCACACCAATCCATCCCGAACTTGGTTGTGAAACGTGACTGCGGCAAAGATAGTTGGAGGGTTGCCTCCTGCAAAAATAGCACAGTGCCAGGATTAATATTCAGCAAAGGCCTCCTACTTGAGCTAAGTAGGAGGCCTTTGTATTAGGCACCCTGTGGCTGGTAAGACAATGTTTTGGAGGGTTACCTCTACCAGATCAGAGGGGGCCTCTACCCATCCTGCTGACTAGAAAGCGCGACAATTAGGCATAGGTTACAACCTGTTTGAAGCCGTCGTAGCCATAGCACCGATGACCCATGATCTGCAAAAGTTGCTGGATCTACTGCCGCAACATCTGCAACAAGCATTAGAACAAAATTCAACCTGTGAGACGTTAGTGGAAGTTGTCCTGGATTTGGGTCGGCGACCGGAAGCGCGGTTTCCTCACGGGGCTGAATATCTGTCAGAGCAACCCGTGACCCGGGCAGATTTGCATGCGGTAATTCAGGCCGTAGGAACCTTTGGGGGCGACAACCGAGCTGGAATTGAGCAAACCCTGCATCGAATCAGTGCCATCCGTAACCGGAAAGGGGAAGTGGTTGGATTAACCTGCCGGGTTGGTCGGGCCATTTTCGGGACGATCGCCATGATTCGGGATTTGGTGGAGACAGGCCAGTCTATTTTGATGCTGGGCCGTCCCGGAGTAGGGAAAACAACGGCCTTGCGAGAAATTGCCCGAGTTCTGGCCGATGACCTGAATAAGCGGGTGGTGATTATTGACAGCTCGAATGAAATTGCCGGAGATGGAGATATTCCCCACCCGGCAATCGGTCGAGCCCGCCGGATGCAGGTGGCCCGGCCCGAACTGCAACATCAGGTGATGATTGAAGCGGTGGAAAATCACATGCCGGAAGTCATCGTGATTGATGAAATTGGCACAGAACTGGAGGCCCTCGCAGCCCGGACGATCGCAGAACGGGGGGTACAACTGGTCGGTACAGCCCATGGCAACCAGCTGGAAAATCTGATCAAAAACCCTACCCTGTCTGACCTGGTGGGCGGAATTCAGTCCGTCACCCTGGGGGATGAAGAAGCTCGCCGGCGGGGCTCTCAGAAAAGTGTCTTGGAACGCAAAGCACCACCGACGTTTGATATCGCGGTTGAGATGCGAGAACGCCAGGAATGGGTGGTGCATGAAAGTGTAGCCGACACGGTAGACCATCTGCTGCGGGGCCGTGCTCCTACTTTGCAGGTGAGAACCATCACGCCCCAGGGACAGGTAACGATTAATCGTGAAATTCCCCATGTTCCCCTTGAGAAATCTTCTGGCTCCAGACCCAAAGCCCCAGAGCGGGTACTGACCTTTCCTAAGCGGCTGGCGGAAAATGCTGCCGGTAAGCGGCCTCGTCTGCTGAAGGATTAGGAGACAGCAACAGTTCCTGCAGCCGAGCAACAAGGAGAACCGCCTCCGTTAGCGATCTATCCTTACCAGATGAGTCGAACCCTGGTAGAAAAGGCGGCCGAACAGTTGAATTTACCGGTCCGCCTGGTGGGGAGTGTGGAGCAGGCCGATGCCATTTTGACCCTGAAGGCGAATTTGAGAAAACACGCCAACCTGCGGCCCATGGCTGAGGGCTACCAGGTTCCGATCTATACCGTCAGGGCTAATACCCTGGCCCAGATTGGCGATCGATTGCAACAAATTTTGGGTCGTTCAGAAGAACTGGAAACCGAACCCACCATCGAACTCGTAGACTTTGCCTACAGCGGAGATGAATCGGATGAGTGGGATGCCCTGGAAGAAGCTCGATTGGCCGTTGAGCAGATTGTGATTCCGAAAGGGCAACCAGTAGAGCTGCTGCCACGATCGGCCCATGTCCGCAAAATGCAGCATGAGTTCGTGGAACATTACCGATTGAAGTCCAGCAGCTTCGGAACTGAACCGAATCGTCGTCTGCGAATCTACCCGGCCTGAGTGTTGTCGATGTAAAAACGCAATCTCCTCAAGCAACCAGCTTTTAGCCAGTTCTGAGAACTGGCTAAAAGCTGGTCTACCCGGAGTCAGACAGAGAAAAACCCCTGGTTCTACCATAAGTGCCCTTACTAATTTCCTCCGACTGAACCGATGAAAGACGCATCAGTCAGGTGATCCCCGTTAAGCTCAAGGAGCAGACCTGAAGGTTCCTGCAAGATGTTCATCAACTCCGGCTACCCCCTCTAACAGGCTGTTAGAGGGGGTAGTTTATTAGGGCAAAGGCATCCAGCAAAAAGCCCCTGCTGCGGCAGGGGCTAGAGCTATCAAAGTAAAACGTCGTTGTTAAACAGGCACATCAACCGAACCAGTGGTTATTCGTTCCACGATCGCCTAGTAGGATGTCCGACGGGTAAAGGCGTAGTAGAGGAACAGGGCAACCAGCGCACCCAGAACCGCAACCACGATGCCACCCAGACTCAAACCAGCGGAGGTGAGGGCCAGGGTTCCGGTGGTCAGAAAACTGTACAGGCTACCACCCACAAAGGCACCGATGATACCGAGCAGCATCGTACCCAGGATGCCACCGCCCTGGTTACCGGGGTAAATCGCTTTGGCAATCGCACCAGCAATCAAACCTAAGATAATCCAAGCCAAAATGTTCATAATCTCAACTCCATTTTTTATTTGCGCTTACAAAACCAACAATCAAAGTGGAATATCAAACTAAGGTTGTTTTCGTTTCCTATAGTTCAACAATATCCAAGCGCCTCTGGTGGGGTACCTATCCAGAGAGGAAAATGGAGTCGGACGCAAGGCAGAACCTTGACCTGGCAGGGTTCTACCCCAATAAAGAGTCCAGAAAAGCCATTCCCCTTCTATTTCCAGCTACAAGGCAGAGAAGGGTAACCAATTTATCTACTGCTGAAGGAAGACAGAAGGGCCTGAAGTAGCGGCTAAATCTTGCCATACCGCGCAGAACCCGTCCCAGTCCACCAACTCAGGCTGGAAGTAAAAATCTGGAGTTCGCCGTCTCTACAGCGACAGAGAATTGCTCTGCGAGAATTCAAACAACCTGCAGCTACGCGATGCAAACCTATCGTCCCTACTGGGTTGTTACAGGCTGCCAGAAACCGGTCATCCGCCAACCTTATGCAAGAAAGAGCAATTGCCTATATCAGGACTATTGCCATTTTGTAAAATTAACGTTACATTAGTTTACATAAAGTTACAAACCGTTACAGAAGAACTGCTATGTATACCACTAACAACGAAGGTCTGCTGAACAACTACGCCGTTGAGCCCCCGATCTACTTCGCTGAATATCCCTCTCCTGAGCAGCAACAGGGCTACATTCAACAGGCCGCGATCGCCTCTCTATTGGTCGGCTTGGTCACCCTGCTTGCACTTGCAGTCAGCTAAATCATTCTCAGTATCTGGTTCAAATTGTCCCTAGTATGGATTTCTCCAGGCTCCCGAAGTTATCGGGGGCTTTTTTGTTGTGTGTTCTGGAGACAACCCAGGCTAGCTCATGGCACTTTGAAGTCAGGGGAGGGGTACCCAGCCATGTAGGTTCATAACCCCTGGAAAGACTCCTCCGCTGCCACCAATCCAAGATATTTCCTCAAAAACTGCTGCATTTTTCTAGATTTAAGCTTAGATCGCGTAAGCTACTCAAAATAGCAAATTCGCTGATCGTGGTGTAAACCCCAGACCAGCCTATAATTTTTAAACTTGCAGCAACCGGAGGTAACAGATGAATGAAAGCTCTTAAAAAGTCAGAACCCCAACTGCTTGCAACAGAAGGGGTAGAAGACTTTATTTATTTTGGAGACTCTAACTACCGCCCCGAAAAAGCAAACGTTAGGTCGTCCGAGTAGCCATGCCCAGTTGTGCATCCTAGGCAAGTTGTGCATCCTAGGCCTTACCTGCCAGACTCCTGAGTTAGGCAGGAGTTATGGAAGGGCCGACCGGAAGTTATGACTAAGAAGTTATGACTAATTTTAGTGGGAATTTGTCAGAAGGTGCAACATCTTTGACGAATTGCCCTAAGTTTTGCATGGCTTCCTATTCGTCACCCCTACAGACTGAGGAAGTTTTATCGTGCATCCAAACAGTTCGACCAAACAGAGAGATAACCTCACCCTCGCCCCCAGCCCTCAATTTCAATCCATCCAGGAATCAACAGATGCCTTTCTGGCCCTCTTTCCCCACCGCTATGACTACCTCTGGGCCGACCATCCCCAGCCCACCGAACGCCCCGACTGGAAAACCGAGAGCCGTCACCCCCTGGGCGATCGCTTAATCCAGCAGGGTTCTTACCTCTATGGGGTGCGCTTTGGCCCCACCACCCGGTACATTCTGATCGACATCGATAAGGGCAGCATCTACCATCCCATCCGCGATCGCCTTGCCTGGAAACGACTGGTGGCCACCCTCGAACCCCTTGGGTTGGTGCAACCCGTGGCCTGTACTTCCAGCTACCGGGAGGGCCTGCACCTCTATTTCCCCTTTAGCTCAGCGCAAAAGACATGGGCGATCGCCCTGGTGGTGGCAACCCTGCTAGAAAATGCTGGGTTCAAACTCAGTCCTGGCCAGCTCGAGATCTTCCCCAACCGCAAAGCCTACAATCCCGACGGCGAACCAAGCCTTTACAACGGGCACCGGCTACCCATGCAGGCGGGCTCCTATCTATTAAATGAAGACCTCCAGATGATCTGGGGCGACCAGGACACCTTTGTGCGGCAATGGCAATTTGCTCAATGCCGCAACAACCTCAAGGAATCTATCATCGCGCGCACCATCAAAGCCGCCCGTCGTCGCCAATACCGCATTACCCGCAAAGCCGATAAGTTCCTCAACGACCTGAACGCTGAAATTGAACAGGGCTGGACAGGCCCGGGGCAAACTAACCGGCTCTTGGGACGAATTACCCTGCGGTCCTATATTTTTGGCCATGTGCTCTATGCCAACGGTCTTTTAAAAGGAAAAACCCTGATACAGAACATCATGGCGATCGCCCAAGCGCTTCCTGGCTATGAAGAATGGTGTCGGCACCGCCATGAGTTAGAAAAACGGGTCACCGATTGGGTTAAAGCCATAGAGCAAAGCCACTACTTTCCCTACGGCACCCAAAAATCCCAAACACCTCCAGAAAACGAATCGGCTCTCAACCAGCAACCCGATTGGAACGAGCAACAAAAAATGGGGGCAAGAGAACGTATCCGCCAGGCTGTGACCGGTTTATTAGAACAAACCAGTCTACCGATCGGGATTACAGCACGGTTTAATGCTCTGGTTTGCTATGGCATCAGCGGCTCTACACTCTACAAACATCGAGATTTATGGCATCCCCGCCACTTCCAGCAAGAAATAAACAGCGAACTACATAAGGGTGCGCCTGAGGATTGCCCTGAGGGGGCATCCTCAGGCGACAACCCCCTAAACTTATTGGTACAAAATGAGTGTAATTCCTTGCTAGACAGGGCTTTCAACGACCCAAGGTTGGAAGAACTTTTGGGGTATGGGTGTAATTCTTTGGAAGAACAGCGGTTTATAGCGCCAGAGGGCAAACCCATGACCCCAGAAGAGGGAATTGCCCATATTCGGGAGGTGCTTGAACAGATTCGGAAGCAAAGACAGGAGGAAAAACAGCAAAAATTGCGGAGGAAATTTTTTCCTTTCAATAAAAATAATTTTCAGGGGCAGCTTCCTCCCCTCCTGGAATAGGTAAAAATACTTATCAAGTCCGTGACGACTCATCCTGGTTGGCCTGCAATCTGCAAAATCGAGGGCCAGCCCAGTTTCGATCGGGCATTTAGTCAGGCAGCAGGGAACTTAACTCGGTTAAAAGTTTTTCCAGCCGTCTTTTTTTCTTCGGGTCATCCCAGACCTTTGCCTTTTTAAGTTGTTGCGTCACCAGAGTGAGCCGTTGAGGCAGGGAAACCGTAGCGGGCTCGGCCACATCTGCCCTGGCCTTAGCCTGACGCAAAGCCTGAACCTCAGCCTGCACCTGACTGACCGATAGATTCTGGGCGATCGCCTGCTCCAGCAACTGGCGCTGGGCCTCAGGATCTTTCACCTTCAGGATCTCGTTGACCTTGGTGTAATGCAGGCTGCCCTGCTGTAAAACTGTCTGAATAGATTCAGGCAATTTCATCAAGGGCACCCGATGCTTACGAAAACTCTCTGGGGTGAGGCGACCCACCACTGTAAAAACTTCCTCTACGGTTTGCCAATCCTCTTTACGGACAACGTTGTCCGTAAGCCCACGCTTTTGATTGGCCATCTGATTTAACAGACTGATCACCTCGGCCTGGGTCTTGCCTAGATTGCGGCAGAGCATCCCCATAACAGCGTTGGTTTCTTCCCACTTGTTCAGGTCACTGCGCTGCAGGTTACTGATTGCCTTGATATCCTCGGCGGTCTGGTCATCAACCTCAAACACCCTGACCGGCACCTTCTTTAACCCGGCAATTTTGGCTGAACGATGGCGCTTTTCTCCAGCCAGCAAATCGTATTCGCCCGCTTTGCCAGGGCGCAATCGCACCGAGAGCGGATCAATCACTCCCACCGCTTTCATAGAAGCAGCCATATTGTTCAACTCATCCGGGTCAAAGTAACGCCGGGATTGGCTCGGGTCACGCTGGATTTTGCCTAGGGTGACCCATACTACGTCGGATTGCTTTTGAGGGGGGTTTACTCCTTTAGCCGAAGCTTTAGAGGCGATCGCCCCGGTAGGTTCAGGCTCAGGCGTGGTGCTTTCCTGGCGAATTACCTGCATCAACCCCTTAAACCGATTCTGCTTAGAGCTGCTCACTGAAGACCTCCTTGCCGATCGCGCAATATTCGTTCCAGGCGATGCGGGCCCGTCGATCGGTCACCTGATGCACCAGCACGCCTTCATTGGCAGCTTTCTGAAAGGCAACTGCCTCCCTGATCTTGCCGGCAAACACAGGAAAGCCAGCTTCCATTAGAAATTCCCGCGCTTCTTCTCCCTCTCGTCGGGGAGGGGGCGGCACCCTGGTTAACAGCACCCGATACTTATCTATATTTAATGCTTTCAACAACTCAACCGTTTGAATCAGAGCATCCAGGGACATCGTATCGGGGGTAGTCGGCAAAACCAGAAGGTCACATCCATCGACGATTTCTTCTAACTCTTCCTCGTCGGCACTGGCTTCGGTATCGATCACAAAATGCTCACAGCCTTTACTGTATTTGGCAGACTGATTCACCCCAACCACTTTAAAGGGCAAGCCTCCCCGCTCCAGACTGCGTTCTGCCCAGCGTGTTGCCGAACGGTTCGTATCACCATCGATTAGCAGAGTCTGGCCCCTGGTCTGGAGGTAGGCCGCCAGGTGAATCGCGGTAGTCGTCTTGGCAACGCCCCCTTTAAATGACGCAGTTGTAATAATCATGGTGTCCGTAGAAGCGACTTTATCAGTCTATCCGGGCAGGCTTTGAGCAGTCCAAACAGAGTACAGCCAGGGGGCCACCTGAACTGCTCACCCGTTCTGCCAATGCTCCACGTCATTGTTCCAACGCGGGCTTGTGACTTCCATCATTGCCCAACTGTGACGTAGTATCCGATCGCGCTGCCGTTTCCATCACTCCTAAAGGGCTAGAAACTCACAGAGTCTTGCCTATCTCCGTCACTTCCTGAATCTGCAATTCATCGCATGATTAATCCTGTAAGCCCCCAGAGCAACCCGCTCTACCTTCCAGGAGAAACCACCATGCAACTCGTCTATCGCGGTACTCGCTACAACTCTGCCCCCGCCACGATCGAAGCCACTGAAATCGGTATGACTGGCAAGTACCGGGGAGTTGCCACCCACATTTCCGCTCCTACCCAGCATTCTGAACCTTCTGCCCAACTCACCTACCGGGGCGTGACCTATTCCCCCGCGTAAGCTTAAGTTCCTGAAAATCCTCCTCTAGCAACAACGATTCTCTCTGGGCCTCGGTGATTCACCGGGGCTTTTTATTCGTCATTTCCCCCCACATCGATGTCCCTTTATCAACAGTGAAAGGGTTGTGAGACATAGATTCAGGGATGGGTTTCGGGACCGTCGGCGACCCCTGAAACTCTGATTTTCTCGTTCAAATAGTCAGGCATTTCTGGCTATCCCAAAAACCTGCATTTTTGAGACAACAGAACCCAGCAAAAGCCGCAGGGTGGCAGCGAAATCTTATATTCCAGGGTGTGACAGCCTCTATCACGTTAAAAGGGAAAGCATTGGCATAGCTGCGGCTGCTTTCCCCTTGGTTTAGTTATAGAGGTTTATCATACGTTCAGAATTTATCACTCAGTCCCCGGTGTTTCTGCCTACCCGAAGATACACCTGAGCTATTCCCCTGGCTAGAACTTATTGAGAAACTCAAGCGATCGGGCGAATATGACCACAGCAAAGCGATTCAATCAACTGGTCAATCACACCAATAGTCTGGTCATCCAGGGTTTCAATTGTGGTTGCCTGAAGTAGCCGTTGAAGTTGTCGTTCCGTGGCCATAGGCAGAGTGCCCGTATGTAGAATTTGCTGAATCAGTTCAACCAGTTGCATTTCGTATACTCCAATTGTCACAGCACCACTGAAAGCTCATCAACGAGTTGCACCCGTCCCTGCCGTACCGCCCGAAACAACCGGTCGATCGCCTGCATCTCTTCATCGCTAGCAGAACCATCCACCAGGGCGGCCAATAGCCCATACCGATCGGCCAGGGTCAGTTTGCCCGTTTGCGCTGCCTGGGCAAACAGTTCAGAGATGGCAGATGGCAACAGGTTGAGGGCAGGCATTGGTACGGCTAGAACTCGATGTTCTTACTATCCGGCTTTTAACGGGTTGAGCCGGTGATAGAAGCGATCAAGCTGCGTGATAATTCCCAGCACTCCAGGTGACAGATAGAACCCTATCAGCGTGACTCAACAGAATTCTTAAAGTGATGTCAGTCACTCAAAATCCACCCCACAAAAAGCCCCCAGTGAAACACCGGGGGCGCAGATTCGTTGTTGCTAAAAGGAGGAAAAGAGGATAAAAAACTTGAGACTAAGGTTGAGAGTAAGATACGCCCCGGTAGGTGAGGGGAACGGAACGTTGCAGACGAACTGAAGGAGTAGAAATCTGCATTGCAACTCCTCGATATTTGCCAGTCATACCGAGGTCCATTGCTTCGATCGTGGTGGAGGCAGAAGAGTAGCGGGTACCGCGATAGATAAGTTCCATGATTTCTCCTGAGATGAGGTGTAGAGCGTTCTGCTCTCGGGCTTACAAAATTAATCATGAAGCTTTCGGCAAATAAAAATGGTGACGGAAATCGGTGGAAACTGTGAGTTTTAGAGCCCTGGAAGATGACCGAAATGGGAGCACAACCACTCATTCCGTCACGCTTTGAGAGAACTCAGATCACAAGAAACGAGCTGTCAACAACCTGAGAACTACCGGCTCAGACAAACACTTACTTCCGGTCATTCACCATTCTCAGATTTAATGCCTTCTGCCAGATTGAAAAAAATTTTGCTTAGGGGTTGCACATTGCCCCACTGGATGCGCTATATTGGTCAAGCGCCAACGGAAGCACCTCCAGATATGGGGCTTTCAAGGATAACCAAATACTAAAAGTGGGGTAAACCTACCAAGGTAGTCTGGGTGTCCGCAGTTTTATTGTCTGACTCTCGGGTTAAAACAATAAAATTTCAGGTAAGTTCCCGCTTTCTCTGGCGACTGGTAAGTAACCGAAAAATCCTGGAGGGTAACCTCTTCCGATTAGTACGGTTGCATCACCCCAAAAGGGAAGATTGCCACGCTAGAGTAGAGAAGTGTCGAAGGACTCCGGTGGCACAAGAACCAAGAAAAAAGAATAGTTTGAAAGCCAAACAACACATTTAAACCTCGTTTAAAGCATTTGAGTTTGGGCTAACCCCCAAGCTGAAATAGACATATTTAAGCAAGTCGAAACAATTTCATATTGTTTCGTAACCGAGCAAGTCAAACTTTACTATGGAGAGTTTGATCCTGGCTCAGGATGAACGCTGGCGGTCTGCTTAAC
>ERZ1066136.1275-NODE-1275-length-13476-cov-6.709187_pt1 | contig 13476 bp, 13 predicted proteins | sample MGYA00382783_ERZ1066136 | MGnify/ENA primary metagenome ERZ1066136 (study PRJEB33369, sample SAMEA5778366) | biofilm metagenome | biome: Industrial cooling water; feature: Water cooling tower basin; material: Biofilm | place: United Arab Emirates | collected... | reverse complement strand
CTGTAGGCCTGAGCGGCCTTGCGCTTCACCGGATCGGCGGCGGAGGCCACGACCGGCGTGAGGAACGAGAAAGCGGTGACAGCAGCGGCGCAGCATGCAGCGAGGTGGTTCATGTGCATCTCCCAAAGCCCTCCCGTACTACGCTCAAAGGGCCGCACTGTCTCGCCGGCTCCGCTTCGTCAGGCGCCCATCGGGGGTCCGACGCCAATCGTTGTCCTGCGCCAGGTGCACGCCTCCCACCCAGCGATCCAGCCCGTTCACGTCGACCGCGTCGCAACCGCCGTCGAGCACGGTTGCACCGACTTCGGTCAGCGCCAGCCGCTGGCGCCCGAAAACGGACATCGACGACTCCGACGGAGGGTAGCGGAACGTTCCGCCACCCACGACCTGGACAAGCGGCACTCGTCCAGTGGCGAGACCGTCGAGGACCCGCCAGAAACTCCAGTCGCCCATGAAGGGCGCCTCTTCCCGGGACTGCACGTCACCGAAGAGAGAGGTGGGATCGCGCGCACCCTCCGCAAGCAGCGCACAGGCCCTGCTTTCCGTAACGGTCAGCCCGTTGCGCTCTGAAGGATACTCGTCGATCAGTCGCGTGAGGGCGGCCGGCAGGAAGGGCAGAGGCGCCGCGTCCAGTTCGGCAAGATCCGCCAGACCCTCGGGTGTTGCGTCGCACAAAACGCGCCATGCATCCGAGGCGAGCGCCAGCTGCGCCTTCTCCACCCGCTCGCCGGTCGGGTACAGCCGCGCCAGTGCCGGGACCGACAGCTGCGACAGACCCACGAAGGACTCGGCCTCAGGATGCCGGTCGATGCAGATGAGGTCCACGGGGGCCCGAGGGGCCAGCCGCCCCACCCGCTCCAGAATCTGCACGAGCTGAAGCTGGTCGTACAGGTCGTGCTCGAACCACAGCAGTACCGGTTCCTTCTGCGACAGGGCATCGGCAAACACCTCGTCGCGCGCCGTGAGATCGGCGAACACTGCGGACGCGTCGCCCCAGCCGCAGCGGGCAATGAACTCCGCGCGCTCCCGAGCGAAGGCGGCATCGTCGTCACCATGCCGCAGGGGGCCTTCGTGAAGCACGTCGCGCCAGGGCATCACGTGCCCCGGCAGGTCCGCCTCGCGCAGCTTCTCGGCGGTCAGGTCTCCATTGGTGACGTGCAGCACGGGCCTCGGGGCAGGGTTGACGGATCAGGTCGAGGAGCCGTCCGGCGTGCGGGGCTTCTCGGGCTTGCGGTACTGGCCGGCCAGGACACCCTTGCGGGCGTCGGCCGCCTGCAGCTGTTCGGCGGAGAGCTTCTTGCGCAAGACACGCAGCAGCCGGCCGTTTTCCTCGGCCTCGTCGGCATCCTCGGCGGTGTAGCGCTCGGAGGCAATCGCATAATGTGCATACGCCTCGACGAGATCGGGCGACTCGCCGATCTTGCCGGCTTCCATCATGAGGGCCAGTCGGTGGATGGCGGGGGCGTACCCGCGCTCGGCCGACTTCCGGAACCACTCGACCGCCTGCGGGATGTCGCGCGCGGTGCCCAGGCCCAGTTCCAGGAAATTGCCCACGTTCCACATGCCCAGACTGTCGCCTTCGCGGGCGGCCTCGCGATACCAGTTGAGCGCGAGTTCGTAGTTCTGGGGCACGCCCTGCCCGTTCTCGTAGAGGTCGCCGACGGCCGTCATGGCCCAGGCATCACCCCGCTCGGCCGCGCGCATCCACCACTTGAAGGCCTCTTCGTAGCTCTGCTTGACGCCGTGGCCCTGGGCGTAGAGCAGGCCCACGTTGTTCATGGCCGGCGTGTAGCCCATCTTCGCGGCGTGCTTGAACCACTGCATGGCCTCCTTGTAGTCCTGCTTGACGCCACCCTCGCCGCGGACCCACAGCCAGCCCACGTTGTTGATGGCGCGGGGATCGTTGCGGTCGGCCAGGGAACTCAGCTTGTTCGGGTCGACGTTGTCCGCGCCGGACTCGGGGATGGTGAAGGTCTCCTCCTGCGGCGCGGCATGGGCGGCGGGCAGGCTGGCCAGCAGGGCCAGGGAGAGCGCGGTGGCTAGGGTTCGCATGGGAAGGACTCCTGGGAGGGACGAGGGACCGGCTTCCGACACCGCGGGAGCGGCGCGAGTTCTCGGTGCTATCGCAGCTCCGAAAGAAACGGGACCAGCTCGGCCAGAAGCGCCTCCGGCGCCTCCTCGGGGATGAAATGGCCGCACGGGACGGGCTTGCCGCGGACGTCGGCAGCCTTGTCGCGCCAGGTGGCCACCACGTCGAACAGACTGTGCATCTTCCCGAACTCGCCCCAGAGCGCCTGGACCGGACAGGCGATCCGGTGACCCAGGTCGGCCTCGTCATCCGCGAAGTCGACGGTGGCGGCAGCCCGGTAGTCCTCCAGGCCCGCCCGGATGGTCCCGGGCAGCGTGAACACGCGCAGGTACTCGGCGAAGGCGGCCTCCTCGATGGCGTCCGGCACCCCCGACAGCGCCCGGAACATGTGGCGCAGGAAGGGCTCGGGCGCGGCGGAGATCATCACCTCGGGGAGGTCCGGCACCTGGAAGTAGAACCAATGCCAGTAGGCCGCCGCCAGTTCGCGGCCGGTCTGGCTGAACAGCGTATGGGTCGGGACGATGTCGAGCAGGCTCAGGCACTGCACGGCATCCCCGTGATCGACCGTGAGACGGTGCGCGACGCGGGCCCCGCGATCGTGCCCGACCAGCCGGTACCGGGCGTGGCCCAGCGCGACCATCACCGCGTGCATGTCGGAGGCCATGGTCTTCTTGTCGTAGCCGTCCCCGGGCTTGTCGGAGTCGCCGTAGCCGCGCAGGTCCGGGATGACCACCGTGAACCGTTCCGCCAGGGCGGGCGCCACCTTGCGCCACATGATCCCGCTCTGCGGATAGCCGTGGAGCAGAAGCACAGGGGGGCCTTCGCCGCCCGTGCGGACATGAATCCGGATGCCGTTCACCCGGACATACCGCGCAGAAAAACCGGGCAGAAGACTCATCGTGACCTCAGATAGCGTTCGAGCCGCGCGACGCCCTCGGCCAGGACCTCGACCGGCTTGGGATACGAGAACCGGACATGCCGCGACGCGCCGTGCGTCCCGAAGTCGAGCCCGGGGGTGATGGCCACGCCCGCATCTTCCAGCACGTCCCGGCAGAACGCGTAGCTGTCGGACGTGATCTTCTCGCAGTTGGCGTAGATGTAGAAGGCCCCCTGGGGCTCCACGGGGATGTCGAAGCCCAGGGCCCGCAGGCGCGGCAGCAGGAAGTCGCGCTGGACGCGGAAGGCCTCGCGCCGTTCCTCGTGGATCTGCACGGCCTCGGGCGAGAAGGCTGCGATGGCCGCCTGCTGGGCGATGTCCGACGCCGAGATGAACAGGTTCTGGGCGAGCGTCTCGACGGCCTCCACGTAGGCGTCGGGCGCCACCAGCCAGCCCAGCCGCCAGCCGGTCATCCCGAAATACTTGGAAAAGCTGTTGATGACGAACACGTCGTCCGCGATCTCCAGCACGCTGCGGTCGGGTTCGCCGTAGGTGAGCCCGTGGTAGATCTCGTCGACGATGAGCCTGCCGCCGCGCCGGCGCACCACCTCGTGGATGGCGCGCAGTTCGTCGAACGGGATGAGCGTGCCGGTCGGGTTCGACGGCGAGGCCAGCATCACGGCGCGGGTACGGGGGGTCCAGTGGCGGTCCACGAGCTCGGCCGTGAGCTGGTACGCCGACTCCGGCCCGACGGGCAGGCAGACGGCCCGGCCTTCCATCGCGCGCACGAAGTGCCGGTTGCACGGATAGCTGGGGTCGGCCATGAGGACCTCGTCGCCCGGGTCGAGCAGCACCCCCATCACCATCAGCAGCGCGCCCGAGGACCCGGGCATGACGCCGATACGTCCGTGGGGCACGTCGAGGCCGTAGCGGGTGCGGTACCAGCCGGAGATCGCCTGACGCAGCGGCGTCGTGCCCAGTCCCTGCGTGTAGCGGACCTGTCCCGAACGGATGGCGGCGATGCCGGCCTCCGCGATGGGCGTCGCCGTGGGGGCGTCCGGTTCGCCGATCACCATGCTGACGATGGACCGCCCCTGGGCCTCGAGTTCCTTGGCGCGCGTGACCAGCACGACCACGTGGAAGGGGTCGATGTCGGCCATGCGGGCGGCGAGGTCGGGCGTGAGCGGAGAGACTCGATGATTCATGGGGCGGACCGTGACGCGGACCGCCCAAGGCTAGGGGGAAGCCCCGGGGGAATCAAGCACCCCGGGGAATCCGTCGCGTCAGCGATTCCAGGTGGAATAGCCGGTCGCCATGCCGTCGGCCCAGTTCACCTCGGTGACCCCGACGAAAGGATAGGTCCCCTTGATGCCCTCGTACTTGCCGGTGCCGCTGGTGAACGTGAAGGTGCCGGGCCCCTTGCCGACCGGGCCGGGCGGAATGGTCCACACGAGCGTGGCCTGGTCGCCGTTGGCATCCTTGATGACGCAGTACCCGCCGGAGTTGCCCTTGCCGGTGTTGAAGTTCATGTCGTTGTACGCCGGGCAGCGCACGCCCGACATGTGGAAGGCGCTGCCGGCGCCCTTGTCGTTCTGGAACGTGCCCGAGAACTCGCCGGTCCAGTAGTAGTGGCCCTTCTCCACCTCCATCACCTTGCCCACGCCGAACCAGCCGAAGAAGCCCACGGCCTTCCACTGATCGGCCAGCACCGGAGTCGACAGGGTGAGCCCGCCGATGATCGTTGCCACACCGGCCATTGCCGTCATTCCGCCACGCATGCGCATTGAAGTTCTCCTCGATTGAAAGGTACGCGGTGCGCGGGACGCCCCCTTGCGCAGGCCGCCGTCCCGGCGGCCGCCCCCCGGCGACCGCGCAGTCAGGCTAGTCCGGTCGCGGCTGCGTGCCTATCGCCGGAAGTAGTGACTCGTACCGTGGGCGACGCAAGATCACCCGACGCCCCGGGGCTTTCGTTTAGAGTTGGGGGCCTCCCTACACTTCGACCCAGGAACACGAGCAATGCGCATCGCCATCATCGGCGCCGGCGGCGTCGGCGGATACTTCGGGGCCCGCTGGGCCCTCGCCGGAGAGGACGTCGTCTTCATCGCCCGCGGCCAGCACCTCGCCGCCATGCAGTCCGACGGCCTGAAGGTCCTCTCCCCCAACGGCGACCTGCACCTGAGGCCGGCGCAGGCGACGGACGATGCCGCGACGGTCGGCGTGGCCGACCTCGTCATCGTCGCGACCAAGCTCTGGTCCACCGACGAGGCCATCGCCACCGCGAAACCGATGATGGGTCCCGGCTCCGTCATCGTCTCCTTCCAGAACGGCGTGGAGGCCGTCGACAAGCTCATCGCCGCGTTCGGCCGCGAGCGTGTGCTGGGCGGCGTCGCGAACATCGCGGCGCTCATCGAGACACCCGGCGTGATCCGCCACAACGGCACGATGGCGATGCTGCAGTTCGGCGAACTGGACGGCCGCCGGACCGACCGCGTGCTGGCGCTCGAAGCGGCCTGCAAGCGCGCCGGCATCGACGCGCGCGTGCCGAACAACATCAGCGAGGCCATCTGGCAGAAGTTCGTGTTCCTCGCCTCGCTGTCGGCCATGACCACCCTCACCCGTTTGCCGCTCGGGCCGCTGCGCGAGGATCCCGACACCCGCGCGCTGTTCGAGAGCCTCGCGGAGGAAGTCGTGGACATCGCCCGCGCGCGCGGCGTGAAGCTCGCGGACGGCACGGTCGAGGCGATGCTCCAGCGCCTCGACGCCCTGCCTCCGGAGATGGTGGCCTCGATGCTCGGCGATCTGCAGCGCGGCAACCGTCTCGAACTCCCCTGGCTGTCGGGCGCGGTGGTCAAGCTGGGCCGCGAACTGCGCGTGCCGACGCCCACGCACGAGTTCGTCCATGCGGCGCTCAAGTTGCACGCCGACGGCCGGCATCCGTCGGCCCGGCCGGTCTGAAGGGAGCGACGCCATGCATGAACCGATCCGCATCACCGGCGTGCGCGCACGCCCGGTGCTCGTTCCGTTCCGCCTGCCCCCGGCGACGGCCTCGGGCGCGATGACCAGCGCACCGCTCGTGCTCATCGACCTGGAGACCGATGGCGGCGTCACGGGCCGCGCCTACGTCTTCACGTTCACGCCGATCGCGCAGAAGTCCGTGGTCTCGATGCTGCAGGGCGTGTCCTCGCTCGTGATCGGCGAAGCGCTCGCACCGGTGGAACTCGACGCGAGACTGCGCAAGCGCCTCACGCTGATCGACACCCCCGGTGTGGTCGGCCTGGCGCTCGCGGGCCTGGACATGTGCGCGTGGGACGCCCTGGCGCAGGCGCGCGGCGCACCGCTCGCGGAGGTCCTCGGTGCAACGGCCCGTCCGATGCGCAGCTACAACAGTTGCGGCCTCGGGCTCCAGCCGGTGGACCGGGTCGCCGACGAAGCCGAGGCACTCGCGGCAGAGGGGGAGTTCTCCGCCGTCAAGCTGCGCCTCGGGCGCGACGACCCCGCGGAGGATCTCGCTGCCGTGCGCGCAGTGCGCGAGCGCCTCGGCGATCGCGTCGCGGTGATGAGCGACTACAACCAGCGCCTGGGCTGGAACGACGCGATCCTCCGCGGCCGCATGCTCGACGACGAAGGTCTCGTGTGGATCGAAGAGCCGGTGCGCCATGACGACTACGCCGGCAGCGCGCGCGTGGCCGAGGCGCTGCGCACGCCGGTGCAGACCGGCGAGAACCTCCTCAACAGTTACGAGATGTTGCAGGCCTTGCAGACGCGAGCCATGGACTACGTCATGCCCGACGTGCAGCGCATCGGGGGCGTCACCGGCTGGATGCGCGCCGCGGCGCTCGCGCACGCGTTCGGCATGGAGATGTCCAGCCATCTCTTCCCCGAGTTCAGCGTGCACCTGCTCGCAGCGACGCCCACCGCGCACTGGCTGGAGTTCGTGGACTGGGCGAATCCGATCCTCGAAGTGCCGGTGCGCGTCGAGGGCGGCGTGGCGCACCCCATTCCGGGCGCGGGCGCCGGCATCCGCTGGAACGAGACCGCCGTCGCGAAGTACCTCGTGCCCTGACACCCGCCCGCGGGGTCGCACGCGCCACCCCCGTGGGCCCTCCGGATCGCCCTGCAGCGTGGTGCACCGCGCAGACGCCTCGCACTCTCGGGGCGTCACGCGCTGCTGCATTGCATCAGCGAAAGTGCTTGTGATCGCCGCGACGACAGGTTTAGCATCGATCGCGTTGTCGGAGTGCGATGTCCTCACCTTCGCCCGGAACCCGAATGGCATCCGCCGTTCGTCCAGGCGCCCCAGGCACTCCCGGCAAGACAGGCACGAAAGCGGGGGGCGGAAGTGCAAGTCACCCTGCCCGAAGTTGCCGATACCAGGAACGAATCGGAGGGAGATCCATGCGCATGTCAGGCCGTCTCTTCACGCTTCTCGCTGTCCTCATCACCTCGTCGCTGTCACCGCTCGCCCTCGCCCAATCGAAGGACGAGCGCGCCGGCAACTGCGACGACGCCAAGAAGCAGATGGATTACTTTTGCAACGAGCAGAACAGCGCCAACGACACCATGGTTGCGGTGGGCACCGCGTGCCGCAACGCCAAGCTGAACGTCGCCGCGGCCTGTGAAGGCAAGGTGGAAGAGGACAAGGCCTACAAGTTCGACAAGTAGCACTCACTCGCAGTCGGGAACCTCCGGCGGCCGGGGTCGCCGGCACGAGGGTTCTTCTTCACTACATCGGGAAAGGAGAAGCGTGATGCAAAGACATATCGGCGTGCACATGAGCGACGACGAAATGAAGATGGTCGATGCGGCGGACGAGGTGGCGTTCCACTCGCCGGTTCCGACGCAGATGGTTTCCAACGGCGAGTACAACCCGATTCCGCAGACGGAGAAGCAGGCGCAGGTCGAAGGGCTGATCAAGGAGATGGCCGACGTCCAGGCGAAGCGTCACGGCATGGACCGCCGCACGTTCCTCGCGACGAACGCCGGCATGGCCACGGCCTTCCTCGCCATGAACAAGGTGTTCGGTCCGGTGTTCGACGTCACCGAGGCGGAAGCCGGTGACATGGAGATGTCCGACTACCGCCGCGCGCAGCTGGCCAACCAGTTCATCTTCGACGACCAGACCCACTTCATCCGCGACGACTTCAAGCAGGAAGGTCTGCTGGGTCTCACCAAGTGGGCGGTCGGCGCCAAGGTGAACCCGCGCATCAACGAAGCGCCGATGACCCTCGCGCGCTACAAGATGGACAACTACCTGAAGGAGATCTTCCTCGACTCCGACACCAAGATGTCGCTGCTGTCGGGCGCGCCGTTCGACGACCCCTCCTGGTGGCTGCTGTCGAACGACGCCATCCAGAACGCCTGTCGGGCCGTGAACAAGATGGCCGGCAGCACGCGCATGCTCGGCCATACCGTCATCACGCCCAAGTACCCCAACTGGATGGACGAGGTGGACCGCGGCATCGAGACGCTGAAGCCCGTGTCCTGGAAGTCCTACACCATCGGCGATCCGTTCGGCCCCTCCAAGTACGCCTGGCGCCTCGACGACGAGAAGCTGATGTACCCGTTCTACGAGAAGGCCATCAAGTCCGGCATCAACACCATCTGCATCCACAAGGGTCTGATGCCGCGTGACTACGAGAAGGCCTTTGCCGGCACCTGGGAGAACGCGACCGTCGCGGACCTCGGCAAGGCCGCCAAGGACTGGCCCGGGATGAACTTCGTGATCTACCACTCGGCGCTGCGCCCCTGGCTGGCCGACGCGCCCGATCGCGAGATGGCCGAGTTCGACAAGAACAGCTACATCCAGTGGTCCACCGATCTCGCCCGCATCCCGGAGAAGTTCGGCGTGACCAACGTCTATGCCGAAGTCGGAACCAGCTTCGCTTCCACGGCCGTGACCAATCCGAGGTTCGCCGCGGCGTTCATCGGTCAGCTCGTCAATCTGATGGGGCCCGAGCGGGTGGTCTGGGGCACTGACTCCGTCTGGTATGGCAGCCCGCAGTGGCAGATCGAAGCACTGCGGCGCCTCGAGATTCCGGACGACATGATGAAGAAGCAGGGGTGGAAGACTCGCCTCGGCGGTGCGAACAGCGAAGTGAAGCAGAAGATCTTCGGCCTCAATGCAGCGCACCTCTACGGTCTCGACATGAAGGTGGCCCAGGGCCCGGCGTTCACGGCCGACAAGCTCGCCGCCATCAAGGCCGAGTATCTGGCGATGGGCGGTGACACCGGCCGCAGCAACGCGGCCTACGGGTACGTGGCGAAGAAGACCACGGCCTGATCCCGGCGCCGGGCGCCCGCCCGGCCACCGGACCGGAAGTCCCAAGAAAGCACCCGAAGAGGGGGAGGAAGAGCCGGGGTCCGCAAGGATCCCGGTGTTTTTTTGTGGACCGACGATGGAACGACGCGTGGAGCCCCGGTGCAGCGTCCGGTCTCCCGCCTCGGGGCGAGAACCCGCGGACCGCTCCACGGTCCATGACAGGACCCGGCGCAGGCCGCCATCCGAACGCGACAGAGGCAGTCCATGACCCGCTACACCAAGCCCGACGACGCCGAGCTGCGCCGTCGCCTCACGCCAGAGCAGTACAAGGTCACCCAGCACGAGGGCACCGAGCGGCCCTTCCGCAACGAGTACTGGGACAACGACCGGCACGGCATCTACGTGGATGTGGTCTCGGGCGAGCCCCTGTTCAGCTCCCTCGACAAGTTCGACTCCGGCACCGGCTGGCCCAGCTTCACCCGGCCGCTCGCACCGGAGAACGTCGTCACCCGCGAGGACCGGCGGCTCTGGGCCGTGCGCACCGAGGTGCGGTCCCGCCACGGCGACTCGCACCTGGGCCACGTCTTCGACGACGGCCCGGCCCCGACCGGTCAGCGCTATTGCATGAACTCCGCGGCACTGCGCTTCGTGCCCGTGGAGCGGCTGGAAGCCGAGGGCTACGGCGAGTACCTGAAGCACTTCGAGACCGTCGGCTCCTGATCAGCCCGCCCGGGCTCACCCCCACGCGCGGCCCCCTCTTCACCCTGGCGCCCGGCGCGCCTGGACGGCCGGGCGCTCCCGGCTTGCGCCGCCGCCCGGGAAGGGTGACCATTGCCCTTCTGTGTTTCGCTTTCGAGGGGTGATCACCGTGCAATCTGCCGTACAAGCCGACGCCGCGCCGGCCATCGAGGACTTGAAGGCCCTGCTGGGCGAGCGTCTTTCCACCAGCACCGGTGTCCGGGACCACCACAGCAAGGACGAGTCCTGGCACATTCCCCATCGGCCGGACGCGGTAGCCTTCCCCAACGACACGGAAGAAGTCTCGAAGATCGTCCAGGTGTGCGCGAAGCACCGGATCCCCGTGGTGGCCTACGGTACCGGCACCTCCCTGGAAGGCGCGGTCATCCCCGAGCACGGCGGCATCGTCATCGACCTCGTCAATCTGAACCAGGTGCTGCGCGTGAATGCCGAGGACCTCGACGTCACCGTCCAGGCGCGCGTCACCCGCAAGCAGCTGAACGAGCACATCCGCGACCTCGGCCTGTTCTTCCCCATCGACCCGGGCGCGGACGCCTCGCTGGGCGGCATGGCGGCCACGCGTGCCTCCGGCACCAATGCTGTCCGCTACGGGACCATGCGCGAGAACGTGCTGGCCTTGACGGTGGTGCTGGCCGACGGTCGCATCATCCGCACGTCCCGCCGGGCGAGGAAGTCCGCGGCCGGCTACGACCTCACCCGCCTGTTCGTCGGCTCGGAAGGCACGCTGGGCATCATCACCGAAGTCACCCTGCGCCTGTACGGCATGCCCGAAGCCATGGCGGCGGCCGTGTGCTCCTTCGACACGCTCGAAGGCGCCATCGACACGGTCATCCAGACGATCCAGCTCGGCGTGCCCGTGGCGCGCATCGAGCTCCTGGACGACGTGCAAATGGACGCGGTCAATCGCTTCTCGAAGCTGAGCTACCCGGTCAAGAACACGCTGTTCGTGGAGTTCCACGGCACCGAGGCCGGCGTGAAGGAACAGGCCGAGCTGGTGCAGTCCATCGCCGCCGACAACACGGGCGGTGAGTTCAAGTGGGCCACCAAGCCCGAAGAACGCACGCAGCTCTGGACGGCTCGCCACGACGTCACCTACGCCAACAAGGCGCTGCGTCCCGGCTGCGAGATCTGGGCCACCGACGTGTGCGTGCCGATCTCACGCCTGGCCGAGTGCATCCTGGAGACCAAGAAGGACCTCGCCGAGAGCTTCCTCATCGCACCGCTGGTGGGCCATGTGGGCGACGGCAACTTCCACCTGGGTTTCCTCATCGACCGCAACGACCCGAAGGAGATGGCCGAGGCCGAGCGCCTCAACGAGCGCCTCGTCATGCGGGCGCTGGCCATGGACGGCACCTGCACCGGCGAGCACGGCATCGGCCTGGGCAAGATGAAGTTCCTCACTGCCGAGCACGGCGAAGCCGTGAGCGTGATGCGCGCCGTGAAGAAGGCGCTCGATCCCCTGGGCATCATGAACCCGGGCAAGATCTTCACGATGTAGTCCCCGCCCGATCCCGCCCGATTCACGATCATGGGTGCCCTCGACCGCGTCTACGTGAAGCCCACCCCCCAGGAACTCGAAGCCCGGTTCCTGGAGGTGATGGGTGACGGCCGTTTCCAGGGGATCGGCCACTGGGAACTGAACGATGATGGAGACGTCGTCGTGAGTCCGGTAAGCGGAACGCATTCGCGAGCGCAGTTTCGCCTCGCGGCAGAGCTTGAACGCCAACTGCGCGGCACGGGTTGGGGGGAGCAGGGTATCCGGCGCCCGGACGGCGCACCGATCGTCCCGGATGTCCTTTGGGCAGAGGATGCGTTCTTCCGGCAACACGGCGATAGCGGCATCCTTGCTTCTGCTCCGCGCCTGTGCGTGGAAATCCCTTCCCCGTCCAACGACCCCGATGCCCTGCGCGCCAAGTGCCGGACGTATCTGGCGCTGGGCGCCGAGGAAGCCTGGATCGTCGATCCGGTCACCGAAACCGTCGAGATCTACACGCCCGACGGCCCAGTCGAAACCTCGCGTCTCGGGTTCGATTTCGCGCCGCTCTGGGCACGATTGCGGTAGGTTTTCCGGCCTTCGCGACTGATCGCGGTCGCGTCTGCACCTGCGTCTGAACCGCAACCCCGCCCGGTTCGGCGCGACGTCGTCACGAAGATGTCCGCATCGTGCTGTTTGGCATCCGTTTCTGGTCCATCCCGACCGACCGTGCGCCCGGCAGTCCGACGCGCCCGACGCCCCCGGGACTGACGAGCGCGCTGCAGCGCCGGGCCATCGTGCTCCAGGACGGCGATCGGTCTCGCACGCCCGGCCTGACATGGTCGACCTGCGCACCGGGCACGGGCAAGCAGATCATCACGAAGCCGAAACGCCCCCGGCGCGAGAGTGCGCGAAACACCGGGCGCTCGGTTACATTTCACCCGTTCAACGGGTAGATTTCATCCATGCACCCGAGATTCGCCAGACCCGCATCGAATCTGCGCTCGCGGACACGCAAGTCGTCCTCGTCGATGGCCATCGCCCGGCCGGCAAGAGCACCCTCGTCCGCCAGCTCTGGCAAGACCATGATGCGCTAGATTCCGGAGCGTTCCCTCCGGAGCCCGTCCTCGTGTCCGCGCCCATCACGACTGACAATCCGCTTCATCCCGACGCTCTCGCCGGCGTGGGTGTGGTCCGCACGCTGCCTCGCCGGACCATCGTGTTTCAGGAAGGGGACACGTCCGACCAGATCTACGGGGTCCTGTCGGGCCGCCTCAAGGTGTACCTCTCGGATGCCGACGGCCGCGAGATCGCGCTCGACCTGCTGGGCCCCGGCCAGATCTTCGGCGAGATGTCGCTCGACGGTCAGCCGCGCTCCGCCTCGGTGATGACACTGGAGCCTTGCAGGCTCGTCACCGTGCAGAAGGACGCCTTCACCCGGTACCTTGCGGCGCACCCGGCGGCCTCGCTCGAACTGCTGCTCACCGTGATCCGGCGCGCCCGGAACCTGACGGGTCTGGCGGGAAGCCTGGCGCTGATGGACGTGTACGGGCGCGTGGTGCGCGCGCTCAACCTTGCAGCCCTGCGCGACGGCGATGACCTCACGCTTCCGGATCGGCTGACGCACCAGGACATTGCCTCCCGGGCCGGGACGACGCGGGAAATGGTTTCGCGCATCGTCTCCGATCTGCGGACCAGCGGACTGCTGCGTGTCGAAGGGGGCCGGACCGTCTTGCACGAAGCCATGCTCGAACGCGACGCCTCCGCATCGTCGACTTGACCCGTCACTCGCGGACGCGGGCCTGTCGGCACCTCCTCCGCGATACGGACGTTGCGCAATCAGATGAGCTGGCCGAGCAACCGTTCGGCCTGCACGAGATCGTGCGTGTTTCGCCCCTCCGTGAATCCGTCGACAAGTGGCTGCAGCAAAGCCCTCGCCCCGTCATGCAGTCCGTTGACGGCAAGCAGTCCGGCCAGAGAGGTCCCGCAGCGCAACGCCCAGGATACCGCCCTCTGCG
>ERZ1066136.1272-NODE-1272-length-13501-cov-23.545441_pt1 | contig 13501 bp, 4 predicted proteins | sample MGYA00382783_ERZ1066136 | MGnify/ENA primary metagenome ERZ1066136 (study PRJEB33369, sample SAMEA5778366) | biofilm metagenome | biome: Industrial cooling water; feature: Water cooling tower basin; material: Biofilm | place: United Arab Emirates | collected... | reverse complement strand
AGCCGCGGAAGGCCGCCTAGCTCCGCGTATACGCGTTCTCGCGTATTTCAAGCCCGACAACGTGCTGCTGGCCGGGGTCGGCGCCGCCGGTCCGCTGACCGGACAGGAGCGCGTGGTGATCACGGACTTCGGGATCGCGCGCGCGGCCGAGGAGATCGATGGCTCCGACGAGCGGGTGACGGCCCACCGCGGGGCGGCCCTGACGGTCGGCGGGCTGATCGGCACGCCGGCGTACATGGCGCCCGAGCAGCTGATGGGCGAGACGCCCGACGGCCGCACGGACGTGTACGCCCTCGGAGCGGTGCTGTTCGAGCTGCTGACGGCGCGGCCGCCGTTCGACGGCGACAGCCCGATCTCGATCGCCATGGCCCGGCTCAAGCAGCCGCCGCCCGACGTCCGCGAGACGCTGCCCGACGTGCCCGAGGCGGTCGCCGAATTGCTGCGCTCGATGCTGGCGATCGACCGCCGCGAGCGGCCCGACGCGGCGCAGGTGTTCGACGCGATCGAGAAGCTGCGCGGGGTGGCGAGCAGCGGCGAGCCGGCCGGCATGGTCGCGGGGCTCGGGCTGGCGCGGGCGCCGGGGACGACGACGATGCTGCTCGACCCGGCGAGCGCGCCGAAGCTGCGCGGGGTCGCGGTGCTGCCGCTCGGCAGCGCCGACTCGACGCTCGGGCCGCTGGCGCAGCAGCTGGCGGCGACCCTCGCGGACACGCTGGCGCGGGTCCGGGCGATGAAGGTGGTGCCGCCGGCGCTGGCCGGCGAGGACCTGGCGGCGCTGACGCGCGGCGGGAAGGTCGACGTCGCGCTGACGGGGACGCTGCGCGCGGAGGGCGAGCGCCTGCGGGTGAACCTGCGCTTCCTCGACCTGACCCAGGGGACACAGCGCTGGTCGGAGCGGTTCGAGGGCTCGCTCGCGGCCCCGTTCGCGCTCGAGGACGCGCTGACCCGCGCGGCCGAGGCGGCCCTCCGCGGGCTCGCCGGTCGCGGCGACGCGGCGACGGCGAACGGGCCGAGCGACCCCGCGGCGCGGGCGCTGTACGACCGCGCGCTCGAGGTGTCGCACCGGATCAACGACCCGGTGGCGCTCGCCGAGGGCGTCGAGATGGCGCGCCGGGCCCACGCGCTCGCGCCGATGGACGCGTGGGTGATGAGCCTGCTCGGGCTGCTCCTGGTCCGACTCGCGCTCGCCCGCCGCGACGTCGAGCTCCGGGCGCAGGTCGCCGAGGCCGAGGACTGGGCGCTGCGGGCCCTCAACGCCGACGCCGGATCGGCGGCGACGTTCGGCACGCTCGGGCTGGTCCGGCTGCACCAGGGCGACCTGCGGGCCAGCGTGCGGGCGTTCAAGGAGGCGCTCGCCCGCGATCCGCGGTACGCCGAGGCCTCCGCGTACCTCGGCCGGTTCCTGATCGAGTCCGGCTACCTCGACGAGGGGATCAAGCGCCTCGAGCTCGCCCTCAAGATCGAGACGAACATCCAGCACGCGTGGTGGAACCTCGCCCGCTCGTACGCGCTGCTGCAACAGTGGGACCGGAGCCAGCAGGTGCTCGATCAGGCGATCGCGGTCACCGGCAGCGAGGCGACCGCCAACCTCGTCCGCGCCCGCGTGGCGCTGTGGAAGGAGGATCGCGTGTTCGCGGGGTTCACCGCGGATCGCATCGAGGCCGTCACCCCGCCGGGCAACTTCACGCGCGCGCTGGTCGGCGCGCTCCGCTCGTTCGCCCGCGGCGAGAAGGTGATGCAGACGCTCGACGAGCTGCGGTCGGCCGCCGGGAGCGTACCCTCGCCGTCGCTGCTCGTGTTCTGGTCCCAGGTCGGGACGGAGCTGTACGCGGTGTCCGGCCGGATCGAGGCGGCCCTCGACGCGCTCGAGGGCCTGACCGCGCTGCCGTTCATCGACGTCGGATGGATGGACCGTTGTCCGGCGCTGGCCAGCATCCGCGGGGCCGGGCGCTTCGGTCAGGTCCGCGCGGTCGTGGCGTCCCGCGCGGCCGGCCTGTGGAAGTAGCGGTCGAGGCGGCGAGCTCACGGCGCCGCGTCGAAGCGATCGCCGATCGTCAGGTGGGTCGTCCACGCCGGCGCGACGACGACGTGGAGCACCCCGGCGCGCGGGGTCGACTCGGACATCCACGCCGCGTCGATCGGCCCGCCGTGCCAGCCCCGGTGCGCCATCGCGTCGAGGCCGAAGCGATCGATCCACGGGTTGGCGGCGGCGTCCCGATCGCGGAGGATGCGGGAGGCGTAGACCGGCATCCGATCGGCGAGCCTCCTCTGCGAGGGGATGGCGCCCTCGGGCAGCGTGCGCGCCTTGACCTCGAGCACCACCAGGCGGCGCTCCACCCCCGCGATGCCCGCGCCGAGCGCGTCGCGCAGGAAGTTCTGCACGAACCATACGAGGTGGGTCTCCGCCTCCTGATCCTCGGAGAAGCGCGAGGTCCCGAGTCCGCCGGCGCAGATCGTCGCGGCGATCGCGGCGGCGATCCGCGGCTTTCGCAGCACCGTGGCGACGAACGCCTGTACCGCCTCCGGCACGCCGAGCCCGCGGGCCACGTCGCGCGCCGACTCGTCGATCGCTTCCCCCTTCAGGCGACTCGCCCCCACGACCTTCTGCGCGCTCAGCACCTGCTGGAGCGCCCAACGGCCCCGCCGTGCGTACGCGGTGAAGGGATCGAGCGAGGGCTCGAGCGAACGAACGGTCACGTCGACGTAGCGGCTCACGCGTGGCGCGATAGCACGAACGTCGGGCCGGATCGACGACACGAGGCTCTCGCCCGAAGTTCGCCGTGGAAATCCACGGCTCCGAGCCACCGGCTCCGCGTGCGTCGAGCAGCTGGCACGACCAGCGGAAGCGTCGAGCGTCGCGGTCGCTGGATTTGCTCCGGGCGAGGATGGCCTGCGCTGCAGGGCCGCCGAGGACGCGGCTGGCTCGAGCGTCAAGCGAGCGCGTCTGCGGAGGTGAGGGGGTGGGACGCGCGGAGGTTGTCGCGGCGGCGCGTGATCCGCCGGATTTTTTGGTGCAATACGGGAGATCCGGGGCCGCAGCGGCCTGTTTCTCCGGTCGCGTCTCAAGCGCCGGCGAATTGATTGTCTCCAATTTCGAGTTGTGAGGTGTGAATAAACGCACCGTGCGGTCGCGGCGCCGGGTGTACTCATCTGCAGACGTGGATCGAGTGCGCAGGGTCCGCCTGCAAAATCAGGGGGCTGGGCCTGACGCAACGTCCGACCCGCGATTCTCAATGTCTCCGAGGACATGGCTCTGGGGTCAGTCACAGAATCTCCACAGCGCGCGATCCGGCGAGCGCGTCCGACACGCATGATTGACGGGTCGAGATCGAGAATGGATGCTCGCCCGCGGAGGTGTCGTGAATGGCCCTTGAGACATCATGGGTGAAGACGGTGCTGTGTGTCGTCGCGCTCGGCGCGGGCTGTGTCGATGAATCGTACGCCCCGGAGGAGACGGCGGAAGCGCGGCGGGTGGAGCCGCGCCCGAGCGAGGGGAGCGGCGAGGCGGTGGTGATCGACGTCGAGACCCTCGACGTGACGCTGCCGGCGAAGATGCACGCCCAGGGGATCGCGCTGCCGGCGAAGCTGGTGCGTCCGAAGTGGTCGAAGGCGGTCGGCGCGCGGCCGGCGGTGCTGGTGCTGCACGGCTCCGGCGGGCTGCTGAGGACGCCGAAGAAGAAGGGCGGCAAGCAGGTGTGCCTGTCCGAGATGGAGCCGCAGTACGAGACGTGGTCGCGGCGGCTGGCCGAGCAGGGCTTCACGGTGCTGCTGCCTTCGAGCTACTCGGCGCGCGGGTTCTGCGACAAGCACGACGACATCCCGCGGATGCCGGAGACGTTCGACGACAAGCCGGAGCAGATCGTCTCGCGGATCTACGACACCGACGTCGCGGCCCGCTACCTGTGCGCGCTGCCGGAGGTCGACTGCGATCGCATGGCGGTGATGGGCTTCTCGCAGGGCGGGACGATGACGATGCTCGCGCTGCACTGGCAGACCGAGCGCGCGATCCGGCGCTTCCGCGAGTCGAAGGGGGAGAAGTTCGACATCGAGATCCCGGACCTGCCGCCGGGGCGCCCGGACTTCAAGGTCGGGATCGCGTATTACCCCGGGTGCGGGTTCGACGGGGTGGTGCCGCTGGCGACCGAGGACGACGCGGCGCTCGAGGATCTGTACATGCCGACGGCGCCGCTGACGATCCTGCACGCGACCGAGGATCCGCTGATCAAGCACTGCAGCCGGGAGCACGGGGTCGGCACGCGCGCGATCCAGGCCGAGCTGCTGGCGGAGGAGCTCGACGTCGCGGACCTGTACGAGATCGAGGTGTACGAGGGGGCCGAGCACGGGTTCGACCACCTCGGCGAGAAGGGCAAGGCCAAGGGCGGGGCCAACGAGGCGGCGGCCGAAGCTGCGCTCGCGCTGACCCTCGATCGACTGGCCGAGCACCTGGAGTAGATCCGCGGGCGGTCGGAGGTCCACGGTCGGATGGCCGCGGTGTGACGGTAATCCGGGGGCCGCAGAGGAATGGTGGCAGGAGCGGGGGGCGCGGCCGTCAGAAGGTGACGCTCAGGGTGGCGGTCACGGTGAGGCCGCGGAGGGCGCCCTCGGCGGCGTAGGGCTGGTAGCCGGGGCCGGTGGCCGTGAGCGCGAAGCCGACCTTGCCGGGCTGGACGGCGGCGGCGGCCCTGGCGGCGGCGAGGGCGGTCTTGATCGCCGGGAGGTGCGGGCTGATCTGGGCGTCGTACAGGGCCTTGGGGTCGCCGAGGTCGCCGGTGGCGAGGCCGCGGGCGGCCGCGCCGAGGGCCCGCTCCGCGTTGGCGAAGATCGCCGGGAGCGAGGCGAGCGCGGGCGCTTCAGGGCCGAACGAGAGGCTGATCTGCCACTGGTTCGGGTCGATGCCGGCGGCGAAGCTGAGCGGGCCGAGGCTGGTCGAGAACTTGACGCCCATGTCGGTGGTCGCCTGCAGCACGGTGGTGGTCTGCGCCGCGGTGTCCCTGGAGGTCAGCGTGAGGCCGTCGGTGTCGAGCTTGAGCTGGGCGCCGTCGCCGCGGAGATCGGGGGTCTTGCCGAAGGCGACGATCCGGGTGCTCCCGTCCTGCTGCGTGACCGAGATCGCGAGCTTCGACAGCAGGCCCTGCCCGGCGGCGGCCTGGAGCTCGGCGGGCGAGGGGGCGACGGGCAGATCGGCGGCCGGGAGGCGGATCCCGAGCCGCCGGGCGGCGACCTGCAGCAGATCGAGGATCCGCCAGTCGCTCATGGTGACCAGCGAGGGCCGCTGCTTGCCGGCCTCGAGGCGGACGCGGCGGATCAGCTCGGGCATGGTCTGCGCGAGCATGACGTCGACCCTGTGCGCGGTCATCCAGTCGATCACGGCGGTCTGCTCGCCCTCGACGAGCCTGGTCGAGAGGCCATGGAGGCCCGGGGCGCCGAGCTTGACGCCGATCGAGCCGGAGTCGAAGAAGGGCCGGGGCGGGGGCTTGTAGCCGCCCGACGGGTCGAGCGAGAAGCCCTTGTCCTTGTCCTCGCGCTGGACCTGCGGGGCGCCGCCGCGAGGCGCGGCGAGCAGCTCGTCGACGAGCGGCACGGCCGACCGCCCGGCGACGACGGCGTCGGCGATCGCGTCGGCGTGCCGCTCGTAGCGGTCGCCGGTGCGCCCGACGCCGCCGGGGAGGTCGACGCGGGCGCGCTGCTGGAGGGCGTGGGCGACCTCGTGCGCGGCGAGCCGCAGGTCCGGCGGAGCGGCGAAGGCGATCCGATCGCCGAAGGTGAAGGCGCGCGCGCCGATGTCCCGCGCGGCCGCGGCCGCCTCGCCGCCGACGTGGACGCGGATCTGCGAGAGGTCGCGGTTGAACGCGCGCTCGAGGATGTCGCGGAACGGCAGCGGGGCGTCGGCGGAGGCGACGCCGCGGGCGGCGAGCTGGCGGACGCGGGCGGGATCCCGGGCCTGGGCGTCGCCGAGGAGCTCCGCGCGCTGGACGACCGCCTTGGCGTCGCCGGCGGCGGTGGGCTTCTCGAGCAGCTGCGCGGCGGCCGGCTTGGCGTCGCCGGCGGCGGTGGGCTTCTCGAGCAGCTGCGCGGCGGCCGGCTTGGCGTCGCCGGCGGCGGTGGGCTTCGCAAACGCGTCGGTGTCCGCCGGCGCGCCGCCATTGAGGTCGAGCTTCTCGATCTCGAACTTGCCGAGCGTGAGCGTCCGGAAGTCGCGCGAGGACTCGAGCGAGGCGACGAGCTTCGAGGCCTCGACGGTGTCGCCGCCGAGCGAGAGCGCGGCCTTCCTGGCGTGCGCGGTCAGGTAGAGCGGGGCGCCGGCCCTGGACGAGCCCTCGAGGCTGACGCTGCTGCCCGCGGGCACGGTGGCGCCGGCGACGGTGGTGTCGGTGCGCGCGGCGATCACGAGGTAGGCGGCGCCGTAGGTGCCGGCGAGGTCGAGGCCCTTGGTGCCGAAGTCGGCGAGCTTCGGCTCGTCCGGCTTGCCCTTCTCCTCGATGGCCTTCGGGTCCAAGAAGTGCGAGGTGGCGGCGGTCGCAAGGGCCTTGAGATCGAGCGGGACGGTCTCGCTGCCGAGGTACGTCTCGATCTTGCCCGGCACGAACAACGAGGCTAACCAGCTGACGAACCAGTTGGCGTCGGTCGCGACGACGCCCCGCTTGCCCTCGATCCGGAGCTTGACCCCCCGGATGTCGACGCCGTCGAACTCGATCGTGGGGTCGAACGAGACCTCCGCGCTGGTGATCGCGCCGTCCGCGACCCACAGCTCGACGCGCATCTTCGTGCCGGCGGCGACGTCGATGTGGGCCCAGAAGCCGCCGTAGCGGCCGCGCTTGACCGGGGTGTAGACCGCGAGCGAGGCGGACTTGAGCAGCTTGGCGGCGGCGACGAGCTGGTCGTTGCGGGCGGCCTTGGTCTCGGGGGTCGCGGGCGCGTCGGGCCTGGGCGCGCCGGTCTGCTTGCGGGTGATCGTGCCGAGGGCCTTGATCTGGTTGGCGGTCGCCTTCGGCTTGCCGCCGGCGAGGCGGACGTCGAGCGCGCCGGTGGCGAGCAGCGCGTCGCCCTCGATCGCCTCGGCGTCGGTCTTGTAGCTGAAGCGGCCCTGGCCGAGCAGGCTGCGGGCGCCGAGGCTCTCGAGCCCGCGCCTGGCGTCGAGCTGGACGCGCGCGCCGTTCAAGACGAGGACCATGTCGGGCGCGACGTAGGTCTTGCCGCCGTGGACGAAGTGGAGCGCGGCGCGGGCGGTCAGCTGCTCGGCCTCGGTCCGGATCCGGCCGGCGGCGTCCTCCTTGACGACCAGCTTCGAGGCGGTCGCGCCGGTCAGCCGGCTCTTTTCGATCAGCGCCAGCTTCGGCGCGACCTCGAGCGGGAACAGCTTGAGCGACTCGTCGGCGACCAGCCCGCGGATCAGCGCGCCGTCGCCGGTGATCTGCAGGAAGTCGGCCTTGAACGACTTCTTGTCGGCGCCGACGGAGGCGTTGCGGACGGTCAGCGAGGCCGCGACGGCGCCGGCCTTGTCGAGCACCTCGAGGTCGAGCGACTTGAAGCCGGTCAGCTCGGCGGTGTCGGTCGAGCCGTCGCTCGCCTCCTTGCCGACGAGCTTCAGGCGGACCTTGCCGACGCCGGGGACGTCGGCCGCGGCGGTGATCTGGCCGCGCGAGACGAGCTTGCCGTCCTGCGTGCCGGCGGTGACGCCCGTGAGGCCGACGCTGGCGGAGGAGCCGCTGGCGAGGGCCTTGAGGACGATCGGCAGGACCTGATCGGGCAGGCCCTCGACGCGGGAGGCGAGCGCCTTGACCAGGGCGGCGCGGTTGGCCTCGTCGCCCTCGGCGCGGACCTCGGGCTCGGCCGGCTTGTCGGACGCGCCGGCGGCCGGCTTGTCGGACGCGGCGGCCGGCTTGACCGCGAGGCTGGCGAGCGCGGCGCCGCCGGTGCCGGTCAGGCTGGCCTCGAAGCGGTCGAAGTGGACGAGCCGGGTGGTCCTCGTCGACTCGCCGGTGAAGCCCTCGATCGTGACGGCGACCTTGCCGACGCCGGCGAGCTCGAAGCTCGCGGTCAGGTTGCCCCTGGCGCGCAGGTCGCCGCCGGTGCGCGTGACCTCGAGGCCGTCGACGGCGACGGCGCCCTTGCCGTTGAGGCCGAACTCGTCGACCACGGCGAGCGCGTCCTGGACGTTCTGCGGCAGGAACTTGAGGTTCTTGCGCGCGCCCTCGATCAGCGCGGCGAAGTTCTTCGGGTCGCCGGCGGCGGCGATCTTCTTGGCCTTGAAGGCGAAGTCGTCGCCGTTCGGACCTGTCTTCGCGGACATGTCGGCCTCGGCGACGAAGTGCGCGACCTCGGCCTGCTTGGCGGTCTTGAGCCGGACCTCGAGGCGGTCGAAGCCGGCGCGCAGCGGGCCGCCGCCGACGTCGCCGCGCTGGCGGAAGCCCTGGACCTTGACCGACAGCGCGCCGACGCCGACGAGGAAGACGCTGGCCGAGAGGTCGGCGCGGACCGTCTCCTTGCCGTCGGGCGCGAGGGTCGCCGAGACGCCGGACAGCGTGACGGCGGCGTTCGAGGCGACGACGTTGCGCGCGACGAGGCCGCAGATCCGGCGGACCCGCGGCGGCAGCGAGGTCGCGTGCTTCGCCAGGCTGCCGGCGAGCACGCCGAGGTTGCCGCCTTCGCCGGTGATCACGAGCTTCGCGATCTGCAGCTCCTCGCCGGCGGGCTCGGCCTTGTCGGCCGGGGCGGCGGCGGGCTTGTCGGCGTCGGGCTTCGGCTCCTCGACGTGGCGCGCGCGCACGCCCTCGACGAAGACGCTCGCGGCCTCCTTGTCGCCGCGGGTCAGGAGGCGCGCGCGGAAGCTCCTGAACCGCGCGGAGGCGACCGCGCCGGCGCCGTCGGCCGTGAAGCCGGTCAGCGTCAGCGCGACCTTGCTGTCGGCGGCGGTCGCCGCGATCGTGATCTCGAGGTCGCCGTCGACGGCGAACGAGCCGCCGGTCCTGTCCTTGCCGGCGTCGAGCGCGAGCCGGCCGGCGACCTCGCCCCGGACGCCGAGCTGGCGCAGCACCGGCATGACCTTGAGGACAGGTTTCGGGAGCTTCTTGAGCTGGCGGGCGAGCGCGCCGGTCAGCGCCCCGAGGTCGCCGCTGGTCTTGAAGCGGATGCTTCCGCCGCCGCTGGCGAGCTCGCCGTCCTGGAGGATCACGTAGCCGGTCGCGTCCGAGAGCTCGACCGCCGCGAGCTCCTTCGTCGTCTTGCCGTCGGGCGAGCCGGTCAGCCGGGCGGTGAACTTCTCGAAGCTGGCGCCGACGTCACCGCGGGCGCCGTCGGTGCCGTAGCTGGCGACGAAGCCCCGGAGCGCGACGGCGAGGGTGCCGACGCCGGGGACGGCGAGATCGACGGCGAGGCTGGCGCGCGCGTGGGCCCTGGTCTGATCGCCGGGGCCGGCCTTGCCGAGCAGGTTGAGGTCGGTGAGGACGATGTTGGTGCCGATGTCGGGGCCGACGCCGGCGCTCTGCAGGACGGCGAGCGCGTCGCCGGCCTTGGCGTGCACGGGCTCGGCGGCGAGGAGCGCCTGGACGAACGCGGGGGCGCCCTTGAGGGCGACGCGGTCGATGTGGCCGACGCCGGCCTTGTGGCCCTGCGAGCCGGATCCGGTGAAGCCGTCGATCTGGACCGAGGCGAGCTCCTGGCCGTCGGCGCCGACGGCCCGCGCGAGGAAGTGGTCGAACCCGCCGGCGCCCTCGAGGCCGCGGCCGGTGTCGTGGCCGAGCGCGACCCCGCCGCGCAGGCCGGTCAGCATGAGGTCGATCCGGCTGTCGCTCGGCAGGACCCCGGCCGGGACCTCGGTGGCGAGCACGCCCGAGTCGGACGGCGGGGCGAGGCTGCTGCCGATGCCGTCGAGGGCGAAGCTGCCCTTGGTGATCATGACGTTGATCGGCGGGAGGCCCGGGTAGACGAGCCCCTGGATGTTGGCGCCGCCGAACCGGATCCCGAGCAGCCAGCCGTGGGTGTCGCTGATGTCCTTCGCGCCGACGCCGAAGCCGGGCAGCAGGATCTCGGCGCAGGTCAGCTCGCGCACGGTCGGGTAGCCGAGCTTGTACTCCTTGAACCGGACGTCGCGGACGCGGGCGCTGCCGACGCTGAGGCCGATGGTCTCGCCGAGGTCGGCGATGCCGAGGTCGACGGCGTTGAGCACGATCTCGCCGCAGTGGAATTGCAGGGTGTCGACGCCGGCGAGGCGGAGCACCGGGGCGCTGATGCTCGCGGTCTTGGCCGCGAAGTCGATCTTCAGGTGGACGAGGTTGCTGCCCTTGGTCGCCTTGTCGAGCTTGACCGGGTCGAGCCAGTCGAGCTTGAGCGAGGAGGCGACGGGCTGCAGATAGTAGACGGCCTTGCCGAGGTCGACGTCGGCCTCGAAGATCCCGGTGTTCGGGTCGTAGCCGGTGAGTTTCTGGATCTCGGCGAAGGCGGCCTTCTTGGCGGCGGTCGCGAGCGAGTCGATGAACGCGGTGGCCGAGAAGTGCTGGACGGCGCCGTCGCCGGCGTGGCCGCGGATCTCGGCGCGGCCGCCGGCGGCGACGATGTGCGCGGCGATGTCGGCCTCGACCTCGAGCGGAGCCCAGCCCGCGCGGCCGACGGGGCCGGGCCGGGCGGGGCCGTTGCGGTGTTGCAGCGTGTGCGCGACCTCGTGGGCGACGAGGTGCAGCGAGGGCGCGGGGTCGGCGAAGGCGATCGCGGGGCCGGCGGCGAAGGCCCGGGTGCCGCGGGCGGCGGCGGCGGCCTGCGCCTCGGGGCCGGTGAAGGCCTGGACGCCGTCCAGCGAGCGACCGAAGGCGCGCTCGAGGGTCCCGCGGTACGGCAGGGCGACGGGCTCGCCGAGGTCGGAGGGCGCGTCGCCGAGGGCGACGGGGAGCCGCGGGCCGACGCGCTTGCGCTGGTTCGAGGGGGCCGCGAGCGGCTCGGTGTCGGCGGCCGGCTCGTCGGTGGGCTCGGCCGGGGCGAGCTGGACGACGGGCGGCGGATCGACGGCAGGGTGCGCGGCGGGGCCGCGATCGCCGGTAGCGAGCCGATCGAGGAAGGGGAGCCGATCGGGCGCAGCGAGGGCGCCGTCGCGATCGCCGAGGACGGCGGGGAGGCCGAGGCCGGCGCCAGAGCTGCCGGCGTGGCCGCGCGAGCGCGCGGGCTCGGCGTGCGTGCGAATCATCGAGGGCATTGCGAACGACCGATCCTACTATGCGAGACGGGGGCGGCGGTGAGCGGCGGGATCGCGCGAGCGGAGCTCGGGTCCGCGGATCAGGGGGCGCTGCTGTCCTTGGCGAGCTCGCGGCGGATCGCCTGCGCGAGGTCGTCGCGCGTGATCTCGCGGCCGCCGTCGGCGATCGCGGCGAGGCTGACGCGGCGGATGATGTTCATGATCGCGGCGCCGGTCAGCTCGTGATCGCGGGCGAGCGCCTCGAGGTCGACGTCGGGGCGCAGGCGCGCGCGCGGCGAGAAGCCGCGGGCCCACAGGCGCAGCCGCTCGGCGGGCCGCGGCGGCGGGAAGTAGACGATCGACTCGAAGCGGCGGGTGAACGCGTCGTCGAGGTTGTCGCGCAGGTTGGAGGCGAGGACGGAGATGCCGTCGAAGACCTCGATCCGCTGCAGGAGGTAGGCGACCTCCTGGTTGGCGTAGCGGTCGTGGGCGTCCTTGGGGTTGCTGCGCTTGCCGAACAGGGCGTCGGCCTCGTCGAAGAAGAGGATCCAGCCGCGCTGCTGGGCGCGGTCGAACACGCGGGCGAGGTTCTTCTCGGTCTCGCCGATGAACTTGGAGATCACGAGCGAGAGGTCGACGCGGTAGACGTCGCGGCCGGTCCGCTTGCCGAGCAGGGCGGCGCTGATCGTCTTGCCGGTCCCCGGCGGGCCGTGAAACAGGGCGCGGTGGCCGGGGCGCAGGCGGGCGGCCATGCCCCAGTCGCGCATGAGGGTGTCGCCGTGGGTGATGAAGGTCTGGATCTCCTGGAGCTGGCGCAGGGTGCTCGGGTGCAGGACGAGGTCGTCCCACTCGAGGGCGGTGTCGATCCGCTGGGCCGGGAAGTCGACGCCGAGCGCGGGCCGCGGGCGCCGACCGGTCAGGAAGAGGGCGAGGTGCTCGCTCGAGATCCGCAGCGGGAGCCTCAGCGGCGGCTGGTCGGGCCGGTCGGCGGCGAGGCGCAGGACGCCGTGGCGGACGAGGCGGTGGTCGGGGTCGAGGAGCCGCCGCACCTCGGCCCGCGCGGCGAGCGAGCCGCCGCCGAGCACGAAGGCGAGGGTCTCGCCGGTCGGCTCGAACTCGTCGTCCTGGCGGAGGCCGCCGAACTCGGTGAAGCGACGATCGAAGGTCGAGTTCTTGATGAAGAAGACGTCGAGCAACTGCGGGCGCAGGTGCGGGACGAGGGCGAGGACGAGGGCGAGCCGCTCGACGAGGGTCGGGCGCAGGTCGGCGAGGAAGCGCGCCCAGGCCGAGGCGCCGGCGCCGGGATCGGGCGGCGGGAGGTCGGCGAGGGTCCGCGGGTCGGGCGGCTGGCCGTCGCGCGGGAAGTAGGTCGAGAACCGCAGGTCGAGCGCGCGCGCGAACCAGGCGAGCTCGCGCTCGAGGTCCGCGAGGCCGTCGTCGTGCGGCAGGTCGGTCGGGTCGTCGCGCATCACCACTCCACTCGCAGCGGGTCGGGCATCCACCGCGTCTTGACCCACGCCCAGGCCCACGGGAACCGGTCGAGCAGGACGTCGTGGGCGCGGCGCTCGACCTGCAGGGTCCAGGCGCCGTCGCGGACGCCGAGCAGCGCCGGGCGCCGCAGGAAGGCGGTCCGCAGGCCGTCGATCGAGGTGTTCCGGAGCGCGGCGGCGTGGTCGAGGACGCCGGCGAGCAGGCGCTCGGCCTCGGCGAGCTGGTCGGGCGCGAGGGGCTGCTCGAGGATGTACGGGGCGTCGGGCGCGAGGCCGCAGAGCAGCTTGGCGAGCGGGAGCGCGAACTCGAGCGGGTCGGGGTCGGCCGTGGCGACGAAGCGCAGCAAGGCGACGCCCCGGGCCTGCGCGGCGGGGTCGGGGAAGCGGCGCTGATCGTCGAGCAGGCCGGCGCGGGCGAAGAAGCGATCGAGGAAGGGCCAGAGGAGGACGAGGCCGGCGTCGTCGACGTGGAGCTCGCCGAGCCGCGCGAGGGCGCGGCGGCGCTGGCGATCCGCGGCGGGGCTGGCGGGCGGCCGCGGGGCGGACGGGGATGGCCGCGGGGACAGGCGGGCGGCGAGGGCGAGCGCGAGGTTCGGGGCGTGCTCGGCGAGGTCGCGGAGGCGGCGGGCGAGCTCGTCGTGGCGGGCGGCGGGTGTGTCGGCAGGGGCCGGGGGAGGGAGAGAGGCGAGGAGGTCGAGGAGAGCGCGAGCGGCGAGGTCGGCGGCGTCTGGCTCGGGGGACAGGTGATGCGGGGGACGAGGATCGGCGTCGATCGCCGGGCGGCGGGCGGAGAGCTCGAGCGGGGCGAGAGGGTCTGTCCCGGGAGACAGCTCGGCGGGTGGCGGGCGGC